>WNGL01000633.1_pt1 | contig 68905 bp, 64 predicted proteins | sample 5400591 | NCBI WGS metagenome assembly WNGL01 (sample SAMN13153377, study PRJNA577476) | soil metagenome | isolation source: 80 cm soil or saprolite under Garry oak tree replicate 1 | place: USA:California | collected 2016-06-15 | reverse complement strand
CAGCCGTTTTCGACCAGGACGCGGGTGACCAGTTTTCCCTCAGCGCCGGTCTGGTGGGTGCGGAGGATCATGCCGAGCATCTCGCGGGCATAGTTGCGGACTTCGTCGGGAGTGCGGGCCAGCTTGACGCCCCCCCCCTTGCCGCGGCCGCCGGCATGGATCTGCGCCTTGACGACCCAGGGGCCTTCCCCCAGGCGCTTGGCCCACTCTCTAGCTCCGGCGCTGTTGTAGCAGACGTGCCCGTCCGGGACCGGTACGCCGAATTGCCTCAAGATTGCTTTTGCCTGGTACTCGTGAATATTCATCTCTACCTGCTCCTGACATGAATTTTGCTAATGAAGAAAAGCGAGACAGGTCTTTCGACCTGTCCCGAACCACAATAAAATGTACTGCTCGGAACGGAACCTCTAATCTTCATCCGGCGCAGGATGAACCAGGCAACTAGCAGATTCCTTCTGGGCTACATCACCGGTCTTGATCTTGCCGGCAATAACCTCCGCTTCTATGTAGTGCTCCCCGACGTAAGAGATGATTTTTATCTTGCCGACCTCGGTTTTCTTGATGGCCCCGTAGGCGTACACCTCCCGGTACACAGGTATAAGATCACCGATACATATTGTCTTTTTCACATCTTGCGTACCACTATGAAACAGGTGAACTTTCTTCCCTGTTTTCATCTCCACTTCCGCCCTTAACTCCTGCTGTTTTTGAGTAACTTGTGCGGACACAGGCGAGAAAGACATTATGGTGAATGCTAGAACCATAGAAAATTTTACAAAACTTTTCATATTCACATCTCCTTTGAAGTTTATTGATGTGCTGCCTGATCAGTCTGCTGGCAAGATTGCCGCTTACCAGATGTAGACAATTTTGAAGTGAAAAGCGTTGGTTACAGCGGTGTTTTTTCCGTCAAGACCATAGTCGTATCTCATGGTAAGACTCAACGGATCGCTGAAATGGACCATCAGACCGCCGCCGCAGGAAAGTTCGTTACTGGCGGAATTGGGAACAGCCGAGCCGGTCACTTGGTCGGTGCTACTTCCGGTTGTCTGGTAGTCGGCGGCAAAGAACGGCTCCAGATATTGATGGGCACGGTAGCCCATCCTCAGGTTCGCATGAAATGTGTCGCCCGGATCCACATCATTCGCACCGTTCAGGTGCCTGGTTGATTTATGGATATATCCGGTCTGGCCATCGATATCGACGTCGCCCAACTGCAGATCGCCAATGATGGTTGTCAGGCTGCCCCAGGTCTTGTCCGACACAGCATCAGAGCCGACAGGAATCGATAGAAAACTCTGCAACCCCAGCGTGCTGTTCTTGTTCGGCTTTATCCACACAGCCAAGCCAGTTAAAGGGTCTCCTAAGCCACTCGCTGAGACCCCGGCTTTCTGGACGCTGATCTCCGGCTGTAAGTACTCCCAGGCAAAGCCGACATCGGGCAGTGATTTGAAAGTAAAGAAGCGGACATACTTCGTAAAACCAACGGCAGTAAAGGTGCCAGGGCCGTCAACCCTTTTGCCCGCACTATCAAAGGCCATATTGTCAGTCTGTATGAATGAATACTGTGCGACCGCATTAAAGGGTTCGTAATTCACCGGCAGGGCGTACTCATGCGGTCCTATGACGCTCAAGGGAATGCCGGCTGCGATAACTGTCGATGAAAAGATGAATATTGAAGCGGCTATTGCCGTGAACGCTACTGTTGATTTGTTAAACTTTTTCATTAATATTCCCCTTATTGAAAATCGATTTAGTTGGTTAGTCGAAGTGGATCACCGGTTTCAGCATCCCGTCTTCCTTAGTCGTCATCATATTCAACGCTCTTTCTACATCAGCAAATTTAAAATGATGAGAGGTGAGTTTTGTCGGATCAACACGGCCATTCAGAATCAGCCTCATCAGTCTCCCCATCCTTTCGCTGCCACCGGGACAGAGCAATGTCGTGATAGTTTTTTCTGCCATACCGACTCCCCAATCGAGTCTCGGAATATTGACATAGTCGCCATGCCCCCAATAACCGATGTTGGAGATGGTGCCACCCGGGCGAGTTACTTTGAAACAGTTTTCAAAAGTGACCTGTGCCCCAAGTGCCTCCATGGCCGCATCAGCCCCTTGGCCGCCGGTCAGCTTCAAAACCTCGGCAACAACATCCTGCTCTTTGAAATTGATCGTGACATCAGCACCATACTCTCTTGCGAGTTTCAGCCTTGAGGGGACACAATCCACGGCAATGATCAGACCTGCACCCAGCAGTCGCGTACCGGCAACGGCCATAAGCCCAACCGGCCCCAATCCGAAAACAACTCCGGAACCGCCTAAAGGAATATTCGCATTTTCAGCCCCCTTGAAACCGGTAGACATCATGTCGGTCGCGTAACAGGCAGCTTCGTCTGAAACACCATCCGGAATCAGAGCCAGATTTGCCTCGGCATCGTTGACATGAAAATACTCCGCCATGTTGCCGTCTTTCTGCGTCGTGAACTTGTAACCACCAAGCATTACGGTGCACTGGGAAGTAAAGCCCCGCTGGCAATTTTCGCATTTGTAACAAGGAGTGATGGCATTGACTGCAACCCGATCACCTTCTTTAAAACCATTGACTGCACTGCCCAGCTTGTAAACGATCCCGACGGCTTCATGTCCCAGGACCCGATCCCTGATGTCTCCGAGCCCACCGGCAACGGTGTGTACGTCGGAAGTGCAGACCATAGCCAGGGTAGTCTTGATGATGGCATCATTCGGACCGGGCTCAGGAATGGGCCGATCAACCATTTCGACTTCGTTGATACCCTTCATGACAAATGCTTTCATTGACTTCTTCATCTTATGTTCTCCTTGTACATCATAAATGCTGCAGATAATTCTGCAGTAGGAAGACGATCGGGCCGAGCCGGATGGTTCTTGTGATCAGCAAGAGGGGCTCTGTCCTGTCCGGACAAAACTAATCAAACGTATAGATGGGATTTCCCTTTTCATCTTCTGCAAGAAACCTCACCTCGATGCCAACCGCGATATCCATTTTTTCCGTATAACCTTCGACGCGAGCCATCAGTTTCTGCCGGTTATCCTCCACCACAGCCAAGACGTACGGTGTCTTTGCCTGAAACGCCTCAGTACAGCTATGCACAACGCAAAAGGTATATATGGTTCCGCACCTCTTCATCTCACTACCTCCCCCGAAATATACTGACAACGCAGGTGGCTGCCGTGCCGCCTATGTTGTGAGTCAAACCGATGTCCGCCTTCTTTAACTGCCGCGCACCACCATCTCCCCGCAACTGAGTGACGATTTCGTAAATCTGACTTAAGCCTGTTGCGCCGATGGGATGTCCCTTGGCTTTTAACCCGCCACTCACATTGATCGGAATCTGGCCATTGATTGCAGTTTTACCTTCAGCGACGGCAACCGCCCCTTTACCTTTGTCAAAGAATCCCAAATCCTCGGTATTGATTATTTGAGTGATGGTGAAACAGTCATGCACCTCAGCCAGGTCGATCTGCGCTGGCGTGATTCCCGCCATCGAGTACGCCTGTTGTGCCGCAAGTACGGTAGCTGCAAATGTTGTTATGCTCCCTTTGGAAGCAAGGGTTAATGTATCACCGGCCTGGCCACAGCCGATGACCTCCACCAGTCGCTTCCGACTTATCGTTTTTGCGACATCTGTTGCCGCCAGCACAACAAACGCGGCGCCATCCGAGACCAGAGAACAATCGTAAATTGTGAATGGCGAGGCTATCGGAAAACCATTTATCACCTGCTCAACGGTAATTCTTTTCTGCATCTGCGCATCAGGATTAAGCAGGGCGTTCTCATGGTTTTGAACTGCGCACATCGCCATTTCATCCCGCACATTGCCGTATTCGTGGAAATACCTGTTGGCAATCATGGCAAATATGGAGGGGAATGTGGCGCCGAGAGCTGCCTCTATTTCCACATCAGAGGCACCGGCAAGGCCGGCAGTTACCGTCTCGGTTGACTGGTGGGTCATTTTCTCCACGCCACCTACCAGCACCACGTCATACACGCCTGACGCAATCGCACTCAAAGCCTGCCGGAAAGCCAGACTTCCCGAAGCGCACGCCCCTTCAACCCTGATTGTCGGTATATTCCCCAGGCCCAACACTTCGGAAGCAAGAGGTCCCAGATGTCCCTGGCCTGAAAAGGATTGCGCGTTGAAGTTGCTCATGAAGAGGGCGCCAATATCCTCTTTTCCAATGCCGGCATCATCGATAGCTTTTGAACCTGCTTCCAGGATCAAACTCTTAAGTGACCTGTCCGGAAATCTACCTATCTTGGTCTCGCCTATTCCAACGACGGATACACTACGCATTTCTCACCTCTCAGATTTCTTGCAGCGTGGCTAAAGTACTTCAACAACCTTTAGCTGCGGATCTATACTCAGTTTTGGTCCGGTCACTCGTTGAACATCTTCCACCGAATAACCAGGGGCGATTTCCTTCAGCTGTAAGCCGGTTTCAGTAACATCAATGACCGCCATATCAGTAATGATACGATTCACCACTCCTTTGCCTGTCAGCGGGAGTGAGCAACTGTCCACTATCTTGGGCTGGCCGTTCTTGCTGCAATGTTCCATGATCACCACGACCCTCTGTGCCCCATGGACCAGATCCATTGCTCCCCCAGGGCCTTTCACCATTTTGCCGGGCACCACCCAGTTGGCCAGGTCCCCTCCAACCGAAACCTCCATGCCGCCCAGGATGGACAGGTTTATATGGCCACCGCGGATCATGGCGAATGATTCGGCACTGCAAAAAAGACTGGCGCCCGGTGTCATCGTGATTGTCTCTTTGCCTGCATTTATTAATTCCGGGTCTACTTCCGCATCAGTAGGGTAGGGGCCTATCCCGAGCAAACCATTTTCAGACTGCAAAACGACATGCTTGTCATTTGGGATGAAGTTGGCAACCAGCGTAGGAATGCCGATACCCAGGTTCACATAAAAACCACTTTCTATCTCCTCTGCAGCGCGTTGCGCAATCTGCTCTCTGGTCAATGGCATGGTCAGTTTCCTCCCGAGGCGCGAACCGTTCTGCGTTCAATACGTTTTTCATAACCGGAGCATTCGATGACTCGCTGCACGTAAATCCCGGGGGTGTGGATAAAGTTCGGATCCAGCTCTCCAACTTCCACCAGTTCCTCAACTTCGGCAATGGTCACCTTGCCGGCAGCGGCCATCATCGGATTGAAGTTACATGACGTTTTGTTGTAAATCAGATTGCCCGCCTTATCTCCCTTCCACGCTTTAACAAAAGAAAAGTCCGCATGCAGCGCGCTTTCAAGCACGTACTCCTTTCCGTTGAAACTCCGTACTTCCTTTCCCTCAGCGAGCTTGGTTCCTACTCCGGCAGGGGTATAAAAAGCCGGAATTCCTGCTCCACCGGCTCTGATTCTTTCCGCAAGAGTTCCTTGTGGTACAAACTCCAGTTCCAGTTCACCGGAAAGGAATTGCCGTTCAAACTCTTTATTTTCACCTACGTATGAGGCGACCATCTTCCGTATCTGCCTGGTGGTCAAAAGGGTGCCAAGGGCATAATCATCAATGCCGCAGTTATTGGATATAATCGTCAGATTCCTGGTTCCTTTCCGCAGTAATCCCTCTATCAGCATCTCAGGTATGCCGACGATGCCAAAGCCGCCGGCCATGATGGTTGCCCCATCCTGAATGTCATTAATGGCTTCCTCAATTGTACTCCGGACTTTCATACGCTCTCTCCTTGCTCATAATTACGTGCCTACGTTGCCTGCATTTTTTGACGACTGTTTTTTGAAAAAGATGAATACGATTATTTTGAGCTCAGGCGTAGCGGCTGCACTTCCCAACCATCCAGTTTGTAGGAGCTTGAGCCACCCCTGCTTATGTTGTGAGACAACCAACACCTGGTCGGAAAAGGACAGGCTGCTATGCTCGGTTGACTGCCTGCGACTCTGTTTTGCGAATCGGAGAGCGAGAACCGGATGGTGTTGACATCCTCTTCAGCCAGGTCCTGGGTGATGAAAACCAGTCGGCCGTGATGGTCCTCAAATGGGCTTTGTTCGGGCCATTTGGTGAGACTGGTCGGCGGATAGGCGACATCCTGAACGCAGTGGATTACCCGGGGCAGGGAATCGCCGGCGATATTCATGAGCCCCTTGACCCTTAGGATTTTGGGGCCGTGCATTTGTAGAATCCTCCCCATCGCCACGGTGAAATTGTACCAGGGGGCCGGTTCTACAAAGTTGATGACAAAACTGCTGACGGAGTCCGTATGATGCCCCTTGGCATGAAGTGAAGCATGAGATGATGCATGAGGTGCCACCATACCTTTCCTGCGCCGGACATACGTGGCGCGGATGCCGGCCGCTTGTGATTGCCCGGTGCGAATCTGCTCTTCTCCGAGCCAGGCAGCAACATTGGCAGTTTTGCCCGCAGATGAGTAAATTCCACAGCCGAACAGAGCGTTTGGGCTGATACGTCCCTGGTACACTTCAATGCGCGACGCGCCGGGGTTTAGTGCATCCAGCCGCTCGTCCAGTGCGGCACGGCTGGTGGTGTTCGCAAGATCACATTTGGTAATCAGCAGTCGATCCGCCATGGCAACCTGTCGTACGGCCTCTTTGTGATGACCTAGTTGCTGCAAGGCATGGGTGGCATCAACGACCGTAATGACGCCGTCACACTGGTATCTGGCTGCCACAAACCAATCCTGCGTAAGAGTGGAAATCACAGGGACCGGATCGGCAAGTCCGGTGGTTTCGATTACCACCCGCGACACGGGAGGTATCTCTCGTTTTGAGCTGCGCTCCGCCAGATTCTTCAAAGCCTTGACCAGATCACCTTGCACACTGCAGCAGATACAGCCGGAGTCGAGAATCATCATCGATTCGTCCACCCTGTCAACCAGGTGATGATCAATACCGACTTCCCCGAATTCGTTTATCAGAACTGCCGCACCGGCCATCTCCGGATGCTGCAGCAGATTGTTGAGCAAGGTTGTTTTCCCCGCACCCAGAAAGCCGGTAAGGAGGGTCACAGGAATCCGCCTGTCGATTACAGATGCGGTAATTTCGCCCAATTTCGCTGTATCCTTCATATCCGGCAATCTCCTATAGAGCTCAGGCTGACTTCAGTTGCGAAAGAATCTCAAGTACATGCTCCGGCGTAGCATCTTTCGGAATGTCAACGAAGTAGAACTGTGTAGGCGTTAATTCAGGCACCGGCTCTCCTGCCCATAACATTCTGGATACATCAACGCCCTGAGCGCTTCCTGCAGATGGTAAGTTGCCGGCGCCTATGACCACATCAATCTCCTGCAACGCCGGATTGTTGACAACACCACTTTCTCCTAAGCGCAGGGCCAGCGGCCATCGGTAATGCTTGGCCACGTTGATGAGGGGGCGGTAAAGTTCCAGGTCGCTGGGACCAAGGTTAACTTCCGGAAATGACTCTTCGAGAAGAAGTCCCCCGACTGCTGCGCTGGATACCGAACGGGCCAGGTCGGCCACATACATGGCAGAATCCTCCATACTGTCCCCGTCCAGATCCACGTCACCACGTCCCGCAGCCAGATTGGCCCGGTGCAGCCAATACCCTGGTGACGGCATGGACAATACAAGCGGCAGCTGACCACGCAGTTGAGCTAATACTGCGTCAATTATTTCTGATAAAAGCTCTCGCGGCTGCGACTGTTCCAACAACTTACGCAACGGATAGGAAAGTTTGCGTTTTCCTGCCAGCTCAGCCTTGACTGATGGATTACGCTGCAACCATGCATCAAATAGCTCGCCGACCTCAATAACCGCCACATCCGGCCTCAGCAATCCCTGGGCCTGAGAGGAATATGTGAGATATTTGCTCGCACTCTCCCATGGATCCCCGGACTCTCCCACAAGCAGTCGGCGGGTGTAGGAGAATGATTTAAGCCACATCCTGATGTTAACGCGTGCATCTGCAACTGTTATAAGGTCGGCGAGATTCTGGCTCATTTTTTTTCGTCTCCCATTGCACCCAACTCGATTAGACGTGCTTCCAGTTCATCAATCCGGACATCTTTCGGGTTGCGCATGTAGTTAGGCTTAGGCTTATTGGCGTCGCGTGTGATATCCGGGCTACCGGCATACAGTGTGCCTACATCATCACCCCAGCAGCCAAAGTACTGCAGATATGCAGGGGGCTTAGGTTTGTTCCAGGTTTTTATAAATTCAGCAAACGGGACTCCACGGTTGACACGATCCTGCCGTTCTTTATCACGGAGCACCTTGGTGGCCTCGTAATTGATCGCAAGAGTATTGTGATCGAATTTCACCTTGTAGAGATTTTCTGCTACACCCTCGGAAATCAGCCCTTCCTCGATATCCTTGATAATCGCCCTGGGGTCGCGCTCCAGCAGGTCGCCATAGCCGGCTCCTGCACCCTGTGAAATCATATACATCTCACCGCGCTTGGAGATCTCAAAGCCCATGCCCATGTGATGGGTGGTATACGTGGCACTCTCGAACGGCTGTTCATTCATGATTTCGGCGATGGAATGTTTGAACGTCTCCGGTTTATTCAGCAACACGTCATACACGTCGACCCCCTTCACCTTGCAGAGTGGATAGGCGCCGCAGGAATATCCTCCGAAGAGACCCTGCATTGGCGGAATTTTGGCTCCCTGGCACACCGTCATGAAGCCCCACTGCTCACTGTCCTTAGTGGCGACAATCATGGTGTAGCCTTGTCCGCCGCGGTACTTTCCGGGAGCAATTGCATCCTTGGTCATCTTCTTGGAAACAAGCTGAAGGAAAGGCACTTCCTCTTCATTCAGCTCCTGTTCGCCGATGTCCGCCATAGTAGCGAAAATAGGGGCCAAGGCAGGTTCACCATCCATATCGGAACGGGCACCATGTCCCATGCCGTTAAGATCGGCGCAGAGGTTGCCCAGAGTTTCGCCGTGCTGGCTGACGCCACCCCAGATAAAGGTATTGATCATGTTGAAAGTCGGAGCATGAACCTTGGTGTACTTCTCCGGACAGCTGTAAAGGAATTTGGCTACGGCGTGCTGGGCTGCGGTGAAGCCGGTAAATATCGACATCAAACTCTGCGAGTTTGGTGCTTCGTATGAACAGTCAACAATTGAATGAGGATCAGTGACTACCTCAATCGGAGCGAACGCCGCCTGTCCTCGTGGCAGATCCGGCCAGACGTAGCAGAGAAACATCTGGGCGATCATTCCCTTCAAACCTGCCAGAACCGTATTGGTGGCGCGGTTGGTGAATTCCGGACTCGAACCGCGGAAGTCGAATATCAGCCGATCACCGGTCTTGGTCAGCTTGCAGTTGATCTTCACCACACAGTTCTCACGCAGGGTTGAGTCCTGGATGATGTAGGTTCTCGCCGACATGTCCGGCCACTCACGGATGCGGCGGACAACTTCGGCTCTGACGTTTTCCATGGTCATACGAAGTGTGGCAATCAGTGCCTGGGCACCATCCGTACGCAGGGTCTCCTCGACACGCTGTTTGATCCGCAGGCAGGCGAATAGTTTTACTTTCATATCCTCGTACTGGAGCTTGGGTTCGCGTACCGAGTTCTGCAGAAAGGTAAGAATGTCCCGTTTGATTTCGTAGTTCTCTACAACGCGGAACGGGCTCATCTTGAGACCTTCGTCGAAGGAGGTCTCGGCCATGGAGGGCATGCCGCCCGGTTCGATGGCTCCGTTTTCCCCCTCATGCACCGTGGAGGCGACCCAGCAGACCAGTTTCCCTTCCCAGAAGACCGGCAGGATCATGCTCTGATCGGTATTATGAACATTACCGTAACGGGAATCGTTATGGATGAAGCCGTCACCTTCGCGCACTCCTACAGATGGGTCATTCATCCAGTTTTTGATGATAAACTTGATCGGATGGTGGACCAGGGTCGAGAAGATCAGTACTCCTCCCGCACTGGCGATGGCCAGGTCTCCCGATGCAGTGTAGACACCGGTAATGACGTCGCCCCACTTGGCACCCGGCGCTGCCCCCATCGCTTCCACCATTTCGTAGCCTTCATCACAGCCGGACTGGACCCGGTCACGAATTTTGGCTGTGACGTGCACGTCGTTGTCCAAGCTCAGAGCCGCCTCTTCTTCCTCACTGCGCGGCATGAGGTCGTGCCTTCGCATGATCTCGGGATCCGGTCCAAGGAACAGAGTCGTATCACTCAGGAATTTTTTGATCAGTGCAATTTCCTCGGCACTGGGTGTCTTAGCCGCACCTGGCATAATGGTTTCGCTCATTTTTCAATCCTTTTTATGGTTAAGGTTAGTTGTACACACACGATCAGATGCGCAGGAACCAGGAGGCACCTTGTTTGGCAGAAACAAAGCTCCACCCTGGATCTACCAGATACGTTGTCACCTCGGAGGCGATTACCGCCGGACCGATGATCTGGACACCGGGTGCAATTGCGGCCCGATCCCAGACCGGCGTCTCAAGTGGGCCATCGTGCCCGACGAAATAGCACTTCCGGGTGCTTCCAGCTGCAGGCGGAGTCTTGCGCTTTGCCGGGTCAACAGGCTTGATGTCTTCAAACTGCACCGTCTCATGGCGGACATATGCCGCGACACGAATCGTATTGATTCGTATCCCCGCCTCGGGAGCCTGGCTCCCTTCACCGAAACGTTTGCCATAGTCCAGTGAGAACTGGGATATAATCGCCATAACGTCGGTCGGTCCATGCAGCTCGTGCGCAGGAATAACCGCAGTTGTCTGCACCAGCTGATTGCCGTAGCGCATGTCCAGCTCAAGACTGTGAAGTATCTGCTCCCGCGGTATGCCCTGGCGGATCAGATCCTGGGTTCCTCCTTCCTTCAACTCCTCGACGATGCTGTTAAAACGATCGTAGTCATCATAAATGTGACGACTGTTTGAGTCGTACAGCACCATGTACAGAGATTTTTCATGAATATGCAGCTGGTGCATGTTGCCGGCACCGACAGCGGAGAAAACCGAGCTGAAGGGGGGCGCGAGGATCTTGTTGATTCCGAGGTTCTGAGCTATGCCGCAGCAGTGCAGCGGGCCGTTGCCGCCATAGGCGAGCATGGTGAAATCCTTCGGATCATATCCCCGTGCACGCATCTCAGTGAACAGTCCGTTAGCCATGTTGTCGTCAACCTTCTGGCGAATCAGCAGGGCCGCCTCGATGGTTGAACAATCAAGTTCGTCACAGAGCGCGTCTTCAATGGCGGCAGCCGCCCGACGGGGATTCAGGGGAATCGAACCGCCAGCGTAGTTTTTTGGATCCAGATAGCCGAGTACCAGGTCGGCATCAGTCACCGTCGGCCTCATGCCGCCCCGGTCGTAGCAGGCTGGTCCAGGATCGGAACCGGCACTCTCGGGACCGCACTTGACAGTCTCATACATACGGTCGTAAGAAGCTATTGACCCGCCGCCTGCGCCAAGAGTTACCAAATGCACCATCGGTACGGATACAAGCCAGCGATCCACCACCGGATTGAAGTCATAGTGCTTGATGCCGCCTTCAACCACGATACCGATGTCGTAACTGGTCCCCCCCATATCGGTTGCTACGACGTTGCCCAGCGCAGCCTGCATCGCCAGGTGTTCGGAGGCTGCGATGCCGGATACCGGGCCGGAATGGATCGTCTGCAACGCATCGGTAGAATTCAGCTGTGCCATACCACCCGAATTGTGAATAACCAGCATCGGCTTCTCATAGCGATGGGCGCGCAGGTTTTGTTCCAGTGCCGAAAGGGCGTGATACATTGTTGAGTGGAGGTACCCGTCGACGATGGCAGATGTCGCACGGACGTACTCCCCTTTCCTTCCCGCTACCTGGTGGGACAGGATGACCGGAATCGCACCCAGGAGATGCGACGGATATTCTTCAAGTAGAATTTCCTCAATCCGTTCCTCGTGCATCGGATTAACGACACTATTAACCAGGGCCACCACGATGATCTCGGCCCCCTTGTCCACCAACGAACGTATCTGCACGCGAACATCATCTTCATCCAGCCTCATGACCAGATTGCCCTCAAAATCATGACGTTCTCGAACGCCGCGGATCATATGCGGCAGAACAAGCGGATCCGGACGTGAGGCATTGGGGAGATCCTGCTTGCCAAGATTATCCAAGCCCTCGCCATATCCACGGGCACGACTGAGCGGAACAGTCGCTTCAAAACCGGCGGTCACGAGCATGCCGATCCTCGGCCCCTTGTGTTCGATCAATGCGTTAGTACCCAAAGTCGTGGCATACCGTACGGAATCCACCCCCTCCAGAATCTCCTCCAACTCCAGTCCCAGGACGTTGTAGGCTTTACTCAATGCTTCATTGAATCCAAGCGCAAGATTGTGATGTGTCGTGAGGGCTTTCTCCTCAATGTACTTCCCATCCCAAACCACGAAACAATCGGTGAATGTGCCACCGATATCGACAGACACGCGTCTCATACTACCTCCTTTATTCTTCTCTCTTTGCTGCCGTTCCAACTTCTCCGGTTCGGGATCGGTGGCTAACGGCAAGATTTCTGGTTATTTAGTGACCGCCGTGTCCGGCGCCAAGAACTACTTCAGGACCTCTTACAGGCTCGAGGACCTCTTCACGTGTGGACCATTGTGCTTTCAAAGCCTTCAGATCCGGCTCTATGTCATATAGAGGAGGATGGCCGGGGATTGCATATTCGGTTTCAACCTGGGTTCCGCACTTCGGGCAATAATACTCGAGAATGCGCACCCAGTCGGGATCCGGGCTGAAAGTGAAGCAATACTTGTCAGGATCAATGATCGGCGGATGGATTTCCCTGGGGTCGCGGTTATAGACCAGCATCCCCTCTTTGTAGCTCTTATTTGCGGAACCCAACTCGTGATTACAGACGCGGCACTCCCAGGTTTCTTTCTCCAGGTCAATCCGGAGATATTCTGTCATCAGTACTTTCATGGTATTTAGCCTCTCTTGTTCAATAGAATGTCACCCGCATCGCTGATGACGAAATCCCACCCGTCCAGGACTCGGCAGGTGAAGAAGTCTTCTTCGATAATGGCGGGGCCTACGCCGTAGTTGCCGGTATTCATCTGGTTGAGGTTGTACACAGGAACTTCAACCAGCCCCTTCCCCTTGGTCAGCAGGGTCCTGTTACTGTTCAATGAAGCCTTTTCGCCCTTTTTGCATTTAACCTGGCTATCTCTGCCCGTACGCAGAACTTTGACCGCTTTCAGATCTACTTCGACGTGCTCAGCTTTTTTGAATGCAGCCGGAATTTTTTCATCAGTCATGTAGTGGCTGATTTCCTTGCCATCGACAGTTGCCAACAACCGTGTGCGCAGCTCATAGTTCCCTTCGGCAAAGCCTTCAGCATACATATCGCGGGACGCCTTCCTGGTAAGCGACTCAATGGCCTCTTTCAGTTTGCTTTCAGTGATTTCATGGATTGTGACCGCGTAATTCTGGGAGATGTCGCACTCCCCGATGCCATAAGCACTGAAGACCGCAGCCATTTTTGGGACTGCTACCGTATTGATGCCTGCCTTCTCGGCGACACCACAGGCATTCAGGGGGCCTGCTCCTCCGAACGCAAGCAGGATTGTTTGTTTTGAGATAGATGTAGAACGGTGGAGCTCAACTGCAACCTTCTCCTCGTAGGCATACTGCATCTGCAGCAAGGCATCCCCGAGATTCAGGCCAAGAGGTTTGGCGATATTATGTTCAACCGCCGCAGCTGCGCGCTCTGCGTCCAGAGCCAGATCACCGCCAAAATAGGATTTTGGATCGAGAATTCCACAGAGAAGACTTGCATCGGTGATAGTCGCCTCCTTGCCGCCACGTCCAAAGCATGCCGGGCCGGGAAGTGCGCCGACGCTTTCAGGTCCGATTACGATGCGTCCTTCATGGACCCGAAAGATCGAACTGCCGCCGACACCGGCGCTGAGGATCTCGCAGAGAGGGAAAGAGACGGAAATACCTTCGACATTGCCACGCCGCTTCTCAGCTACAGTGTCGTTCAGGTATTGGCCGATATCAGTGGTGGTGCCGCCGATATCAATAGCGACCACATCAGAAAAACCATACAGACGGGAAAAAGTTTTCATCCCTTCCATGCCGCCGCGTGGACCGGAACTGTACGTTTTGATCGCGACAGATTTGGCAACTCGGGATGAATCACCATCGTTGCGGAAGATCTGCAAAGGGTTCTTGGTGCGATAACTTCGCAGGCGGTTTTCGGCGTTATAGAGGAAGTGTTCCATGGCCGGATGCAGAAAGGAGTTGATCAATGCAGTCCAGGTGCGACGCCCCAAATGTGTGTCCGTGCTCAGGTCGCTGCCATACAGAATAGGTACTGCGCCGAGAAGATGGCGAGGGTACTTCCGTAAAGCTACTTTCTTGAAAGAAGTCTCGGATTCGATAAAATCTTTCCCGCCGAAACTGACTATCAGTCGGTTGGCCCCGGCAGCAGTGAGTTCGTTAATGGCCTTAACAATCAGGTTGTCGCGATCGTCACGCTCCATCAGATCATCATCCAGAACTGCCACTCGGCTTCCTACCAGAGCTGCGTACAGCTCGGGGTCATGCTCTGCCAGACTGACCATCACGTCATTAGTCGCACCATGAATGATCAGACCGAGACGTGGCCCTTTACGCTCACAAATTGCGTTCGTTCCCTGTGTTGTCGAATAGCGGATGAGATCTACTTCTTCCAGAAGACGAGCAACATTCGGTTCTCCGTAGATGACACCGGAAGCCTTCTGCAGTCCATCAAAGAAGCATTTACTGAGATCGTAAGGCGTTGTCAGCACCTTGGTTTTATTGACCAATCCGTCATTCAGAATGCAGATATCAGTGAGCGTCCCACCGTTATCAATGTTGATTTGTAATCCCATGCTCTGTTACCTCCTACCTTCGGATTTCGTTGTTGACAGTTAACTGTTACCTTCGATTATCGATATGTGCTGTGATCGTTGCAGTTCACCTCCATCGGTTGGATTTTTAATTACGATGTATACCTGTTGATTACACAAACATTGTTTTTAAATTTATAGTTGCCATAGCATGCACCATGCCATATGCTTTTTTGCAAACAATTAAATAATATATGATACTGTTATCGTTAGTCTTATTGCTACATACACAACACGTGCTGCCGTCAAAACATAAAACGTTATTATTATAATGAGCCGTGTCCGTCCAACTCCTGAGATAATGTCCATCTCATTTTTGAGACCATCTCACTTATGAGACACTAAAACGACAACGGCACGGACTCTATAGGGTTCAAATAACCAGTACGTTCTGATGCATAGAGCTTGACATTTGCTCGAACAAATGAGCGGCGAACCTGTTTCCCGGATTCACTGCGGCATCACTCGGTACAATCACAAATAGGTCGGGACTGGAAATGGCGAAGAACGAGAAGCATGTGGAAGTACGGCAACAGAAATGGCGGGGGTGTCAGCGGATTCAGCTTTAATACGAGATAACGAACTCTCCCTATTTTCAATCCTGTAAGGGATATTGGAAAATGTGCCAAACAGGATTTTATATTTTCCTGAAGAGATCACTCCGGGTGGAAATTATGAACGATCAAATCATCACAAAATATATTTTTCAATTGGTACGATGTTTGATTTGCATTTTATATAGCCTTGTGCTTTTCAGCATTGATGTGCTAAAGTTAAGTACGATTCGGATTTAACAAGGTTCTATAATCCGGAAGGATCGAGCTTGTTTTAGAAGTTAACGTGCATGCAGCGCCCGGTGTGCCACTTTTGTCGTGCCCGGAGTTTGGCGAGACAAGCCAGGAAGCCGTCATCGATCTTTTTTGCTTCATAAAATAGAGCTGTATAAGGGGGCATCCAATGGCTCTAGTGAATCCATACATTACTTACCCGAAGGATCGGCGTAAAATTCATAAGCTTCGTGATAAGTTCGAAGTTGGACGTTGTTCCGAAGAACAGCTTGATCCTTATGAGAAGACTCTCGTCAGGGACTGGATGCGCTGCAGGTCTCTTGGCATCGATCCAAATATGCATGAAGGCATAATCCTGCCCGAGGATGAATATAAAACTGTCCTTGCAAATAACTGTTTTATAATCGAGAAAGCCGAGCCGATCCTGAACAGGGTATCAAATCTTCTTGTCGGTGTCCCTGGCATCCTCATGCTGACTGATGACAAAGGTACCATACTGTACATCATCGGAGACCCGTCTGTTAGATTGAGGGCAGCAGATAATTCCAATCTGATTGAGGGATCGCGGTGGCTTGAATCGATGGCGGGTACGAACGGCATAGGAACTGCCATAGCCCAAAAAGAGGCCGTACACGTCTATTCCAACGAGCACTTCTGTGAAGGGTGGCACCAATGGTCGTGCGCCGCCACCCCCATCCTTGATCCATTTAACAACGAGATTCTCGGAGCCGTCAATTTTACAACTTTTGACAAGGACTACAGAGAGGACTCGCTTGGGCTGACCTTTTCATTGACAGGACATATACAAGCCGAGTTGCGACTGCATCTGGAATTGGAACGCATGCAACTTATCCATGGCTTCTCCGACTATTCATCCCAATACCCGTCAGACGGGATAATCGTCCTGGATAGCAAGGGACGCGTAGTCAGAAGCAGTCCAGGCATTGATCCGGATGAATGCGATTTTCATCTACGAGGGGGGAGTGACAAGGAGCCTCCAAAAAAGGTGCAGCAGATTTATTTACCCGGTACGGAGAGGGAAATAGGCTCTCTTTTCGTGGTGCAACGCACCCCCCCAACGACGACGTCGTATGCAACCAAGTCGACTCATTTCTCTTGTGTGGCTACATTTGGAGAGTTTGTCACCGCCGACGAAAACCTGAAAAAAATCATGGAGCGGGTTACCAGGGTGACTCCCTCAGAGATCAACGTGTTATTGATTGGAGAAACCGGGACCGGTAAGGAGATTATTGCCAACTACATCCACATGGAGAGCAAACGACACTCGGGCCCGTTTGTAGCGGTTAACTGCGGAGCAATCAGCAAGGAACTTTTCGAAAGCAAGTTTTTCGGCTATGAACGCGGCGCTTTTACGGGTGCTGATCCACGAGGGAGGAAGGGGCTCTTTGAATGTGCCAACGGGGGGACGCTATTTCTGGACGAGATCGGAGAAATGCCCCTGGAGATACAGGCAGCACTATTACGGGTACTGGAAACAGGGCGCTTTAACCAAGTCGGCTCTGACAAGGAAATATCTACAAACTGCAGAATTATAGCGGCAACAAACCGGTCTCTGTCTGATGAGATTCTGCGCGGGACCTTCAGGGCTGACCTGTATTACAGACTCGGTGTTGCCAAGTTTGACATCCCTCCACTGAGGGAACGTCCTGATGATATCCCGGTTCTAATCCAACGCACCATGTTGTCGTTATGTCGCAAACACGATATGCAACCGGCAACCATTACGCCAGAGGCGATGGATCTACTCCTCGGATACAATTGGCCGGGAAATGGGCGTGAAATCAGGAACGTCATCGAATCGGCCATGATCTGTGCCGGTGATGCCATTACCGCACAAGATCTTCCTATAAACATAAAATATTCTCAAACACCTCAGAAAATTCTCACCCAGACAGAAAAAAACTTGGATGTGGCGTCAGACGAAGTTACCGGATCCATTGATTACAGAATTAACGCTAATATGTCACAACGCGAAGTACATCTGATTATTACCTCACTGGAAAAATATAAGGACATAACCCTCGCCAGTGAAGCATTGGGAGTATCCAGAGCTACATTTTACAGAAAGTGCAAAGCCCACGGAGTTATGCCGAGCGACTATATCTAGTCCAATGTTTAGGTCGGCCAAGAGCAGCAACCTGTATTAAGATTTTCTGGAGATAAACGCATAATCCCACGGCTGTTCCTCTTCCAATGAGGGAGGTGGCAGTTACCATGAAAACTGCAGTTGAAAATAACTCCCTTTCCGCATCCGGTCCCTTTCCAACCATTCTCAACAGGTTAATAACACATTTCAGTCTTGTGCTGACCCTGCTCCTTTCCCTTACTGTCGTTTTAATCTTAACCTTTTCCATGACGTATGAAGCGGCCAAGGAGCAGATCCTGGACGTCGGCGGTGAAATGTTCACCAAGGTGGTAAAGGACGTAATCGGTTTCATGGAGATGACAAACACACGGGTCAAGACCGGTGAAATTACGCTTGCGGAGGCACAGGATCTTGTTCGTGAGTATGTCAACGGTCCCAAGAAAGCGGATGGAAGCAGGGATATTTCGAAATCGAAGATGTCAGTAGACGATTATATGTATGTTTGGGCTTCTACCTACAAGCATGACAGAGGCACACTCACCATGCATCCTTTCAATATGGAAGGAATCAATTGGTGGAATTACCAAGTAAAAGGCCGCTACACGATTCGGGATACATGGTCGAATATCAATTATACCGGACGTGTGTTTCGCCAGATTTGGCAGAACCCGGGAGAACCCGTCTACACGTTCATTGCCTATCAAGCGTATTTCGAGCCTTGGGATTGGATCGTGGGATGTGGCGGCAGAGAAGAGATCATCTATGAAAGAAGATTGGAAGGGCTGAAGGGAAGGTTTATAAAGGTAGCGGCGATCTTTTTTCTAATATCCGCCATCCATGTTTATTCCTTCACTCGTGTGGAAATCGCCCGCAGAATAAAAGAGGAGGATATCAAAGAGCTGAACAGAGAGCTTGAGAGGCGAGTACGGGAGAGAACTGCACAACTGGAAGATGCCAACAGGGAGCTCGACACCTTTGCTTACACCGTTTCCCATGACCTACGGGCGCCCTTACGGGCTATTGACGGATTCAGCACGGCGCTGCTGAAGGATTACCGGGACAAGCTGGATGAGGAGGGGAAAACGTATCTGCGCTACCTTCAGGAGGGGAGTTACGAGATGAGGGATCTCATCGACGGACTGCTGAGCCTCTCCCGATCATCTCGTGGAGAACTTTCCGCTGAGAAGGTGGATCTTTCCGCAATGGCGACGATAGTGGCAAATGAACTTCACAAGGCGGAACCTGATCGAAGGGTGAGCATCCACATCGCGCCGGGCGTGAAGGTAATTGCCGATCACCGGCTGCTCAGGTCGGTCATGGAGAACCTGCTTGGCAATGCCTGGAAATACACGAGCCGGCGCAGTGATGGCCGAATTGAGTTTGGCACCGAAGAACTTGGGGGCAAAACCGTTTACTTTGTACGAGACAACGGGGCTGGCTTTGACATGTCCAATAGCGATAAACTCTTCCTCCCATTCCACCGGTTGCATAAGGCTGGCGAATTTCCCGGCATCGGCATCGGCCTGGCTACGGTCGAGAGGATCATCCACCGCCACAACGGGCAGATCTGGGCGCAGGCAGCGGTAGGAGAAGGAGCCACGTTCCATTTCACCCTGGGTTAGCGGAGAACAATCATGGTAAATTTCTCCATACTTTACTGTACGAATGAACCACCCGGAAAGGGGGGTGTGATAAAATGAAAAACCAAATCCGCGTACTGGTCGTCGATGATTCCGAGCGAGATGCCGTGCTGTTGATCCTTGCCATGCGCAACGGAGGTATAGAGCTTTATTCTGAGCGGGTCGATACCGCAGAGACCATGGAGGAAGCATTGAATGGCGGTAACTGGGATGTGGCAATTTCCGATTGTCATATGCCGGATTTCACTGTCGAAGGAGCATTGGCTATATGGCAAAGACAGGGACATGATCAACCTTTTATCGTTGTCTCGGGAGCCATTGGCGAAGAGGAAGCGGTATCGCTTCTCAAGGCTGGCGCACATGATTTTGTCAGGAAAGACAATCTTGCCAGGCTGGTTCCTGCTATTGAACGGGAACTGCGGGACTCGGCAAGCCGGCATGCCCGCAAGGAAGCTGAAGAGTCGTTATTCCAAAGCGAAAGACGTCGTCTCCAGCTGCAGTCGGAACTGAACTGCGCGGCCGAAGTGCAAAGAAAACTCCTTCCACAGGAGCCACTATTGTTACCCGGTTTCGAGATTGCCGCACTCTGCATGCCGGCGCATCAGGTTGGGGGCGATTTTTATGATTGGTATGAGACGATACCAGGGATTGTAACCCTGAATTTTGGCGATGTCATGGGCAAAGGGATGGCTGCAGCGATGCTCATGACAACGGTGCGAGCAACGCTACGGGCAGTAACGCTACGTGTCCAGCCGTCGTTAGCGGTGCAACTGGCCGAACAATCCCTCCGCCATGACCTGAACCGTTCTGAGAGTTTCGTAACTCTATTCCTGGGGCGACTGAACGTCGATGCTTCGATGATGTCCTATGTGGATTGCGGCCACGGTCTTGCGTTTATTAGGCGTCATGACGGCAGGGTTGAAAAACTCCACCCGAGGGGCCTCCCTTTAGGGGTCTCTTCTGAAGAGAAATACCAGGAGGGTGGTTGTGTCTTTGACAAAGGTGATGCTTTAGTTCTGTACAGTGATGGAGTGATCGACTCTCAACCGGAATTGAGTATCGATAATGAGGCTCTGGCTGCCCGGCTGGAAGGAGCGGCAACAGCCAAAGAAATGGTGGATCGAATAGCAGCGATAGTCCCGGCAGGAACCCCTCTACCAGACGACCTGACGGTTTTGGTCGTATACAAAAAGCCGTGACTTTTGATTTGCCAACAATCTGCAGTCAGTATCCCTACAGTGGTCAAACCAGATATGTTAAGAATTTCCACATTAATACAATCGTCTTCGAAAAAGTCCATCACGACATCTCAGATGTTAAAAGAACAGTTTCGGAACCAGCTAGTGACCTTTTACCGCGTAGATTCCCGGCGCGTTGCGCCAATACCCCTTGTAATCCAGGCCATACCCGAACATGAAGCGGTCACCGACCTCAATACCGGTAAAATCGGCGCGCATGCCGGGTGTGACCTTGCGCAGATGCAGTTTTTCAACCAGCACCGCCATATAGACTTCGGCTGCTCCCTGCTGACGGCAGTAGTCGGCGATTGCGGCAAGCGTGACCCCCTCGTCAAGGATGTCGTCAAGAAGCAGTACGGTTCTCCCCTTCAGGTCGAGTTGCGGCCTGACGGTCCACTGCAGGCTGGCGCCGTTGGTCACATGACCGTAACGGGTTGCATGGACATAATCCACCTCCAGGGGGAAGACCAGTCGGGGCAGAAGCTGTCCGGTAAAAATAAGCCCGCCGTTCATGACACAGAGTACTACGGGGCGTGAATCTTTAAATTGGGAGGTAATTTCCTGCGCCATCCTTTTAATAGCCACCTCGATCTCTGTTTCCGACACCACGAGGTCGGCTTCGCTCAATACTTTGTTCGCTTTTTCGATATTCATACGATCTCCTTTAGTTGTGCTCCTACGACCCTCTCAATCGATGCGGAATCAAGAGCGACTATCGTTTCGCCGAATGCGCCGGTATCACGGAACAGCTTTTCAATATCCGGGGCCTGCCCGATTCCGATTTCAACAAGCAGCCACCCTCCAGGATTCAAATATTCGACGGATGCAGGTATGAGCGACCGGTAAATACCGAGACCGTCAGCGCCGCCGTCCAGCGCCGTAAGGGGATCATAATCGCGCACTTCCGGTTCGAGAGATAATATATCAGCCGTAGGAATGTACGGCGGATTTGAAACTATCATGTCAAAATGACGACCGGCGACCGGAGCGAACAGCGAGCCTCTCAAAAATTCGATCGGCGCTTCATGCCGCTCGGCATTGCGACGGGCAACTGCCAACGCACCTTCAGAAATATCAGTAGCGGTTATGCCCGCCCGGGAGAGCCGCTTCTGCAGAGAGACGGCAATACAGCCGCTCCCGGTGCCGACATCCAGTACCGAGCCGGCGCCTGGATGTCGCATAATCGCTTCCGAAACCAGCAGTTCGGTGTCGTGTCGCGGGATCAGGACGTCCGGCGAGACTTCATATTCGAGTCCACAGAACTCCTGGGTTCCCAATATATGCTGTAGCGGCTCGCGATGTGCCCTGCGGGTGACCAGAGCGCGGTAAGCGGCAAGTTCACCTTCATTCAACGGCTTGTCATACTGCAGGTATAACCCGACCCGATCAAGCCCGGTCGCGGCGCAAAGAAGCCACTCCGCCTCAAGACGGGCATTGGCAACACCTTTGGAGAGAAGATAATCCTTTGTCCAGGCGAGTATTTTAAGGGTGTTCCAGGTTTCCTGCGCTGTCATGAAAGCTCCTGATGCTTGATACTATCACTTATTCCTGGAATAACAAAGGGCGGCCTCTTGAAGAGACCGCCCTATTATCACTGTATGGTGAATCAGTCTAGAGAAGCTTGATCGCCATCTGTGCATATTCCAGAATTATCGAAGGGACAATGCCTGGGATCAATGTACCGGCAGCAGCAATTATCAGCGCAAGGGTAACCGGCGCAGTCACCTTTATCCACTCAAACTCTTCCGTAGGTTCCTTCATGTACATGAAAACCATGATTCGTAGATAATAGTACGCTGATGCTGCGCTGTTAAGCACGCCGATGACTGCCAGCCAGATGTAACCCTTCTGGATTGCTCCGGCAAACAGATAGAACTTGCCGACAAAGCCGGCTGCCGGAGGAACACCGGCAAGAGAAAACAGAAACAGTGTCATGGCAAGAGCGAGAATCGGGCGCTTGAAGCCGAGACCGGCAAAGTCCGAGACGTTGCCATTGGTTTCACCCTTTTTAGCGACCAGAATGATAATCGCAAAGGCTCCAATGTTCATGAAAGAATAGGAGAGCATGTAAAACAGGATACCTGCGATTCCCGTGGCGTTTCCGGCGGTAAAACCTACGAGCGCATACCCTGCATGGGCAATTGAGGAATAGGCAAGAACACGTTTGATATTGTCCTGACGGAGCGCGGTGATATTTCCGACTGTCATGGTCAATACTGCCAACACCCAGAGTACCTGGCTCCATTCTACCTGAAGGGTCGGAAGAGCAACCAAAAACAGACGGAGCAGGGCGGCAAAGCCGGCAGCCTTGGGAGCGGCCGACATGAAAGCGGTCATCGGCGTTGGGGCACCCTCGTAGACATCAGGTGTCCACATGTGAAATGGCGCTGCCGCAATCTTGAATGCAAAACCGGTCATCATCAGCAACATGCCGGCTACCAGAAGAATGTTGGCAGAAGGAAGAGTCATCTGTCCGACAACTGCGGCTATCTTATACAGGCGTGTCGTGCCGGTTGCGCCGTAGATAAGCGCCATGCCGTACAGCATGAAGCCGGTAGAGAAGGCACCCAGCAGGAAGTATTTGAGTCCCGCTTCGTTGGACTTCTTGTTGCCTCTGTTGAATCCGGCAAGAACATAGAGGGTAACAGACATGACTTCAAGCCCGAGGAATATCGTCATGAGATCCGTGCCGGATGCCATAAACATCATACCGACAACGGCAAATAGGATCAGAGGATACAGTTCGCCATGGTTACAACCCTCTCGCTCCATGTAGCTGTCTGCAATCAGCACGGTCAACCCGGCCGCAACAAGAAACGTCATCTTGAAGAAAGTTGCAAAGTTGTCGAGTACCACCGAGCCGCCGAAGCTCTCGATATGACTGCCCCAACCGGCTCCTACCAGCACCGCAGCCGCAATGATGCCGAAGAAGCTGATGTATGCCAGGTATGACTTCTGTCCGCCGGGTGAAAAAACAGTGATCAGCAGAAGAGCCATGGCCAGCACGGAGAGAAATATCTCCGGTAGAATCGGCGTCATGTTGACGGCTGGAATTAAAATCATGTCCATCTAAAATATCCTCCGGTCGGATTGACTCGTTATTTTTTACTTTGCGTCGTGCGGATTAACAGCAGGTACTGTGGTTGGTGCGGATGGGGACTCGCCCGGGTGACCAGCAGGCATCTGCGACATTCCCTGGTGTCCTTCCTGCATCTGACCACCCTGCTCTGCAGCAGGCATCTGCATTCCCTGGTGCCCTTCAGGCATCGGCATCTGCGAGGCGGCAGGAATTACCTGGGCGCTAACCGATGCAATGCGGACCTGCGCCACGAGCTTCTTGATTGCAGGATCCATTTTGTCGATGAACGGCTTGGGGTAAAGACCCATGAAAAAGATCAATACCAGCAGGGGAACCATGATCGTAATTTCACGGGCATTCAGATCGAGAAGCTTCTGGTTCTTGGGATTATCGAGCTCACCGAACATGACGCGCTGGAACACCCACAACATGTAGACAGCAGAGAGGATGACGCCGCTTGTGGCAATGATTGTCCACCAACGCAGCTGGCTTTCAAAGGCACCGAGCAGAATCAGAAATTCGCCGACAAAACCATTCGTGCCCGGCAGGCCGACCGACGAAAAGGTCACGATCATGAAAACCGTTGCAAATATCGGCATCTGCTTCGACAGACCGCCGAAATCGGTGATCAGACGGGTGTGACGACGTTCGTAAATAAAGCCGACGATAAGGAAGAGTGCGCCGGTTGAGATACCATGGTTAATCATCTGCAACATGCCCCCGGTAATACCTTCAGTATTGAAAGCAAATACACCGAGCATTACAAAGCCGAGGTGGGCGACAGAGGAATAGGCGACCAGCTTTTTCACGTCTTCCTGCACCATGGCAACAAGTGCGGCGTAGATAATACCGATAACAGCAAGCGTGGCGATCAGTGGAGCAAACTTGTGGGCGGCTTCAGGAAACAGCGGGATGGCAAAGCGCACATAACCGTAGGTACCCATTTTCAGCAGGACAGCGGCGAGGATAACAGAACCGGCCGTTGGTGCTTCCGTATGCGCATCGGGCAACCAAGTATGAAGCGGGAACATCGGGACCTTGATGGCAAATGCGAAGGCAAAGGCAAGGAAAAGCCAGATCTGCGTAGCCATATCAAGTTTGAGGCTGAAGAACTGCAGCAGACCGAAGTCGGCGATGCCTGCTTCCATTCCTTTAAAATACAGGAAGACCAGCGCTACCAGCATCAGGAGCGATCCGACCATCGTGTATATGAAGAATTTAACCGCGGCATAAATTTTATTTTTTCCACCCCAGATACCGATCATGAAGTACATCGGAATCAGCATTACTTCCCAGAATATATAGAACAGGAACAGGTCAAGCGAGATGAACGCACCCAACATGCCGGTTTCAAGCAGCAACAGGCAGATCATGTACTCTTTCACCTTTTCTTCAACAGCGGTGAACGTCGAAAGGACAGCGATCGGCATGATAAACGTAGTGAGTATAACGAGCCACAAACTGATACCGTCAATTCCGATATTGTAGCGCATTACGAACGGTCCGGCAGCGATCCATGGCAAGTTCTCGGTAAACTGGAACTCGGCGTTTGACTGGAAGCCGGTCAGTATTATCAGCGACACCAGAAAGGTGACGACTGTTACCGCGAGGGTGACATTCCGAAGTACGCCCTTGCTGTCTTTCGGGATAAACAGCAGCAACAGGACACCCAGTATCGGCAGGAATGTCGTCAGACTCAGTACGTTACTCATGAATTCGTGCTCCTTTATACAAAGTGCTTAAGAATTGGTTATTTGAAAATGAAGTAGCCGAGCATTACAACAACACCGAGCGCCATTGAAAATGCGTAGTTGTAGATGTACCCGGACTGCATGTAGCGGAAAATGCCGCTGAAACCCATCACAACATTGGCAACGCCGTTGACTACTCCGTCGACGATCAGAACATCGAACCCTTTCCAGAGAAACTGTCCGAAAGCCTTGCAGGGGTTGACAAACAGGTAGTCATATAATTCATCTACATACCATTTGTTAAACACGGCACGGTGCAGAGCCGGGAAAGTAGCAACAAATTTGCCTGGAAGAGTTTTATTCTTTACATACATAGTGAAGGCGATTGCTATTCCAACTACGGCGATAACGACTGACAGGCCCATCAAACCCCATTCAAGAGCATGATCAGGATGTACTGCATGAGCATAGGTTCCGCTGTATTCATTTGCCAGTTCGAATACCGGCTCCAGCCAATGCTCAAAATAGTTCGGCAGCATACCGAGAATTTTAGGCATTCCGAGATATCCGCCGACAACCGCAAGGGCACCCAGAACCATCAGCGGAATGGTGATGACAAGTGGAGACTCATGCAGATAACTCTTGGCGCCGGGGTTAATTCGGCACTCGCCAAAAAAGGTCATGAAGACAAGACGGAACATGTAGAAAGCGGTGAAGCAGGCGGCTATTGCGCCTGTTCCCCAGAGAACCATATTAAGGTTGCCGTGGTAGGGGTTTGAAAACGCTTGCCACAGGATTTCGTCCTTGGAAAAGAATCCGGAGAAACCGGGGATGCCGGCGATGGCAATGGTAGAAACCAGAAAGGTGATGAATGTTATCGGCATTGCGCTCTTAAGACCGCCCATGTTGCGCATGTCCTGTGCATCATCATGCGAGTGGATCTTGTGGAGGGCATGATGCATGGAGTGAATGACCGAACCGGAACCGAGGAACAGGCAGGCCTTGAAGAAGGCGTGGGTCATGAGGTGGAAGATACCGGCACTGAACGCGCCGACACCCATTGCCAGGAACATGAAACCGAGCTGCGATACGGTTGAATATGCCAGGACCCGCTTGATGTCGTTCTGTGCCGTACCGATTGTGGCAGCAAAGATCGCGGTAGCGGCACCTATTACGGCAATGACCATCATTGTTTCTGGGGATTTGACAAAGACGAAACTCATTCTACCGATCATGTAGACACCCGCCGTTACCATGGTGGCGGCGTGAATCAAGGCAGAAACGGGTGTCGGACCTTCCATCGCGTCAGGCAGCCAGGTAAAAAGCGGCAGCTGAGCAGACTTCCCGGTGGCGCCAACAAAAAAGCATAAGGTGGCGACCGTCACGACTCCGCCATAGGGGAGCAGGTGGGAAGCGGCTTTGATTTCAACAAAGTTGATTGTCCAGATGTTGTGATTGCTGCCAAACCACCAGTAAAGGGTAAACAGACCGATCAGAAATCCGAAGTCGCCTACGCGGTTCATGACAAAAGCTTTCTTGGCGGCATCCCCGGCTGATTTTTTGTGGAAATAATAGCCGATCAAAAGGTATGAGCAGAGACCGACGCCCTCCCAGCCGATGAACATGACCAGCATGTTGCCGCCGAGTACCAGCAGCAGCATCGACATGCAGAAAAGATTCAAGTAAGCGAAGAACCGGTAAAATCCTTCCTCGCCATGCATGTAGCCGATTGAATAGAGATGGATCAGCGATCCGACACCGGTTACGACCATGATCATTATGCATGAGAGCGGATCGAGAAGAAAAGCCATGTCGGCCTTGAAGTTGCCGGAATGTATCCATGGGAAAATTACTTTTTCAAATACTACTTTTTCAAATACTCGCTGCTCCGGTGGAAGACCGATCATCTGCATGAGTATTCCGCACGACACCAGGAATGACAGGAAGATCATCAGCGTACCGATTCCGCCGATTACAGCCTCATTCTTGATCTTTTTCCCGAAGAGTCCGTTGATCAGGAACCCGATGAGCGGGAAGAGCGGGATCAGCCATACGTTGTCAAACATGTAAGACTCCTTTTATGCAATCATTAAACGTAGTCGTAAGGGGTGGAGTGCGGTTCTACCACTTCATCAGATTGACGTCTTCAACATCTATCGACTGCTTGTTGTTAAAGAACGCTATGATGAGCGCCAGACCGACGGCAGCTTCAGCGGCCGCAACGGTCATAATGAAAAAGACGAATACCTGGCCGTCAAGATTACCTAGATGGCGGGAGAACGCGACGAAGGTCAGGTTAACGGCATTTAGCATCAGCTCGATACACATGAACATGACGATAACATTCTTGCGGGTCAGGACGCCTATCGTGCCGATTGCAAAGAGTATGGCGCTTACGATGAGATAGCTGTTCAGGTTTTCCATGAAATATATCCCTCTTATATTTTTTTCTTGGCCAGGATGACCGCGCCGACAATTGCAACCAACAGCAGAATCGAGGTGATTTCGAACGGCAGCAGAAAGTTTGTGAATATTTCACGGCCGACCAGTTCCGTATGGCCGATTCTTTTTATCATTTCTCCGCTGTAAGGACCTGTCGGGAGCGCTGCACGGCTTTTTACGAGCACGAATACGGTATTCAGCAGGGTGAAGAAGCCGATGATTGAACCGAAGAGCAGTTTATGGGAATGCTTTTTCGATGCATCAACCCGGATATTCAGCAGCATGATGGTAAATACTATCAGGACCATGATGGCGCCGGCATATACCATGACCTGTACTGCGGCCATAAACGGGGCATCCAGCATGACGTAATAAGTGGCCAGACAGAAAAAAGTCATAATCAGCGATAGTGCGCTATTGATCGGGTTCTTGCAGGTGACCACCAGGATCGCCGATACAATAGCAACTAGCGATATGATCAGAAAGAAGAGGGTTTCCATGCACTGCTCCTTTATTTCTTTTCTAAGAGACGTTCTTTAGAGTAGATGAAGTCCTGACGGTGATAATTTGCCAACTCGAATTCACCGGTCATCCTGATTGCGTCAACCGGGCAGGCTTCAACGCAGTAGCCGCAGAAAATACAACGCAGCATGTCGATCTCGTAGAGTGAAGCGTACTTGTTGTGATTGGCATCTTCGCTCGCTTCGACCGTGATACATTTGGCCGGGCAGACCGTAGGGCAGAGGTAGCAGGCCACACATTTGGCCTTGTTATGCGACACATTCAAAGCATGCAGGCCGCGAAAACGGGCCGCCACCTTGGGCCGTTCGGTCGGATATTGCAACGTTACCGGCTTCATGAACATGTGCTTCAAGGTAATTTTCATGCCGTTTAAAATCGGTGTAATCGGATTCATGTGCCCATCCTCGTCTCTAAAATTACGTTACTTCATGCAGCGGTCTCAAATAAAATAGCCGATGATCCCTGTCACTATGATGTTTACCAGTGCCACAGGAATAAACACTTTCCACCCCAGATGCATCAACTGGTCATACCGGTAACGGGGGAGCGTTGCGCGGATCCACATGCAGACAAACATCAGGAAATACACTTTTGCGATAAAGTACACCGGTCCGAGCAGCGGCATGGCGGCGGTAAACGGTCCGTTCCAGCCACCAAGGAACAGAGTGACGGTCAGCGCACAGACGGTTACCATGTTGGCATATTCCGCCATGAAGAACATTGCGTATTTCATGGATGAATATTCCGTACAGAAACCAGACACGAGTTCCGTCTCGGCTTCCGGAAGGTCAAAAGGCGTACGGTTGATTTCGGCAAGCGAGCAGACGAAAAACATGAAGGCTGCCAGAGGCTGCTTGAAGAGATACCACTCAAAGCCGCCCATGCCGGACTGAAGTTCGACAATCTTGTTGAGTGACAGAGTACCGGAAAGCATGAACACGGCGACGATTGACAGACCGGCGGCCAATTCATAGGAAATCATCTGGGCCGAGGCGCGTAAACCGCCCATCAGTGAGTATTTGCTGTTCGACGCCCAACCGGCCAACACGATCCCGTAGACACCGAGTGATGACATGGCCAGAATATAGAGTACCCCGACGTTAATGTCGTAAACCTGACCGGCAGCCGTGTCGTAATAGGCGGCAATCTGCAGGGGGATCTTGTAGCCCGCGATCTCGATAATGCCGCCAAACGGAATAACAGCAAAAGTAATGAAAGCCGGAATGAGGGCAATCAGTGGCGCAATCAGAAATGCGAAAGTGCTGGCCTGTGAAGGAATAATCTCCTCTTTGAAGAACAGCTTGACTCCGTCGGCGATCGGCTGCAGCAGTCCGTGCCATCCGGTACGCATAGGTCCAAGGCGAACCTGCATATGGCCGATAATTTTGCGTTCGGCATACGTGGCGTACGCCACGGTCAGCAGCACAAAGACAAAAGCCACCAGGACCTTGGCAACCATGGCGATGTAATACATCATCGGCAGTCCTAATATCTCGATTCCCATCTGTCCCTCTTTCTATGCTCGTTTGAAATTTGTTATTTCGTAAAGATACTTGATAATAAAAGTTGTTACTTTGCCAGTGTAACCGGCGTTACAGGTGATCCGTTCCATATTGTATTAATCGGAGCGGCGCTGAAATGATAGGGGGCGAACACGACACCGGCGGGCATGCGCAGAGTGACCTTTGCCTTGAGCTGTATGCTTCCGGTCGCCGAAGAGACGGTAATCAGATCATTTTCAACGATTTTCCCGGCTGCGGCGTCACCGCGGGACAGCTCTATATATCCTTCAGGACATACATGCATCGGACCCTCACCAAATTGCGACAGCGTACCGCTATGGTACAGGGCGCTGCCGGTCACCAGGGCCAGCTTGCCGCCTTCAGAGGCAATGGGCGCCGATGGCTGCGGTACTACGAGAGCCGGCTTCATTGCAACCGGGGCAAATGCGCCATCTTTTCGGAGTGCCGCATAACTCATTCCCTGGTAGCCTGGCGTACTCGCGGCAATCTCGTCAAACTGAACGGCGGGAGTCGACGGTGTCTGCCCGCCCAGACGCGAGATCAGATCCGAGAAGATTTCATAATCGGTCTTTACCTGAGCATTCTTGCGGATGGCCGGCTTGATGTACTGAACGCGACGATCGGTACTGGTAAAGGTGCCTTCTTTTTCGGCAAACGAGCAGGCGGGGAGGACAACGTCCGCCATTGCTGCAGTCTCGGTAAGGAACAGCTCTGATACGACCAGGAATTCAACCGCATCGAGGGCAGCCTTGACTTTGGTACGGTCCGGGTAGGATGCCAGCGGGTTTTCACCTGCAATAAAGAGCGTCTTGATCGTGCCGGCAGAACAGGCATCCAAAATCTGCAAGCCGTTCAAACCGCCATCCTGAGCATAAAAACCCATATCAACGGCGCCCTGGCTATTGTTCTTCTCGGAAAGACAGAGGACACCGCACCCTTCTTTGCCGTATTTACCGGTCAGGATAGCCAGGTTTGCCACCGCGGTTGCCAGATCGGCTGTGTGGCCGGTATACGCCTGTCCTGTCGAGAACAGGATCAGAGCCTTCCCTGCAGCGGCATATTCGGAAGCAAGCTTCTTGATGGCGTCGGCAGTCAAACCGCTCTGTGCGGCGACCGCTTCCGGAGTGAAGACGGACAACGCTTTTTCAAGCTCCGCATAACCTGGTACGGTTGCAGCGGCGGCGTCGACCAGCTTTTCGTCAATGAGACACTTGGCTATGGCGTTCAGTACGGCAACTTCACTCCCGGGCCGGTGAACAACTGTATTGGCATCAGGAAGTTTTGAGAGCTTCCCGCGCTTATCGGAAAGAATAGTGATTTTTGCACCATTATTTTTGACAGCCATATTAATTTCAAAACCGACGACCGGATGAGTTTCATAGGCATCAGTCTTTATCACGAGAAGCAGATCACTCTTCTGGACATCAAGAATGCTGGCCGATGAAGCGCTCGCACCGAAACTGCGGGCAAAACCTTCAGTCAAGGCTGCATGGGCGTATCCGGCTGCATGGTCAAAGTTCTTTGTCCCGACGTTCTCTACCAGCAGTTTTTTAAACAGTGTCAGCTCTTCATTGGTCAAGCGTGGCGTTGCCAGCGCTGCGACGGCGCTGCCACCCTTAAGGCGGCCTGTAACAAGCTCAAGAGCTTCATCCCAGGTTGATTCCGTCAGAGCGCCGTTTTTCCTCACCAGCGGCTTTGTCAAACGCTGGGAGCTGTTGATGAACTGGTAGCCGAAACGGCCGCGGACGCAGAGCTGCCCCTTATGGAACCCCTGATTCTCGTCATAAATCGTGGTCAGCACCTTGTTGTCTTTAACACCCAGCGTCAGGTTGCAGCCGGTACCGCAATAGCCGCAGACCGACGTCTGTTTTGTCATTGCCCACCAGCGGGCTTTGTGCTTAAACGGACGTGCCAGCAGTGAGCCGACCGGACAAACCGAAATACAGGATCCACAGAATTCACAGTTGAGACCGTCTTCAAATTCACAGCCGATTTTTGTTTCTATACCGCGATCGATAAAGGTCAATGCGCCGAAGCTTACGATTTCATCGCAGATCCGGGCACATTTGCCGCAGAGAACACAGCGGTTCATGTCACGCTCGATCAGCGGGTTATTGTAATCGATTTCGTGATGGAATTTTTCGTCGCTGAAGCGGTTGCTGTTCACCTTGTATTCATAGGTCAGGTTCTGAAGATCACAGTCACCTGATTTATCGCACACGGGGCAATCGAGGGGGTGGTTGAGCAGCAGCAGCTCCAGAACCATCTTGCGAGCCTTGACGATATCCGGAGTTGCGGTACGGATGATCATCCCCTCAGTGGCCGGAGTAGTACAGGCAGGAATCTGACGCCCTTTCATCTGCTCCACTTCAACCAGGCACATGCGACACGCGCCGAACGGTTTCAGCTTTTTATCATGGCAGAGAATCGGTATATTAATACCGTTCAATTTGGCCGCTTCATAAATTGTCGCAGTCTTGGGTGCAGTAACCTGCTTGTCATCTATCGTAAGATTTACCATCTCAACCTCTGTTAAGTGAGTTTGACCGTGTGTGCGTGATGTGGTTCTATTCAAGCGCCATAAAGCGGCAGGCATCGTAGCAGGATTTACATTTGGTGCATTTTTCCTTGTCAAGCCAGGCGAGCTGGCCCTTTTCCCAGACGATGGCATCGACCGGACAGGCCTTCTTGCAGGCGCCGCACTTTACACACTTATCTTCTACGACCTGCCAGAGCAGCAGTTCCTTGCAGCAGTTTGAAGGGCAGCGTTTGTCCGTAATGTGCGCTTCGTACTCGTCACGGAAATAATTGATCGTAGAGAGGATCGGGTTGGGAGCCGTCTGCCCGAGTCCGCATAACGAGGCTTTCTTGATGGCGACACCAAGATCCTGAAGCGTCTCGATGTCGGACAGTTCACCACGCCCTTCGGTGATACGCTCAAGAATGTCGAGCATGACCTTGAGGCCGATACGGCAGGGGACGCACTTACCGCAGGACTCCATCCTGGTAAAGTTAAGAAAAAAGCGGGACACGTCAACCATGCAGGTCGTTTCATCCATGACGACCAGACCTCCGGAGCCCATCATGGCGCCGGCTTTGATCAGGGAGTCGTAGTCGACCGGTGTATCGAGAATAGCAGCCGGTATGCAGCCTCCGGAAGGTCCGCCGGCCTGGACAGCCTTGAACTTGCGGTTGTTGGCTATACCGCCGCAGACATCGTAGATAACTTCGCGTACTTTCATACCGGCCGGAACTTCTACCAACCCGGTATGCTTGACTTTACCGGTTACGGCAAAGATCTTGGTACCCTTGGTCGTTTCAGTACCGAGCGAAGCGTACCAGTCACCACCTTTGTTGATGATGTGACGGACGTTGCCGAAGGTTTCGACGTTATTGATGTTGGTAGGCTTGCCCCACAGACCGCGAACGGCCGGGAACGGAGGACGCGGACGACTCATTCCGCGAAAGCCCTCAATAGAGGCCATCAGGGCGGTTTCTTCGCCGCAGACAAACGCACCGGCACCCATCTTGATGCGCATGTCGAAGTCAAGGCCCCATCCCTGAATATTCTTGCCGAGGTACCCGTTTTCGTAACAGACATCGATGGCATGCTGAAGGCGTTGGACGGCCAGCGGATACTCGGCGCGAACGTAGACATATCCGAAGTCGCACCCGATGGCATAGGCGGCGATCATCATCCCTTCGATGATGCAGAACGGATCACCTTCGAGCAGGGACCGGTCCATGAATGCGCCCGGGTCGCCTTCGTCGGCATTGCAGATCAGATACTTGTGATCACCGGGTGAGGCTTTGCAGAAAGACCACTTCATTCCGGTAGGAAATCCGCCGCCGCCACGACCGCGAAGGCCGGATTTTTTGACTTCTTCGATAACCTCTTCCGGCTTCATGCTCTTGATGCACTTCTCAATCGCCTTGAATCCGTCTTCTTCCTTGTAGGCGTCGATACTGTCCGGGTCAATCTGACCACATCCGGTCATGACCACGCGCATCTGGGCATCGACAAACTGGTTGTAGTACGGCTTGGCCTTTCTTTTCTCCATTACTGTCTGGTTGACGATATGCTCGTCAATGATCTGCTCGACCTCTTCCGGCTTGACAAAATCATAGGTCACACGCCCCTGTTCGGGGGTGATGATATCAACCAGAACGTCGTTGGCGCAGAGGCCGCGACAACCGGTCTTGATAACATCGCAGCGTTTGCCTACGACGGCACTGAGGCCTTTTTCCGCGAGATGCTTTACGAAAGCCGCCTCAACCTCTTTGGCGCCCATCGAAACACCGCCGGTACCCTGGCAGATAAGAATTTTTATCCCTGCGTTTTCGCTCATGACTGAATTGTCCCCTGCTGGATGGTTTCGAGCTACGTGCTATTTCATCGGCCTCTGACTGTAGTCGGCCACGATTTCATCGACTTTCTGTACCGTCATGCCGCCATAGGTGGAATCATTGACCATTGCCAACGGTGCCATACCGCAGGCCCCCAGACACGCAACCTTCTCAAAGGTAAAGCGCAGGTCGGGGGTAGTCTCGGCGTGACCGATATGCAATTTGTCAAAGAACGTTTCCACTATACGCGGAGCACCTTGAACATGGCAGGCGGTTCCGACACAAACCCTGATAATGAATTTGCCACGCGGCTTGAGATGGAACTGGGCATAAAAGGTCAGCACACCGTAAATCTGGCTCGGGTACACGTTCAGGCGTTCGGCAACATGGTCCGCCACGACCCGCGGAACATAGCCGTACTCATCCTGAACTCCCTGAAGAACCGGCATCAGGTTTCCGGGAATATCTATATATTTGTCGATGACCGCATCGGCTATGGAAAGATCTATTTCCGGCTCCTGCTCTGTGGCCTGCTGCGCTACTACGTCACTCATGCGCCCCATCTCCTTTGAATCATGCGGAGTTATCTGTCAATTTCACCAAGAACGATGTCCAAGGTACCGATTACTGCTACCAGGTCGGCAATCATGGAACCCACACTCATCTGTTCTATTGCCTGCAGGTTCACGAATGAAGGGGGACGAATCCTCAGGCGCTCCGGCTTGTTGCCGCCGTCGCTGACGATATAGAAACCCAGCTCCCCTTTGGGAGCTTCGACACCTTGGTAGACTTCACCTTCCGGTGCCGCAAAACCTTCGGAAGCGATCTTGAAATGATGAATTAATCCCTCGATGCTGTTGTACACATTTTCTTTGGGCGGATAGCATACCTGCGGACAGTCCGCCAGAACCGGACCGGGCTTGAGTTTGTCGAGACCCTGACGCACAATTTTGCAGGCTTCACGCATCTCGACCAGACGAACCTTGTAGCGATCAAACGTGTCGCAATTTTCGCCGACCGGCACCTTGAACTGGTATTTGTCATAGCCGCTGTATGGATTATCGCGCCGCAGATCCCAATCGACTCCCGAGCCGCGCAGGGCGGGACCGGTAAGACCGATATCAATGGCGTCCTCGGCGGATATGACACCATTGCCGACCGTACGCTTGAGCCAGATCGGGTTGGTTGTCAAAAGCCCTTCATACTGGTCGATATAGCCCGGCATGGCGGCAACAAAGTCACCGGCCTTTTTCACAAACTCATCCGGTACATCCTGCGAAAGGCCACCGACACGGAAGAAGTTCGAGGTCATGCGGGCACCGGAAATCAGTTCATAAATCTCCATGACGGTTTCGCGCTCACGGAATGCATAAATAAAGACCGTCATCGCACCGATATCGAGAGCATGACATGCGATCCAGACGAGATGTGATTCAAGCCTGGTCAGCTCGGCCATGATAATCCTGATGGTCTCGGCGCGTTCGGGCACCTCGACACCCATGAGCTTTTCAACCGCCAGGATATAACCAAGATTGTTACTCATGGGCGCCAGGTAATCGAGCCGGTCCGTCAGCGGCAGGATCTGGTGATAGGTACGGTGCTCAGACAGCTTTTCAATGCCACGATGCAGGTAGCCGATATGAGGGGTGATCTTCGTGATCACCTCGCCGTCCAGCTCGAGAACGAGCCTCAAAACCCCATGAGTACTGGGGTGCTGTGGTCCCATGTTCAGTGTCATTGTTTCAGTAGTAGCCATGTATCGCCTCTTCTATGATCGAAATACAGAACGAATTGGAAAAACTATGATAAGCGCCCTTTGTACGGTTCGCGGTCCGGACCCTGCAGAGGATAGTCCTTACGAAGCGGGTGCCCTACCCAGTCGTCCGTCATGAGGATACGACGGAGGTCGGGATGATTGTCAAAGGTGATACCGAACAGGTCAAAGACCTCGCGCTCCAGCCAGTTGGCCGTCTTCCACACACCGGTCGCGGTAGGGATACGGCAATCGGCCTCGGCAACAGGCGTCTTTATGCGCAGGCGATCTTTGTTGGGAATAGAGTAGAGCAGGTAGACCATCATGAAGCGCTCTTCCTTCTTCTCCAGATAATCAATCGCAGTAAGGTCGGTAAGCAGGTTGTACTGAAGTGACTGTTTGAGGAACGAAAGGACTTCAATAATGGCATCCTTCGCTACGGTTACCGTCACCTCTCCCCTGAATTCGACTACATCAAGGATCGAAGCTGTGAATTTTTCCTTCAGTTTCAGGACTGCACGATTGTTCTCTGCCATGATATCCAACCCTTTTGTGGGATTTTTGTGTACGACCGTTGATTTCAGAAGATCAGGCTGCTTCCGGAATGTAGCGTTCGCCAAGGCCGATGGCGGATCCGAAAGAGTTACGCTCACTCATAATCTTGTCCTGCAGCTTCATCAGACCGAACAGCAGCGCCTCGGGGCGCGGAGGGCAGCCGGGGATGTAGACGTCGACCGGCAGAGCCTCATCAATGCCCTGCACAACGCTGTAGGTATCAAAGATTCCGCCGGAGCAGGCACAGGCTCCCATGGCGATAACCCATTTCGGCTCGGGCATCTGCTCGTATACCGTCCTGATAACCGGCAGCATCTTTTTTGTAACCGTCCCGGCAATAATAATACAGTCGGACTGGCGAGGAGATGCGCGGAAAATGATGCCAAAGCGATCCAGGTCGTTGTGGGATGCGCCGGTGGCCATCATCTCGATAGCACAACATGCCAAACCAAACGTCATCGGCCAGATGGATGACTTCCGGGACCAGTTAACCAATAGATCCAGTGACGTGGTGATAACGTTATCGCCAAGCGGATTGTCTACTCCCATTCCAGCGCTCCTTTTTTCCAGACATAAATGTAACCAACAAAAAGAATCACAATGAAAAGCCCCATCTCAACCAAGCCAAAAACGCCCAGTTTTTTGTAAAGAATGGCCCATGGATAGAGGAAAACGGCCTCGATATCGAACAGGATGAACAGTACGGCGATCATATAGAACTTGATCGAATAACGCTCACGGGCAGTTCCGACGGGTTCGCAGCCGCTTTCGTACGGCTGCAGCTTTACCTTTGACGGCTTTTTCTGGCCAATCAGTGATGACATGACAAGGGATACAAGCCCGAAACCTATTGCCACAAGCACCAGAAGTAGTATTGGCAGGTATGCACCAAGCATTATAAATCCTCCTTACTGCGGACGGTATACTGTATACAAACGACCCATTAAATAGGATATTTGCTTTTCTTTGTCAACAGTTATTTTACTCCTGTTGAATTTGAAAAAACGAGCGCTTAACTTTTAAATTACAAATGAAATTACTACTTTACCTTGACATTCGCAGATACTGTATGTTAAGTACGCCAGTTGTGATGGACTTGTTCCAAACATCCATAATTCCGACGCGAGGTTTAACCAATTATGAATCACGAACGCTCAAGTTTACTTTTCCAGCAAGCAAAAGCAGCCATACCGGGTGGAGTCAACAGCCCCGTTCGCGCCTTCAAGTCGGTCGGCGCTGATCCTCTCTTCATCAACAAGGCGTCCGGCTCCCATATCTATGATGAAGACGGCAACAATTTCATCGACTATGTCGGCTCATGGGGACCGATGATCGTCGGCCATTGCCACCCGGACATTATCAAAGCGGTTCAGGACACCATGGCCAGCGGCGCCAGCTTCGGCGCCCCGACCGAACGAGAGACCATTCTCGCCAACATGGTTATTGATGCGGTTCCTTCCATCGAAATGGTGCGCATGGTAAGCTCCGGCACCGAGGCTACCATGAGCGCCATACGACTTGCCCGCGGTTATACCGGACGGGACAAGATCTTGAAGTTCTCCGGCTGCTATCATGGCCATTCGGACGCCCTGCTGGTCAAGGCCGGTTCGGGAGCCGCCACGTTCGGTGTGCCCGACTCTCCCGGCGTTCCGGCCGATTTTGCGAAACATACTCTCACGGCGGAATTCAATTCTCTCGAATCAGTAAAGACCCTGATCGCCAACAACAAGGATGCGATTGCCTGTATCATCGTCGAACCCGTTGCCGGCAATATGGGAACTGTTCCGCCGCGAGAAGGTTTTCTGGAGGGTCTCCGGGAGATATGCACCAACGAAGGGATAATATTGATTTTTGATGAAGTCATGTCCGGTTTCCGCGTTGCCTACGGCGGCGTCCAGGAGCTTTACGGCGTCACTCCCGACATGACGACCCTTGGCAAAATTATCGGCGGCGGCCTCCCGGTGGGCGCGTTTGGCGGCAAACGCGAAATAATGGAAAAACTTTCTCCATCAGGCGGGATCTATCAGGCGGGAACCCTGTCCGGAAATCCGCTTGCGATGTCGGCGGGGATCGCAACGCTGAATATCCTCAAACAGCCCGGTTTTTATAAAACGCTGGAAGACAAGAGTCGCGCGGTTGCCGAAGGGATCGCCAAGGCGGCCAGAGATGCCGGTTATCCGATCTACTCAACCCGCGTCGGCAGCATGTTTTGTGCCTTTTTCAGCAAAGGCGAGGTATTTGACTGGCCTACCGCCAGTCAGTGCGATACCGGGGCCTTTGCAAAATATTTCCTCGCCATGCTCGACGAAGGTATCTATCTAGCCCCTTCACAATTCGAGACAGCTTTTGTTTCTGCCGCCCACAGCGATGACGACATCGAAAAAACTATTGCTGCTGCAGCCAAATGTTTCAAACAGATCGCCTGACGCGTGCTTTCGTTTCTGTTTGACATATCAATACTACCTGTGGTAAGGAATACCGGTTTTATGCCACACTCACTAGCGGCATTGTATGGCCGGTAATAATCGCCAGCTTTTTCAAAGCCTTGCAATGGTTTCCAGCATGGGAATCTCCGTGGTGCTGGCGATTGCCATCGGGGTCTGGTTCGGACTGACACTCGATCGCTGGCTCGGCACGAAGCCATGGTTCTTTTATATCTTTCTGTTCATCGGAATTGCCGCCGGTTTCAAAAATGTGTACGTTATCGCCGGCCGGGAGATCCGAAAAAGTGATGATAACGATCAACGAGGATAACCTCTTTGCAGTCATCATCAAGGGAAGCCTGGGGTTGCTGGCTTTTCTGGCTCTGGCCGGATGGGCCGCCTTCTCGCCGCAAGTCGGCTTGGGCGCCCTGGCCGGCGGCTGTATCGCCATAGCCAATTTTTTCTGGATTCGGAATGTACTGCAGCGCATTCTCGGGCAGCTGCCCGCCAACGCGACGATGTATGCTCAACTCCGCTTCGTAGCCCGCTTGAGCCTGACCGGACTGCTGCTCTATTTTATTATAACTTCCGGGTGGTTTTCACTGGCCGGACTTTTTGTCGGACTTTCCGTTATCGTAATCAACATAATTGCACTGTCACTATACAGCGCCCTGCGCGCAGGAGGTTAGCTCCATGATTCACCCGTTACTGTTTCTCGAATTTTTCCGCAAGCTGCTGGAACCGCTCCACCTACCTCATGCAAGTGCTGACGCGATCAGCTACACCTGGCTGATCATCGTGCTGCTGCTGGTTCTGTCGCTGCTGGCCACTTCGGCGCTCAAGTCTATTCCAAGCGGAATGCAGAACTTCATGGAGACCGTCGTCGGCGGCATTGAGACCATGATCGTCGACACTATGGGAGAACATGGCCGCCCGTTTTTCCCGCTGATTGCCACGCTCGCCATCTTCGTGCTTGTATCCAATCTTATCGGCCTGATTCCCGGCTTCTTCCCACCTACCGCCAACATCAACACTACCGCAGCCTGCGCGGTAATCGTCTTTATTTCCACCCATGTGGTCGGGCTCAAGCATCACGGCCTGGGCTATATCAAGCACTTCCTCGGACCCATCGCCTGGCTGGCACCGGTAATGTTTTTTATCGAAGTCATCGGCCATATGAGTCGTCCGGTTTCACTGACGCTGCGTCTGTTCGGCAACATGAACGGCCACGAACTCGTATTGATGATCTTCTTCGGCCTGGCACCGTTCCTCGTGCCGCTGCCGATGATGCTTATGGGCGTGCTGGTCTCGTTCATTCAGGCCTTCGTTTTCATGCTCCTGGCCATGATCTACATCCAGGGTTCACTTGAGCACGCTCATTAAGTTAAGTTAGAATCTTTTTCTGTGACTTATCCCTTTGCGGGACTAATATTCAAATTTCCCTACTCCTATACTGTTTAGGAGACAAAACCATACGGAGGTAGTAAAGATGAGCTTTTTCACGATGTGTATTCTGGCAGCAGGAATTGGTATGGCACTTGGCACTTTGGGCACCGGCATTGGCCAGGGTCTCGCAGTCTCACGCGCAGTAGAAGGCGTTTCCCGTAACCCAGGCGCTTCCGGCAAGATCCTGACCACCATGATGATCGGTCTGGCCATGATTGAGTCCCTGGCAATCTATGCACTGGTTGTCTGCCTGATCATCCTGTTCGCCAACCCTTACAAAGATATCGCTATCAAACTGGCTGAAACTGTTGCAAAGTAATCTCCGCTTTTAAGTTAATAATCGGAGTATAAAGTAAAAGGGCATCCGCTTCAGGATGCCCTTTCTCATTTCCATATATGGTACGATTATCAAACCGGTTTATTCGTCGTCCTTCAACATTCCCTCAACCTCTTCCGATTCGGCACTTTCCGCGACATCTCCCGATACCATAACAATCAATGCTCTGGCTGAATAGCGGTACTTCACGCCCCGCTCAAGAGTGGCGTCGACATACTCCTTGCCCTGCAACGGTTCCCTGTTGAGCGGTTCGTACGGCCTAACAGGCGCATCGGACCGGCGATACAGGTTATAACCGAGCAGACGCCCTGTTTTCAGGGGTTGTGAAAAAGAAAACTGCAGCCTCACCTCGGTGGGAAACGTCTCAATTTTCAAAAGAGGCGCGGGAAGCGGCGGAGTCACCGGTACATCAGCCGTCGGAGCCGCAGCGCCGTCGACACCGTCCGCGGTGAATGAGGCGACTCTGTACGAATATGAGCTTCCGGCAGTCACATCACCGTCCAGCAGTACCAGGCGATTTCCGACCCGCTGGGTAGCTGCCGGCATGTGATCCAGGTAAATCGTTTGAACCAGGCTGTAATCGGTCGTACATGTTCGACAGAGGTCCTTCCGGCCGGTTGCAGCAGCTCGCCTGCTGATCCTTACTCCGGCTATGACCGGTAACGGTCGACCGCTCCGGTCCTTGTCAGGCAGAGAGAACCGGAGTTTTACCGCAGAGCCGCTCTGCAGCGCATAAACGTTATCCGGAGCCGCCGGAGCCATCATGTCCGGATAGATCAGCGCTCCCTTCCTGCCGCAGGCGGTAACCAGCAGCGCCAGGCAAACGGCCAGCGCCGAGCGCTCAAAAACGGTCATCGCTTCACCTCTGCAGGCAATACGGCGTCCAGCTTTATCTCGAACGGCCCGGCCGGGGATGAAAAACGAACCCTGTCTATCTGAATATCAATGATTTTTGCGCCGGAAACAGCGGCTCCCTCTTTGAGCAGAAAACCGTTGATCACCGCTCTCCTTGCAGAACGCTCGTCCTGCCAGGCTATACCCGACAGCTTGATGTCGGCAGGAGGCTGCACTTGCACTGTTTGAGCGGCCTGAATCGAATTCGCGGAAGGTGGATGAGCCTTGACCCGTTCTTTTAAACGGTGAACTTTCCGCGGGGAAGAATCGTTATCATGGACCGTTTCCACGTTTACCGGAGGGGCAGGAACGGCGGCAGAGGGTGCAGTTACGGGTGGCGCCGGCGATTGAACCGGCAGAGGGACAGCAGGCGCGGCCGGGGGCTTTACCGGAGCAGGAGTCGGCGGTACAGCCGGGCGTATAACCGCAGCGCTCTTCCTGCTGTTTCCCGGAAGTACAAACCAGGTAACGGCAGCCGTCGCCAGCGATGCACCCGCAACCAACAGCGCTATTTTCCAGATTCCGGTTTTAGCCGCCGGGCGGCTTCTCTCCTGAAAAAGATCGCCGGAAATATTGACCCTTCCCCTCGGACCGGTTCTCTTGTTTTTTTCATGCTCTATTTTTTTCAGGGCATCAAGAATATAACTCATACTGTCATGTCACCTTCCGGCAAAAAGCCGACGCGAAATACGGGACCAGAGCCCTTCATGCTCGTCAACCTGCTGAAGCTCCGCGATCACCTCCGCTGCAATCGAAGGAGAAACAGAGCAGGATTCACGGGTCCAGGCCATGACCAGCGCCCGATCACAGGCCACGTTTATCAATCGGGGAATGCCTTGTGAAAAACGATAGATCCGTCTGACCGCGGCACGCGGAAAAATCTCGGGAAGACGACTTCCGGAGATTTTGAGGCGGTGGTTGATGTAACTGGCCGTGTCTTCAAGCTTCATCGGAGTAAGCCGACAGCGCACCGTAATGCGCTGATTAAGCTGGCGCAGGTCGTGGCGGCGAAGAACATCGTTCAACTCCGGCTGCCCGGCCAGAATGATCTGGATCAGCTTGTCCCGTTCGGTCTCCAGATTGGAGATCATGCGCACCTGCTCCAGCACATCCGGTTCCAGATTCTGAGCCTCATCGATGACGAGAACTACCGTTCTTCCGGCGCTGTTCTGTTCAATCAGAAAAGCGTAGAGGGCGTCCAGATATCCGGAACGGCTCTGTTCGGCGGCAGAGACGCCGAACTCCCGGCAAATGCCGGCCAGAAGCTGTTCGGCTGACATACAGGGGTTAAAGATGAGGGCGCTTGTGTACGTATCCGGATCGAGTTGGGTCAACAGCGTGCGGAGCATCGTTGTCTTGCCGGTGCCGACTTCGCCCGTCAGGGCGATGAAACCGGCATGACTGTCGACGCCGTACAGTAATCGGGCATACGCCTCGCGGTGAATGCCGCTCAGAAACACAAATTGGGGATTCGGGGTGATCGTGAATGGCTTTTCTGAAAAGCCGAAATGGTCGCAATACATTCTGAATCAGTTTCCCGCTCGCACGTTCTGAATTTCACTCCATACGCGCTCCCGAGCAGTTCCGCCCGGAATGTTACGGGCATTGACACTGGCCTCAACGGTAATGCATGCAAAGATATCGGTGTCGATCATGGCGGAGAAGAGTTGCCACTCGGCCAATGTCAGCTCGGTAATATCCTTCCGGTTTTCCACGCAATACGCGACCGACTTGCCGACCGCCTCGTGGGCATCCCGGAAGGGGAGTCCCTTGCGCACCAGATAGTCGGCGACATCGGTGGCGGTCGAGAACCCCTGGCCTGCGGCTCTGCGCATGTTTTCACTGTTAACCTTCATCTCCCGGATCATATCGGCATAGATCTTGAGGCTGCCCTTGACCGTGTCGATGGTGTCGAAGAGCGGCTCCTTGTCTTCCTGCATATCCTTGTTGTAGGCAAGCGGCAACGATTTCATCGTTGTCAGCAGCGCCATAAGGTTGCCGTAGACCCGGCCTGTCTTCCCCCGCACCAGTTCCGGCACATCCGGATTCTTCTTCTGAGGCATGATCGATGACCCGGTACAGAACCCGTCCGATAACTCGATGAATTGAAAGGCGCTGGTTGACCAGAGAATCAGCTCTTCAGAGAAGCGGGACAGATGCATCATCACAATCGAGGCAGCGGCGAGAAACTCCAGGGCAAAGTCCCGGTCGGACACCGAGTCAAGCGAATTGCGGGTGATGGCCGGGAAGTCGAGTTGTTCGGCGACATAGTCACGGTCGATCGGGAAGGTCGTGCCTGCCAGTGCCCCGGCTCCCAGCGGCATGACATCGACTCTTTTGAGACAATCGTCAAGCCGCCCCTTGTCGCGCTTGAACATCTCGACATACGCCATGAGGTGATGGGCAAACAGGATCGGCTGCGCGGTCTGCAGATGGGTGAAACCGGGCATCAGCGTATCCAGGTTGGCCTCGGCCTGGTCCAGCAGCGCATCGATCAACAGGTCCAGGTAGGTCGTAATCTCGACGATCTCGTCACGCAGGTACAGCCTGATATCCAGCGCCACCTGGTCGTTGCGTGACCGCCCGGTATGCAGCCGTTTGCCCGCCTCACCGATTGCAGCCGAAAGGCGCGCTTCGATGTTCATATGGATATCCTCAAGGCTGATGGAGAAATCGAACTCGCCGGCCTCTATCTGTCCCAGTATTTTCTGCAGACCATGGACGATGGACTCAACATCTTCGAGCGGGATGATCCCCTGTTTGCCCAGCATGCGGGCATGGGCGATCGAACCGCGGATATCCTGGTGATAGAGGCGTTTGTCGAAGTCGATTGAGGCGGTGAACTCCTCCACGAATTTGTCGGTCGGCTGGGTGAAGCGCCCGCCCCAGAGTTTGTCTTTGGACATGGTGTAATGTTCCTTGTGTCTAATTTAAAGTTGAAGACGGGGTACTATACGCGAATAATGGATAAAATCAAAGCAGAGACGTATCCTTTCCAGCTCCATATACAACTTCCTGCTCCCGCACCCAGTCTGCCAGTTTCTGCAGCAGCAGTTCTTCGTTGGCAAATTGACGGACGCCTTCCTTGTCTCTGTTGAGAGCGAGACGTTCGTAAAGGCAGGAGGCAACCTGCCGCTTCAGCTCAGGAAGAGACCAGCCCGCCTGGGAGGATTCGATTTCGTAGAATCTACGTTCGTCGGGATTCTTGATAGTTAAAAGCAGGACGTAGTGTGACCAACTAAGAGTGAAGGGCAATTGATCAGACAGCGTCTGACTAATTGGTATCAGCGATAATTTGCCAGAAGCCTTCTGGTAAATTCCTTTTGTCACAAATTGTGCAGAAGGCTTCTGCACAATTTGAGGCAGGCGATCTGCATAGTCCAGATAGAAACACCGCATGTAGTCCAAGTCCGCTTTGAGAACCCTTTGCCGAACTCCTCGTTCAGCCGCACCGCCAGCTCTTTTAGCAGTTCTTTCCCATACTCTGCCCGCTTCTCGCCCTTCTGTTCATGCTCGACGATCCGCCGCCCTCATACCCAACCTGGGCAAGCCATTGCTTAAACGGTTCGGCTTTGGGGGAGGGGATGGACTGGATGATGCGGAACATAATTTTGGTGTTTGCACAGTCTGTTGTGTATTTTTTGCCGTCTAATGCTTCAAGTTTCAGTCCGTGACAATTTGTCACGACCTCGCTTCCTTCCGCTTTTAGGCGCTGCTTTAATTTTCTCCAATAGGCTCCGGCATCCGGACTGTCAGTCAATACCCCGCAGACATCCACCACGGAAAAAAACCATTCGTCATTGTACCAAATCCGCCGGATAGATTTGCTTTCAAAAACTACTAGTTTTCCTTGGTTCATAATATATACTCCCATCTGCTCTCAGTTGTACCCAAACTGGGAACAACTTGAGATCCGTAATTCCCTTCTTTTAACTTTCGCCCAATATTGCCGAGGCAATTATTTCTTTTGCGGGCATATTCAAATTTCCCCTTCCCTGGAAGCCTGGCACATAAAGCGGTCGAATTCGACCGCTTTAAAATCCGGGTTGTGCAGTTGCTCCCAAAGGCCGATGAACTCAATAGTAGTCAGGCTTCGCAGCCAGTTTTTGATGATGTCGATCGGCTCGTTCGGGTTTTTGTAACGGGCAATATCGGTCAGCGAGATGTAGTCTTCCTGCTCTTTGCGGGAAATCGTGATTTCGCTCCCCTTGACGTTGATGGTGCGGCTCTTTGTCATTGTTCCCCACCACCGCGATTTCAGCGTCGGACAGGCCGTAGAGGTCGTAAACAAGGCGGTCTATCTCGGCTTCAAGGAAGTCCTTCTCTAAAGTGCCGACGTGAAACTGAAGTATTATCCCAAAACAGCAACAAACTCTCCAATTACCTGCAACTCTTCACTCTGGCTCTCGTCAAGCACTATTGGCTCGTAGCCATTAGCCATCGTATCTGGACGCAAGATTATAGATGAGTGCTGCCAGGTGTCGTCTTCGAACATTTTTTTCTTGCTTTCGTAAATTTTCACAGTGTAATGCCCGCCAGAATCGGTGTCTGAAATTTCACGATGGCTGACGAGTACTACCTTTCCTTGACGACTACCTGCTGGAATTTTCTTGAACAGACACCAGGAACCATTCGGTATGCGGCGGTTCATTGACTCACCAACTACCTGAATCACAAAAAGATCCCGACGGGGACGAAATACGTCTGGGAGTTCGACCCAATCAATATCAGAGTTCTGCTGCTCGTCACTGAACTGGCCGGCTGCAATTTTCAGATCATAGAGAGGCACACAGTTCTCAAACGGCTTCACCTCTTTTGGCTGCAGACGGCGGAATGGCAGAATAACCGCTCCCTCATTGACTTTAGAAACCGATGCTGTCTCAGGAATGTGCTCACGGACAGCCATTGTCACTATCCGATCTGCAAAGAATTGCCGTGTCTCATCATCCACAAAATAGACGTAGCACCCTTTTTGTCCGCGAGTCATGAGCGTGCGGTAGGTGTTATTAATAATGGCGTCGAGGCGAGTAGTTGCATTGTCAGGATCTACTTTAACCAAGGCTTTCCAGCCATGGATTGATTTGTCAGTGCTGGCGCGCTCGCCTGGCAAGGTAACTACCGTGCCATTACGCACGGTGAGGTCTGGGCCGACAATCACGCCGATGTAGTCAACTTCCAGTCCCTGGCAAGTGTGAATACAGCCGACTTCACTGACGGAGTTAGGCTTAATAATCCATGCTTGCCCATCAGTGTCGAGATTCCAGGTTGCTTTGTAATTGCCAATAACAATGTCTTTGAGAAGAGGGTTTTTCTTGCTGATCCACTTCCAGCAATAACCTGCTACCATGCGAGCTTTGTTCTTCAGCTTGTTCTTGTTCCGGATCAGTTCATGCAACTCTGTAGGGCTGTCTAAAATGCGGAAATCGTAGTCTTTTGTTTCCAAAATCTCATGCGCTGTTTCCCGAATCTGCAGTGTGTTGTCAAGCCAAGCCAGATAGCCGTCAGAACCATTACAGCGAAATTGTGATTCCAGGCTGAGCTCGGTAACTTCTGCTTTCAGCTTTGTCGACCAGCGATGGATTTCTTCTTTGTCACCGATATCTTTCAAAGTTACTTTCTGGTCATCGTCAATGAAAAACACGCTAAGTTTGCTGGCCTTGATGATTTCCTTGATCTGGTTTTCACCAAGGTGATTGAACATCCCCGATTTTTCGTTAAGTCGGTGCGCTTCATCGACAATCAAGCAGTCGAAACTGTTTGGCTGCACGGCATGGAAGGAACCTGAACCGGAGAACATGTTTGAAATGTGAGTTTTAGTGAATGAACCCGTAAGCTTGGCCTCATACACCAGGCGAGGTGCCGAGTTGCGGGTAACATACTTTGCAACTTGCTGGCGCCCAGTTATAGCCACGAGCAGATTTATTGCCACGACTGACTTGCCGGTGCCCGGCCCACCCTCTACTATCAGCACTTTTTTCATTTTTTCAGAAGATTTTTTAGCAAGCAGAATGGCCGTCTCAAAGACGACCTTCTGATCATCAATCAAGACAAACTCTTCATTGCCCTTGAGCATGGACAAGAGCTGATCGGCAAGATTCTTGGACGGCTTAATCTTTCCGTGGTCAATACGGTACATAATCTCATTCTTGTCACCGTATTTCACGTTGGACTTAATGAATTGCTGCAGCTTCAGAGCATCTTTTTTGAGAAAAAGAGGAGCATTGCTGATGCACTCACTATAAAATGCATTGGTTATGACATCGTCTTCTTCGTAATTATGAAGATACGCGCAGGGGTACAGCTGGATATTTTCTTCCTGCACTGTCTGGTTAAAATCTTCTAGCAGGCGCTTGTATGACCAAGCTTGATAGGAGGGATGCGGAGTTTCTTGTGCTCCGTGCTTGAACTGCGTGATGACAATGGCGTCTTTGCTAGACATTTGGGCCTGCTGCCACTGCTTGAGTTCAATGAGGATAGCTGATTCACGGTGATTATGGTCCATACCAGTCAGGATAAAGTCAATGCGTTTTGAAGACTGTGGCAGGTGATATTCAATGGCGATACCCGCATCATGCGGAATTTCGTCATCGTTTAAAACTCGATCCATGTACTGAAGGGAGTTTATCCACGAATCAATTTCTGACTTGCCGGTATTTCTTCCCGTGGCTGACCTGTAGGCGTCATAAATGATAGTGCCGATATCATTCGTCATGACGTCATCTTTGAATTTAGCTTTTGTGGAAGAATAGACAATCAAAGGTCTGCTCCGAAAGAAGGATTGAGGTTTTATTGGCACGACAGGTGCCGGACGATGATTTACAGCTCGGTATACTTTTTGGCAGACCCCCTCACCTTATCCGCTGGGTACTTGATCCGGTTCACCTCAAGCTTCTCGAACGCAACCTCAACAAGATCTATCCCAAGCTTGTCCGCCAATCGGGTCAGGTAAATCAGCACATCACCAATCTCCTCACACACCTGCTGCCGTTTTTCCGGCGTCAGTGCAGAACTCTGCTCCTCTGTCAACCACTGGAAATGCTCCATCAGCTCTGAAGCCTCAACCGACAGGGCCATGGCAAGGTTTTTTGGTGAGTGGAACTGGTCCCAGTCACGCTCGTCGGCAAATTCCCGTAAGCGGACGGCAAGCTCTGCAAGGGTTTGCTCTGACATCAGTGTACCACTGCCATACAAGACTCCTAACGAGTTGTTAAAGCATTATAACATGGGCAAAATCATCAAAGGGGCATAACATAGTCATGCCCCTTCGTGCTCAACAAAAACTTGCAACTACATCTATTACTTCTTCCGATTTGCCTGCATCAACGACCTGATCCGCAACCGCAGTGAATTGATCTTGATGAACCCTTCGGCATCGGCCTGGTTGAAGACCTGATCCTTCTCGAAGGTGGCGAAGTCGAGGTTGAAGAGCGAATCGGTCTCCGACTTGCGGCCGACGGTGCGGCAGAGCCCCTTGTAGAGCTTGACGCGGGCCACGCCGTTGACGCATTTCTGGGAATCGTCGATCAGGACCTGCAGCATCTGGCGCTCGGGGGAGAACCAGTAGCCGGCGTAGATCTGCCTGGCGTATTCGGGAATCAGACTGTCGCGGATCCGCATGACTTCGCGGTCCATCGTGATCTGCTCCACGGCCGAATGGGCCTCGCGCAGGATTGTGCCGCCTGGGGTCTCGTAGACGCCGCGCGACTTCATGCCGACCGAGCGGTTCTCCAGCAGATCGACACGGCCGACGCCATGCTGGCCGCCAATGGTGTTGAGGTGCGCCAGAAGCTGTGCCGGGGTCATCTTTACGCCGTCAACGGCCACCGCATTGCCGTTCCTGAACTCGATCTCGACGTACTGCGCCTTGTTGGGCGCCTTCTCCGGCGACTTGGTAAGCACGTACATCTCTTCCGGCGCCTCGGCCCAGGTATCCTCAAGGATGCCACCCTCGAAGGAGATGTGGAGAAGATTGCGGTCTGACGACCAGGGACGCTTCTTGATGGTCGGAATCGGAATGTTATTTTTCTTGGCGTAATCGATCAGCGCCTGGCGGCTGTTCAGATCCCACATTCTCCATGGAGCGATGACCTTTATGGACGGGTCAAAATGGTAGTATGCCAGCTCGAAACGGACCTGATCGTTACCCTTGCCGGTGGCCCCGTGGGAAACGGCGTCACACTTCTCTTTCGCGGCAATTTCCATCTGGCGCTTGGCGATCAGCGGACGGGCGATGGAGGTGCCGAGCAGGTAGTGACCCTCGTAGATGGCGTTGGCGCGGAACATCGGGAACACGAAGTCGCGTACGAACTCCTCTTTCAGGTCGTCGATATAGACCTTGTCGGCGCCGGTGGCCAAGGCCTTCTCGCGAACAGGATCGAGCTCTTCCCCCTGTCCCAGATCTGCCGAAAAGGCGACAACCTTGCAGCCGTACTCGTTTTTCAGCCATTTGAGGATGATCGAGGTATCCAGACCGCCGGAATAGGCCAGTACAATCTTGTTGATTTCCTGTTTCTTTGCTTTTGCCATAACCAATTCTCCTTTTCGTTTATATTCCTGAATTCACCTGAAGCGTCGAATTTTCGTCAGGTCAAGGCGCTCAAGGTAATCCGCGGAGGCGTGGCAGCGCCACGTCGCACAAGTGATTACCGCCGAGCAACGCCGAGATGGCGAAAATACGGCGCTTCTAACCAATTAATGTCGCCATGATAGCTTTTTGTATATGGAGGCGGTTCTCGGCCTCGTCCCAGACGGCCGAATTTTTCCCCTCGATGACCGAGTCGGATATCTCCTCGCCGCGATGGGCCGGGAGACAGTGCAGCACTACGCAGTCCGGCTTGGCCATGGCAAGCAGCGCATCATCCAGGCAGTAGCCGGCAAAAGCCTTTTCACGCTCCTTCTGCTCCGCTTCCTGCCCCATGCTGGCCCAGACATCGGTGTTGATGACATCCGCGCCTGCCACGGCCACCCTCGGATCGGCAGACAGCGAAATCAGGCCGGGAGCCTTAACCTCCGCCCACGCCATGACGCTCCGGTCAGGTTCATACCCGGCGGGGCATGCCAGGCGCAGTTCGAAACCGAAGATTGCGGCCGCCTCGATCCAGGTGTTGGCCATGTTGTTGCCGTCACCCACCCAGGCGAAGACAAGCCCTTCGTAGCTTTTCTTCCGTTCGATCACCGTCTGCAGATCGGCCATTATCTGGCAGGGGTGAAACAGGTCGGTCAGCCCGTTTATTACCGGCACATCAGAGTATTTAGCAAACTCGTCGACGATCTCCTGCCCGAAGGTGCGGATCATCACCCCGTCGCAGTAACGGGCCATGACCCGGGCACTGTCCTTGATCGGCTCGCCGCGCCCCATCTGCGACGTGCCTGATGACATGAACAGGGGGTGGCCGCCAAGCTGGAACACGCCCACCTCGAAGGAAACCCTGGTGCGGGTGGAGGCCTTCTCGAAAATCAGCGCCACGCTCTTGCCGGCCAGGAATTTATGCGGGACACCACCCTTCTGCTTAGCTTTCAGGTCGGCGGCCAGTGCCAGCATGGCATCCAGTTCATCCTTCGTATAATCGTGCAGCGCCAGAAAATGTCGCGTCATCTCTCTCTCCTAAACCTCGGCAAAAATGCCGTCAAGAATAACTATCATCGTATCGATCTCCTGCCTGGTCACGATCAGCGGCGGCACAAAACGGAGTACCGTGTCATGGGTCACGTTAAGCAGCACTCCGCGTTCGTGTCCCTTCTTGACAATATCACCCGCCGGAATAGTCAGCGCCATGCCTATCATCAGGCCGATGCCGCGCACCTCTTTTACGAAATGATATTTGTGCTGAAGCGCTTCCAGCTCGCCCACGAGATATTCGCCGATCTCCTCGCAACGGTTCAGCACGCCATCCTCAAGAATGGCCCTGACCGTGGCGATGGCGGCGGCGCAGACCAGCGGATTACCGCCGAAGGTTGACCCGTGGGTGCCGGGTACAAAGGCGACGGCGAATTTATCCTTCGCGAGCATCGTGCCGATGGGCGCACCTCCGGCCAGCGCCTTGGCCAGGGTCATGATATCGGGGGTCACACCGAAGTGTTCGTACGCAAACAGTTTGCCGGTGCGTCCCATCCCCACCTGCACCTCGTCGAAGATCAGCAGCAGGCCGTGCCGGTCGCAAATCTCCCGCACCGCCTCAAAATAGCCCGGCGACGGCATGTTGACCCCACCCTCGCCCTGGATCGGTTCCAGCATGACGGCACAGGTAGTGGGAGTTACCGCCGCTTCCAGCGCGGCAATATCATTGAACGGGACGTGCTTGAAGCCGTGCAGAAGCGGATCGAAGAAACGCTGCACCTTCTCCTGGCCGGTTGCCGATACCGTGGCCATGGTGCGGCCGTGGAAGGAATCGGCGGCGGTGATGATCTCGTAGCGTTCCGGACCGAACGTGTCACGGCTGTATTTACGCGCCAGCTTGATGGCCGCCTCGTTCGCCTCGGCGCCGCTGTTGCAGAAGAACGCCTTATCGGCAAATGAGTGGCTGCAGAGCAGCTCCGCCAGCTCTATCTGCTGGGGGATCTGGTAGTAATTGGAGCAGTGGATCAACTCGGCGGCTTGCTTCTGGAGGGCGGCGACAACTTTCGGGTGGCAATGTCCCAGGTTGTTGACCGCGACCCCGCCCAGAAAATCCAGATACTCCTTGCCGTCCGCATCCCACAACCGGCACCCCTCTCCCCTGACAGGGACGATCGGGTAGCGGCCATAGGTCTTCATGATGTATTTGTCGGATTTTTCAATCCATTGTTGGCTGTTCATTTGGTTATCTCCGTTCCGATGCCGACGTCGGTAAATATCTCCAGCAGCACGGCATGTTCCATCCGGCCGTCGATAATATGTGCCTTCTTGACCCCCTCCTTGAGGGCGTCGGCACAGCAGATCACCTTGGGAATCATGCCGCCGGTGATGGCATCCTCCTCGATCAGGCGGTGCAGCTCGGCCACGGATATACTCTCCAGCAGCGTGCCGCTTTTGTCCTTGACGCCGTTGATATCGGTAAGCAGGATCAGCTTTTCGGCATTAAGCGCCGCCGCAACCCTGCCGGCGACCAGGTCGGCGTTGATGTTGTAGCTTTCCCCGTCAAATCCGACACCGATCGGAGCGATCACCGGGATATATTTCCCCTGTTCCAGCGTGGCGATCAGATCGGTGTTGACCTTGACCACATCGCCGACATAGCCGATATCGACCATCTCTACCGTGCCGTCTTCACCCCTGACCTCCTGCAGCAGCTTCTTCGCCTGCAGCAGGGTGCCGTCCCTGCCGGAGAGGCCGACCGCACGCCCCCCATGCTGATTGAGGTATCCCACGACCTCTTTATTGACCTGGCCGGCAAGCACCATTTCAACCACCTGCATCGTTTCGGCGTCGGTTACGCGCATGCCGCGCACGAATTCGGAGACGATGCCATAGCGCTTCAGGGTGTCGTTGATCTGCGGGCCGCCGCCATGAACGATAACGGTGTTGATCCCCAATGACTTGAGCAGAACGATATCCAGCGCAAACGACTCCTTCAGCTTCTCGTCCGCCATGGCGTGTCCGCCATACTTTATGACAAAGGTTTTTCCGGAAAAACGCCGGATGTAGGGCAGCGCTTCCATCAAGGTATTTGCTTTTTCGATTAACTGTTTCATCGTTTTTCCCGTCCATCCCTGATAAACAGAATTAAGTTCGTTACGCAACATTTTCCGGCGTACCAAAAAATAAAAACTGCCCGCCTGAAACGGGCAGTTTACCTTAAGTTGATGAAAATCTCAAAAGTTTATTGCAGGGGCAGACGTATCGTTACTGTCGTACCCAAACCCGGTTCACTGGCGAGACCGATACTCCCCCCATGTTGGCGGATGAAATCCCGTGCGTAGAAGAGTCCCAGCCCGAAGCCCCGGACCTGGCCGGTATGGTCAGGATCAATCTGATAGAATTTTTCAAACACCTTGGGTAGCTCGCTTTCCGGGATCCCGATTCCCGAATCCGACACGACTATAGAGGCAAAGTCACCCTGGCTTCCGATCTTGATGGAGATATGACCGGATTTATCGGAGAATTTGAAGGCGTTGTCGGCCACCTGCAGCAGTGCGAAGCGGATTTTGGAAGGGTCAAGCGGAACGGGAGGCAGAGCACACGGCTCAAAATCAATATCAATGTCGAAATTGCAGTGCACCTCCCGACATTTCATCAGCACCTCCGCAACGATCTCATTCAAATCGCAGGGAGTCTTGTTGACAGCCGCCCCATGGACCATCACCCGACTGAACGCCAGCAGGTCGGCAACCAGTTGACCGAGGTAACGCGCCTCCTCGCTGGCTAGAGTAACATTCTCCTGGAAACTCGGGTCTGCTGGGTTAAACACCCCCATACGCAGATTTTGCAGAAAAAGGGAGATACCGGTTATCGGGGTACGCAGCTTGTGAGAAACCAGAGAGAGAAACGCGTTTTTGATATCATCGGAGCGCCTTATATGCGCCAGCTCCTCCTTAAGCTTTTTTCTTCCCAGAGCTTTTTCGATCGTTGTTTTCAGTTGAAGAAGATTGAGGGGTTTATTGAGGAAATCATCGGCGTCTTCTTTAAGAGCACTAAGTATAACCTCTTTGTCCACAAACCCGGTCATGATGACCACCGTGGCATTCGGATCGAAGGCTTTGACCTGTTTTAGCAGGTCGATACCGGATTCAACCGGCATCATGATATCGGAAAGGACCAGATCGAAAGGTTCCTTTTCGTAAAGCCTGATAGCCTCCTCGCAGGATCCCGCCTGCACAACCCGATAATCCCGGAGAGCCCGTACACACAGCTCACGGATAACCTTGTCGTCGTCAACAACTAAAATAGCAGCCTTTGAGGCTTGTGAATGGTGCCCATTGCTATGAGGAGGTGATGCAGCCATGTTGAACTCCGGGTTGTTCACAGTTCAGCCAACGCCGGGATCCAGACAAGCGGAATCAAGTGCGTCAACTAAATAGCTCTCTGTCAAATACCGCAGAAAATAACTTCTAACCTGCCGATATCATTTCGGAAACCGAGGCCAACGCCTCGTCCAGCCTGTCCGGATGGCTTCCCCCCGCCTGGGCCAGTTCCGGCTTGCCGCCGCCGCTGCCGCCGACAATCGGGGCAATCTTCTTGATAATGTCACCGGCCCTGATGGTCCCGCTCAAGCTTTTGGTAACGGCTATCAGCAGGTTTGCCTTGCCGCCGATAGCGGCGCCGAGCGCAATCACACCCTCTCCGATACGCTCTTTCAACGTGTCGGAGAGGTCGCGCAGTGCCTTTATATCCTCCACCTGCACCTGTACGGCCAACAGCCTGACATCCCCAACCATGGTCACCTGTGACAGCAAATCTCCGGAAGCGGCGATGTTCAGCCGGGCCTGAAGGGTTTCGATTTCACGCTGCAGATCTCTCTGTCGTGCCAGCAGTTTTTCGAGGCGGTCGCGTGAATTGCCCGCTTCCGCCTTGAGCAGCGCTGCTATTTCCCTCTGTTCATCCTCCATCTGCCGGACAAAGTCAAGCGCACCGAGACCGGTCAGCGCCTCGATACGACGTACCCCCGCAGCAATTCCCGCCTCGGAAACGATCTTGAACATTCCGATATCACCGGCAGCCCGGACATGAGTCCCGCCGCACAGCTCCATACTGACGTCGCCGACCTTCACGACACGGACCGAATCGCCGTATTTTTCATCGAACAGCGCCGTTGCACCCGCCTCAATCGCTTCGGCGACATTCATCTCACGAGTCACCACCTGATCATTAGCCATGATGAAACTGTTCACCATGGTTTCTATGCGGCGGAGCTCTTCATCAGAGACAGCGGTAAAATGGGTAAAGTCAAAGCGGAGACGCCCCTGCGAAACCAGGGAACCGGCCTGCTTGACATGCTCACCCAGCACCTGGCGCAGAGCGCTCTGCAGCAGGTGTGTTGCGGTATGATTGCGACAGGTGGCATCGCGCTCACTTCTAGAGACTTTGAGATCCGCTGTATCACCTACCTTGACGACCCCTTCTGCCACGACTGCGTGGTGTACGATCAAGTCGGCAAAGGGGCGGCTGACAGTAATGACATCCAGGTGGGCGTTTCCGGTCGAAAGTGTCCCGCAGTCACCTTTCTGACCACCGGAATCGCCGTAGAAAGGGGTCCTCTCCGTGATCACCGCAACAGAATCTCCGGCCGCAGCCGATGCAACAGATACTCCGTCCCTGACAATCGCCAGCACAGGAGCATAGGACGTCATTTCGTCATAGCCGACAAACTGGCCGCGCACTCCGCTGTTGTGCAGCTCTTTATAAATCTGGGCAATACCCTCTTCACCGGAGCCTTTCCAATGTTCACGAGCCTGCGCCCGTTGCCGCTCCATACAGAGTTCAAAACCGGTTTCATCGATCGTGAACCCTTCGCTTTCGACTATATCGGCGGTAAGATCGGTCGGAAAACCATAAGTGTCGTACAGCTTGAACAGGACATCGCCCGGGATGACATTCCTGTCGACACTCCGCAGGGCGGCGACCTCATCATTCAGAATTGCCAGACCACGATCCAGGGTTTCGATAAACCGCTGTTCCTCACCCAGAACGACCTTCTTGATATACTCTTCGCGTTCCTGCAGCTCCGGATAGGCATCACTCATGACCTCCCGCACCGCATCAACCATATGGAACAGCATCGGCTCCGCACAGCCGAGCATCTTGGCATGACGTGCCGCACGGCGCATGATGCGCCGCAATACATAGCCGCGACCTTCATTGGAGGGGAGCGCACCGTCACAGATCAGGAATGTCACCGCCCGGGCATGGTCGGCAATGACCCTCATCGAGACATTGTCCTTTTCATCCACGCCGTAGCGTTTGCCCGACAACCGCTCGATATGGCGGATAATTCCCTGCAGGATATCGATGTCGTAGTTGGAGCTTACCCCCTGCATGACCGCCGTGACACGTTCCAGCCCCATCCCGGTATCGACCGACGGCTTCGGAAGGGGAGTCAGGGTGCCGTCGCTTGAGCGGTTAAACTGCATGAAGACGTTGTTCCATATCTCCATGTAACGGTCACATTCGCAGCCGACGTTGCAGTCAGGGCGATCACAACCGACCTCCGCCCCCTGATCATAGAAGATTTCGCTGCATGGGCCGCAGGGACCGGTGTCCCCCATTGACCAGAAGTTGTCCTTTTCACCGAAGCGGAAAATCCTCTCGCGCGGGATACCTTCCTGGAAGTGCCAGATATCAGCCGCTTCATCATCATCGGTATAAACCGTAACATACAGACGACTTTTGTCCAGCATCAACTCCTTGGTCAGAAACTCCCAGGCGTAGGCGATCGCTTCTTTTTTGAAGTAATCACCGAAGGAAAAATTCCCCAGCATTTCAAAGAACGTGTGGTGGCGGGCCGTCCGGCCGACATTTTCCAGATCGTTATGCTTCCCGCCTGCCCGGACACATTTCTGGGAACTGGCCGCACGGTAGTAACCTCGATCCTCCAGTCCCAGGAAACAATCCTTGAACTGGTTCATGCCGGCATTGGCAAACATCAGGGTCGGGTCGTTCTTGGGGATGATTCCTGAACTGGGAACGATCGTGTGTCCCCGGTCGGCAAAATACTGAAGAAAGCGTGCTCGGATTTCTGTACCTGTCATGATGCCCTCGTTAGTCTTTTACTATTTAATTCGTTGCAATATGTGAGCAAGATATAAAGCAAGACCGGCCTCACGCGACGACGCAACGACGCAACGTTTAAAACCGAGAACCAATAATTTGTTTAAAAAGCCTTTCGTTGCGGCGTTGCGGCGTTGCGTGAAACTTTTTTTTGATTTCTGCATGTCCGGCTTCGGTTTATTCCTCCGCCCGCAAAGCCCGCATTATTGCGGAAAATCCAAATCCGCGCCGCTGCAGAAAACCGATCACCCGTCGTTTATCCCTATCGCTCGCAGCTGAATAGGAAAATCCGGGGTAGCGGCGTTCCGCCGCCGAACTGACCTCGGATATTTCATCACTCTCCGCCAGGAGCGGCGCGAGGGTTTCATTCACGACATCCGGAGTGAGTCCTCTGCGACGCATCTCCAATCGGAGGCGGACACCGTAATAACGACCGGAAGAAAGCGCCGATTCTGCAAACCGTTCGGCATAGCGACGATCATCCAGCCACCCCTCGCGCTGCAGGCGGAGAATGGCGGCTTCGAGATCCCCCTCCGCCACTTCCCGCGCCGCCAGCTTTTGCCTTATCCGGGCAACCGAATAATCCCGGCCGGTCAGCAGCCGCATGACATAAGGATAGACCTGATCGGACGATAACGGCTTAGTATTTCTCGATATCAACTTTATCCGGCTCCGCGGCAGCGTCTTCAGGCTTATTTTCAAACCCTTCCCAGGAAGCATTCGATGTCGAGGAAATACCGGAGATTTTAAGGGCGAAGTCGTCAGGATTTGAACTTTGCCGCAGGGCCTCGTCATAGGTAATCAGGTTGCTTGAATAAAGCCTCATCAGGGACTGGTCAAAGCTCTGCATGCCATAGGTGACGAACCCCTGTGAAATAGCCTCATTCAGCTGCTTGGTCTTATCTTTGTCATCTATGCATTCCCTGACACGGGCGGAGGCCAGCATGATCTCCACAGCCGGTACACGCCCCTTGCCGTCCGCCCTGGGGACCAGCCGCTGAGAGATAACCGCCTTGATAATACTGGCAAGCTGGATCCGCACCTGCCGTTGATGATAGGGGGGGAAAACGCCGATAATACGGTTGATGGTTTCCGCCGCATCCATCGTGTGCAGGGTTGACATTACCAGATGCCCGGTTTCGGCGGCGGTCATCGCCGTTTCGATCGTTTCATAATCCCGCATCTCGCCGACCAGGATAACATCCGGGTCCTGGCGGAGCGCACCTTTGAGGGCCGCCGAAAATGTAGGGGTGTCGGTGCCCACCTCGCGCTGGCTGATGATGCTCTTGTTGTCGCGATGCAGAAATTCGACCGGATCTTCGATAGTGATGATGTTGCAGGTACGCTGACTGTTGATGTGGTTAATCATGCCCGCGAGAGTGCTCGACTTGCCGGAACCGGTGGTCCCGGTAACCAGGATCAGCCCCCGCTCTTCACGGCAGATTTTCTGCATGACCGGCGGCAGATTGAGATCTTCCAGCGTCGGGATCATAATCGAGATCGAGCGGAAGACCATCGCAACGGTGCCTCGCTGACGATAGACACTGACCCTGAAGCGCCCCAGACCGGGCACGGCATACGCCAGATCGACTTCGTAATTCTCCTCGAATATGCGCCGCTGGCGATCATTCATCATCGACTGCGCCGTCTCGGCGACAAAATCAGGCGTCAAACGCGGGGCGTTGGGAATCGGATGCAAGCGCCCGTCGATCCTTACGATAGGCGGAAGCCCGGTCTTGATGTGAATGTCGGAGCCCTTTGCCTTAAACGCAATGGTGAGTATTTCGTTCAGATCCATAGTTTACCTCCGCTGCTAGGCAGGCTTGACTGCCTTGTCAGGGGCCGGTGCCGGCTTGAGCAGATCCATCAGTTTGCCTTCAATTTCAGCCAGAACATCAGGATGTTCGGTCAGCCAGGTTCGGGAATTTTCGCGCCCCTGACCGATCCGCTCCTTGCCGTAGGAGTACCATGCACCGCTCTTTTCAACGAGATTTTTATCAACCGCCAGATCGAGCACGTCTCCGGTGCGCGAGATGCCTTCGCCGTAGAGGATATCGAATTCGACCTCCTTGAACGGGGGAGCAACCTTGTTTTTGACGACCTTGACCCTGGTGCGGGAACCGATGATCTGATCACCCTGTTTCAGAGTGGCGATCTTGCGGATATCCATACGCACCGAGGCATAAAATTTGAGGGCGTTGCCGCCGGTAGTCGTCTCGGGATTGCCGAACATGACGCCGATTTTCATGCGGATCTGGTTGATGAAGATAACGCAGCAGTTCGACTTGCTGATGATACCGGTCAATTTGCGCAGCGCCTGGGACATCAGGCGGGCCTGCAGCCCCATATGGGAATCGCCCATATCCCCTTCGATCTCGGCCTTGGGCACCAGGGCGGCCACCGAGTCGACGACGAGCACGTCGATTGCGCCGCTTCTGACCAGGGTTTCGGCAATTTCCAGCGCCTGTTCACCGGTGTCCGGCTGCGACACCAGCAGGTCGTCGGTTTTGACCCCCAGCTTGCGGGCATAACCGATATCGAGCGCGTGCTCGGCATCGACAAAAGCGGCGATACCGCCGGTTTTCTGCGCCTCTGCGATAATGTGCAGTGCCAGCGTAGTCTTGCCCGATGACTCAGGGCCATATATCTCGATCACCCTGCCGCGCGGGACACCGCCGACCCCCAGAGCCATGTCGAGAGAAATGGAGCCGGTGGAAATCGCTTCGACCCCCGGAAGAGCCTCGTCATTGCCGAGCCGCATGATCGCGCCCTTGCCGAACTGTTTCTCGATCTGGCTCAGGGCCAGCTCAATCGCCTTGTTTTTCTCCAGCGCGTTGTTTTTTTCAGCCATTAGGGGTATCTCCTGAAAGGATAGTGTATGCAGATTAAAGGGGTAGAAAAGTAACATATCCGGCGGTTTTATCGCAAGGTTTTATCTGGCTGATCCCGGTTCACCCGCTGCTTATTCCTGACAGCGGCGGCAGAAAACCGTACTCCGCCCCCCCAGTCTGATCTCCTCAAGGGGTTTTCCGCAGCCCTGGCACGGCTCTCCTCCCCGTCCGTAGACCTTGAAACCCAGGGGATAATAGGCAACCGTCTCCTCCGCTACCCGGCAGGTACTCCCCTCCCCGATCGATTCTTCCAATACTTGACGGATGGCCGCCGCCAATCCGGAACATTCCAGATGCGTCAGGGTTCCGGCGACGCGGTCCGGGCGGATGCGGGCATGGAACAGCGCCTCGTTGGCGTAGATATTCCCTACCCCGGCCACCACGGAACTGTTCATGACCAGCTGTTTTATCGTAACCTTACGATTTCTGGTGGTTTCAAGGAGGTATGTACCGGTAAAGGTTTCCGACAGCGGTTCCGGACCGATCCCGGCCAGGAGCGGATGCTGCAGCGGGTCCCCGGTTATCCAGGCAACGACGCCGAATTTGCGCGGGTCGTGGAAACGGAGCAGTTTCCCGTCGTCAAAAATGAAGTCGATATGATCGTGCTTCCCGGGCGGAGGTGTACCCCGAAGCAGCCGGAGGAAACCGGTCATCCCCAGATGCACCAGCAACCGGCCGCTGCCGCAGTCAAACAGCAGATACTTGCCCCGCCGGTTAATTCCCCGCACCTTCAGACCCGGCAGGATTTTCACGAGTTCCGCAGGTACCGGGAAGCGGAGTTTCTTGGCGCGCAGCAGTACCTGTTTGAAGCTACTACCCACCAGTTCCCGCTCCAGCCGGCGGCGGGTTACCTCCACTTCCGGAAGTTCAGGCACGATGCCCTCCAATTACTGATTTTGAAGCCGCCTACTCCCTCTTCAGCAGATACCGTCGCATCCAGTCGAGAGCCGTCCATGCCGTCAGGGTACGAATATCGTCCCGGTTCCCGCCGAACTGGAATCGCTTGGTCCAGCAGCCGTCAACCGCCGCGAGCGAAATGTAGACCGTTCCGACCGGCTTGTCATCACTGCCGCCGTCCGGGCCGGCAACTCCGGTAGTTGCCAGCCCCAGGTCACTCCCGGAAGCCAGGCGGACACCCTTGGCCATCGCCGAGGCGCATTCGGAGCTGACGGCTCCGAAGTTGTTCAGCAGTTCGGCCGGAACACCCAGCAAGCGCATTTTCGCGTCATTCGAATAGGTCACGACGCCTTCATTAAAATAGCGGGAACTGCCCGGAATATCGGTGATCCGCTTGGCAACCAGTCCGCCGCTGCAGGACTCGGCCAGAGAGAGCGTCAGACAACGATCACGAAACAGCTCCGCCACGGTTTCGTCCATGCTGTTATCGCCGGAGGAAAAACAATAATCTTTCAATTGTTCCCGCACGGTGCTGACGGCCGGCACAAGGAGGTCGGAGGCCGCATCATCGCTGTCCGCTTCAGCCCGCAGGGTCACTTTCATCCAGGGGAACGTAACGCATATGCCGAGCGTGAGCCCCTGTTCCGGCCGGGCAATCCCCGTCAGTAATTCATCAATTTCCGCTTCACACGGGCCGAACAGGTTCAGGGCCGCAGTGCGGATGACCCGTTTGTGAGGAACCCGCTCAAGAATAAAGGGTATGACGCTATCACGCAGCATCACAACCATCTCTGACGGGACACCCGGAATGAAGAACATGAAGACGCCATTGTGCATCAGATGGAAGCCGCAGGCAGTACCGGTGGGGTTCGGGATCAGAGTAGACTTGGTCGGAATCATGGCCTGTTTGTCACTCAAAGGGCAGACTATCAGGGTTTCCAGCCTGCCGGACATCTTGCGGACATGAGTGCGCGCCTCTTCATGAATAACCAGTCGCCGCCCGGTGGCCCGCGCCGCGGCGCGCGACGTCATATCATCGGCAGTCGGCCCGAGACCTCCGGTAACGATGATCGCATCACTGACCCGGCCGAGGTCGTTCAGCGCACCGATGATATCCGGCTCGTTGTCACCGACCGTGAGGTGACGCTGAATTCGCAACCCCTCCGCAAGCAGCAGGGACGCTATGGTGCCGGCATTCGTATCGGTTATCTGGCCGCAGATCAGTTCATCGCCAATACTCAGTGTTGTAATTCTCATGGTTCAGAGGCTCCCTTGCTGCGTAGTCGCTCCATGACCTCCAGACAGGCTATCCCCTTTTCGCGGGCAATCCGGCGGCAATCCTCGTATTCAGGTGATGTACGCAGCTTTTTTCCGTTCGTATCGATGATCTCTTTAAACCGCACCGGCCCAAACTCGGTCTGCTGCTCGGCAATCCGCCGCTGCAGCACAATTCTGTCCGCACGATAATAGCGCAGTCCGATGGCCGACGTCTCGGTCAGCAGCAGTTGAGACAGCTGATCAAGCTGTTCCGGACGGCAGAGAAACGACATCATCACGCCGGGGCGCCCCTTCTTCATCTGGATCGGGGTAAAGTACACGTCCAGCGCCCCGTCTTCGAAGAGCCGCTCCATGGCATACCCGAGCAGTTCCGGAGTAGAGTCGTCGATATTGGTCTCAGCAACTATTATGTCATCGGCATGATCAGCCTTTTCGGCACTCCTGCCCAAAAAACCGCGCAGGATGTTGGGGCAATCGGAGAAATCCTTACCTCCGGCGCCGCAACCTGTCTTTTCCAGAACCATTGCCGGCTGCTTCCCGAACCCGCTGGCCAGGACCGCCACAATGGCGGCGCCGGTCGGAGTAACCCGTTCTCCCGGACCGCAGTCGCCATGCACCGCCAATCCTTTCAGAAGCTCGGCCGTGGCCGGGGCCGGCACAGGCAGCCGTCCGTGGGCGGTCTCGACAAAGCCGCTCCCCAGCGGCAGCGCTGAAGCATAGATCTGTTCCACCTGAAGATAATCCAGACAGATGGCGGTCCCGACGATATCCACAATGGAATCGACCGCGCCGACTTCATGGAAATGGACGTCTTCGACGGCTACGCCATGCACCAACGCCTCGGCCTCGGCCAGCCGCCGGAAAATCTGCCGCGCCCGCTCCTTTACCGGCTCGGACAGGCCGCTGGCGGCGATCATGGCGTCAATCCCGGCATAGTGCCGGTGGGTATGGTGGTCATGCACCGCGACGTCGAATTTCAGAGCCTGCACCTGCCGCCGCTCGGTACGGCTGGCTGCAAGTTCATAGGAACCTGGCGGAAGTCCCAGCTTGTCCAGCTCGGCCTTCAGGTGCTCCAACGGCACTCCCAGATCGAGCAGCGCACCTACGGTCATATCGCCGGAGATCCCGGCGTGGCAGTCGAGATATAAAATAGTCATGATGGTAAATTCCAGTTATTCAGCGTTATCTCACAACAATCATCAGTCGGTCCGTAGGGGCGTACCCTTGGGTCGCCCGTTTTTTAGCCTGTTCCAATTTTAATGCAAACAATCCAAGGACAACAACCAAATGCGGGCGGGCCAAGGCCGCGCCCCTACGTTTTTGGGTTTTCCGTATCATCTCCCCATTTCAAAGGATTATGAATGATATAATCTCGGAAACCATCCAACTCCGCCTCATTGCGGATAACCCGTTCGTAATAATTGCGTTGCCAGAGGGGTTGGCCGGTGCGCGACAGAAGACGATTAACCTGCGCCGCGGAAATAGATTTGAATGCACCCACGATCCGGTCCAACGCAGGGGCTCGGTCTTGGCCCGCCCTGCTTCCTTGGCCCACCTCTTCCTTTCCATCCGGCTCCGTAATATCTACGATAAAATGCACATGATTCGGCATGGCAATAAAAGCATCCAGTTCTATGGAAGGGAAGCGCTTCGGCAACCCATTCCATACGGATTCCACAAGTCTTCCGGCATCATTTAACAGCATAACGTCGTCCACAATATTTCCGAACAGGCATTCACGATTCTGGACGCAGGTGGTGATAAAATATCCCCCGAAAGAGGAATAATCGTATTCTCGCAGCCTGATGGAACGGCGGTGATGAATATCGGGATTGTAGGTCATGGCATCGAATCCATATGGGTGAGACCCTTCAATACGCGCAATTTCGTTTCCGTAGGGGCGCGGCCTTGGCCCGCCCGGTTTTCCATTGAATGCGAATTAAAGGCAAAACCATCCGTATAAATCATTACATGTAGGGGCGTACCCTTGGGTCGCCCGATTTTACCGCATTTTAAGTTGTGGGTAATATGACAACCCCATGTAATAAACACCTAAAGGCGGGCGGGCCAAGGCCGCGCCCCTACCGTTCCACCCGGCACATTTCGGCGTATATTTATCTCACACCCGATTCATCAGACTCGCAGCGCAGGCGGCGCCGAAGCCGTTGTCGATATTGACGACCGTCACCCCGGAGGCACAGGAATTGAGCATCCCGAGCAGCGCCGCGATACCGCCGAATGATGCGCCGTAACCAACCGAGGTCGGCACGGCAATGACCGGTTTATCCACCAGCCCGCCGATCACCGATGGGAGCGCCCCTTCCATGCCGGCCACCACGATGATAACCGCGGCGGCGCACAACTGTTCGTTCCGGGCCAGCAGCCGGTGAATACCGGCCACGCCGACGTCATAGATCTGGTCGACCTGATTTCCCAGAAATCGGGCCGTTACCAGCGCCTCGGCCGCAACCGGAATATCGGACGTGCCGGCTGAAACGACCAGGACCTTTCCCTTCCCCCGCTGTTCCGGCGGCTGATGTTCAAGCGTCAGACAACGGGCCTCGACGTGATAGTTCGCCGCCGGAAAGGACTTCAAAATCTGCTCCGCCTTCTCCCTGTCCAGACGGGTTACGAGAACGTTGCCTCCCCGGTCCGACATCGCAGCGGTGATTACCTCAATCTGCTCTGCCGTTTTACCTTCGCCGAAGATCATTTCCGGCATCCCCTGACGCAGATGGCGGTGATGATCAACCTGCGCACAGCCGATATCCTGAAACGGGAGCTGACGCAACCGCAGCAGGGCATCGTCAATGGAAAGCTCCCGCTGCCGAACCGAATTGAGCACTGTTTTGAGATATTCCGGATTCATAAAAACGTCCTGCCACATTATTAATTGATGGTGCCATTTATACCACGCCTGAGGCGCTTTTCCATGCAAAACCTGCCTTGCCGTCGATATTACACCATCAAAAAAAAGTTCACCGGTTTACTTTTTCCCGGCAACTATGCTACAAGTCTACGAATACTGAACCGTGCGAGGTCGAAAAATGGGTAAAACAACTGCAGAAAAGATATTTGATGCTCATCTGGTAAACGAGCCCTTTCCCGGCACCAAAGTGCTGCGCCTGGATGCGGTGCTCTGTCACGAGATCACTACGCCTATCGCCATTGATGACCTGATCCGGCGCGGCAAGGATCGCGTCTTTGATCCGACGAAGATCAAGGCGGTCATCGACCATGTCACCCCCAGCAAGGACAGCAAAACCGCCACCCAGGCCAAGATCCTGCGGGACTGGGCGCGCCGTCACGAGATCAGGGATTTCTTTGATGTCGGCGCCAACGGCGTCTGCCACGCCCTCTTCCCGGAACGCGGCTTCATCCGTCCCGGCTACACCGTCATCATGGGCGACTCCCACACCTGCACCCACGGCGCCTTCGGAGCTTTTGCCGCCGGCATCGGCACGACCGACCTGGAAGTCGGCATCCTGAAAGGGGTCTGCGCCTTCCGCCAGCCCAAAACAATCAAGTTCAACGTCAACGGCACTCTCCCCAAGGGGGTCTACGCCAAGGATGTCATCCTGTACATCATCGGCAAGATCGGCGTCAACGGCGCCACCGACCGGGTGATGGAATTTCACGGTTCCACCATCGATGCGATGACGATGGAATCCCGCATGACGCTCTGCAACATGGCCATCGAAGCGGGAGGTACATCCGGTATCTGCCAGCCGGATATGACTACCGTCGAATACCTCTGGCCCTTTATCAAGGAGGAATTTGCCGGCAAGGAAGCGGCTCTGGCCGATTATTCGCAATGGCGTGCCGACGCCGACGCCGAATATGACCAGACGATAGAGATAGATGTCACGGCTCTGCAGCCGATGAGTACCTTCGGCTACAAACCGGACCAGGTAAAGATCGTCTCCGAAATGGCCGACACCCCGATCGATCAGGTATATCTAGGTTCCTGCACCAACGGCCGCATCGAAGACCTGCGCATCGCAGCACAGGTCCTGAAAGGGCACAAGCTGGCGCCGAACGTACGCGGCATCCTCTCTCCGGCCACTCCGAAAATCCAGCAGCAGGCCATGCATGAAGGGCTGATCGACATATTCATGGAGGCCGGCTTCTGCGTCACCAATCCGACCTGCGGCGCCTGCCTGGGAATGAGCAACGGCGTTCTGGCCGAAGGCGAGGTTTGCGCCTCAACCACTAACCGCAATTTCATGGGTCGAATGGGAAAAGGAGGCATGGTTCATCTGATGTCTCCGGCCACGGCCGCGGCCAGCGCGATCGAAGGCAAGATCGCCGATCCACGCAAATATCTCTAACAAGGAGTAACACATGAAAACATTCGGAGGCCCAGTCCTCTTTCTTGACCGCAACGACATCAATACCGACGAAATCATCCCGGCCAAGTACCTGACCGAGATTACCAAGGAAGATTTAAAGCCTTATATCCTCGAAGACCTGAAACTCCCCGGCTTCGATGCAAAAGGGAATAAGACCAAAAATGCCAGGGTAATTGTCTCGCGCGCCAACTTCGGCTGCGGCTCTTCCCGCGAGCATGCCCCATGGGTATTCGAAGTCAACGGCATCACCGCCGTGATCGCCGAATCCTTTGCCCGCATCTTTCGCCAGAACATGTTCAACTGCGGCATGGCCGCCATTGAACTTTCCAAGGCAGATCTCGATCTGATCTTCTCCCATGCGAACGATGAAGACGCCGCCATGAGCATCGACATCGAGGCCGGAACCCTGACGGTGAGCGGCGGCGGCAAGCAGAAAACCTTCAGCTTTGAAATTTCGCCCTTCGACAAGGCTCTGGTGACGGCTGGCGGTTGGGTCGATTACGCCGATCAAAAGTACTGATCAACTCTGCGTCGCAGTAACAAAAAACCCCTTCTCAGGGGTTTTTTTTATTCAGAACCGTTTGCTCAATCCCAGATGGAAGCTCACATCCGGCGCTGTGGCTACCGCAACATCCTCGGCTACACCGATATCCAGCAGATACTCTCCCGGTAACCTGAGCGCCCCTCCTGTAATCAGCAGCAGCGGGCTTTTCGACAATTCGTCGAGCGAACTGCCGTGGTACATGGGGGTCGAGCCGTTGAGCTGCACCTTGAATGATATCCATGAAGCCGGCCCCCAGCCTATCCCGAGCGAACCGACTCCCGCGAACGGGTTATGCTGGTCCCGCAGCACGTCGCTCCCGGACATGGCCAGGCCGCCAATGGAACCGTATAAGCCAAGAGAGCCCCACTCGCTATAATTGATCATACTGCCGCACAACTGGAGCATAACATCGGTTCCGCCGCTGCCGCGCAGGTGTGCGCTGTCACCGGTGGGAAGCTTGATCGCTCCTTTTATAGACAGCCTGTCATGGCGTCCTGTACCGCCAACATCATACAGTCTGAATCCGCCTGTCAGACTGATATCTCCTATCCCGGAACCGGAACTGTCCATCAGCAGCTTCTGAATGCCATCCTTGCGGTAACTGTAGAGCAAGCGGCCTTTGGGGGCGTTTTCCCGTCCGCCTTGGGGCAGACCGAAGGCATTGTGCCAATCGATGACAAAGCTGTCGAGGAAGCCGCCTCCCAGGATGAGGTAGGGTATTTCGACCCCGGCCTCCCAGCGTGGAGCAATGCCATAACGAGCCACGAAAGCCAGCCGGTAGGTTTCTCCATCGAGTGTTATATGTTCGTTGGTGCTGCTGCTGACGGTATAGTTGCTGGAGAGGTCCTGATTCATGCTGACGCGAAACGTTCCGGGGGTCAGGATCTCGGCAGAGGTGTCGTGCGGGAGCCCATAGATCTGGATCAGCGGACTCTGATTGAAAGTGCTGAACGGGGTTATCTCCATATCCGCAGCGGCAGCAACGCCGACGGAACAGAGCATGAATAAAAACGGCTGTAAGCACCTGTTCACAATTGATTTTTTATTCAAGTTCCGGAATCGTTTTACCACGATGCTGGATGGTCTGTCTGACATGTGCCTCCCCGGTACCAAGACGATAATATTCTTTCTTGTACTATGCGGCAAAAGCGGTGTCAATCAATCAGGATGCGGCCATAGCACCGATATCCGCCTATAATTATATCGATTTGTATTTCGACATTTTACCGGTCAAAACCTGCCGCCTGAACCACGCGTCGCAGCACTTGATTTTTTTCCGCGTCAATGCGATAGTATTCTGGAAATTAACACTCGCTGCAGAGGGGGCACAATGTTTGGTTTTGGCATGCCGGAAATGATAATCATACTGGTCATAGTTTTGGTTGTTTTCGGGGCTGGGAAACTCCCGGAAATCGGCGGAGCACTTGGTAAAAGTATCCGTAACTTCAAGAAAGCGGCGGACGGCAAAGACGAGATAGAAATCAAGCCTAAGTCAGAGGATAATGACAAGAAGGCTTGATTGATCGATATTCTGCAGCACAAAAAAGGGGGAAAGGCACGTGCCTTTCCCCCTTTGCGCATTATGCCAAAAGTCA
>WNGL01000189.1_pt1 | contig 68920 bp, 73 predicted proteins | sample 5400591 | NCBI WGS metagenome assembly WNGL01 (sample SAMN13153377, study PRJNA577476) | soil metagenome | isolation source: 80 cm soil or saprolite under Garry oak tree replicate 1 | place: USA:California | collected 2016-06-15 | reverse complement strand
ACCGAGCAGGTGGCGTGGTTGTCGCCGCAGATCCCGCAGATCCGGCTGGTGATGAAGTGCGCGTCGCGGGGGTCTTTCCCCCTCATGAAGATGCTGTAGCCGCGGAAGATCGACGAGGTGCTGTGGCACTCCGCCACCCTCTTGGCCTTGAAGTCGATCTTGGTATAGATGCCTAGGCTGCCGACGATCCTGGTGATGGGGTCCCAGGTCATCTCGGTGAGTTCGGGCTCGGCCTCGGTAGTCATTCGCGTCACCACGTCTTCTGGTAGCCGGTGCGGAGTTCAGAGCCCTTCACGCGCCATTTCGGTTCCTTGTCCGCCGTACGGGCGGTGAAGCCGCGGAGGCTACGTATCACCGTGCCGTACATGCCGCTGGCGGTCGTCGACACGGTCGCTCCCGGCGGCTTGTCCATGAACGGCATGAACTTGTCGGGGAAGCCCGGCATCGTGCAGGCGATGCAGATGCCGCCCACGTTCGGGCAGCCGCCCACGCCGTTGATCCAGCCTCGCTTGGGCACGTTGCACTTGACCACGGGACCCCAGCAGCCCAGCTTGACCAGGCAGCTCGGCGCGCCGTACTCGGTGGCGAACTCGCCCTCCTCGTAGTAGCCCGCCCGGTCGCAGCCCTGGTGCACCGTGGCTTCGAACAGCCACTTGGGCCGCAGCGCCTCGTCCAGCGGGATCATCGGCGCCTGCCCGGCCACCTGGTAGAGCAGGTACAGGATGGTCTCGGACAGGTTGTCCGGCTGGATGGGGCAGCCGGGCACGCAGACGATCGGCAGCCCGGCCTTGGACTTCCAGGCCCAGCCCAGGTAGTCGGGTACGCCCATGGCCCCGGTCGGGTTGCCCGCCATCGCGTGGATGCCGCCGTAGGTGGCGCAGGTGCCTACCGCGAGGATCGCCGTGGCCCTGGGGGCGAGCCGGTCGAGCCATTCGCTGGTGGTCATCGGCTGGCCCGTCGCCGGGTTGTTGCCGAAGCCGCACCAGTAGCCCTCGGACTTGATCGCCTCGTTCGGGATGGATCCCTCGACCACCAGGACGAACGGCTCGAGCTCACCCCGGTCGGCCTTGTGCCACCACTCGATGAAGTTGTCGGCGCCCTGCTCGGGGCCGCATTCGAAGTCGATCAGCGGCCAGTGCACCGCGACCTTGGGCAGGCCCGGCAGGGCGCCGAGCACGATCTCTTCGATGCTGGGCTGCGTGGCAGCAGTGAGCGCCACCGAGTCCCCGTCACAGCCGAGGCCTCCGTTCATCCAGAGGATATGCAGTACTGGATCCTCCGCGGCCTGGGTCATAGCGCTACCCCTTCGCTAGGCGGCCCGTGCGTGCGGGCGCCCTGGTTAGGTCACGCGCGAGCGGGACGCGGGGCCCGCCAGGCCGGGAGCGAGCCGGCCGGTCTGCTGCCCGCGTCAGGATCACGCCGGTGCATGGTGCGGTCCCACGCCAGCGGCGCGCCGGCGCCGCCAGAACGGGATGTGCGATATCGCTGGGCCACGCGAGACCATTCTCGGCGTGCCTCAGTCCCTCCCCGGCGAGATGCGCCGGCCCGCTTGCCGCTCATCACATGCTCACAATAGGCCGGCGGATGGCGACGGGGCCATCACCGGTACCGACAGAGTATTCCCGCCCAGGTGAGATCTCAAGACAGAACAGTCGGGTTGCTGGACACAAATGTCTATACACATATGTCTATCTGTTCTGGCTCGTCTCCGGCGGCCTCTTCCACGTACCCTCATTGTCATACCCGGTGACTGCGCGCACCGGGCGGTTTACCATGAAGCGCGCGAACCGGAGGGCGGCGATGGACAGGCCAGCCGACTTGATCAGCGACAACATCGAGGTAGTACCCGTCGTGGTCCTGTCGCAGACATTCGCCGCGCGCCCGTCCTCCATCCCGGACATCCGCGATTTCGTCAAGCGCTGCCTGGCCCAGTCCCCGCTGTCCGAAGAAGACAACCGCGCCGTGGGCGAGACCGTCGCCAAGGCGCTGCTCGACGCGGCGGGTTCGACCGGCGCGATCAACGTCTCCTTCCGTATCTTCCCCGACCACGTCGAGGTCGACGTGCTGCGCTCCGGCGCCCAGGTCGGCACGCCCGCGGGCCTCGACGCGCTGGCCTCGCTGCTCAAAGCCCAGGCCGCGGGTATGGAAGCCGCCGCGACCGGGCGGGACGGGCCCACCTTCGGGGGTAACGGGTCCGAGGAGACGGCGTTCGCCGACTGGATGGCCAGCGCGCTGCGCCGCGAGGGCATGACCATGGAGGTGGCCGCCCGCCAGCTCGGGGTCTCGGTCAAGACGGTCAGCCGCTGGGTCGGCGGGGCCACCGAGCCGCGGCTGCGTGACCTGCGCCGGATCCGCGAGCTTTTCGGTGATTTCCCGCTGCCCTGATCCGGCCGCTATCGCCCCGGTGCAGTGGACCACCGCCCTCCTGACCCCGTACGGTTGGCCCGTGGCTGCATATACAGGCAATTTCAGGCTCGGGCCGGACGCAGGGCGCGTCGTCGTCAAGACCGGCCGGGCCGGGCTGGCCGCGAAGGCCGGTCATGACCTGACTATCGAGGTCACCCGGTGGTCGGCCCGGGTCGAGGTGCCCGCCGAGGAAGACGGCGGCCTGACCGCCGCGACGGTCAGCGCCGAACTCGACCTCGGCTCGCTGGAGGTCCGCGAGGGGAAAGGCGGCGCCAAGCCGCTCACCGACGGGGACCGCGCCCAGATCAAGAAGCAGATGGAGGGGATCCTGGGCGGGGCCGCCGCGGCCTTCGCCTCGTCGCGGATCGTCGCCGCCGGGGCCAGCGGCGGCGCCGTCGAGGGCACGGTCACCCTCAACGGCAAGACCCAGCCAGCCCGGCTGCAGGTGACCACGCCCGGCCCGGGCCGGTACCGCGGGGCGGCCACGCTGCTCCAGACCGAGTTCGGGATCAAGCCGTACACCGGCTTCTTCGGCGCGCTCAAGCTCCGCGACGAGGTCGGGGTGGAGTTCGAGGTGGATCTCGCCAAGGCCGAGTCCGCCGGGTAACGCCGAACTGCGCGTGAAGTTCCTGCTCATCTGGAAGCTCGAACCGTCACTGCCGTCCCCGCACATGGCGGCCGCGGTCGCGCTGATGCCCCGGGCCGAACCCGCCCCGGGGACCGAACCCAGCTCGGTCCGCTGCTCCAGGCCAGGCTGATGCCCCGCGAACACCCCGGTAGGACGGACGACGGCACATTCCGGGACCTTCGACCTTAATTTCACCTGCCGCGGCCGGTCGATAATGCCCCATGCTCGCCGAACCGGTCACCGGTAACCCGTAACCGGCAGCCAGTAACCAGTAGCGGGCAATCAGGAACCCCGAGGTTGATCATGTACACCCGCGCACAGTTGCACAGGCGGCGTTCTCTGCTGGAGCGGGCATGGAATCTGCACATCCCGACGATCTGCGACCGGCGGCCCTCGAACGCCGAGCGGGCAGGCGTGCGAACCGAGATCGTGGCGAGCTGGGAGCGCTCGGCTGCGCACATCATGCCCGAGGTCGTCGAGGCGCCTCTCGCCGACCTCGACGAAACGCGGCATGCCTTCCAGACGAGCCCGCTCAGCGCCGCCGTGCGCCAGCTCGAATCTCACCTGCAGGCGGCTGCGGACGACGGTGAGCTCGTCGTGGCGGTCACCGATCCCGCCGCCCGCATTCTGTGGACGTACGGCGGCGCGGTCATGCGGCGCAAGGCGGAGAAGGTGAACTTCATCCCGGGAGGCCGGTGGGACGAGGCCAGCGTCGGGACGAATGCCCTGGATCTGGCGCTCCGGCTGGACCATGCGGCCACCGTGTACTCGGCGGAGCATTTCTCCAGCTGCATCCACGGATGGGTGTGCTGGGCGGCCCCGGTGCACGACCCGCGGACCGGGCGCCAGCTCGGTGTGCTCGATATTTCCACGACGTGGGACCGCTCGCATCCGATCGGCCTGGCCACGGCCGAGGCCATGGCCCGGCTGCTGGGACGCGAGGTGTCCGCGACGGCCGGCCCGGCCGGTGCGCAGAAAGGCATGTGCCACGGCGGGCTGCTTGAGCTCAAGCTGTTCGGCCAGCCCGGCGCGCAGCTGGACGGCGCACCGCTGCGGCTCACCAGGCGGCAGATAGAGATCCTCGCGCTGCTGGCTCTGAATTCAGACGGGCTTGACCTGGGCGAGCTGCACGCACGCCTGTACGGTGACCGGCCGGTGAGCCAGGGCACGCTGAAGGCGGAGATGTCCCAGCTGCGCGCCGTGCTCGGGGGGCGCCTGGAATCCCGCCCGTACCGGATCGGCCTGGACGTGCGGTCTGACGTCACCGACGTGCTGCACCGGCTCCGGGCCGGCGACGTGGCGGGCGCCGTCGAGCGCTACGGCGGAGAACTGCTGGCTGGCTCCGAATCCCCCGCGCTGGCCGAATTCGGCACCTTCGTCACGGTCGCGCTCCGCAACGCGCTGCTGGCCGATCCCCATCCGGCCGCGGTGCAGCGGTACCTGGAGCTGACCCCGCACGATGTGGACCTGCTTGATAGCGCCCGCGGACGGCGACCTACCACTGGCCAACCTCGCCCGGCTTACGATGAGCCCCTCTCACCGAGGAAGGGACGACATGACCCGCACCGCCGTCCCGGCGCACGTTTATTCGTTCCGGCCTCGGCCCTGCGGCCGGGCCCGGCCCGCCCGTGCGGCCCGGCCCTCAGCTGACGCCCGGCACCAGCGGCCCTAACGGGATGGGTATCACGCGATGGCGCCCGGCTTTATCGACGCGGCATGGTGGCCATCATCTCGGGGCAGGTACGAGACCAGATCCCGGCCGGCTGCCTCGGCCCGCCCGAACAGATCGCCCGGGCGGCCTGCTTCCCAAGGAGAAACGGTCATGGAACCGAATAGGAACATTCCCATGGTTCTCCAGGCGGCGGATGGCCAGCCGCACTCGATGGCGCCGATGTTGTTCGGCCTGCGCGTGGTGATGCTGGGACGCCAGGGCTCGGGCAAGGGCACCCAGGGCGTGCAGCTCGCACGGCTGCTCGTCGTCCCGCACATCTCGGTGGGTGACGTGCTCCGCGAGGCGGCCACGTCGGGTTCGCCGGCCGGCCTGCGGGCCCAGGCGGCGATGGAAGGCGGCGAGCTGGTCGATGATGATCTCGTGGTGGCCCTGGTGACAGAGCGCCTGGCCGAGGCGGACGTTCGCAGCGGCGGCTTCGTCCTGGACGGCTTTCCCCGGACCGTGGAACAGGCCACGGCGCTGGCCGGCATCCTGGCGGACAGCGCGCTGGACCGCGCGGTGGTCATCGACGTCCCGCTCGAGGTGGCACGGGCGCGGCTGCTGGCCCGCCGGGTGTGCACCGGCTGCGGTCGCATCTACAGCGTGGAGCGCGCCCGCGGACTTGAGACGTGGACGTGCGGAGCGTGCGGCGGGGAGGTGCGCCGGCGTGCCGACGACACCGAGGAGGCCGTCACGCGCCGGCTGGCCCTGCACGATGAGCAGACCCAGCCCCTTCTTGACTGGTTTGCCCGCCGCGACCAGCTGCTCCTGGTAGAAGGCGTCGGCACCAGCGAGGAAGTGTTCTCCCGGCTGCTGGCCGGGCTGTGGCCGCGGATACCGACGGACAGGATCGCTCAGCTGGCGGGGGTCAGCGAGCCGGTCCCGACCGAGCCGGCGACAGCGGACGCCGAGGACATGAGCGCCATCGCGGTCGAGGTGGTCATCGAGGTGCCCAGGGGCAGCCGGAACAAGTACGAGTTCGACCATAGCCGCCATGTGCTGCACCTGGACCGGCGGCTGTTCTCGGCTACCGTCTACCCGGCCGACTACGGCTTCGTCCCCGACACGCTCGCCGAGGACGGGGATCCGCTGGACGCCCTGGTGCTGCTGGAGGATCCGGTCTTCCCTGGGTGCTGGGTCAGCGCCCGCCCGATCGGGATCTTCTGGATGGAGGACGAGCAAGGCCCGGATGCCAAGATCATCTGTGTCCCCCTGGGCGATCCGCGCTGGGACCAGGTGCGGGACCTCGACGACATGCCGTCTCATCTGCGCAGCGAGATACATCATTTCTTCGATGTCTACAAGGCGCTCGAGCCCGGTAAATCGACGTCGACGACGGGTTTCGAGGGCAGGGAAGCGGCACTGGGTGAGATCGCCGCCTCCCGGGCCCGCCTTCTGCACCAGCAGCGAACCGAGGCGGCCCCGGTCGCCGGGCCCGGGCCCGCGGCCCGATGACCTGGGCCTGCTCGGCCGCACCCGCGGACGGCGACCTACCAACGGCCTACCTCACCCGTTTACGATAAGCCCCTCTCACCGAGGAGAGACGACATGATCCGTACCGCCGTCCCGGCGCACGCCCAGTCATTCCGAACGCAGCCATCCGTCCCGGCCCAGGCCACCCGTCAGTCGGCTATGCAGCAGATGCTCGCGGAACATGAGCGGCACCGCCTGGCCAGGGAACTGCACGACGGAGCCATCCAGGAGGTCCTGGCGGCCGGGCTGGCCATCGACTTGTGCCTGGCCGACGCGCCTGCGGGATCACCCATGCACGCGAGCCTGGAACATGCCAGGAGGCTTACCGCGACGGCCGTCCGGCACCTGCGATCCTCGCTGCAGAACCTCCGCGAGGGCGCGACCGCCCCCGACGAAGGACTTCCCGACATGCTGCGCCGGCTCAAGGCCCAGCATCCTGCGTGCCGCCTCGACGTGAGCGTGGAGGTCACCGGGCCGCCGGTGCCGCTGGCGGCGGCGGTCTCCCAGACGCTGTTCCAGGTGGCCAGCGAATGCGTCTTCAACGCGGCCGTCCACGGACGGGCCCGGCGCGCGGTCATCCGGCTGAGCTACGGCCGCGGGGTCATCGCGCTCTGCGTCGCGGACGACGGCAGCGGGAACCCGAAGACGCTCAGGAAGATCATCCGTGGTGAGGTCCCCGGCACGGGCGGCGGCTACCACCTGGGCCTGACCGATATCGCCGCGCGGGCCGAAGAGATGGGCTGGAGCCTTCGGGCCGACCGGTCCGACCTGGGCGGGATTGCCATCCGGGTGTCCCTGTCGGCCCCAGCTCCTGGTTACCGACAAGGAGAGACCCATGAATGAGATCCGGGTCGCCATCATCGACGATCACGCGATCGTCCGGCAGGGCCTGCGGGCCATGATCGACCGGGAACCGGATCTGCGGGTGGTCGGCGAGGCGCCGTCGGCCCAGCTGGCCCCGGCGATGCTCGACCGGACCCATCCCCGGGTGGTGCTCCTCGATCTGCGGTTGACCACCGGCACCGAGTGCGACGGCCTGTCCCTGTGCGCCACGATAACCCAGCGCTACCCCGACGTCCGGGTGCTCGTGCTGACCAGTTCCGCGGATGAGTGGCTGATCCTGGAGTCCATCAAGCAAGGCGCGATGGGCTTCGTGGTCAAGGACGTGGACCTGAGCGAGCTAGTCCGGGCGATCAGGGCCGTGCACCGGGGGGAGAGCGCCTTCGACTCCCGCAGCGCCGGGGTCGTCGTCCGCTGGATGCACGGCAGCCAGCGTCCCGGGTGTGTGGCCGCGAGAGACATCACGCCGAGGGAGCGGGAGATCCTGGTCCTGCTGGCTCGCGGGCTGAGCAACGTCGCGATCGGGCAGCGCCTGTACATCTCCGCGGCGACGGTGAAGTTCCACGTCGGCAACGTCATGGCCAAGCTCGGCGCGCGGCGCCGCGCCGAGGCGGTGTACGCCGCCAGCAAGCTCGGCCTGATCTGACCGGCTCCTGGCCGGGCCGGGCCGGGCTCAGGCCATGCCGAGCCCGGCCATCTCCCTCGTACCGGTCACAGCAGGGTGGTGACCGCCTTGACCTCGGTGTAGCTGTTCAGGACCTCGTGGCCCATCTCGCGGCCCCAGCCGGACTGCTTGTAGCCGCCGAACGGCAGCGCCGCGTCGAACACGTTGTAGCAGTTGACGTACACGCTGCCTGCCTTGAGCTTCTTCGCCAGCGCGTGCGCCTTGGAGATGTCGCGGGTCCAGATCCCGGCCCCGAGACCGTATGGGGTGTCATTGGCCTTGGCCGCGAGGTCGTCCAGGTCGCTGAACGGCTCGGCGACGACGACTGGCCCGAAGATCTCCTCCTTCACCACCTTCATGTTGCCGTGAGTGTTGATCAGCACCGTCGGCTCGATGAAGAAACCGCGGTCACCGAACCGGCCGCCTCCGGACAGTGCGGTGGCTCCTTCGGCCTTGCCGGATTCTAGGTAGCTGCTGACCCGCTTGAACTGCTCCTCCGACACCATCGGGCCCATCTGGGTGCCCACTTCCAGGCCGGAGCCCAGCTTGATCGACTTCGCGATCTCCGCGACGCCGCCGACCACCTCGTCGAAGCGGTTCTGGTGCACGAGCAGCCGCGAGCCGGCCACGCAGCACTGGCCGTGGTTGAAGAAGATGGCGTTGGCCGATCCCTCGACCGCGCGGTCCTCTGCGTCCTCGAAGACGATGTTCGGGCTCTTGCCGCCGAGCTCCAGGCTCACCTTCTTCAGATTGCCCTCGGCCGCGTGCACGATGAGCTTGCCTACCTCAGTGGACCCGGTGAACGCGACCTTGTCCACGTCAGGATGGGCGGCGAGCGCGGAGCCGGCCGTCTCGCCGAAGCCCGCCACTACATTCACCACGCCGTCAGGCAGCCCGGCCTCGGCGATCAGCTCAGCCAGCCGCAGTGCGGTCAGCGAAGTCTGCTCGGCCGGCTTGAGCACCACGGTGCACCCGGTCGCGAGCGCGGGGGCGAGCTTCCACGCGGCCATCAGCAACGGGAAGTTCCACGGAATGATCTGCCCTACCACGCCGACGGGCTCCCGCAGCGTGTAGCAGTGGAAGTTTGCGCCCGGCATGTAGGGCACCGAGATGTCGATCGTATTGCCCTCGATCTTGGTGGCCCAGCCGGCCATGTAGTGGAACATATCCGCCGACAGCGTCACGTCCGCGACCTTCGCGACGGCATAAGGCTTGCCGTTGTCGAGTGACTCGAGCTGGGCGAGCTCGTCGAGGTGCTCGTAGATCAGGTCACCGATCTTCCAGATGAGACGTCCGCGCTCGGATGGCGTCATCTTGCTCCATGGGCCGTCGTCGAATGCCGAGCGCGCGGCCCGGACAGCCCGGTCGATGTCCTCGGCGTCTCCCTCAGCGATGCGCGCGAGGGTCTCACCCGTCGCTGGGTTCGGGGTTTCGAACGTCCTGCCTGACGCGGCATCTGTCCATTGCCCGTTGATGAACAACTGGCGCGGCGTTGCGACGAAGGCCTCGGCGTTCTTGTCCAGAGTTACCGTCATTGGAATTTATCTCCTTGCCTATGGAAGGTGGAGGCAGTCAATGCCCCGCGCGGCTCGTGGGTGCTTCCTCGCCACGATCCGGCCGGGAGACGGCGCCCCAGGCCAGTACTCACAATGAGACGGCAACTGACCGCCGAGGGGAACGCCAGCGAGCCTAAACCGCCTCTCTGGCATCGGCATACCGGCCGATTGGCTAGGTGAGTATTGGCCGAATGTCAGCGGTACTCCCGCCCTGCGGAGAGTGCCGCACGCGAGCTTGCCTAGCGGAGGCTAGGAGAGATATCCCAGAAGGAGCGCAGATGCCCGGTCCCCATTCTCTGCTCGGTGACCGCCTCAGGGAGCAGGCGGCGGCCGACCCCGCGGCCTGGTGGGCAGTGCAGGCGCGTGAGCGCCTGCACTGGGACACGCCGTTTTCCTCGGTGCTCGATGACAGCAACCCGCCGTTCTACACGTGGTTCGCCGACGGGACCATCAACGTGTCCTACAACTGCCTTGACCGGCATGTGCTGGCCGGCCGCGGCGACCGGGTCGCGTTCCACTGGCGGGGAGAGGAGGGCGAGGAACGAGACCTGACCTATGCCGAGCTCCTCAGGGACGTGCAACGTCTCTCCAACGCGCTCCAGGAGCACGGGATAAGGAAGGGTGACGTCATCGGCATTTACCTGCCGATGATCCCCGAAGTGATCGTGGCCATGCTCGCCTGCGCCCGCATCGGCGCACCGCACGCCGTGGTCTTCGGCGGCCTCGCCCCCACCGCCGTGCGCGAGCAGCTGGAGATCTCCGGGGCCAGGGCGCTGATCATCGCGGACGGGGCCCGGCGCAAGGGCAGGCTCGTCCCGGTCAAGCGCCGGGTGGACAGGGTGATCTCGGATCTGCCCGACCTGGAGACGGTCGTGGTGGTCAGGTCCACCGGCGCCGACTGCCTCATGCGGCCCGGACGGGATGTATGGTTCGACGATCTGATCGCCAGCGCCCACCCGCTCTGCCCGGCGGAGCCGATGGAGGCAGAGCACCCGCTATTTCTGCTCTACTTGTCCGGCTCCGCGGCCAAGCCCAAGGGAATCCTGCACACCACGGGCGGGTACCTCACCGGGGCCACCACCACCACCGCGATGGTCTTCGACCTGGATACCGACCGCGACATCTTCTGGTGCACGGCCGATGTCGGCTGGATCACCGGTCACTCATACATCGTGTACGGCCCGCTGGCCAACGGCTGCACCTCGGTGATGTTCGAGGGGGGCCCGGACTACCCGGACAAGGACGTCTGGTGGGACATCGTCGAGCGGTACGGCGTGACGATTTTCTGCACCGCGCCGAACGCCATCCGGGCGTGCATGAAGTGGGGGGCGGAATACCCCGGCATGCGCGACCTGTCCTCGCTGCGGCTGCTCGGTTCGGTCACCGGGCCGATCAACCCCAAGGCATGGGTGTGGTATCACGCGGTCATCGGCGGCGAGCGCTGCCCGATCGTGGACACCTGGTGGCAAACGGAGACCGGAGCCATCATGATCGCGACCCTGCCTGGCCTCACCGCGGCCAAGCCGGGATCGGTCGGCCGCCCGCTGCCGGGTGTTTCCGCAGCCGTGGTGGACGAGTCGGGTGGCGAGGTCGAGCAGGGTAGCGGCCTCCTCGCGCTGACCCGGCCGTGGCCGAGCATGCTCCGCACCCTGTACGACGAGCCCGACCGGTACGTGCAGAACTATTTCGCCAGGTTCGGGCCCCGCACCTATGTCTCAGGGGATGGCGCGAGGCACGACGAGGACGGCTATTTCTGGATCACCGGGCGGGTCGGCGACGTCATCGACGCATCGGTACCAACCCAGCTGCAACGCGGCGCCGCGCCCGGCGAGCACCGGCGGAGGGAGGGTCCACCGGGCGCGGCCAAAAATTTGAACCGTCAAATCAAGGAGGATACATGACTGCTACCGACTCTGCCGGAGCGCCCGAGGGAGTCGCCCAGGAGGTTGAGGCACCGGTCGCCGAGCAGGCAACCGTAGGGCCACTGACGGGTGACCCCGCCATCGTCGGCGTACCCACCTTCGTCGTCGGATCGGTGATGCTCGGCCTGGCGCTAATCAATTATGCCCCCGCCGCGGGCGGGGCCCTGCCGATCATCATCCTGGCCACAGGTATCGGCCAGCTGGTGGCCACGCTCTGGGCCGCCGCGCTCGGCCAGTCGGCCGTGGCCGCCATCTTCGGCATCTTCAGCGGTTTCTGGCTCAGCTATGCGGCCCTGCTGGTCGGGCTGACTCATGGCTGGTGGGGGGTAACCCCGGCCGCCACCGTCCACACGGTGGCAGCCTTCCTGATCAGCTGGCTGATCATCATCGGGCTGCTCACCCTGGGCAGCCTGCGGCTGCCGCTTGCCTTCACGCTGATCTTCGCGCTGATTGACCTGGCCCTGATCCTGGTCCTGGCGGCCACCGTGAACGGGTCGTCTGGTCTGGACAAGGCGGGCGGAATCGCGGTATTCGCTTTCGCGGCGATAGGAGCCTATGTATTCGCGGGCTCGCTCAGCGTCGCTACCGGCGGAAAGCCCTTCCCGCTGGGTCGTCCGGTCATTACCTGACCCGGGCGGCGGGGAACGGCCGGCGAGCGGTGCGCCGGCCGTTCCCGTGCGCCGCGTCAGTATAGGGCAGGTCTTTCCGGGGAACGGGTGCTGATGTGGGGTCCGCAATGGCGATCGGGATGCGGCGCGGGGATGGCACGGCGGGCAGAGGGCTGAGGCGGCACGTCGGCAAGGCCGCCGTGGTGGCGCTGGCCCTGCTGACGGCGGCGTGCTCGGGTGGCGGGCACCGTACCAGTCAGGTCAGGCCCGCGGCCAACGCTAAGACCAGGGCCGCGGTGGCCGTCCCCGAGGTGAAGATTACGCCCGCGAACGGCGCCGCCGACGCCGACCCGTCCGCTGGTATCACCGTCACGGCGACCGGCGGCACGCTGAAGAACGTCACTGTGCGTACCTCCGCCGATGCCGTGTCCGGCCGCCTCAGCCAGAGCAGCAAGGTCTGGCACAGCCAGTGGGCGCTTGACGTCTCGCAGGCCTACACGGTGACGGCCACGGCGTCCGGAAGCGGCGGCGGCACCGTCACCGCTACGAGCGCGTTCCGCACGCTGACGCCGGCCCGGACGTTCCGGACCGAGATCCTCGAAGGGTACGGTCAGACCTACGGCGTGGGGATGCCGATCATCCTGTACTTCAGCCAGCGGATCACCGACAAGGCCGCGGTCGAGCGGGCGCTGCAGATCACCACCTCCAAGCCGGTAGTTGGCGCCTGGTACTGGGACGATCCCTGCAACATGGCCGCCACCTGCGCCTACTTCCGGCCGCGGGATTACTGGCCAGCCGGCACCACGGTAAATTTCACCGGGCACCTGAACGGCGTGCAGGGTGCGCCGGGCATGTACGGCGCCCACACCCTGACTCAGACGTTCGGCATCGGCGCGTCACTGGTGGCGATAGGGAACACAGCGAAGCACCGCACGCAGATTTACTACCACGGCAAGCTCCGCTATGACTGGCCGATCAGCTCCGGCAGGCCGGGCGACGATACTCCCGACGGGAGCTATCTGACCATCGAGAAGGAAAACCCGGTGCAGATGACCGGCCCGGGCTACAGCATCTCGGTTCCGTGGTCGGTGAGGTTCACCTTCAGCGGGGATTACTACCACGACGCGTACTGGTCCGTGGGCGAGCAGGGCTTCCAGAACGTCAGCCACGGCTGCGTCAACCTGTCGCCCGCCGACGCCGAGACGTACTACAACCTGGCCGTGCCCGGTGACCCCATCACGATCACGGGCAGCCCGAAGGCAGGCACCTGGGACAACGGCTGGACCGAGTGGTTCCTCAGCTGGCCGCAGTACCTCCGGGGCAGCGCACTGCACGAGGCCGTGCAGGCCGGGCCGGGCGGCAGCACGTTCGTCAACCCTTCGACCCTGCCAGCCTCGACCGCGGCCGCGCCGCTGCAGACCCCCTCAGCCAACAACTCGGCCGCACGCTAGAGCAGCTAGGCCCGGCCCGGGGCCCAGGTCAGCGTCCGGCCAGCCCGGCCACGATGTCCTCGGTCGCGCGGTCCAGCCCGTCGAGGTCACGGACCACGTCTACGCGATCGCACAGTTCCGCGTAGCGCGGCAGATCGCAGCGGCCCAGCCGCCACACGTTCCGCCGTTCCGGCGTCAGCCAGATGAGCTGCTTGCAGCGTCTGGCGATCTCCTCGAAGACGTCCATGTTGGCGTCGTTGCCGTTGCCACGCCCGTCACCGAGGATCACCACCGTGGTCCGCCGGGTCACCAGCTCGGGGAACTCCTCGCGGAATCGCCCGAACGCGGCTCCGTAGTCGGAGTCGGCGTCGACGTCCAGCACGTCGCCGCCGAAGATCGCCTCCAGCGCGCGCTCGACCGGATGCTCGGCGAACAGGTCGGTGACCTCCACCGTGTCGGCCACGAACGCGAACGTGCGCACCTGCCCGAACAGCCGCTGCAGGCCGTGCACGAGGTACAGGGTGAAACGCGCCGTGCCGCGGACCGACAGGCTCACGTCGGCCAGGACGACGAGGCGGGGCTTGTCTTCCTTGCGCGCCACCGTCACCGGCCGGAACGGGATACCGTCGAAGCGCATGTTGGTGCGCATGGTGCGACCCGGGTCGACGCGGCCCCGGCCGGCGACCACCCGCCGGTGCGTGAGGGCTCCCGGCATGGTCTTGGCCAGGCGGCGCAGGGTCTCCTCGAGCTGGTGCCGTTCGGCCTCGCCGGCCGCGGGCGTGCGGACGCCTCCTCGCTCCGGGGACTCGATGGCCCGCCGGTCCATGGCCGCGAGCGCCTCCAGGTGGCGCTTAAGCAGCTCGCTGAGGTTGGCGATCTCGCCGCCTGACCCTCGCGCCAGGGCCGCGAGCGCGTCCGCCGGTACGTCGGCGTCCGGGTCGCCGAGCCAGTCGAGCAGGGCTTGCTCCTCGGCCACCGTCAGGCCGGCGTCGAGCCTGGTCCCGGGGCTGCTTTGCAGCTTGCCCGGCAGGCCCGCGCCGTGCAGCCGGGACGTATCCAGCTGGACACGAGGGCCGGACAAGCCGTTCCGGCCACGCTCCTTGGACAGCACGATCTCGTCCGTCATCGCCGCCAGGTCGATCTTGCTGGCCTCCTGGTGCAGGTTGTAAGCGGCCGCCAGATCCTGCTGGCGGAAGAAGTCGCGGATGTCCGCCGGCTTGCCGTGCGAATGACCCTGCTGCGGGGTCTGCGAGGCCTCCGGCGATATCGTGAACGACTCCGCGGTGCCGGTGTCGGCCAGGTCGTCGTGAGCGTGGTTGTGGCCCTGCGGTTCGGCGGCCGCGATCGGTTCGAGCCGGAAGTAGCGGTCGAAGAGCTCGTCGAACAACTCCTCGTCGCGCCGGTCCTTGACGAGCGCCACCCGCAGCACGCACCGCAGGGTCTCGCGATCGGCCAGGGCGCCCTGCTGAGCCGCGGCGCGCATGGCGTCGAGCGCCTCGGTCACCGACACGCGGACCCCGCGCAGGCGCAGGAGCCTCACGAACCGGTGCAGGCTGCGTTCCACCGCGCGCTACCTCCCGCTCGCCTCTACAGCGCCCGGCGTCGCGCCAGGCCCTTGGCGAACGATCGGCTGCCCTGCCCGGCGGGCACGGCGCGCCCCCCGGACCCCACCGAGGCCGCCGGCGTCGGCGCCCCGTAGTAGTGCTCGTCGTGCCGCCCCGGCTGGTCTTTCGCCGCTCGTTCGGCCCTCGCCTCGGCGTCGTGGCCGTCATGGTCCCCAGCTCCGTGATCGTGGTCATGGTCGTGGTCGTGGTCGTGGTCGTGCGGGTGGTCGCGTCCGGGCTCGTCGGCCAGGGCGGCGTTCGGGTCGACCAGGGACGGCAGCGCGTCCAGCGCGCGCCGGACGTCGCGCGAGTACTTCACCACCACCGAGACCGTGTCGGCGAGGACGGCCGGGGCGATTTCCTCGACTCCGAGCACCGCCAGCGTCCGGGCCCAGTCGACGGTCTCCGAGATGCTGGGCGCCTTGCGGAGGTCGAGCCCGCGCAGCCCGCGGACGATCTGGACGAGGTGCTCGGCGGCCGCGTCGGGCAGGCCGGTCTTCTTGCTCCGGAGGATCTCGAGCTCGCGCTCGGCGCTCGGATAGTCGAGAAACAGGTGCAGGCAGCGGCGCTTGAGCGCGGCGGACAGGTCGCGGGTGTTGTTCGAGGTGAGGATGACGCACGGCGGGTGGCGGGCCACGAACGTGCCGATCTCCGGCACCGACACCTGATACTCCGCGAGCATTTCGAGCAGGACCGCCTCCAGGGCCTCGTCCGCGCGGTCGATCTCGTCGATCAGCAGCACCACGGGATCGGCCGAGCGGACGGCTTCGAGCAGCGGGCGCGGGGCGAGGAAGCGCTCGGAGAAGAAGGCGCTCTCCTGCTGGGCGATCCGCTCGATCGCGGTATGCAGGTCGGGGGTGTCTTCGAGCAGCTGGCCGATCTTCTCCCGTAGGATCTGGGTGTACAGCAGCTGCTTGCCGTAGTCCCACTCGTACAGGGCCTTGGTGTCGTCCTGGCCCTCGTAGCACTGCAGCCGGAGCAGCCGCCGCCCGGTCGCCGCGGCCACCGACTTGGCCAGCTCGGTCTTGCCGACTCCGGCGGGCCCCTCGACCAGCAGGGGCTTGTCGAGGCGGGTCTGCACGAATACCGCCGTGGCCAGCTGCCGGTCGGCGATGTACCCGTACTCAGCCAGCGCGCGGGTGACATCGTCGACGGTCTCGAAGTACGGCATTCGTCCTCCCGGTGATGCCCAATGGTAGGCCCGGTGCGCCAGCACCGGGCCTACCAGTTGGGACAGGTTCTCAGCTGAGGAGGTCATCCAGGTCGCCGTTCATGCAGTGATCGACCACCGGGCGGACGGTCTCAAACGTGCACTCCTTGGCGTTGCCCGGGGTGCAGGCGTCGCCGAGGACATGGTTGGTGATCCGGTCGATGTCCTCGGCATCCCCGCGGACCACCGGCGAGTTCTCGTAGAACTTGGTCGGGCCCTTGCCCAGCCGGTTCTTCGAGTAGGTGTCCTGCGTCACGTCGGTGAACTTCTCCGCTATGCCGACATCGCGGAGCAGCCGGATGGCCGCGGCGAGCGCGGCCTCGGCCGCCTGGACGTCGGTCATGCCGTGCGTGTCCACGCCCATCACCGCGGCGATCTCGGCGAAGCGCTTGTAGGCCACCGGCATGTTGAACGCCCAGACCCGGGGCAGCGCGATCGCGTTGTTCAGGCCGTGATGGAGGTCGTAGAAGGCGCTCACCGCGTGGGAGATGGAGTGGATGATCCCCAGCCCGCCGGAGTTGAACGCCTGGGCCGCGATGTACTGCGCGTACATCATTCCCTCGCGGCCGGGCAGATCTTGCGGGTTCCAGGTCGCCTGGCGCAGGTTCTCGGCGGTGAGCCTGATCGCGTACAGCGCATTGCCCAGCGACGGCGGGAAGTTCAGCCGGGAGACGTACGGCTCGCTGGCGTGCGCGAGCACGTCGAAGCCGCACTGCGAGGTGTAGTCGACCGGGCAGTCATAGTAGAGGGTCGGGTCGTCGACCGCCAGCGTGGTGACGGCCGCGTCGTCGAAGGCGACGTACTTGTGCGGCTGCTCCGGATTGGTCGTCGTGTCGGTGATGACGTAGGCCCAGGAGGTCTCAGACCCGGTGCCCGCCGTCGTCGAGACCGCGATGTGCGGCGGGTTCTTGGGGTTCTCGCTCTTGTTGAAGCCCTCGAACTCATTGACGCTGCGGCCGTCGTGGGCCACCGAGATCCGGGCGCCCTTGCAGGCGTCATGGCTGGATCCGCCGCCGATCGAGATGAAGCTGTCGCACTTGTTCTCCTGGTAGAGCGCGACCGCGTCCATCACGTTGTAGTCCTTGGGATTGGACTCGACCTTGTCGTAGACCACGACTTCGAGGCCGTGATAGCGGAGCGAGCCGACGATTTTCGGTACGGTTTCGCTGCCGCGCAGGCCCGATGTCATGACGAGCACCCGGTTGAATCCCAGTTTTTTGGCCTCAGGGCCGAGAAGTTCCCATGCGCCAGGTCCGAGCATGGCACGCGGGAATGGATGGAACTCCTTGATAGGAAATGGCTTGAGAAGTTCTTCTACCTTCATGTCTTGCCTCTCAGGAGGGACGGCGTGGCGCTAAGGCGTCATCCATGGGGACAGCTTGGACATTAGGGCGCGGGCGGCTCGCAGGGGAATATGCCAGAGCGCAAACCGGGCACATGTCAGGCGCGAACCGTCACTTAGGACAGCGGCTGCCTACCCAATCGGGCAGTGCCCCCGGGCGCGGTCGGCCCGCGCGCACGCCGGTCCAGGACGAGCCACCCGCCGTCAGCAGCGTGCACGGCCTGCGACCAGCCGGGGGTCTCCGGGTCGGCGCCGATCCTGGCCAGCCCGGGCAGGTCGAAGGCCTGCATGTGCCCGAAGGTAGAGTCCGGCACCTCTTCGAGCGGCACGGCGATCACGACTCGGTGGCGGGCGATGCGGCGCAACTGCGCGAGGGCCAGGGCGGATGCCTCGGCCGGGAGATGCTCCAGGACATGGACTGCCAGCACCGTGTCCACCGCCTGGCTGGCGACCGGCAGGGCCAGCAGGTCAGCCGCGGCGAAGCGGGCGCGGCTGCCATGGGTGCGGGAGATGCGGCCGGCGAGCGCGGCCGTCGGCGGAACGAGGTCGGTGCCTATGACCCTCAGCCGCGGGTTTTGCTCGGCCATCAGCAGCGGAAGAAAACCGAAGCAGCACCCGACGTCCAGGACGGTCGTGCCGCGGATCAGCGACAGGACATGCTGGTAGATGCGGGCGAACGTGGCGACGCAGCCTGCCCCGCCGGACTCGGGCCGGCGGAGCCGCCGCATGGTGTTGTCGTAAAAGGCCGTCCATGCCTGCATCGGGTCGGGATGCGTCGCCAGGACCGCATCGACGAAGGTCCGCTCGAACGCCGGCCCGTCAGGCACCAGCCCGAGCGGCGCGAGTTCGGCGGCAATGTGATCGGCGAGCGCGTTGCTGACCCCGCCGCCTCCAGACCGCAGCCGGACGCGCCCATCGTGAATAAGAAAATGCGGCGTCTCGATTGAAGGCATGCAGCCAGGATCGCGGCCGGGCGCGACTTAGGCACCTGCCCGATTGGCCAGGGGTCGCTGCCCGATCAGGGGGTTACCTGCGCGCGCGTAGGCCCCTACGTTTGACATGAAAGTGCCGATTGTCCGTGGCGGAAAGGTCTTGATGAAGTGATGGGCGACAACCTTGACCGGGAAGAGGAAAACCTCACCGACGTCGATGAGCTGCTCGTCGAGGAGGTATCCATCGACGGCATGTGCGGCGTCTACTGACGGGCGGCCCGACCGGAGGCTGTTTCCCTTCCCCGGCGATTAACTGTGAGAACCCCGTGGCATTCGACCTGCACCGCGCCTACCGGCTGAATCCGGCGGCCACCTTGCGCCCCGAGGCGTTCGGCGCCCTAGTCTATCACTTCGGCAACCGGCGGCTGAGCTTCCTGAAGGATCGGCAGCTGGTCACCGTGGTCCGGCTCCTCGAGAGCCACGACAGCGCGGTTGGCGCCCTGGACGCGGCCGGCGTGCCCGTCCAGCAGCGGGCCCGCTACGCCGCGGCACTGGCGGCGCTGGCCGATTCGGAGGTTATCGATGCGCGCTGACCAGGCCGGGCGGCCCCTGCGTGCCGCCACCCTGACCGAGCAGTTCAAGGGCGGGCTGGCCGCGCCGATCTGCCTGACCTGGGAACTTACCTATGCCTGCAACCTGCAGTGCGTACATTGCCTGAGCGCGTCCGGTCGGCGTGACCCGCGCGAGCTCAGCACCGCCGAATGCATGCGGGTGGTGGACGAACTGGAGCGAATGCAGGTGTTCTACGCGAACATCGGCGGCGGCGAGCCGACGCTCCGCCCAGACTTCTGGGACTTGCTCGACTACAGCGTCGCGCACCACGTCGGCATTAAGTTCTCCACCAACGGCGTCCGGCTGGATACGCGAGCCGCGCAGCGGCTGGCCCGGACCGACTACGTGGACGTGCAGATCTCCATCGACGGGGCGACCGCCGACGTCAACGACGCGGTCCGGGGCACCGGAAGCTTCGCCATGGCGCGGCGCGCGATGGATAACCTCGCTGAGGCGGGCTTCGGCGAGTTCAAGATCTCCATCGTCGTGACCAGGCACAATGTGTCGCAGCTCGACACGTTCAAGCAGATCGCCGACGGCTATGGCGCACGGCTGCGGGTCACCAGGCTCAGGCCGTCCGGCCGGGCCGCCGACAGCTGGGCCGACCTGCACCCGACCGCGGCCCAGCAGCGGCTGCTGTACGACTGGCTGTCCGTGCGGCCGGACGTGCTCACCGGCGACTCCTTCTTCCACCTGTCCGCGCTCGGCGCCCCGCTGCCGGGCCTCAACCTATGTGGCGCGGGCCGCGTGGTCTGCCTGATCGACCCGGTCGGCGACGTCTATGCCTGCCCGTTCGTGCTGCACGAGGAATTCCGGGCGGGTAACGTGCGCGAGCCGGGCGGTTTCACCCGGCTGTGGCGCGAGTCCGAGCTGCTGCTCCGGCTGCGCGAGCCGGCCGCCGCGGGCGCCTGCGCGTCCTGCGGGATGTTCGACGCCTGCCAGGGCGGGTGCATGGCCGCGAAGTTCTTCACCGGGCTGCCCCTGGACGGGCCCGACCCGGAGTGCGTGCTGGGGCACGGCGAGCGCGAGCTGGCGAAGGTGTGCCTGCCGGACCGGCCGCAGGCCGGACCCGGCCACTCTAGGCGCCCGGCGGGACGCCCCGCCCCGGTCTTCGTCCCGGTCGGCCTGATCGCCACCAGGGCCGCGACGTGAACCTACTCAGGCCCATCACGCTGGGCACGGTCCGCGTACCCAACCGGGTGATGTTCGGGCCGCACGAGACCAACCTGGGCCAGCGCCGGGCCATCTCGGCGCGGCATGTCGCCTACTACGAGCGCCGGGCGGCGGCCGGCTGCGGCGTCATCGTGACCGAGATTGCCAGCGTGCACCCGTCGGACTGGCCCTACGAGCGCGCGCCGCTGGCCGCGGACTGCGGTCCGGGCTGGTCGCAGACCGTCGCGGCCTGCGCGCCGCACGGGGCCCTTGTGCTGGCCGGGCTCGGTCACGCCGGGATGCAGGGCTCCTCGGCGTTCTCCCAGTCCGCGCTGTGGGCACCGTCACGGGTTCCGGATGCCGCATCTCGTGAGCTGCCCATGGAGATGGCGGAGACCGAGATCAATGCGGTAGTCGACGGATTCGCGGCCGCCGCGGCCCTGGCGCGCCGATCTGGGCTGCACGGCGTGGAGATCAACGCCGGGCAGTACTCGCTGCTGCGCCAGTTCGCCTCCGGGCTGACCAACCAGCGCACTGATGCCTACGGCCAGGACCGGCTGCTGCTGACCGAGCGCGTACTGCGCTCGGTGCGCACTGCGCTCGGCCGCGACAGGGTGCTCGGCCTGCGGCTGTGCTGCGACGAGATGGCTCCCTGGGCCGGGGTGACGCCCGAGTTGGCCGCGGAGTCGGCTGCACGGCTGGCCGGGCAGGTCGATTATCTCGTGGTGGTGCGCGGGTCGATCTACTCGGTGTCGGCTACCCGGCCCGACCTGCACTCCGAGCCGGGCTTCTGCATTGAGCTCTGCCGTCAGATCCGGACGGCCGTGAGGGGGGATGGGCCAGGGGGTACGGGGGGCGGGAGCCCCCCGGGCGCGGAGGACGTGGGTGGGGCGATCCCGGTGGTCCTGCAGGGCAGCGTGGCGGACCCGGCTCAGGCGCAGTGGGCGCTGGCCGACGGGGCTGCCGACCTGGTCGAGATGACCAGGGCTCAGATCACCGATCCTTACCTGGTCGCACGGCTGCGGGCCGGCCAGCCGGACCGGATCCGCCCCTGCCTGCTGTGCAATCAGGCGTGCATGGTCCGCGACAGCAGGAACCCGGTCATCACCTGCGTAATCGAGCCGCGCAGCGGTCACGAACTCGACAGCGTCGATGTCTCGGGCTGGGACCAGAACTCGAGCACGGTGCTCGTGGTCGGCGGCGGTCCGGCGGGTATGGAGGCGGCCAGGGTACTGGCCGAGCGCGGGCACCGGGTGCGGCTGGCCGAGCGCGGACCGGCCCTGGGCGGCATGCTGACGACAGCGGCCGCGGTGCACGGCCGGCATCGGCTGGGCGTCGCGGTGGACTGGTGGCGCCGGGAGCTGGCGCGGCTGGACGTGACGGTCTCGCTGGGGCACGAAGTCAGCGCGGCCGAGCTGGACGACGCCGTCGCCCAGGGCATGCGCGTGCTGCTGGCCACCGGGTCCGTGCCCGGCCCGCGTGACTACCGCATCGCGCCGGGCGCGCACGTGGCGGAGGCGGCCGACCTGGTCGCCCTGGCCAGCTCCGGCGCGCTTGAGGCGCTCCCCGAAGGCCCGGCCGTGGTGTTCGACCCGATCGGCGGGCCCGTGGGGGTCGGTGTGGCCGAGCTGCTGGCCGCCCGCGGCCGGCCGACGTCGATCGTCACTCAGGACCAGATCGCCGGCAGCCAGCTGGCCCTCGCCGGCGACCTCGCCGAGGCCAACTCGCGGCTGCAGCGGGCGGGGGTGCGACGCGAGCTGCGGACCCTGCTTCGCGAGGCGGCCCGCGATCATGTGCTACTCGAGGACCGGTGGACCGGCGAGCAGCGCACGGCGGACTGCGGGTTCGTCGTGCATTGCGGGCACCGGCTGCCGGATGAGGCCCTGTACCTGCATCGGCCGGGCACGTTGCGGGCCGGCGACTGCGTGGCTCCCCGGACCGTGCTCGAGGCGGTGCTCGAGGCCCGCCGGACCGCGATGGCGATTTCCGCGGCCGATCAGCTTCCTGAGCTGCCGGCCCTGACCATGACTGGCGGCGGCCGATGAGCGCGGGCAGCCGGTACCGGTACCTGTTCTCGCCGTTGCGGATCGGACCCGTGGTGGTCCGCAACCGGATCGTGTTTTCCGCGCACCTGACCAACTACGCGCAGGACGGCCTGCCCACGCAGCAGCACGCCGATTACTACGCGGCCCGCGCGGCCGGCGGCGTCGGCCTGATCATCACCGAGGAGCACTCGACTCATCCCACCGACTGGCCCTATGAGAAGCTGATCCACGGCTTCCACCGGGCGGTCATCCCCGGCTACAGGACAATGACCGCGGCGGCGCACGCGTACGACGTGCCGATCTTCGCGCAGCTCAACCACAACGGCGGGCAGGCCTCGTCGATGTTCTCCCGGCTGCCCGTGTGGGCGCCCAGCCCGGTGCCTGACCCGATGTTCCGCGAGGTTCCCAAGGCCGTGGAGCAGCACGAGATCGCCGAGATCGTGGCCGGCTACGGCACGGTCGCCGGGCACTGCGCCGAAGGCGGCTTCGACGGCGTGGAGCTGCAATGCTCGCATTCCTCCATCGTGCGGGGGTTTTTGTCCCCCGCGACGAACAGGCGCACCGATGCCTACGGCGGCTCGCTGGCGGCCCGGGCCCGCATCTTGCTGGAAATCGTCGACGCGGTGCGCGAGGCGATCGGGCCCGACCGCGCGCTTGGCGTGCGGATCTGCGGCGACGAGCTGATCGAGGGCGGGAGCACGCTGGCCGAGGCGGTCGAGGTGGCCAGGATGATGGAGGCCACCGGCCAGGTCGACTACATCAACACCTCGATCGGCGTGGCCACCGCGACGCTGTTCATGATCGAGGCCTCGATGAGCATCCCGCCCGGCTATGCCCTGTTCATCGCCAGCGCGATGCGCCAGGCGGTCAGCCTGCCGGTTATCGGCGTGGGCCGGATCAAGGACCCGGTCCAGGCTGAGCGCGCGCTGGCTGACGGCCACTGCGACCTGGTGGGCGTCGTGCGCGGCCAGATCGCCGATCCCGACTTCGCGGCCAAGGCCCGGTCGGGGCATGCCACCGAGATACGCACCTGCCTGTCCTGCAACCAGGAATGCGTCGGCCGGATGGGCCTGAACCGGTGGCTGGGCTGCATCGAAAATCCTCGCACCGGCCGGGAGGCTGTCCCGCTCCCGCCGCCGAGCCGCCGGGGCCGCCGGGTGATCGTGGTCGGTGGCGGGCCGGCCGGCCTGCAGGCGGCCGCCACCGCGGCTCACCGCGGTCATCGTGTCACGCTGCTCGAACGGCAGCTGCGCACCGGCGGGCAGGTGGCCGCGGCCGCGTCCGTGCCGTCTCGTGCCGAGTTCCTCGACGTGGTCCGCAACCTCGCGGCCGAGTGCCAGCGCAACGGGGTGGAGATCAGGACCGGCGTGGCCGCCACCGCGCCATGGCTGCGCGGTGAGTCACCCGACGCCGTCGTGCTGGCTACCGGAGCGCGGCCGCAGCCGCCGTACTGGGCCGCCGGGCTGCCCCGCGTCGTGGACGTCCGCGACGTGCTCGAGGGCCGGGCTAAGCCGGCCGGGCAGGTGGTCGTGGTCGACGACCTCGGCTTCCACCAGGCCACCAGCGTCGCCGAGCTGCTAGCCGACCGCGGTTGCGAGGTGGAGATCATCACCGCCGGCATGGTCGTGGGCCAGGATCTCGGCATCACCCTCGACATGGAGACCTTCAACATGCGGGCGCATGCCAAGGGAATCCGCCAGGCCACCGACCTGGTGGTGGTGGGTGCGGCCGAAGGTGACGGGCCAGACGGGCGGCCGGGCGGGGTGAAGCTCTCGCTGCTGCACCATCCCACCGGCGAGCCCGCGGAGCGGTTCTGCGACTGGGTTGTCTGTGCGGTCCATCAGGCGCCCGAGGACGAGCTGTGGCAGGAGTTGCGGGACGCGCCGTTCGAGGTGCATCGCGTCGGCGACTGCGTCACGCCGCGCCGGGCGCACGCGGCCGTGATCGAGGGACACCGGGTGGCGGTGGCGCTTTGACCATTCCAGCCGACGTGCAGGCCCTGGCCGTCATCGTGGTCCGCGATGGCCAGTTGCCGGCGGGCGCAGCCGAGACAGTGGCCGAGGCGGGCGGCGCGGCGCTGGTCGCGGGATCGGGGACCGATAAGGCGGCTGACGGGCTGGAGGCCGCTAGCCGGATATGGCTCCTCGAGGTGTCCTCGGTCGCCCCCGGCGCGCTGTCCAGGACTCTGGCGCAGGCGCTGGCGGGCGTGAAGATGATCCTGCTGCCGGCGTCGCCGGACGGCCGTGATCTCGCGCCGAGGCTGGCCGTGATCCTGGGTCGGCCGCTGCTGGCGGGCGCCGTCCGGTGCACGCCGGGCGAGGTGGAGGTGACCAGGCTCGACGATCGGCTGTCGGTGCGGGTAGGGGTGGACGGACCGGTGCTGGTGACGCTGCGGCCGGGCCTGCGCGGCCGGCTTGAGCCGGCGAAGCCGGCACAGGTGAGCGTGCTCTCGCTGGCTGCTGCGCAGATCGGCTGTGATGCCGAGAGCGTCGAGGTGCTGCAGCCCGAGCCCGGAGTGGTGGACCTGGCCGAGGCTCGCCGGATCGTGGGCGGCGGCGCCGGCCTGGTGCCAGCCGGCGCTGACGGGGCGGCCGTGATGCGGCTGCTGGCCGGCGTCGGAGCCGCGCTCGGGGCCAGCACGGGCGCCACCCGGGTGGTGACCGACGCGGGCTGGATGAGCTACGACCGGCAGATCGGCACTACCGGTGTGTCCGTCAGCCCGGAGCTGTACATCGCGTTCGGCATCTCCGGGGCCGCGCAGCATGTCGGCGGGCTCGGCGCGCCGGATCATCTGGTGAGCGTGAACACCGACCCGTCCTGTCCGATGACGGCCATGGCCGACCTCGGGATCGTGGCCGACGCCCCGGCCGTACTCGGGGAGCTGGCCAGGCTGCTCGGCGTGACCGGGCCTTCGGCCGGGCCCGACGAAGCGGCCCAGCCGGTGAGGGAGTGAGCCATGCCGGATAAGCCGGTAACGGCCGACGCGGTGGTCGTCGGCGCGGGGCCCGCCGGGTCCGCGGCGGCACTGGAGCTGGCCAGGGCAGGCCGCGATGTGGTCATCGTGGAGCGCGGGGCCTTCCCAGGCGCGAAAAACGTCTACGGCGGCGTCGTCTACGGACGGATCCTCGACGAGATCGTGCCGCAGTGGTGGACCGAGGTGCCGGTACAGCGCTGGGTGACCCGGCGCTCCACCATGCTGATGACGCCGACCCAGGCGCTGACCGTGGACTACCGGACCAGTGCCTGGGATAGCCCGCCTTACAACGGGATGACCACCTACCGCGCCGACTTCGACTCCTGGCTGGCCGGCCAGGCCGTCGCGGCGGGCGCCCGGCTTGTCACCTCCACGGTGGCCACCGGCCTGCTGCGGGAAGCCGACGGGCGGATCAGCGGGGTGCGCACCGACCGGTCCGACGGCGACATCCGCGCCCGGATCGTGATCGCCTGCGACGGCGTGAACTCGTTCCTGGCCAAGGAAGCCGGGCTGCTGCCGCGCACCAGCCCGGCGCACACCACCCTGGGCGTCAAGGAGACCCTCGCGCTGCCGCGCGACGTGATCAACGAGCGGTTCGGCCTGGTCGGCGACCAGGGCCTGGACATCGAAATGGTCGGCTGCACCAGCGGCATCCCCGGCGGCGGCTTCCTCTACACCAACCTCGACACGGTCAGCGTCGGCGTCGTGGTCGGCCTGGTCGGCCTGGCCGAGGCCAAGATCAGGCCCGAAGAGCTCGTCGCGGGCGTCAAGGCGCACCCGGCGATCGCGCCGTACCTGCGGGGTGCCGAGCTGAAGGAGTACTCCGCGCACCTGGTGCCCGAGGGCGGATACCGGGCCATGCCGCGGCTGGCCACCGACGGCATGCTGGTGGCCGGGGACGCCGCGTCCATGTGCCTGGCCGCGGGGCTCTGGCTGGAGGGGGTCAACTTCGCGATCGGCGCCGGGCTGGCGGCCGGCCGGACCGCGGCCGGGGCGATCGCGGCGGGCGACACGTCAGCGCGCGGGCTGGCCGGCTACCGGCGGCAGCTGGAGTCGTGTTTCGTGCTCGCCGACCACAAGCGGCTGCGCAATGCCGCCGATATCGTCCTCGCCGACCGGATGCAGCGGGATTACCCCCGGCTGGCCTGCGACTTCGTCGAGCAGGTGTTCACCGTCACCAACCCGCATCCCAAGCCAGGCATGGCCAGGGAGTTCTTCCGGGCGGTCCGCCGTAACGACGTCCGGCTGCGGCATCTGGCCCAGGATGGCTGGCAGGCAATGCGGGCCTTCCGGTGAGGAGCGAAGTAGTTGAGTTACACCGACGTATCCTTCGACGAGCGGATGGCGACGGTCGAGTTCCGCGTCGCGGAACGGGCCCACATCACCGTCGACTCCGAAGTATGCCGCTCCTGCACGACCAAGGACTGCGTGCACGCCTGCCCGGCCGCCCTGTTCGTGCCCACCACCGACGGCGGCATCTTGTTCAACTACGAGCAGTGCTTCGAATGCGGGACCTGCTATCAGGTGTGCGATAAGGAGGGCGCCATCACCTGGACCTACCCGGCCGGCGGCGACGGCGTCGTGTTCCGGAGGGGATGAGGGAGCATGCGGGTGATCGTTGCCGCGCTCAGCTGGTCCTGGCGCGAGACCGAGGTCGATCCCCTCACCGGGGCCGTGAGGGCAAACCACCGCGACCGCGGGCCGAACGGGTCGGAGCTTGCCGCCCTGGAGCACGCGCTGCGCCTCGGCGAGAAATGGGATGCCCAGGTGGTCGCGGCCAGCGTCGCCCCCGCCGATGCCGATGAGATGCTGCGGGACGCGCTGGCGGCCGGCGCGGCGCAGGCGCTGCGCGTGCAGCCGGCCGGCTGGACGGCGGGCCCGCGCCCGGCCGGCCTGGTCGGCGGCGAGCAGGAATCGGCCGCCGCGTTCGCCGCGGCCCTCCGCCAGCATGTCGGGGTGCCGGACCTGGTGCTGTGCGGCGATCTGGCCGGCGACCGGGCCACCGGCTCGTTTCCCGCTTTCCTGGCGGCGTCGCTGAGCGCGGAACAGGCCCTCGGATGCGTGCGGCTGGAGCCGCAGGACGACGGTACGCTGCGGGTGCACCGCCGCCTCGACGGCGGGCGCCGCGAGGTGCTGATCGTGCGGCCGCCCGCCGTGGTGTCGGTCGAGGCGGCCGGGGTACGCCTGCGGCGGGCCGGGCTGCCCGCCACCCTGGCCAGGGGAGACACCGCTATCACGGTGGCCAGCACGCCGACGGCCGCGGCGCGGCGGATCAGGGTCCTCGGCGCCCATCCGTACCGGCCCCGGCCGCGCGAGCTGCCCGGGCCGACAGGCTCCGCGCTGCGCCGGACGCTGGAGCTGACCGGGGCGCTCGTCCAGCGCACCCCACCGACCGTGATCGGCCCGCTGCCCCCCGATCAGGCCGCTGGTGAGCTGCTGGCTTACCTGCGCCGATGTGGCTACCTGGGCGCCGGCGAAACGGGCTAGACCCGGGCCGGCCGGGTCTCGAACGACAGCCGCCACGAATCGTCGGCGTGCCCGTCCACGTCGAGCACCCAGGTGTAGCGGCCGCCCGGCGGCAGGTGCAGCACGATGTTGAAGCTCATCGGCACGTTGATCTCGCTGCCCGGGGTCATGCCGGGCGGGCGGCACGACCTCGTGCGCCCGGATCCGCCACGGCCCGGTCCGAACAAAGCCGTACAAAGCGCCGCGTGTGAGGATGTCCGCATGATCGAGGTAGGCCCGCTGCGTCCGGAGGACCGGGCCGCATGGGAGGTCCTGGCTCGCGGCTACAAGGCGTTCTACCAGGACCCGATGCCGGACGAGGCGTACGAGGCCACCTGGCGCCGGCTGGCCGCAGGGACCGAGCTCTACGGCCTCGGCGCCCGGCTCGACGGGCGGCTGGCCGGTATCGCGCACTACTTCTTCCACCCCGCGTTCTGGTCCGGCGAGGCCTGCTACCTGCAGGATCTGTTCACCGACGAGGCGGTGCGCGGCCGCGGCGTGGCCCGCGCCCTGATCGAGCGGGTGGCCGGGGCGGCCCGGGACCGCGGCGCGGACCGGTTCTACTGGCACACCCGGGAAGACAACGCCCGGGCCCGCGCCCTCTACGACCAGGTGGCCAGCTACGCGGGGTTCATCCGCTACGGGTATCGCCTCTGAGACCGGCTCAGCCCCGGGCGGCCGCGGCCTTGACGCCGTCGATGAACAGCCTGATGCCGAACCGGTAGTGGAACTCGGGGTCGTCGCACGCGGTCATCGGCGCGGCGCACTCGACCAGCCGCGGGTACCTGGCCGCGGGCAGCATGGCCAGCTCGATCTGGCTGCGCCGCTGCGTCTCGGCGCGCTCGTCGGCGGGCAGCTCGGGGTGGTAGCCCGGCTCGCTCATGACCAGCGTGATCCCGGTCCACAGCGCGCTGCGAGCGATCGCGCTGGCGTGCTGCGGATCGAACCCCGCGGTGCGCAAGATGTCCAGGGTGACCTCGGTGGCGCGCAGCGCCGCCTCGTTCCGCTTCTCGTGCTCGAGCAGCAGCTGCGCCGCCGCCGAGTGCGCGCGCAGCACCCGCACCAGGGATTCCAGCAGCCCCTGGAGCTGGGCCCACCACGGCGCGTCCGGGTCGGTGTTCACGTCGATCTCGCCCCAGACCTGCTCGGCCACGCCCTCGAGCAGCTCCTCCTTGCTGCGGAAATGCCAGTACAAGGCCATCGGCGTGACGCCCAGGTGCTGGGCGAGCTTGCGGATGGTCAGCGCGTCGAGCCCGTCGGCGTCGGCGAGCTTGAGCGCGCTCTCCGTCACGGTGCGCTTGCTGAGCCGGGGCCGTTCGCCGTCCGGCTCTGCTGACCGAATTCCTGTCTTCATCGCTTGACAACTATACATCGTACAAGTCATGATGTACAACGTACTTGTACAACGTATATGAACAGCATACAGGTACGTCGTATATGGCAATCGGGGAAAGGAAGCGCCGTGTCAGCCAGCACTGAGTCGGCCAGCACTGAGTCGGCGAAAGAGGAGTCAGCCGTGGATCCGAGGAGATGGTGGGCGCTGGCGGCGGTGAGCCTCGCCACCTTCATGACCTACCTGGACAACAACATCGTCAACGTGGCGATCCCGACCATCCAGCACAGCCTGCACCTGTCGGTGTCCGGGCTGGAATGGGTGGTCAGCAGCTACCTGCTCACGCTGGCCGGGCTGCTGCTCGTCGGCGGCCGGCTCGCCGACGTATACGGGCGGCGCAGGCTGTTCGGCGCCGGACTGGCGGTCTTCACGCTCTCCTCGCTGGTCGCCGGGCTGGCCGGCAGCGGGGGCGTGCTCATCGCCAGCCGGGCCGTCCAGGGTGTCGGCGCGGCGCTGCTGATGCCCGCCACGCTGGCCATCATCATGGCCACGTTCACCAACGTCAGGGAGCGCAACACGGCCGTCGGCATCTGGGCCGCGGTCAGCGCGCTCGCGCTCGCGCTCGGCCCGGTGCTCGGCGGCCTGATCAGCCAGCATCTCCACTGGGGCTGGATCTTCCTCATCAACGTGCCGCTTGGCGTGATCACCTTCGCCATCACCGCGTTCAACGTGGCCGAGTCGCGGGCCGGCTCGGCGGTGCGCCGGCTCGACCTGCCCGGCCTGGTGACCTCGGCGCTGGCCCTGTTCGCGCTGACCTACGCGCTGATCGAAGGCGGCGTGAGCGGCTGGACCGCGCCGCTGATCCTCGGGGCGTTCGCGCTGGCCGCCGTCGCCGCCGCCGCGTTCGGAGTCATCGAGGCCCGGGCCGCCCAGCCGATGGTGGACCTGTCGATGTTCCGCCGCCGTGAGTTCAGCGGCGGCAGCGGCACGATGATGATCTGGGCCTTCGGCATCCTCGGCATCTACTTCTTCACCTCGCTGTACCTGCAGCAGACCCTCGGCTTCTCGCCGGTCAAGGCGGGCCTGGCGTTCGTGCCGATGGCACTGTGCGTCGCGGTGTTCGCGAGCATCGCCCCGCGGGTCGAGGCGCGGATCGGGGCGCACCGCGCGGTGGCGGCCGGGATGCTCCTCATGGTGGTCGGCCTGGTCCTGTTCGGCCGGCTCGGCCTGCACGCCGGCTACGACAGCCTGCTGCCCGGGTTCATGCTCTTCGGCGCGGGCGCGGGGCTGATGAACGTGCCGGTCACCAACGCCTCCATGCAGGCCGTCCCGTCGGCCCAGGCCGGCATCGCCTCCGCGCTGCTCAACGCCTCGCGCGAGGTCGCCGGGCTGCTCGGCATCACGGTGATCGGAGCGGTGCTGCGGACCCGGCAGGGCGCCGCGCTGCGGGCCGGCGCCGACCCGGTGCACGCGTTCGTGGACGGCTACCACACCGGCCTGCTCGTCACGATCCTGCTGCTCGCGGGCGGCGTCGTGGTCAGCTACGTGACCCTGCGGCCGCGCGCGGCCGCCAGGCCCGTACTACAGAGCGCGGCCCTCGCCGAACTGGCCACCGTGGACGAGCTCGCGGCCGAGCTGATGGTCGCGGACGAGGTGGCGCCCTAGTCACAACCGCGACGGGCCTGGCCGGGAGAGCCCCCGGCCAGGCCCGTTCGGCATCTTCCGGAATGACCGGGCGGGTCCTGGGGTTGCCGCGATCATGACAATTATCGGCTTCATCGGCAGCGGGATGATCGGCGGCACGGTCGCCAGGCTCAGCGTGGCGGCCGGGCACCATGTGGTGCTCAGCAACTCCCGTGGCCCGGACACGCTGAAGGATCTCGTCGGGGAACTGGGACCGCTCGCCGCCGCCGGGACCAGCGAGGAGGCCGCCGCGGCGGGCGACCTGGTAGTGGTCGCGACCCCGGTGAAGGCCTACGGGAGCCTGCCCGTCGCGGCCCTGGCCGGCCGGGTGGTCATGGACACAGGCAACTACTATCCCCAGCGCGACGGGCAGTTCGCCGAACTGGACGACGGCTCCCTGACCAGCAGCGGGCTGCTGCAGCGGGACCTGCCGCAGGCCTGGGTGGTGAAGGTCTTCAACGACATCTTCTTCAAGCACCTGGGCTCGCTGGCCCGCCCGTCCGGCGCGGCGGACCGCTCCGCGCTGCCGATCGCGGGCGATGACGCGGCGGCCAAGGCGGCGGTGACCGCGTTCCTCGACTCGATCGGCTACGACGCGGTCGATGCAGGCCCGGTCGCGGAAAGCTGGCGCCAGGAGCCGGGCACCCCCGCCTACGGCACCCCGTACGGCTCGTTCTCGGACGAGACAGGGACGCCCGCCGGCGCCGCCACGATCCGCGCCGCCCTGGCCGCCGCCCGCCGGTAACCGCCTCGTCCGCGCGGGCAAGCGAAGTGTGCTACCTCAGCAGGCCTCGACTGGGATCAGGCTGCCTGGTCAGGACATTGCCCGGTAGATCTCCCGGCGATGCCCCACACCCACGACCAAGATGACGAGCTGGCCGTCCATGACCTCGTAGATAACCCGGTAGTCCCCGGCGCGTAGCCGGTAACGGTCTTCGTATCCGGCAAGCTTCTTCACGTCGGCATCGGGGCGGCGAGGATCGTCGCCCAGCGGCGTCAATGCTCGCAAGATCGTCAGCGCGGCTGGTTGGGGAATGGCCCGCAGTTGCCTGACTGCCCGTTCCCGCCACCGGAACGCGTACTTCACGCAGCGCCCTTGCCCGGCTCTTCCTCGAAGATCGCGGCGACGACCTCGGACATGCTGTAAGTGGGCGCGTCAGGGTTCGCTGCCAGGTCGCGGTCTGCTTCCCGGGCAAAGTATCGGTCGATGGCATCTTCAAGTGCGTTGAAGTCCTCGATGGGGACGACAGCGGCCACGGCCTGGCCGTTGCGCGTGATGATGGTGGGCGTTCCGTTCTGGGCTCGCGTGATGACCTCAGCGAAGTGCGCGCGGGCGTCTCGGGCGCTGAGCTGGCTTTGGCTGTCATCCATGCCGATAGTGTACTCGCAATTGTGTACACAAAGAAGCCTGCTCGATTCGCTTCGGGTTCCGGGCAGGCATCGTTCCAGGGGTGAGAACAGTTGCCTTGTTCGGCGTGTTGTAGACGGCAAAAACGTTTTCTATATAGCAGACTGGCCATATGAACTTGGCCGGATGGGCGTGCGCGCGGGGCTTCCTGTGCGGTGGTGGCGGGTGAGCGGGCTGCGCCTGATCGCCGACCCGTTCGTGGCCGCTGCGCCGGCGGGGGCGCGGGTCCGCGCCCGGCTCCGGGTGTCCCCGCAGGACGAGGCCGTGCTGCGGGCCGCGGGTGACCACCTGGGGTCGCTGGCGGGCGTTGACCTGGCCGCGCGGTGCGCCGAGGGGCGGCTGGACCCGAAGGGACGGGCAGTCTCCCGCGCTGCGCGGAAGCGGGCGCTGACAGCGAGGTCATCATCGCGGTGGGCGGGGGCGATCACCCGCACCAGCGAGGACCAGTGGAGCCTGGCTGAACGGAACCTGCGTGCTGCGAGGGCAAGCCTGCAGGCCCGGGTCCGCCGGATCGAGGCACGGCTCGCCATTCCGGCGGGCGGGCGGTCGGGCAGGACGCGCGGGTACGCGACGCCATCTGAGCGGCACGGCAAGGTGCTCCGCCTCCACGCGCTGAAGGCCCGCCTGGCCCGGGTAGAGCGGCAGCTGGAGACGGGGGCAGTTCCGGTAGTGCGGGGCGGCCGTGCGCTGCTGCGCAAGCGGGCCAGCCTCGGCGCGGCCGGGCTCACCGAGGCGCAGTGGCGGGCAGAGTGGGAAGCGGCCCGCCTGTTCCTCACCGCCGACGGGGAGAAGGACAAGCCGTGGGGGAACGAGACTATCCGCTGGCACCCGGACGAAGGCTGGCTGGAGGTCAAGCTCCCGGCACCGCTCTCGCACCTGGCGAACCGGCCGCACGGCCGCTACCGGATCTCGGCCGCGGTGGAGTTCTCGTATCGCGGGGACGAGGTCGCCGCGCAGGCGGCCACCGGCGCCATCCGCTACGACATCGCCTGCGACCCGGTACGCGGCCGCTGGTACATCGACGCATCCTGGAAGGCCGCGCCAGCCCCTGCGGCGCCGCTGGATGAGCTGCGCCAGCACCCAGTCGTCGCAGTGGACGTCAACGTCGGGCACCTCGCCGTCGCGGTCGTCGCGGCGGACGGCAACGTCCTCGGCACCCCGGCCGCCCTCCCGCTCGACCTGGCCGGGCTGCCCTCCGCTACCCGTGACGGGCGGCTGCGGGCCGCGATCAGCAGCCTCATCGCCACCGCGAAAGAGCATGGCGCCCGGTCGATCGTGATCGAGGACCTGGACTTCGCCGGGGCCCGCGCCGAGGGACGCGAGCGGCACGGCAGGCGGCCCTCACGCGGCAGGAGGGGACGCGGGTTTCGCCGCGCCGTCGCGGGCATCCCCACGGCCAGGTTCCGTGACCGGCTGGTCCAGATGGCCGCCAACGCGGGCCTGCACGTGATCGTCACCGACCCTGCATACACCTCCCGGTGGGGGGCTGAGCACTGGCTCGGCCCGCTGCGGGAGCACCACCCAAAGGCGACTGGTCACCACGCGGCAGCGCTGGTGACCGGGCGACGCGGACTCGGCCACCGGGCCAGGCGCCGCGCGACAGGGAACCACACCGCCCCGGAGGAGGCGGCACGGCCAGCCCAGGCGCGACCCCGGACAACAACCCCGGCGGCCCGGCCCGCACCCAGGAAGCCCGCCACCCCACGAGGCCCCCGGCAGCCACCCGGCACCAAGACCAGAAGGCCTCACCGGATTATGGCAGGCAACCAGGCAGCCCAGGACCGTCCGGGGCCGCCGGCTAGCCAGGACTATCTCCTGCTAGCTCAACAAGAACGGTATTGACAACCGCGCGCCCCTGGCGGCCCGGGGACCGGCGGCGGGTGCCCGCGGGGTTATAAAGGTAACGAGCTGAGGAGGCGCCAATGGGCCGCACGGTCCCCAGGACCGCCGTGACGAACGTCCGCGTGTTCGACGGCCGGCGGCTCCTGCCTCCCGGCACGGTGGTGATCGAGGGCGCCCGGATCGGCTCCGACGCCGCCGGGGCGCAGATCGTGGACGGCGAGGGCGGCGTGCTGCTCCCCGGGCTCATCGACGCGCACGTCCACCTGCACGGCCGGTCCACGCTCGAGCAGCTGGCCGGCTTCGGCGTGACCACCGCGCTCGACATGGCGTGCGCGCCGCCCGAGCTGGTGGACTCGCTGCGCGGCGTGCCCGGGCTGACCGACATCCGCAGCGCGGGCACGCCGGCCATCGCGCCCGGCAGCCCGCACTCGCACATCCCCGTCATCGGCCCGCGCGGCCTGGTCACCGGCGCCGGCCAGGCGCGGCAGTTCGTAGCCGAACGGGTGGCGGAGGGCTCGGACTACATCAAGATCGTGGTCGGCAACCCGGCGCCCAGCCACGATCAGGCCACCCTGGACGCGCTGGCGGCCGCCGCGCGCGAGCACGGCAGGCTCAGCGTGGCGCACGCCTCGTCCTACGCGGCCGTTGCGATGGCCCAGCGGGCGCGGGTCAGCGTCCTCACCCACGTCCCGCTGGACCGGGCGCTGGACGAGAGCGCCGCGGCGCAAGCGCTGGCCGCCGGCCGCCTCCTCATCCCGACGCTGGCCATGATGGAGGGCGTCGTCGCGCAGTCCTCGCCGCCGGACGCCCGCTACGACGCGGCGCGGGCCAGCGTCACGGTCCTGTACCGGGCCGGCGTGCCCATCCTGGCCGGGACCGACGCCAACGCCGAAGCCGGCGGCCCGGCCAGGATCAGCCATGGCAGCAGCCTGCATCACGAGCTGGAGCTGCTCGTCGACGCCGGGCTGACCGCCGTCGACGCGCTGCGCGCCGCCACCTCGCGGCCCGCCCGCTACTTCGGCCTCGGCGACCGCGGCGTGATCGAGCCGGGGCGGCGGGCCGACCTCGTCCTGATCGACGGGAACCCGCTGCGGGACATCAAGGCCACCCAGGCCATCCGCCGCGTCTGGTGCGGCGGCACCCCGGTCCCGGTGCGTCTGGAAGGAGTTAACCCATGACCGGGGCCCACTCTGCTCGCTGAATCCGGCGCCCGCTGAATCCGGCGCCCGCTGAATCCGGGCTCGCTGACCGTCAGCCGCGGCTCTCCGGCGGGATGATGAGCACGGGGCAGGCCGCGTGGTGGGCCACCTTGCTGGCCACCGACCCCATCAGGAACTGGCCGAAGCCGCTGGTCCCGTGCTCGCCGAGCACGATCATGTCGGCGTCCTTGCTCGCGTTGACGAGCACCTCGGCCGGGAAGCCGTGCACCGCGGTGACGGTGACCGAGGTCGGCCGGGGCCCGTCGAGTTCGGCTAGCGCCTTGTCGGTTTCCGCCTGGGCCGCCTCGCGCGCCCGCTGGGTCTCGGGCTGGTCCTCCGGGTAGGTGACCGGACCGCCGGCGTAGCCCACGATGGCCTGGTGGACGGTGATCACGGTGAGCGGCTCCTGATGGACCGCCGCTTCCTTCATGGCCCGTCTCAGGGCCCGCTGGGAATGGCCAGAACCGTCTATGCCTACGATGATTCCAGGCATGTCGTCTCCTTTGAGCTGTCGCAGTCGCCGCGTCTCTGCCGCTGATCTTAGGCTCACAGGGCACCCTGGCAACAGAGCCGTCGGTCGGCTGATATGGGCGCGCGATACGTGCCAGACCATGGGCCAGGGTCTAGGCTTCCCTGCAGATCGAGGAGGAGAGTGGCAGATGGCGGAAGTCGAGGGGGCCCGGGGCTTCGGGATTACCGGCGAGGCGCTGTGGGCCGTGGTCGCCGACCCGGGCCGGCTGGCGGAATGGGTGCCGACGATGCGGCGGGCCGAGCCGGCCGGTGACGCGGAGGTCCACCTGGAGGGGGAGTCCCACGGGCACCCCTACTCACTGGACAGCATGCTGCGCGCCGATCCGGGTGACCGGCGCCTGGACTGGGGCGCCGGGGCGGACGACGGCTACCGCGGCTGGCTGCAGGTCGTCGACCAGCCGCCGGGATCCGCGGTGCACCTGCACGTCGCGGTGCCCGACGACCGGCTGGGCCCGTCCGCCGACGCCGCCGTCGCGGAGATCCGGCAGGGCATGGAGGAGGCCTTCGACCGGCTGGCCGGCCTTATCGGCAGCTGACCCCGGGACCCGCCACGCCCTGGACCGGATCCGGCCGGTCAGCCGCGGTCCTCGGGCGGGACGATGAGGACCGGGCAGTGCGCGTGCTGGGCGACCTGGCCGGCCACCGAACCCATCATCAGCCGGGCGAACCCGCCCGCGCCGCGTGAGCCGAGGACTACCATGTCGGCGTCCTTGCTCGCGCTGATGAGTTCCTCCACCGGGAAGCCGTTTACGGCCTTGACCGTGACCGACTCCGGCCGGGGCCCGGTCAGCCCGGCGAGCACCTGGTCGGCTTCCGCCTGGGCCGCCGTGCCGGCCTTCTCGGTCAGGGCGGCATCGTCCGGGTAGGTCGCAACGCCACCGTAGAAGCCCATGATGGCCTGGTGCACGGTCAGCACGGTGAGCGGCGCATGGCGGATCGCCGCCTCCTTCATGGCCCATTCCAGGGCTCGCTGTGAATGACCGGAACCGTCCACGCCGACGATAATTCCAGGCATTTCAATTCTCCTTCGGCCTTACCCGAGGGAGCGCCTGCCCCTCCGCTGTCGACGCTAGGCGCGCAGGACTCCTGGTAACAGAGCCGTCCGGAGGACGCGCCCGGGACCTAGGTCCTTAACTAACTGCGGTCGGAGTGCCTACAGTAAACATGACAAACAGCCGCGCCGGGCATAGCCTTTTTGCGCTAGCGGCGCGAAACAGCAGGAGTGACGGTGACAAGTCCGGTGGACGGTCAGGGGCCAGGCGATGAGGCCAAGCCGATCGCGGTGTTCCTTCTCGATGATCATGAAGTTGTCCGGCGCGGCGTCCGCGACCTGCTGGAGGCCGAACCCGACATCCGGGTGATTGGCGAGGCCGGCACCGCATCCTCGGCGCTGGCCCGGATCCCGGCGCTGCGCCCGGACGTGGCCGTCCTGGACGTGCGGCTGCCGGATGGCGACGGGGTGTCGGTGTGCCGGGAGATCCGGTCCCGGATGCCCGAGGTTGCCTGCCTGATGCTGACCTCGTTCGGCGATGACGAGGCGCTGTTCGACGCGATCATGGCCGGCGCGGCCGGGTACGTGCTGAAGCAGATCCGCGGCACCGACCTGATCGGCGCGGTGCGCACGGTGGCCTCCGGCCAGTCGATGCTGGACCCGCGGGCGGCCAGCCAGCTGATGGCCCGGCTGCGGGACCAGTCGGCCAAGCACGACCCGCTGGCCGGGCTGTCCGCGCAGGAGCGCCGGATCCTGGAGCTGATCGGGGAAGGGCTGACCAACAGGCAGATCGGCGAGCGGATGTTCCTGGCCGAGAAGACCGTGAAGAACTACGTGTCCGCGCTGTTCGCCAAGCTGGGCATGGAGCGCCGCACCCAGGCGGCCGCGTACGCGGTCCGGGTGTTCGGCGACCACCACGACGCCGACGGCGTGGGTCACGCAGGTCCCGGCGACTGAGGACCTTATGCCCTTGGTGCCTGCTCCCGCCGCCCGGCATCCTTCTGCTCATGTACTCCGACGGCGCGGCTCTCGAGCAATTGTCCTCCGGTGAATGCCTCAGGCTGATGGCATCGGTGCCGGTGGGCCGGGTTATCTATACCCGGCGGGCGCTGCCCGCGGTGGAACTGGTCAACTTCGCCCTCGACCAGGGGGACATCGTCCTGCGGACCGACCGCAGCGGAAAGCTCGCCGCCGCCGCCCGCGGGGCCGTGGTCGCGTTCGAGGCCGACTGCCTGGACCAGGCGCACCAGGTCGGCTGGAGTGTCACCGCCATCGGGCCGTCGCGGGAGATAACCGATCCGGCCGAGATCGCCCGGCTGCGGACGATAGGGCTCAGCTCCTGGGCCCCGGGGGAGCGGGAGCACTTCATCCGCATCTCGCCGGAGATACTGACCGGCCGGTACCTGCGTGCCGCCGGCCAGCGTACGGCCCGGCTGGCCGCGGGCCGGCAGCTGAGCCCGGCGGCCGGCTGAGCCTCGGCGCTTCAGCCGGGCGGCACCCGCCATTCCAGCCGGGTGCCCGGCTTGGCTGCGCCGGGGCTGGCCGGCTCGAGCCGGAGTTCGCCGCCCAGCTTCTCGGCCCGCCGGGCCAGGTTGCGCAGCCCGCTGCGCCTGCCGTCGGCCGGGATGCCGGTCCCATTGTCGGTGACCTGCACGACCAGCATCCCGTCGGGATCCACGTCCACGGTCACGTCGACCTGGCTGGCGTCGGCGTGCCTGGCCGCGTTGGACAGTGCCTCGCGCAGCGTGGCCAGCACCTGCTCGGCCAGCTCCTGGTCGAGATCGGCGCCGAGGCCCGCGCCCAGCCGCAGCGACGGGTCGAAGCCCAGCATGCCGGTCATCTCCTCGACCAGCGCGAAGATGTCCCCGCGCAGGTCAGGTCCGCCCGCGTCATCCGGGGCCTGCAGCGCGAAGATGGTGGCGCGGATGTCCTTGATGGTCTCGTCCATCGCGTCGACCGCGTTGGTGATGCGGCTGGCCACCTCCGGCCTGGTGATCATCGGCATCGTGCCCTCCAGCGACATGCCGGTGGCGTACAGCCGCTGGATGACCAGGTCGTGCAAGTCGCGGGCGATCCGGTCCCGGTCCTCGTACAGCGACAGCTGCGCGGCGTCCGCCCGGATGGCGGCCAGCTCGAGCGCGACGCCGGCCTGCGCCGCGAACGAGGCCACCACGTCGACCTGAGCGGGGGGAAACGGCGCGGCGCCGTGGCGGCGGCCGACGGTGAGCACGCCGCGGACTTTGCCCGGCACGCCGAGCGGGAACAGGACCGCGGGCCCGATCTGGCTCATCGCGCCGCGTGCGGCCGCCGAAGCGCGCTCGTCGGTGGCGAAGTCATCAGACGTGACCGGCTCGCCCGTGGCCAGCACCCGGCCGGACAGAGACTCGCCGGCCGGCAGCACCAGGCCGCGGGCGGCCTCGGCGCCGTCGCCCGCGGCGTAGGTGATCGCCAGCCGCCGTCCCTCCTCCTCGGGCAGGGCGAGCACGGCGAGGTCGGCGCCGGACAGCTCCCGCGCCTGCCCGGCGATGTCGGCGAGCACCTCGCCGGGCGGGGAGCCGGACAGCAGCCGGGTGGTGACCTCGGCGCTGGCCTGGATCCAGCGCTGCTGACGGCGAGCCGCGTCGTAGAGCCGCGCGTTCTCGACCGCGACGCCGGCCGCCGCGCCCAGCGCGATCAGGACCGCCTCGTCGTCCTCGGTGAACGCGCCGCCATCGCGCTTGTTGGTCAGGTACAGGTTGCCGAACACCTCGTCGCGGACCCGGACCGGGACGCCGAGGAAGCCGCGCATCGGCGGATGCCCGTCAGGGAACCCGGACGAAGCAGGGTGCGCGTGGATGTCGGCCAGGCGCAGCGGGTGGGGATCGTCGATCAGCAGGCCGAGCAGGCCGCGTCCCTCGGGCCAGTGGTGGATCCGGCCGATCTCGTCGTCGTCCAGGCCGACCGGGATGAACTCGGCCAGCCGCCGGTCCTCGCCGATGACGCCCAGGGCCCCGTAGGTCGCGTCCACCAGCTCGACCGCGGCCTCGACGATCCGCCGGAGCGTGGACTCCAGGTCCAGGCCCGAGCCGATCGCGACGACGGCCGCGAGCAGGCCGCGCATGCGGTCCCTGGTCGCCAGCACGGCCTGAAGCCGGCCCTGCAGCTCGGCGAGAAGGTCATCGAGCTGCAGCTGTGGGAGCAGCTCGGGGTGGCTCCCAGCCCCAGGTTCCACCAGCAGGTCCTTCCGATGACGATGCATCGTAAGACTATCGGTCGCCCGCCCGGCCGGCTAGGGAGGAGGCAGCCCGGTTAGGTGAGCAGCTCGTAGCTGGGGTTGATCATCGCGGGATGGCCGTCATGGCCGATGCCGACCATGCCGCGCAGCCGGATCTGGGTGCCAGGCTCGAGCCCGGCGATGGACGCGCGGCCGTAGAACACGGCGGTCAGCTCGCCGGTCGCGTCGGCCACCTCGCACGCCAGCACGTTATTGCGCTGGACCGGCCGGACCTGGGCGGCGCGCAGGCGCCCCTGCACGACGGCGCGGCCGGGTTCGTGCAGCGAGCCGATCGGGTCGGCGCCGGGCGGCGGGACGGGCCGCTGGTAGTCCTGCAGGGCGGTGCCCCGGGCGTGGATCGCCTTGACCTTGTGCTGGACGTCGAACGGGATGATGGTGGCCGCCGCGCCGGGGACCCGGCTGACCGCGCGGGCGATCCGGTCCGCCGTGTGGTCGTGCAGCAGGCGCCCGGCCAGCGCGGAGTAGCTGCGGCGCGGCAGGACCACGGTCACGTGCGTGCCAGCCACGGCCGCCTCGCCGGCCGCCAGCCGGGCCGCGGCGTGCGCGAGCCGCCGGTCCGGGCAGTCCGCCAGCTCCAGCGGGAACTTGATGGCGGCCGCCAGCCATTCCTGCCTGAGCCGGCCAGCCCGTGCGCTGTCCAGGCTGAAGTGCACCGCGCGCAGCGCCGATGGGCGCAGGCTCTTGGCGTACCGCAGCGCGGCGATGGTAGCCAGGTCGTAGTTGTCGACCAGGAGCAGGACGACGCGGCGGGAGTAGTTCTGCGGGTGCGGCTGCAGGTCCCGGCGGCCCGGGTCGGCCAGCAGGGCGGCTTCGGTCCGGTACTGCCGGTTGAGCCGGATCAGCGCGTACACCAGCACCGGGAAGATGATCACGATCAGCCACGCGCCCTCGGTGAACTTCACCACCGCGAACACCACCACGACGAGCGCGGTGTAGCTCCCGCCCGCGGCGTTGACCACCAGCCGCCTCCGCCAGCCTGGCTCCCGCGTCCGCAGGTGGTACCGGGCCATGCCGAACCCGGCCATGGCGAAGCCGGTGAAGACGCCGATCGCGTAGAACGCGATGAGCGCGTCGACGGTCGCGCCCGCCACCAGCATCAGCGTCAGCGACAGCGCGGCCAGCAGGATGATCCCGTTGGAGAACACCAGCCGGTGGCCGCGCCGGGTCAGCCAGCGGGGCAGGAAGGAGTCCTCGGCGACGAAGCTGGCCAGGAACGGGAAACCGGTGAAGCTGGTGTTGCCGCCGGTGAACAAGATGGCGGCGGTCGCGGCCTGAAGGGTGAAGAACATGATCTGCCCGGCGACGGTGTGCCCGAAGACGACCATCGCCTCCTGGGCCAGGATGGTCGGGAACCCGCGGGTGTAGGGGATCGCGTGAGTGGCGTGCGCGATCCAGGAGATGCCCGCGATCATGAACGCGACGACCGACCCCTGCGTGGCCAGGATCTGCCGGGCGTTGCGTCCTTCCGGCGGGCGCAGCGCGCTGACCGCGTTGGACACGGCCTCGATCCCGGTCAGGGACGAGCCGCCGTTGGCGAAGGCCCGCGCCATGATGTAGATCGCGCCGAAGGCGATCAGGCCCGAGTGCGACCCGATGCCGACCGTGCCCGGTCCGGGCACCACGCGCGGCAGGCCGCCGGCCAGCTCGCGGGCGATGCCGGCGATGATCATCACGATGAGCGAGCCGGCGAACAGGTACGTCGGGAGGGCGAAGATCCGGCCGGCTTCACGGATGCCGCGCAGGTTCGCCAGGCACATGGCCAGGATCGCGACGACGGAGATGACCAGCAGGATCTTGGGGCCAATGACCGGGATCCCGGACAGCGCGGGGAACGCCGAGACGATCGCGGCCGAACCGGCCGCCGTCTGTACCGCGACCGTGACCACGTAGTCGATCAGCAGCGCGACCGCGGCCACCTGGGCCACCCGCGGGCCGAAATTCTCCCTGGCCACCACGTACGAGCCGCCCGCCTTGGTGTACACCGACACCACCTCGCGGTAGGACAGCACCACCAGCAGGACGCCGAACAGGACCAGCAGGGTCATCGGCAGCACCAGCGCGAACGCCGCCAGCCCGAAGAACGGGAGCAGCGCGCGGAGGATCTCCTCGGTGCCGTACGCCGCCGACGAGAGCCCGTCGCAGGAGAGCACGCCCAGGGCGAGCGGCTTGGACAGCCGCTCGTTCTTGAGCTGCTCGGTGACCAGCGGCGGCCCTAGCGCCCGGGTCTTGACCGAGTACCAGAACCCTTCAGGCAGCTCGGCTGCCGCCATGTCCGCCGCCGCCATCTGGTCCTCCTCGTGATCAGGTACCTGAAGACAACCGCAGGCCGCGGGCACCGGCCAGAGTCCAAAGGATGGGACCTTTGGCATCGGCTGAGGTGATGTACGTCTCTTCCGGCCCGCACGGCGGGCGGGCGAAGCTGGGGACATGAACGAGAGGAACCTGCACCCATCGGCCAGGAAGAACCGCGTCGCGGCCCAGCAAGCCCCCGCCGGCAGCACCGCCGGCCCGGTCGTGCCCGACGCCCCGGTCGGCCGCGCCTGCTGCTGCCCGGCGGAAGCGGCGGTGCGCGTCATCATGCCGCCGGCCCCGGGCCGGCCCGGCCAGACCGACCTGCTGCTGTGCGGGCACCACTACCGCCTCTCGCGCCGCGCCCTCGCCTCGGCCGGGGCCACCGTGCGGGACCTGCCCGGGCTCCCCGGCGACGTCACCGCCTGGATCCGCACCGGGGAGTGATGATCATGCGCGCGCATGTGCGGGATGTCATGACGGTCGGCGTGGTGACGGTCCGGGCGGACGCCCCGTACCAGGAGATGGCCGCCATGGTCCGCTTGCACCGGGTCAGCGGATTCCCCGTCGTCGACGACGACGGAAAGGTGGTCGGCGTGGTGTCCGAGACGGACCTGCTCGCCGTCGAGGCCGCCGGTCCCCATCCTGGCTCGCACCCGGCGCCGCGAAGCTGGCGGCCGCGCCGCAAGAATCTCAGCGCCGGCCAGGCCACCGCGGGTGACCTGATGACCCACCCGGCGGTGACGGTGAGCCCGGATGAGCTCGTGAAGTCCGCGGCCCGCCTGATGTACTCGCTCAAGCTCCAGCGGCTGCCGGTCGTCGACCGCGACGGGCACCTGGTCGGCATCGTCAGCCGTTCGGACGTGCTGAGCGTCTTCCGCCGGACCGACGAGGAGATCTACCGCGAGGTCGTCCAGGACGTGATCGCGGACGGGTTCTTCATCGACCCGTCCCGGTTCACGGTGACCGTGCACGACGGGATCGTCACCCTGGAAGGCGCCCCCGGCAGCGTCGTGCTCGGATCCAGCATCGTCGATCAGGTCCAGCATCTCGAGGGCGTGGTCGCCGTCCGTGATCGCCTCAGCTACCCGGGGGCCGGCCCGGCCTCGTGACGGGCCGGGACCTTGGTCCCGGGACACGCCGCCGGAACGCCCTTGCCGGGCCGGCGAGCGCACGATCATGATGTCATGGGGGTGACATATGCGGCCCCAGGCAAACCCGGTGTGACCACCGGGTCCGGCAAGGAGGACGAGGCATGGCAACGAAGCCCATCGTGGCCGGCACGGACGGTTCTGAGGAATCACTGCGGGCGGTCGAGTGGGCCGCCAGGGAGGCCGTGCTCCGCGGCGCCCCGCTGCGCATCGTGGCCGCAGCGGCGCTGCCGCCCCGGATGATCTCGCGCGCCGGCGTGGGCCAGTACGACACCGTCACCGACGTCATCATGAAGGAGCGCGACGCGGCGCTGCGCGCCGCCGCCGAGCGCGCCGCCCGGACAGCTCACGGCCTGCTGATAGACACCGACCCGCTGAGCGGGGCGCCTGCCGAGGCCGTCACCGAGAGCGGCGCGGGCGCGCTGATGCTCGTGCTGGGCTCCCGCGGCATCGGCGCGTTCACGGCCCTGGTGCTCGGCTCGGTCAGCCGGTACGCCGCCAGCCACGCGTCCTGCCCGGTGGTGGCCGTCCGCGACGAGAACCCGGCCGCCCGCGGCCTGGTCGGCGTCGGCGTCGGCGACCTGGAGGAGTGCAGCGACGCGCTGACCTTCGCGTTCGAGGAGGCGAGCCTGCGCCACGCCAGCCTGCTGGCGCTGCACGCCTGGCACACGCCGCAAGGCGAGATCTCCCGGGCCGGCCAGGCGTTCACCGCGCCCGGCGAGGAAGCCGCCGCGGCGGACGCGGCCCGTCAGCTCGCGGGCCTGCTGGACGACTGGCGGGCCAAGTACCCTGACGTCCTGGTCAGCCACGAGGTCGTGCACGGCCACCCGGGCCGGGCGCTGATCGGCCTGTCCGCCCGCGCCGACCTGGTGGTCCTCGGCCGGCACGCCAGGCACCCCGGCCTGCCGGGCCCCGGCTCGGTCCGGCACGCCGTGCTGAGCCACGCGCACGGCCCCGTCGTCACCGTGCCCTCGTCCTAGGCCGGCTCCCGCTCGATCGGGCAGCTCATGCAGCGCGGCCCGCCGCGGCCGCGGCCCAGCTCGCTGCCCGCGATCGCGATCACCTCGATGCCGTGCTGGCGCAGCATGGTGTTGCTGGCGACGTTGCGCTCGTAGCCGACGATGACGCCGGGCGCGACGGCCAGGTAGTTGTTGCCGTCGTCCCACTGCTCCCGCTCGGCGGCCCGGGCGTCCTCGTTGGTGGTCAGCACGGTCACCTTGTCCATGCCGAGCACGTCCGCCACCGTGGCCCACAGGTTGTCGTTGAGCGTCACCCTCAGGTCCGTGTCGTCTTCACCCGGGGTGACGGTCCATGACCGCAGCCGCGGGTCCAGGTAGGGGTACAGCACGAACGTGCCGCGGTCGACCATGGTCATCACGGTGTCGAGGTGCATCATGGCGCGGGAGAACGGCAGCTCGACCGCGATCACCACGCTGACCTGCCCGCTGCGGAACAGGGTCTGGGCGAGCAGTTCGACCGCCATCGGCGTCGTCCGCTCGCCCATCCCGATCATCACCGCGCCGTGGCCCAGCACGTGCACGTCGCCGCCCTCGACGGTGGCGGGCATGTGACGGGCGTCGGTGTCGCCGTAGTGCCAGGTGAAGTCCGCGGTGGCGAACATCGGGTGGTAACGGTAGATGGCCCGGCTGTGCAGTGACTCGCGCTGGCGGGCGGGCTTGGCCATCGGGTTGACCGAGACGCCCCGGTAGATCCAGCAGGAGTTGTCCCGCTGGAACAGGTGGTTGGGCAGCGGCGGCAGCACGAAGTCGTCCGCGTGCAGCACGTCCCAGGTCAGGCTGTGCGGCCGGGCCGCGTTCAGGTCGGCCTTGAGCACGCCGCCGACCAGGAACTCGGCCAGCGCCGGGCCGTCGAGGTCATCGAAGAGCCGGCGCACCGGCCCGGCCAGGTTCGGGCCGAGCATCTCCGGAACGCAGAGCCGGTCAAGCACGAAGGCCCGGCCGGCCTGCACCTCCAGCGTCTCGCCCAGCAGCTGCCCGAAGTAGTGCACCTGCACGCCCCGGCCGCGGAGCGCCGCGGCGAAGGCGTCGTGCTCTTCCTTGGCCCGGCCGGCCCAGAGCACGTCGTCGAAGAGCAGCTCGCCGACGTTCCCCGGGGTGAGCCGGGACAGCTCGAGCCCGGGCCGGTGCACGATGACCTGCTTGAGCTGACCCACCTCGGACTGGACGCTGAAGTTCATGGGGTTATTTTCCTGCACGCCAGCCAGGAAAGCACGGGACGGCTCGCACCTGCGGCGCGTTACGGCGCTCATCGTGCTCACAGCGTGATGAGGGTGCCGGCGCCGCCGGTGAGCAGGGCCAGGGCGTCGGCGAGCCGCCCGATGGCGGCCGGCTTCCCGGTCGCCTCGACGAAGCGGCACACCGCGTCGATCTTGGGCCCCATCGACCCGGCCGGGAACGACCGGGCCCGCAGCCCGGCGGGCGTGGCCCGGCGGACCGGCCGGGCCTGCGGGGTGCCGTACCCGTCCTGGACCGCGGCCACGTCGGTGAGCAGCAGCAGCGCGTCCGCCTCCAGCTCGCGGGCCAGCAGCGCGGCGGTCAGGTCCTTGTCCACGACCGCTTCCACGCCGCGGATGACGCCGCCCTCCGCCACCACGGGCACGCCCCCGCCGCCGGCGCAGACCACGATCGCCCCGCCGCCGAGCAGGGTCCGGACGGCGGGCAGGTCGAGCAGCTCGGCGGGTTCGGGCGAGGGCACCACCCGGCGCCACCGGGTGCCGTCCTGGCGGATCTCCCAGTGCTGGCTCGCGGCCAGCGCCCGGGCCTGCCGCTCGTCGTATACCGGCCCGACGAACTTGGCCGGGCACGCGAAGGCCGGGTCGTCGCAGCGGACCAGGGTCCGGCTGACCAGGCAGGCCACCTGGCGGCCGGGCAGGGCGTTCTGCAGCGCCTGGACCAGCCAGTAGCCGATCATGCCTTGGGTCTGCGCGCCCAGCACGTCGAACGGGTAGGGCCGGGACAGGGCCGGGTCGCGGGCGCTCTCCAGCGCCAGCATCCCGACCTGCGGGCCGTTGCCATGGGTGATCACCAGGTCGTGGCCGGCCGCCAGCGGGGCCAGCGCCCGCACCGCCTTGACGACGTGGGCCTCCTGGAGGTCCGACTCCGGCGGATCGCCGCGCTCGAGCAGGGCATTCCCGCCGAGCGCGGCGACGATCCTCACAGCATGTCCCCGGCGGTCGCCACCAGGACGGCCTTGATCGTGTGCAGCCGGTTCTCCGCCTGGTCGAACACGATCGAGGCGGGCGATTCGAAGACCTCCTCGGTTACCTCCAGGGCCTCCAGGCCGCGCTTGTCGTACAGCAGCTGGCCGATCTGGGTCTCCCGGTTGTGCAGGGCGGGCAGGCAGTGCATGAACTTCACCGCCGGGTTCCCGGTGGCCTCGATCAGGCCCCGGTTCACCTGGTACGGCAGCAGCAGGTCGATGCGCTCGTCCCACGCGCCGGCCGGCTCGCCCATGGACAGCCAGACGTCCGTGTACAGGTAGTCCGCGCCGGCCACCGCCGCCGGGATGTCCGCGGTCACGGTGAGCCGGGCGCCCGAGGAAGCCGCGAGCGGCCCGGCGATGCCCTGCACGGCCGCCGCGGGCTGCAGCGGCGCGGGCGCGCAGATCCGCACATCCATGCCGAGCATCGCGCCGGTCACCAGCAGCGAGTTCGCCGTGTTGTTCCGGCCGTCGCCGAGGTAGCAGTAGCTCACCTCGGCCAGCGGCTTGCGCACGTGGTCGCGCATGGTGAGCATGTCCGCCAGCATCTGGGTGGGGTGCCAGGCGTCGGTGAGCCCGTTCCACACCGGGACGCCCGCGTAGGCGCCGAGCGTCTCCACCGCCTGCTGCGAGGAGCCGCGGTACTCGATCCCGTCGAACATCCGGCCGAGCACCCGGGCGGTGTCCTTCATCGATTCCTTGCGGCCGAGCTGCGATTCCTCCGGCCCCAGGTAGGCGACGTGGGCCCCCTCGTCGTGCGCGGCCACCTCGAACGCCGAACGGGTGCGGGTCGAGGTCTTCTCGAAGATGAGCGCGATGTTGCGGCCGGCCAGCCGGCTGCTGCGCTGGCCCATGTGCTTTTCCGTGCGCAGCTGCCCGCCCAGGTCCACCAGGGAGAGGAACTCGCCGGCGGTGAGGTCGATCTCCTTGAGCAGGTTGCGTCCCCGCAGGTTCATCTCGTGCTCCTCCTAGGCCGGGTCTCGTTCGATCGGGCAGGTCATGCAGCGCGGCCCGCCGCGGCCGCGGCCCAGCTCGCTGCCTTCGATGGTGGCCACCTCGATGCCGTGCTTGCGCAGCATGGTGGAGCTGCCCGCCTCACGCGCGATGATGCACCTGGACACGGTGCTGACCATGATCGACCGTGCCACCTTCGTCGAGTACCCCTACCTGGAACGGCAGCCGCGGTCGTGGACGCTGAACCCGGACGCGGCCGGCGGGACCGTGTCGGTGACCCGCAACGGCAGGGGCGTAGGTCCTTGATCATCTGGCCCAAAGCCACGCTCGTTCGGCTTGTGACCAGGGAAAAACCAACGGCTGCACGCGGCCTAGCGGACGACTGCGACCGGGCCGGGCGCATGGTGCAGGACGGCCTGCGCGACCGAGCCGAGGGCCATGCCCTCGAGACCGCCGCGGCCGCGGGCGCCCACCACGGTCAGCTGGGCGCCGGCCGCAGCAGTCAGCAGCGCCGCGCGCGGGGTGCCGGGCAGCATCCGCCGGGTCACCGTGACCTCGGGATGGGCCTTCGCCTCGCGGGCCATCAGGTGATCGAAGTCCTCTTCCACCTGGTGGCCCTCGCCGAGCCTGCCGCCCGCGTCGGTCAGGGCGCACACCGCCGTCAGGGGCACGTCGCGCAGCGCGGCCTCCTCGAACGCGAAGGCGATCGCGGCCTGCGCCGCCGGGGATCCGTCCGCGCCCACCACCACCGGTCCGGGGGCCTGGTTGGCCGGCCGCCACTCGCCGCGGACGACCACGACCCGCCCGGAGGCGTGCCCGGCCACCTGCCAGGACACCGATCCGAGCTGCAGGTCGCGCAGCTCGCTGTAGCCGCGGCAGCCGACCACGACCATGTCGGCGGTCCGGCTGCGTTCGCATAGCACGTGCGCGGCCGACCCGCCGGCCAGTTCGGCGCGCACCCGGCCGGGACCCAGCACCGACTCGGCGTACGGCAGCCCGCGGGCCAGGATCTCCCGGCCGTGCTGCCGGGCCAGGTCGCACAGGGCCGACTCGGCGGGCAGCGCCATCTGATCCGGCGTCCAGGCCAGGCAGACCGTCAGCGTCGTGCCACGGGCCTGGGCTTCCCTGGCCGCCCAGCGCAGCGCCCGGGCGCCGTCCGGCGACCCGTCGTAGCCGGCGACGATGCCGTATATCATCTCGTTCATGACGACCTCCTCCCGTGCCCCCCGTCCCTGTCAGCCAGGCTGACCGCGGCCGGACCTCGATATTAGAGCAGAAGGTCCCCGCCGTCGGTCCCGGAGGTCGGTATCCGCGGGCATCGTGCCGCCGCAGCCAGGAAAGGCCGGCGGCCAAAGCCCAGCAGCCTTGCCGATCAGAAGTAAGGACCTGGCCTGCTGGGGACGGGGAGAACCGGGTAGACGAGGCGGTCGTGCACCGCCACGACGCCCTGGACGTGCCGGGCCTGGGAGACGATGTCGCGACCCACGGCGACGCTCTCGGGTGTGCCTTCCAGCGTCACCACGCCGTCCGTCACGATGACCGAGTACTGGCTCGGATCCGAACGGCCGGAGATCACCTGACTCATGATCTCCGCCCGGATCTCATCGTCGGCCCGGTCGAAGACGGCCAGCACGTCGGTCCGGCTGATGACGCCGACCAGCCGGCCGCCCGCGTCGACCACGGGCAGGCGCTTGACCTTGCGGTCACGCATCAGCCGCGCGGCGTGCTGCACCGTGTCATCCGGCGTGACCGTCACCGCTGGGCTCGTCATCAGCTCGGCCGCCAGGACCCCGTCCGCCTTGGCCCGCTCGGTGCGGTGCAGGAGACCAATCCTGTGCCGCACCCCGCCAGGCCCGCCGTCCAGGGCCTCCTTGGCCAGCATGTCCGCGTCCGAGACGACGCCGGTCACCTGGCAGCCGGCATCGAGAACGGGGAACGCGCTGACCCGGTGCTCGCGCAGCCTGGCCGCTATCTCCTTGAACGACGTGGTCTCGCTCACCCAGAGCGGACGCGTGGACATGACGTCCCTGACGACGGCTTTCATGGTGATCTCCCTGCCTGCGGGCAATCTTCTCCGTTTCTCAGCCTGGTCCCCGGCGGCCGGGCAGGACAGAGCCGTTGGTCCGCGTCCGGCAGGGGAGAAGGTCAGCTGGCCGGCCCGCGGCGGGCGGCCCGACGGCGGACCAGCAGTTGTCATCGGTGAGGACCATGGTGGCCGCCTCGCGGGCGACGGCGGTCCCGGAGCGGCCCATCGCGACGCCGATGTCGGCCCGGCGCAGCGCCGGCGCGTCGTTGACGCCGTCCCCGGTCATGGCCACGACCTGGCCATGTCCCGCAACGCGTCGGCGATGCGCAGCTTGGCCTCCGGCGAACTGCGCGCGAACACCACCTCGGCTCCCGACTCGAGCGCACCAGGCCCAGCGCACGCCACCCCCGGCCGCGAGGTCAGGGGCCTAGGTCCTGACGAAGGTCGCGTTGCGCGGTGCCATCTGGCCCTGCCGTTCCCGGATCCGCCCGTTATCCGATTGACGTGGAAGTACCCGCATCACGAGAGGAAGGCAGATGAGATGAGCACTCTGCTGCGCAGGGACCCGAGGGCGATGTTCCCGGACCTGGTTGAGTGGTTCGAGGAGCCGTTCATGACACTGCGCCCCTACCTGGCCCAGCCGATCAGGATCGAGGACTACATCGAGGGTGACCACTACATGGTCCGGGCGGAGCTGGCCGGGATCGACCCGGAGAAGGACGTCGAGGTGACGGTCGGCGCCGGCTACCTGACGATCCGTGCCGAGCGGCACGACAAGACCGAGGGCAAGCACCGGACGGAGTTCCGGTACGGCTCGTTCACCCGCAGCCTGCCGCTGCCCGCCCACGTCAACCAGGACGATGTCAAGGCCACCTACCACGACGGCATCCTCACCATCGCCGTCGGGCTGCACACCGAGAAGAAGGAACCCGTCAAGAAGATCGAGGTCAAGCCGGCCAAGTAGGACGCCCTCGTGCTGCCCTGAGGCCGGTACCCACGACGCCGGCCGCGCCCCGGCGCAGCGCGGCCGGTGTCACGCGGGCCGTTTGGCGCGGGCGCGACCGGCCTCATCTTCGGCCGCAACGCCTTCCAGCGCGGGCACGACGAGTCGCTCCGGCTCGTCGCGCAGCTGAGGGAAATCCTCGCCAAGTATCCCGCCTGAGGCTTCAGCCTGTATCCGGCCTGCCAAGCCCCGTAACCGCCATGAGGCGGAGATCTTCACCGCCGACCTGCTCAAGGACAAACCGGACAGCCGGGGCGGGAGATTGTAGAACGGCGCGGCAAGGCATGTCACACTAGCCGCGTGAGCGTCAGCATTCTCGAACGCGAGATGTACACCGAGGCGGCCGCCGCACGTCTGCTGCGCGTGGCGCCGTCGACGCTGCACTGGTGGCTGGAAGGCCGGCCGCCGCGCTACCGTCCCGTGATCCGGGTCGAGCCCACAGGTTCACGCCACGTCACGTGGGCTGAATTCGTCGAGGCGAGCCTCCTGCGCTCGTACCGGCGCGAGCACGACGTTCCCCTCAAGGAGCTGCGAGAGTTCATCGACCGGCTCCGCGACGAGTTCCAGGTGCCCTACCCGCTCGCCGACCGGCGCCCCTATGTCGGCTCAGGCCGACGGCTGCTGATCGACCTACAGGACCGCAGTCACCTCGACCCGGAGTTCTGTCTCGTGGCGATCGCTAACGGGCAAACGGTCCTGACCGCACCGGGAGAAGAGTTCTTCGAACGGGTGGACTGGTCGGGTGACCAGCCGGCTGGCTGGCGTCCTCACGAGGACCCTGAATCGCCGATCAGGATCAACCCGCTGGTCCGCTTCGGGATGCCGGCGATCGGCGGCATCTCCACCGAGGCCATCGCGGGCGAGCTCGACGGCGGAGCATCCCTTGCGGAGGTCGCCGAAGATTTCGGCCTCGACATCGACGCCGTGCGGTGGGCACAAAGCTATGAGCTGTCGCAGCGCGCAGCGGCATGAACTTGCGTGCGGCTCAAGTCCGCATCTACATCGACGCTGACATACTCGGGCTCGGCAAGATCCTCGCTAGCCTCCGCAACGACGTGACGTATCCGGGCGACCCTGGGGCTATCGTCCACAAGCGGCAAAGGCCGCCTTGTCCCATCGCCAGCCCCGACGTGCTCGACACGCACTGGATACCCGAGGTAGCCGCCAGGGGATGGCTGATAGTCACGCGCGACAGCATGATCACCCAGAACCGGAATGAGATCGCCTCCGTCCGGGAGAACAAGGCGAAGATGGTGGCCCTCAACCAGCGGGACGCGCAGACGAAATGGGGCCAGCTCGAGGTGTTCATGACGCAGTGGCGTCGTATCGAGGCGCAAATCCCGGAGCGCGGCCCGTTCATCTGGCGGGTGTCGCGTACGGCGATGACGCCGATCTCGCTCGACTAGCCTGGCGCCCCCGGTGGCCAACAGCCATTAAATGACAGGGTAAAAGCGCTTGCTTGCCCGATCGGCCAGATAGACCCGGTCCTACAGGACCTGAATGTCTACGAATTACTGTCGCCTCGCCGGGTCGTTCCGCTCGTGCCAGCGGGCAAGCTATTTCCTCGTCAAAGAGCCGAGAGCGATCGCTCTGGGAGCCGTTTGCGGAATTGCGGGATTCCTGGTCGCGCTATTCATCTTCTGGTGGCCCGGGCGCTTGCCGCCCAACTAGCACTCCAGCAGTAGATCGTTATCTGTTGCCGACGGGCAGTGCGCTACATGTGATTGCGCACCCAGGCGATGGCCGCGCGGCGGTTGTTTTCTCGACGTTGGTGTGGTCTTGGTCGGCGGGGTAGTGAGCGGTGGCGTGCGGCATGTGACCGGCTAGCCAGCGGGAATGGGCCGGTGGGGGCGTGGTGTCTTGGAGCCCGTGCCACAGCGCGACCGGTGCCTGGATGGTGGCCAGGTCAAAACCCCACGGCAGAAATGATGCGCTCCAGTCTTCCCACCAGCCTTCGTCGCCGGCTGCGTACCCGTCGCGGTTGACCAGAGCCAGGTAGTCGGCCCAGTCCTGGCTGTGGGCGGCGTCTTTGCCGGCGCGGTCTCCCCACCGGTCCATCCACCAGGCGGGCGAGGATGCCAGCGGCGCCGAACTGCGCGGACTGGGCCTGGAAGTCAGCCCGGGCCCGGCCGGGGGCGCCGAAGAATACACGGATTTCCTCGCGGAAGCCGTCTCCCATTCCCTCCGCGAAATCCAGGCCAGGCTGGCCGTAGGGGCCAAGGGAGGCGAACAGGCATACCGAAGCGACCGCCTCGGGCAGCAGGGCGGCGGTGGCCAGGGCGTACGGGCCCCCGGCCGAGGACCCCCACACCGCTGCCCGGGAGATGCCCAGGTCCGCGAGGATTGCCCGCACGTCGTCGGCGCAGTCCGCGACCACCCGGCCGGGCTGCGGAGTCGAGTTCCCTTGGCCCGGGCGGTCGTATCCGATCATCCGCAAGCCGCTGGCCTGGGCGTCACGCACTGCGCCCGGGAACAGGTGCCGGGTTCCCCCGTGATGCACGATGACGGGGAACCCGGATTCTGGGCCCGCGTCCTCGACCGCGACCTGGCGGCCGGCGAGCCGGACGATCTGTGGTGGTGAGCGCACAGCCAGACCCTACCGGCACCGGGCTTTCATGAGCCGGCCGGAGGCACTTGCGGGGACCGCCGCCGCTGGCCACGCCGGCCGCCCGGAGGCGCGCGCCGGCAGGGGGTTTTGACGGCGCGCGCCGGTCATGGGGAGGTTTCAGCCGCCGCGGTCCGGCGGGTAGCACTCGTCGAGCTGGTCCATCAGGCCCCCGAGCCCGTACGACCCGAGAGTCGTCTCGGTGGGCTTGCCGGGGATCTTGCCGGGCGGGACGATCGCCCGCCACCTGTCGTTCAGGCCTGCGGGCGGCAGGATGATCACCTCGGGGTGCGCCCGCTCGAACAGGATCCGCCGGGCCACCCCGCCGGGCTGGCTGCTTACGGCAGTGGGGCGAGGGCGGTCACTCATGGCCGGATCCTGGCGCGGGCACGACGGCGCGAGAGAACCGCGCCGCCGCGCCCGCCATGCTCCAGCAGGGACGCCGTGTACCGAAGTCCCGCTTTCCGGTTACGTCCCGCTGTCGCACGCCTGGTCACTGGGCAACCTCGATGACCGAGACGCCAGCGGCGATCTTGGCGGCGTGTGAGTCCACCGCGAACAGCACGCCGCGGAGCACGACGGCGTAATCCCGGTGGAAGTCGCCGCCAAGATCCGTGACGAGCTCGTCGGCTGTCCCCTGCGGATGCTGCTCGCGCCAGGCCGCCACGGCAGCGCGTGCCCTGTCCAGGTCCTCGGGCTTGTCCTCGCGGTATCTCACAGCGCACCCCGCCGCGTCCGCCGCGGCCGGGCCGCGGAGCACGGCCGCGCGGCGCACGCCGCCGTCAGCCGCAGGCACGCCGGGCACCCCGATGCGGCGCCGACCCGGTGGTCCCGTCCCGGGGTGCAGGTCATCGACGGCGGCGGGTCCTCCATCCGCAATCCAGGCACGTCCCGGTCGCGCCTGTCAGCGCCAGCGTCGTCCCCTGCCCGTTCACGGCAGGTCCCGGGGTACCGGCATCGCGGCGTAGTCAGCCTGGATCCGCTGCCGCAGCCCCTCGGGCCGCGGATCGGCGAGGGCGGCGCCCTGGCCGTCCTTGCGCGTGGCCGTGCACATGCCGTCGTCAGCGGCGATGTCATACGCCTCGCCCCAGTGGTGCCTCAGCTCGTCCAGCTGCCCGGCGGCGGGCACGCCGTCCGGCGGCGTCCCGGCGCTCACCGCTGGCCTCCGGATGCGAGGGCGTCACGGACACGGCGCAAGATGACCGGGTCGCTCACCCAGCCCGCTCCGTTCGCCCCCGGCGCCCGGTGCGCTCCCTGGTACTCCAGGTGCGCCCTGGCCCGCGCGGCCCCCGCCGCCGGCCGCGCGGGCAGGCCGCCCGCCGCCTGATGCCGGCCCCCGGCACCGTCCCTCCCTGCCGCCCGATCCATGCGGGATGCCTCCTGATCGCGTGTGCTTCGCGGATAGGGGAAGTCAACCGCGCACCGGGCGTAACCTGGAAGAAGTTGTCCGGCACGGAAAACGGGCAATGGTCTTGGGAAACCCTCACGCGATTGGCACACGCGGATGAGCACCTTCGGCGATGAGCTGGCGCAGCTGATGGCGGCGCGCGGCATCGGCACGAACGAGCTTGCCCGGCGGTCTCATTACGCCGCGGGCCACATCTCGAACCTGCGCAGCGGCGCGAAGCGGCCGTCCCCCGAGTGTGCTGCCGAGCTTGACGCAATCCTTGGCGCCGACGGCCGTCTTACCGCGCTGGCACCCAGTAGCAAGGGCGAGCCGTCAGCACCTGACATACTGGCGGATCCCGGCGGCGATCTGGCCCTGATCGAGCTGGCGCGGCGCGCGGAAGCCTCCGACCTCGGCGGCAGCACGGTGGAGTTGCTCCAGGCGTCCGCTGACCGGCTGTGCCGTGATTACCCGACCGTGGACCCCCGCGTCCTGTCGGGCCACGCCAGGACGCATCTCGGCTACGTGACGGACCTGCTCGGCAAGCGGGTCACGCTGGCCCAGCATCGGGATCTGCTCGCCGTCGCGGGCTGGCTTTCGGCCCTTCTTGCCTGCACCTGCTACGACGCGGGTGACCCGGGCGCGGCGGAGACTGCGCGCAGGATGGTGCGGCAGTTCGGCGAGCACGCCGGGCATGGTGAGCTGATCGCGTGGTCGTTCGAGATCGCCGCCTGGTACGCCCTGGTGGAAGGCCGGACCGCGCAGGCGGTCGCGCTGTGCGAGGCGGGCCTCGCGCACGCGGGCGTCAGCAACGCCGCGGTGCAGCTCACCGTGCAGGCCAGCCGCGCCTACGCCCGCCTGGGCGACGACCGGGCGGGGAAGATGCTCGCGGCGGGTGGGGCGGTACTTGCGCGGCTCCCGGTCCCGGAGCATCCCGAGCACCATTTCGTGTTCGACCGCGACAAGTTCGAGTTCTATACCGCGACCGTCTATACATGGCTGGGCACGGACGATGCCGCCGCGGAAGAGAATGCCCGCGAGGTGGTGGCCCGGTGCCACGGGCCCGGCGGCGCGATCATCTGGCCGACGAGGCTGTCCACCACGCTCGTCAACCTCGGTCAGATCGCGGGCAGGCGCGGCGACCTGGACGAGGCAGTCGGCCTTGGCCAGGAGTCGCTGCGCTGCGGCCGGCGGTCGGCTGAGCTGCTGCCGCGCGCCGCCGAGCTCGAGCGGCGGCTCGCCGCCCGGTACGGCGCTGAGCGGCTCGTGAACGAGTACGGCGAGCTGCTGCGCGAGGAGTTCCGCGCCCTGCCGCCCTGTGATGCCCGGCGGCTGGATGAAGCGGTAGGGCGCCGGATGGACGGCCGCGCGCTACCCTGACAGTCACGTGTGCCAACGCGTGCGATGCCCCGCCAGGTTGGTGAACCGGCGGGGCATCGTCTTATCCAGCGTCAGGCGGCCTCGGCCGCGGGCGTGAATACGGTCCCCTTACGAACGCCGGCGGCCCCGGCGTCTGCCCTGCGCATCCGGCGCCACGCCCGGGCGGGGTGCGGGCGCGGGCGGCGCGGCGGCTCCTGGCGCCGGGCTGTCGGCCTGGGCGCGGCGGGCGAGCATCAGCTGGCTGACCGGTTCGTGCGTTCCCCGCTCGCTATGACCCAGCAGGTCACCGCCAGCACCGCGACGGCGAGGAACACCAGGGCGCCGAGCGCGGGCAGGCCGAGCCCGGCCAGCAGGGCCGCCGGGAGCGCCCCGGCCGCCGCCCGGCCGCGTGCCGGAGCATGCTCCCCGCCGCCTTCATCACAGCGCCGCCCTACGCCGGCGCGGGGCCCGCAGGTCCGCGCGCAGCCGCTGGGCCGACATCACCACCCGGGCAGCGTAGACCAGCTGCCGGGGACGCCCGGCCCCGGTGCGCGCGATCTCGGTCAGCTCGGACCGGAACTCCTCGGCGTAGCGGGCGCGGTCACCCGCAGGTAGCAGCCGGTCCGCAGCCGCTAGCATCCGCCCCGCCAGGGGCGCCACCCGCCCCGCCCCGCGCTGACCCCGCCAGGCCCGAGCGCTAACGCTGTTGAGGCTGTTGGCGAGGGTGCGGGCCGAGACGATGACGCGGGCGATGTCGTTGGGGCGGCCGAGGTCGCGGACGATTTCGAGGTCGCAGGCGAGGTCGAGGATGAGGTCGAAGGCAGGGGTGCGGACGATGTCGGGCGTGATGACGTCGACAACGGCAGGGTCGTAGTGTTTGGGTATGGGACCGGCTCGCGCATACTGAAGGTGGTGCTGACTGCGGACGAGCAGGTAATCGTCAGCTTCATGGTGCCCGGCGAGGACTAGCGAGGTAACCGTGCAGCTTGAGTTCGACCTGAACATCGGTGCGCTCTACATCCGGCTGAGCGACGCGCAGGTAGCTCGTACCCGGGAAGCAGGGGATAATGCGGCCGTGGACCTCGATGCCGCCGGTGACGTGGTGGGAATCGAGGTGATCTCGGCAGCGCATCCGTGGCCGCTAGCCGACATCCTCGCCAGTTACCGGATCCCGGCAGCGGAAGGGGTGCAGATCAGGACCTACTTCCGGGTCCACAAGAGTCGACCGGCTCAGCAGGAATCTCCCAAGCTCAGCATCGCCAGCCCTGCGCCGACCAAGATCCTGGCTGCCGCCTGAACTTCGACCCGCGCTCTGTGACGAGCGCGACGCCAGGATGCGGAGCACGCCGGGCAGCTCACTGAGGTCGTGGGGTTATGGGTGAGCTGCGTGGCGGGGGGCGTCGTCCGGGCGGCGCTCGAGGGGGAATCGCAGCCGGGCCGCGACCGGCGAGCGGGCGCCGCGGATCACCGAGACCTGGGCGCCGTCTTCGAGCGCCCGGGTGACCATTTCCTCGATGATGTCCGGGACCGGCAGCGCCGCCGTCCCCCAGTCCGGGCAGCTGTCGGCTGCGGTGCTCAGCGAGCCGCACCGGCCGCATTCGTAGCCGGGCACCAGGCCGTCCTCCGGCACGATCAGGGTCTGCACGGCGCAGGCATCGACGGCGGCCAGGCAGGCCGGCAGGCCGATGGCCACCGAGGCGTCCGGCGGCGCGGTCAGGATCTGGTCCGCCGCCAGCCACCAGACGTGCTGCTCTGGCCGCTGCACGGCGACCAGCAGCGGCCGGATATGCGGCCTGACTCCCAGCACCGCCCGCTCCTGCAGCCGGCCGGGCAGCGGGAAGGCCTCAAGCAGGCCGGCGTCGGCGCAGGCGAAGACGGCTACCGTGCGGCCCAGCCAGTCACGGCCGGCCGCCGCCACCTTCTCCAGGACCGCGTCGCGATCCTGCGCCCGGAGGCGGCCGGCCGGGCCGGCCGCCTCCTCGGCCGCCGTGATGAGCTCGCTCGCGCGGGCGGGCAGGTGGCGCAGCTCCGCGGAACGCCCGGGAACGCTCAGGTAGACCGAGAGCACCATCGGTTCCACCGCATGAACCGCTCCGAGTTTCACGATCTCCGCGTGGGTGAACACGACACGCTCCTATTCCGCGCCCGGCGCCGCGTGGTGCTCGACTTCGGCGTCGCTGGAGGGGAAGAACAGGCTCTGGTGCCCGTCCCGCCAGCGGACCACGTAAGGCGGCGCGCCTTCCTGCCCGTCGACCTCGATGATCTCGCCGTGACGCTCCTCATCGCCTTGATGGCGACCCTTGACCGTCAGCTCGTCTCCGACTTGTGCTCGCATGGCTGACCTCCTTAGCCTCTCGTATCCACGAACCTGGACCGCACCGGAACCACCATCAGCAGGACACCGCCGATCAGGAAGGCGAGCCCGCCGCCCAGCAGGCCGGCCGCGATCCACGGCAGCGCGGGCAGGGTGGCGGCCACGTTCACCCGCATGCTCACCGGCCGTGAGCCGTCCGCGTTCATCGCGACCACCATCCAGTCGCCGCTGCGCACCGCCCAGGTCAGGGTCTGGGCGCCCGGCCCGGATGCCTGCGCCGTCCAGATGCCGGCCAGCCGCGGCGGGACCGCAGGCGCGGACCCGGCGTGCTCGGCGTAGGTCCCGTGGTGATCAGCCGCCCCCCGGACCGTCGCATAGTCCACGCCGGCCAGGTAGCGGGCCGCGGTCCCGGCCGGGGCGATGCCGATGAAGGCCGCGCCGGTGCCGCTCACCGGGGTGACCCGGATGCGCACCGTGCCGATGAGCGCTGACCCGGCGTCCCAGCCGCCGCTGGCCAGATGCAGCCCGACCGTGTCGCTGGCGATGGCGTAGCCGGGGGCGCTGTAGGTGGCGGTGCCGAGATCGGCGTAGCCGCCATGCCGCTGAGCCTGCGCCCACAGTGCGGTGCCGCCCGCGCCGAGCAGCCCGACCGAGCAGGCTGCGAGCACCGCCCCGATGACCGTGGCGACGATCCGGCCGGTCGTCCATCCGCCCGGCCCGGCCGGCCGGCCGCCTGGTGCCGGCGAGGACGCCGGCCGCGGGGCCGCGGACGGCGGCAGGGTCAGGGTGCCCGGATCGGCGCCGCCCATGTCCATCCGGAACGGCGGGTACTGATCGGTCATCAGCCCGGCGTAACCCGCCACCCGCAGCACCCACCGGTTCATGCCGAGCACGAGGTCGAAGATCTGCTCCGGGTACCGCCCGGTCGCCAGCAGCATCACCGCGGCGGCCACGGCCAGGATGCCGATGAGCCCGAGTCCGGACCAGTTGCTGCCGTGATAGCCCAGCTGCCACACGGTCCACAGGCCCGACCCGGTGAACAGGCCGGCGATGATGTAGTGCGGGATGGCCAGCAGCCACCATTTCACCAGGACCAGCCCCCGGGACAGCTGCTGTGGGTACTCGACCTCCAGGTGCGCGGGATAGGAGGGGGCATCGGCCAGCGTGAACGGCGGGTACCTATCGGTCCCGAAGGCGCCGATCGCGTAGTACTGCACCCGCCACGTCCACCGCAGCACGCCCACGTTGAACTCGAAGATCGCGCGCGGGTAGCGGCCGGTGAACACGATGGCCACCATCGCTACCCCGCTGAGCACGACAAAGGCGATCCAGAGGAAGGCCAGCACGAGGTAGTGCGGGATCACCAGCACCCATTTGACCATCCACAGCCAGCGTGACAGCGGGGCATCCAGCGACGCGTCCACCCGTACCGGGTACGTATGGCTGGCGGCCATCATGACCACCTCCTGTTGCCGGACGACTGCCTGCGCCCCAGACCCTGCCCGCATCGCGTCCGGCGGGAAAGAGCCGGATGTCCTGCTCACCAGCGGCGAAGGTCCTCGCTAGTGCGCTGACCAGAAACGTTCACCGGGTCTGATGAGACGCTGTCGCGTCTGCTCTGATGCTCGATCTTGAGACGGCTCGCCTGGCGGGAGGCGTGGTGGCTGAGCCGCCGTCTGTAGCAGGGCGGGTCAGGGCCCGCTCACCGGTCCGCCGGCCGGTGAGGGTGGCCTGCGGAATCGGTCGCTCACCCAGCGGCCCGGCGCGGTGAGCGCGATCCACAGCGGATTGCTGATGGCCATGAGGAGCAGGGAGGCATTCACGGACAGTCGCACGGCCGCCACCGCGCGTGCCGGCCGGTCGCCGCGGCGGACAACGGCCACCCGGGTTGTAGCGGCGCTCCAGCACACCCGCCGCATCACGTACCGGTTTACCGGTTCCCCGGCCACCAGGATCACCGGGGAGAGGATGATGAGCAACGGCCACATGGCAAGGGAGATGGCCGTCTGGGTGACCGGCCCCGGATGCCTCATCCAGCCAGGATAGGACTGCGTCGATTACCCGGCGGAGGGAGACGGTGGTAGGCGGTCACGGAGACGAGCCTGCCGCCTGTGCATCCGGGCACGATGCCGCCAGGAGTTCGTCAGCCCTCTGGCGGTAAGCATGGACCAGCTAGCGCGCTGACCACGAACGTGCACCGGGTCTACTGACACGGCCGCGCTGGACCCTCGGTGGGCGGGCGGCCGTCCCCGCCTGATCAGCGAGGATGACGTGGCGGTGATCGTCGCGGCGGCCAGGACCCGGCCGGAGAAGCTGGGCCTGCCGTTCACGCACTGGAGCCTGCGCAAGCTGGCCGCCTATTCTAGCGGGCCGGGACCGGCCGGTGCGGGTCGGCCGGGAGCGGCTGCGGCAGATGCGGTCACCGGCAGCGCACCAGGCGGGCGGGGTCGCGCGGCGTACCGGCCGCCGGGTATCTTGAGAGGCGGCGACCGTCCGCGCCCAACCTCCGGCGACCCGCCCCAGCCGGGTCCCCCGACGGAGGCAAAGGGAGGCCTACCTCCCGGCCGGGGCGTCATTGGTCGATCGTGCGCCCGCCGCAGCGATCGCTGGGGGATCCGCGGCCGGGACGCGGGAGACGATCATGACCAAGCAGGCCGGTTTCAAGCGGCGCGTGCGCGCCCGGATGGCCAAGACCAGTGAGTCGTACGCGACCGCCCGCAGCAGGCTCCTCACCGGGCAGCCGGGCACGACGCCGGATGACTCCCCGCTCGACTGGATGCCCGAGGCGCTGCACATCAGCAACGGCGATGCCACCGACGTGCCGGGGACGGGGCTCGCGCGGCGCGTGGTCTACTGGCGCGACGTCCTGCACGAGGGGCCGGTGCCCGAGGTCGCCCCGGCCGAGCTGCGCCGGATCAGGGCCGGCTACCTCGCCGGCTACCAGGGCGTCGATGAGGCCGAGGTGATGCGCCAGTTCACCGAGCGGGACCAGGCCCTGGAGGCCGGCCGCGACGGGGAGTACGTGCTGTGGTTCGAGGCGGACCTGTATGACCAGCTGCAGATCGCCGAGATCCTCGCCCGGCTGGCCGATCTGGGTGTTCCCGCCGAGCGCATCACCTTGATCTGCATCGGCGAGCACGCGGGCATCGCCCGCTTCGGCGGCCTCGGCGAGCTGACCGCCGGGCAACTGCGCGAGTTGCCGCGCACGAGCGCGTGCGCGCGGCTGACCCCGGCGGCGCTGGAGCTGGCCACCCGCGCCTGGGCGGCCTTCCGCGCGCCCGCCCCCGACGGCCTGGCCGCCATCACCGCAGCGCGGCTAGGCGAGCTGCGGTTCCTGGGCGAGGCGTTCGACCGGCTCAGCCGGGAGTACCCGGCGAGGCGGGACGGCCTGTCGCTGACCGAGCGGCGGGTGCTGGCTGCCATTGCCGACGGCGCGCCCAGCGCCGGGCGCGCCGTCGCGCGGGCCATGGCGCGGGAGACACGGCCGTTCATGGGGGACACCACGTACCTTCACCGGATGGACCGGATGGCGGCCGGGCCGAACCCGCTGCTCCGCCTCGACCCGCCCGGCCGCCCCGCGGAGCTGGCAACGGGCGTCCGCCTGACCGGTACCGGGGCGCGGGTACTGGCCGGCGAGGCCGACCATGTCGCCCTCAACGGCATCGACCGGTGGATCGGCGGCGTGCACCTGCAGGGCCGCCACGTGCCGTGGCGCTGGGACGACGGCACCGAAACCATCGTCCACCTCCCCGGCAAGACATAAAGCCTCAAGGGTGGCCTCGGGCACCGACGTTCACCGCGGTCACCGCATTAGCCAGCGATGCGGCGAGCGCCGCCGGGCGGCCCGGCGGCGCTCGTGCTCCTGCCCGCTCGCGCGGCTACCGCGGATCTACGGTTCCAGGGAGAACGGGATGGAGTCGCTGGGCCCGAACGGCCGCTCGGTGTGGCCGAACCGGTCATAGATCTTCACCCAGTGCACCGACCGGAACTGCTTCAGCGTCGCCATGATCTCGTCGGCGATCGTGAACGTGGACCCGCCGCTGCTGATGCGGCCGGTCAGCTGGACCCGGGCCACACCGTTGCGGATGGTCAGGTTCTTGAACCCGGTCGCCCCGGAGCTGACGAACCGCAGCCCGCGGGCGAGCTCGCCCTGCGTCGGCCCGGCGAACAGGCGCTGCAGGGCGCCGAACGCGGTGGCGGGCGGGATCACGGCACGGTCAACTCCCCGGACGAAGGGAGTCCGGCCGATGGCGAACCGGTGCGTGTCCAGGAAGTAGTCCCGGACCGGGATCGTCTGGTACGGGGTCCGCACATCGATGACCACGCGGCTCGGCCTGGTCAGGGTGAATACCCGGAAGGGCTCCGCCCGGGCCAGCCCCACGCCGAAGCTGAGCACGGACTCGAAGTCACCCGCGTTGACCACCTGGATCAGGCCGGGCAAGGCCAGCGTACGCTGCGTCGCACCGTAGGTGACGCTGCCCTGCGCATTGTGCCCGGTGGCAGGCGAGAACCGCACCAGCAGCCGGGCGCTGCCGACCACGTTCACCGGCAGGCCCGACGCGTCCGCGATCACCTGGGACACGTAGCGGGCGCTGTGCTGAGCGGGTACCCGGCCGCTGAACTGGAACACCAGCCGGTCAAACCCGGGATGATGCGCCGCGCTGACCTGGGTGAGGACGGGCACGACCGGGGCCGCCGCCCCGGCCGCCGCGCCTGCCGTCGCGGTGGTAATGGTGCCAGCGGTCAACCCGGCGAGAGCAAATACCACGGCGGCGAAACGGAATCTGGACATGACAACCTCCTTCCGAGGTCTGCATGCTTCCAGGTAACCGGAGCGCCGCATGGCCGCCTAGAGGAGATAGTCCTTTATTCCCATGCCTAAGGTCGGGAATAGGTGCAATGGTCATGCCGGTGACTGCCGTTGGTCCCGGGCTAGAGCAGGTTGGTCCCGGGCTAGAGCAGGGCGAGCTTGGCCGTCTCCGTGGGCGGCCGGCCCGGCAGCACCCGGGCGACGGCCCCGGCAGCGGCCAGGGTCCACTGCGAGAGGCGGAAGTGGTGGCCGCACAGCAGCAGGTCCACCCGGTAGGGCCGGTCCTGGGCGGCCGGCATGAGGACCCGCACCATCGGGCGGGAGGGGCAGCAGCACGCTTTATCGTCCATGCTTCAGCTTGGCCCGGGGCAGCCCGTCCCCGGCAGAGACCAAGTTCACGTCACCGCGGGCCTAACGTCCCGGCCAGTAGTCCCGGCCCGCGCGAAACCGCGTGGAACCGAGCGAAATCAGCGCGAAACAAGCCCGAAATCCTCCCAAACCGGGACCTTGGTCCCTGGCTGGCCATCGGTGACTGCCCTGAAATGAGGGCCCCACCCGCGGAAAGGCCCGCAGCCATGACCAGCGCCGACCAGATAGAAGGTCACCAGGCCCGCTGCCAGTCGCATGTGCTCAGGCTGCAGATGATTGCTCGCGACGAGGCGGGGACCGGATTTGCGTGGCAGGCCGTGGCCGCCGTCACCGAGGCCGCCGAGGCGATCCTGGCCGAGGCGGAAGCCGCGGGCAGCACGGCGTTCGCCGCCGGCGTGGGCGGTCCCGGGATCTTCCTGAGCGTGCGGCTGAGCCGGCTCGCGACCGCGGCCAACGACGTGATCGCCGCGGCCAGGGCCGGCGACACGGCCCAGCTGCGCCGCCGGCTGCACCGGTTCGAGGTGCTGACCTCGGCGATCTGGACGGTGCAGCGGGCCGTGTCCGGTCCTTAGGGCCCGCGGGCCAAGGCAGTTCGGCGGTCCGCCAGGGGAACTGCGCCCCTACCGTACCTGCGGCGCGGATGCTCTCCTGAAGCTGAGATGATGCCTGAGTAAGGAGCGCATGATGCGTCACTACGAGGTACGGGACGTGATGACGGCTGACCCGGTGACGGTCACGCCGGCCACCCCCATCAAGGACCTGGTCGGCATCCTGGTGAAGATGCGGATTGCTGCCCTGCCGGTGCTCACCGCACGGGGCCGGCCCATCGGCCTCGTCACCGAAGCCGACCTGCTCGGCAAAGAGCAGCTCCAGCAGGACCCGGACGGCCCGCACTCGGCGCACCTGAGCTACCGGGCCCGGCGCGCCATCGCCACCGCCGAGACCGCTGGCGAGATCATGAGCCGGGACCCCGCGACGGTGCGGCCCGGCGCGACCGTGGTGGAGGCGGCGCGGCTCATGGACCGGCACCAGGTCAGCTGCCTGCTCGTCGTCGACGACGACATGAAGCTGCTCGGCGTGGTCAGCCCGCGGGACCTGGTGCGGGTCTTCCTCCGCCCGGACGACGAGATCAGGACCGCGGTCATCACCGAGGTGCTGACGGGTTACCTCGGCACCAACCCCGCCATGGTCCACGTCGACGTCGCCGACGGCGTGGTCAGGCTGGCCGGCGAGCTCGAGCGCAAGAGCATGCTGGCCGTGCTGCTGCCGGCCGTCCGCGCGGTCGACGGTGTGGTCGACGTCGAAGGCCAGCTCGGCTACGCGATCGACGACACCTGGCCGCCGCACCGGCCCGAGCCGGCCGAACCGGAGACGGTACGCTCGCCGGTGGCGGCCCGCCGGATGATCTGAGGGAGCAGCCACGGCGATGACACATAAAAACGAGCGCGTCCTGTCGGTCGCCGAACTGTCCCGGGTGGAGGGCGAGGGCGCCCTGTACGTGCGGACCAGCGGGAACACGGTGCTCCAGGCGCGGCTCGACATCTACGAGCCGCCCCGCTTCTTCGAGGCGTTCCTGCGCGGCCGCGGGTACACCGAGCCGCCGGACATCACCGCCCGCATCTGCGGCATCTGCCCGGTCGCCTACCAGATGAGCGCGTGCGCGGCGATCGAGGACGCCTGCGGGGTCACCGTCAGCGGCCCGATCGCCGACCTGCGCAGGCTGCTGTACTGCGGGGAGTGGATCGAGAGCCACGCGCTGCACATCTACCTGCTGCACGCGCCCGATTTCCTCGGCTACCGCAGCGGGATCGAGATGGCGGCGCAGCGGCGTGACATCGTCGAGCGCGGCCTGGCGCTGAAGAAGGCCGGGAACGCCATCATGGAAGCGGTGGGCGGCCGGGCCATCCACCCGGTCAACGTGCGCGTCGGCGGCTTCTACCGGGCCCCGGCCCGGGCCGAGCTCGGCACGCTCACCGAGCCGCTGCGCCGGGCGCTGGACGGCGCGCTCGAGACCGTGCGGTGGGTGGCCGGCTTCGATTTCCCCGACCATACCTGCGACGCCGACCTGCTCGCCCTGTCCCGTCCGGGCACCTACGCCATCGAGGAGGGCAGCCTGGTCACCCGTTCGGGCCTGTCCTTCCCCGCCGCCGGCTGGGAGGAGCACGTGATCGAGGAGCAGGTCCCGCACTCCACCGCGCTGCACGCGCACCTGGCCGGCGGCGGCCGCTACCTCACCGGGCCGCTGGCCCGCTACGCGCTCGGCTCCCGGTGGCTGTCGCCGCTGGCCCGCGAGGCCGCCCGCGCCGCCGGGCTGGGGGAGGCCTGCGACAACCCGTTCCGCAGCATCGTCGTGCGGGCCGTCGAGACGGTGTACGCGATCGAGGAGGCCCTGCGGCTCATCGCCGCCTACGAGCCGCCCGGGCGCCCCGCCGTCGAGGTGCGCCCGCGGGCCGGCGTCGGCTACGGCGTCACCGAGGCGCCCCGGGGGACCCTGTACCACCGGTACGAGATCGACGCGGACGGCCTCATCACCGCCGCCCGGATCATTCCCCCCACCTCCCAGAACCAGGCGGCCATCGAGGCCGACCTGCGGGACTTCGTGCAGGCGAACCTCGGCCTGGACGACGCCGAGCTCACCCGCCGGTGCGAGCAGGCGATCCGCAACTACGACCCGTGCATATCCTGCGCGGCCCACTTCCTGGATCTCACCGTAGAACGATCCTTAAACGAACCGAACGGAGTGTGGTTCTCGTTTCAGCTCCCGGCTCCGCGCCCGCCGACGAGGGCGCCGTAGTGGTCATCGGCATCGGCAACGAGTTCCGCCGCGACGACGGCGCCGGGCCCGCGGTCGTCACCCGGCTGCGTGACCTGGCGCCGTCCGGGGTGCGGTTCGTGGTCACGGACGGCGAGCCCACCCGGCTGGTCGAGGCCTGGACCGGGGCGGCCCTCGCCGTCGTGGTCGACGCGGTCCGCGCCCTGCCGCCATATCCGGGGCCGTCATATCCGGGGTCGCCGCGTCCGGGCCAGGTCCATCGTTTCGTGGTGGACCGGCAGCGGCCGGGAACGGGCCAGGCGGCCAGCTCGCACGGCCTCGGCCTCGACGACGCGGTCCGGCTGGCCATCGCGCTGGACCGGATGCCCGCGCGCCTGATCGTGCACGCGATCGAGGCGGCCGACCTGACCCAGGGCCCCGGCCTGACGCCGCCGGTCGCCGCCGCCGTGGGCGCGGTCGCCAGCGCCGTTCTTGACGACCTTGGTCCTTACCTGCAGGGGCCGTAGGATCCTGGCCCGCGGGCAGCGGGCCGGCTGTGCTGTCAGGGACGCGGTTAAGGACGTGATCAGCATGCGGGCACTTGTGGTGTACGAATCGATGTACGGCAACACGCACGTCGTCGCCAGCAACGTCGCGGATGGCCTGCGCGCCACCCATGAGGTGACCCTCGTCCCGGTGGCCGGGGCCACCGCGGACCTGGTCGCCGCGGCCGACCTCCTGGTCGTCGGCGGACCCACCCATATGCACGGATTGCCGAGCGCGGGCAGCCGGCGGGTGGCGGCGCAGGCGGCCGCCAAACCGGGCAGCGGGCTGAGCCTAGACCTGGCCGCGAGCGGGCCTGGGGTCTATGACCTGCTCAAGCGCCTCGGTGACCGGCCTGCCCTGGCGGCCGCGTACGACACCAGGATCAACGGGGTCCCCGCGTTCACCGGCCGGGCCAGCCGGATCATCGGCAGGCTGCTGAAGCGGCACGGCTACCGTCTCATCGCCGCCCCGGAGAGCTTCCTGGTCGGCCCGCAGAGCACGCTGCTTGACGGCGAGACCGCCCGGGCCCGCCGCTGGGGGGCCGCGCTCGGCGTCATCGCGAGCAGTCTCGACCTCCCGGTGACGGCAGGCCCGGCCGCCCCTGCTGGCGGCTCTGTCTGATACGTGGCCTTCGTCCCGCCGATAGGAGACCTTCGGCTCTAGATCGGCGATCGCGGGCGTGCCCTTCGGTCCGCCGGTATTCGACCTTCGCCTCTAGGTCAGCTCGATATCATGCCGTAAGCATAAATAAGAAAAGGGGGCACATGATGGACCATCGGGCTGGCGGGTCCGTCGGATACGGCGCTATAATTTGACTCCCGGTCGATGGCCCTCCCCGCCAGATGGTCTGGCAACACCCCCAGAGGGTGGACACGGAAGGGCATAAGGCTATGCATATCAATGTCAGGAAGGCAGCGGGGGTCATTGCGTTCCCGCTGCTCGGGAGTGCTCTCGTGGCAGGTATGGCAGCATTCCCGGCAAATGCCGCGACATGGCAGGATACAGCGCTATCCGCCTTTCCGGTACATGCCGACACATTCGGCGGCGCCGGCCTCGCGGCCGCCAATGGCAGCAGCGTCATTAAGCTGTCCGGGACCGGCGTGACCTGGTCCCTGCATGGCACGGTGCCAGCTGGCGTTTCCTTGTCAGGGACGACGATCAGCTATTCGCGTGGCGCAATTGCTAACCCGCCCGAGATCGTCGCCGATGCCACCGACAGCGCGGGGAACGCCGAGGCGCTCGAGATCCCCGTCGCGATCGCGGCCGATTCGATCCAGGTTAACGGTACGGTTGTGACGGTTTCTTTGTCCGCGCTGGCCGACGCGAACATCGCCGGCAACGTAAAGTTCAGTGCGGTCAGCTCAGAGAGCGCTAACGGCATCAGCTTTGCTGAGTCGGCCCTGCCGGCCGGACTGGTTTCCGGAGACCCCACGCTGACCTACGTCGGGGGGACCGCTGCCCCTGGCACGTACGGCGGGGTCAAGGTGGCCGCGACCGACATCGATGGCGCTGTCCTGCACGGCGTGTTCAGCCTCACTGTTCACGCGAATGCCGTCTCCCCGCCCGGCAACTACGGTGACGAGGTCAACCCGTTCGGCAACGGGTTCGACGTGTACCGGCAGCACCAGCACGCAGGGGCGATTATCGTCGGGTGGACCGCGACCAAGGCCGACCCCGCGACGCACTTCCTGCGCCTCAGCGGTACGCACCCGGGTGCGGTCAAGTTTGAGTACGCGCCCAACGGCGTGGCGAGCGGGCTCTGCGTGTCAGACCCCGGCGGCGGCTGGGCCACCGATCCGCTGCCTGACGGCCTGATCCTGACGGCGTGCAACAACGGCCCGTGGCAGCAGTTCATCCCGCAGTCCAACGGCACGCTGAAGAACCTGGCCACCGGCCTGGTCGTCAACCCGAACGGCACCGGCGTGCAGCTGCGCGGCAGCACCGCTCCCACGCCGTGGGGTGGCTCCGTCTACACCTGGACCGACCAAGCCCACCTGCCGGGTTAGGAGGTAACTAGCCAAAGCGAGGGGCCCCGCAAGGGGCCTTTCGCTTTGGGTGACCGAGGTCCCGGTGCGCAGGTGACATCTGGCCGTGCCGCCGCGGCTGGGCGCGAGGGAAGCTCCTAACGATCTTCAACCGTGGGAGTGACGGCGTTTCTCGTCCGGGAGGCGGGAGTGGGTGGCGCACAGAGTACGCAAGAGGGTACCCGGGGGGACACCGAGTCCATGAGCGCGTGACGCCAGAGGCTAGCGAGGCTCATG
>WNGL01000579.1_pt1 | contig 69436 bp, 59 predicted proteins | sample 5400591 | NCBI WGS metagenome assembly WNGL01 (sample SAMN13153377, study PRJNA577476) | soil metagenome | isolation source: 80 cm soil or saprolite under Garry oak tree replicate 1 | place: USA:California | collected 2016-06-15 | reverse complement strand
GTCAATTTTCATGGCTGCATTTCTCAACCGGAATTTTCATGAGAACACGCGACTTGTGAGAAGCTAGTTCCCAGATGGCGCGACCTGCTGCACAATCCATCCCGACCCAGGGAACAGCTGGAAAAGTCCGCCGTTGGTGGACCCGTGCCCGCACATCTTTCTTCTGGATGGTGGCCATCGGCTTCGTACTCCGCTTTGGCTACCTGCTCATTGCTCACACTTACAAATTCAAAGACTACGACAACGGTTTCAGCTTCGGATGGGAGATGGGGCGTATCGGACGGGCGATTGCCACGGGCCATGGTTTTGCCGATCCGTTTGATGGTCAGACCGGGCTGACGGCGTGGGAGCCTCCGCTGTACCCGTACATTATTGCCGGTGTATTCAGATTGACGGGCGTCTACACGCACGCTTCGGCTCTGATTTTGCTCAGCATCAACAGCTTTTTTTCTGCTCTCACTTGCGTTCCCATCTTTCTGATCGCGCGAAAATGCTTCAGCGACAAAGTGGCAGTTTGGACTGCCTGGTCGTGGGCTTTGCTGCCATCGGTCATGTATTGGTGCACGCGCTGGGTATGGGAGACCAGCCTCGCGGCCCTGCTTCTGGCGGTCATTTTCTGGCTCACTCTGAAACTCGAGGAGATTGAGGACACAAAACCATGGATCGCTTTCGGCTTGCTTTGGGGTGTGGCTGCGCTAACCAACACTTCCCTCCTTTCGTTTCTGCCTGCGTCGGGATTGTGGGCGTGGTATCGGCGCTGGAAAAAAGGCAAGAGATCGCTCACAGGAGTTATGCTGGCTTCACTGTTCTTCGCCGGCGCGATCGCACCCTGGCTGGTCCGCAACTACGAGACCTTTGGCAAATTCATGTTCATCCGCTCGAACTTCGGGGCCGAGCTTCGCTTGGGCAATGGTCCCGGCGCGGATGGCACCTGGATGTCCTACGTCCATCCTTCGCAAAATGTTCTCGAAATGCGCCGCTATCAGCAAATGGGAGAAACTGGCTACGTTGCGGAACGCAAGCGCGAAGCGACAGAATTCATACGCGCCGACTACGAACGCTTCGCCTGGATCAGCATCAAGCGATTTATCTACTACTGGGGCGGGCTGCCGCGATCGTCTGAAATCCCAGCTCTGGCGCCGTTAAAGAATTCCATATTTTTGGCTTCCTCCGTACTAGCATTCTGGGGACTCGGACGCGCATTACGAAAGCGCCAGCCAGGCGCGTGGCTGTTTTTGTGGCTGATTCTGTGTTACCCGACAGTTTACTATTTTGTGTTTCCGCATCCCCGATACCGCCATCCCATCGAGCCCGAACTCGGGATTCTGATCGTTTACGTCATCGCAGAAGCCGAATCGTCTCGCATCCATAAGCTGCCATCGAACTAGCCAATCCTCCAGTGCGTTTCCTGCCCGTTCGGCTGATGCGCCGCTGCTCGGCACGGCGCATGATGAAATCGCAACAAACACCCAAGGAGAAAGTAATGGCAGCTTCAGGCATCGCGAAATTTTCAGACGACTTGGCTACGGCCGCAATGCAGTCGGGAGAATCAGTAATCACGGTATTCGGTCGCAGGCGGACACCTTCGAGCGGCATTCACTGGCGCGCAGGCATTGTGGTCACCGCCGATCACACAATTCAGCGCGAGCAAGATATTAGTGTCGTCCTGCCCAGCAAGAAACGTGTGGAAGCCAAATTGGCGGGGCGCGATCCGGGCACAGATCTGGCGGTCCTCAAGCTTGACGGTGGCAACGCCCAGGTGCCCGCGTTCGACGATCCTACAAAGCTCAAACTCGCCAACTTTGTTCTTGCTCTGGGGCGCACACGCGCGGGAGATCTAGTCGCCAGCTCCGGAATCATCGGTGGCATCGGCGGCAAATGGCGCACCTGGCGCGGTGGTCGCGTTGACCAGAGCATCCGGCTTGCTCTCGAACTTTATCCGGGATTCTCCGGGGGCCCACTGGCGAGTGCGGAAGGCAAAGTTCTGGGCGTAAACACCAGCGGACTGGGCCGGGGTCGGCCAATTACGATTCCCGTCGCCACGGTCAATCGCACGGTCGATGAACTGCTCGAAAAGGGCTACGTTGCGCGTCCTTATCTCGGAATCGCCATGCAGCCAGTCACAATCCCGGAAAGCCTCGCTGGCAAGCTGAAGTCATCACCTTCAGGAGGGCTCATGGTATTGCACGTCGAAGCAAGTGGACCGGCAGACAATGCCGGAATCGTTTTAGGCGATGTCATCGTCGAATTAGAGGGTAACCCTGCTCTGGATATTGAAAACATCCGTGAGCTGCTGGCCTCGGCAAAAATCGGCGACAGCCTCCTCGCCACGGTGCTTCGTGCCGGAGCACCGGTAGAGCTTTCTGTGAAGTTGGCGGAGCGTCCAGCGAGATAACCATATGGATCACAGCTTGGCGAACGGCAATGGGAGCCGTGGAGTTCGCGTCTTGCTTGCCTCCGCTTCCGCCGTTCGCCGGGCCGGCCTCGAAGCGCTGGTGAAGTCTGCTCCAGCTCTCAAGCTAGTCGGGAGCTTGCAAGGCACTCAGACGATTGCACAGCGAGCGGTGGAGTTACAGCCCGACGTCATACTTGCGGATCTCGATAGCGAATCGTCACTCCGTTCAAATGGATCGACAAATTTCCCGACAGTGGCCTTGATCGACAAGCCAGACTCGTCTTGGACGGCTCAGGCCCTGCGATCTGGGGTTAAAGCAATTTTGCCTCGAGATGCTGGAATCGAGGAAATTCTCCCGGCAATCCTGGCCGCGTTCGCGGGCCTAGTATTGCTCGATCCGGAAGTCACTCAGAACCTGGTGCAGAGCATTCGCAGCCCGGCATCTCCGATGGAACCCCCACATGAGGATCTGACTCCGCGTGAAATTGAAGTTCTCGCCATGCTGGCTGAAGGACTCGGCAACCGGCAAATTGCTGATCGGCTGGGAGTTTCCGACCATACCATCAAGTTTCACATTAGCTCTATTCTGGACAAACTTGGCGCTTCAACGCGCACCGAAGCCGTAACTCTTGGCCTCCGCATGGGGCTGATTCTCCTCTGACTCACTATTTTCTTCCTGCCTCGTCTAAGCGATATCTGAAGGAGGAAATATGGAACAGAATCGGCGGTTTGCCACTTGGACGGGGGTAATCCTGGGCCTCTTTCTGGCCGTGGTGTTGAACGTTGCACTGGCCCATGCTTCCCACAATGACAATGACGAGGCGGTCGTCACAGAGGAGTTTCACCATACTTATCCGTTGACTGCGAATGGCCGCATGGAACTTGAGAACATCAATGGTGCCGTTCACATTTCCGTGTGGGACCGCAACGAAGTGAAAGTGGATGCGGTGAAGCGCGCTCGAAATGAAGATCAGTTGAAGGATGTGGATATCCTTATTGAAAACCGCGCGGATTCCATTTCGATTGAAACCAAGTATCGCGAACGGGACAAGGATTACCATTATTTTGATGGGCGGAACAATCCCGCCTCAGTCGAATACACTCTGACCGTCCCTCGCACTGCCCGCCTGGATGAAATCAAACTCATCAACGGGTCGCTCGACGTCACCGGCGTCAGCGGTGAAGTGCATGCCTCTTGCATCAACGGAAAACTAACCGCGCGCGGGCTTGCCGGCCGCGCCAGGTTGGCGACGATCAATGGACATCTCGACGCGAATTTCGAGCGATTGCAAGCCACTCCGATTGAGCTTTCGTCTGTAAACGGCCCGGTTGATTTAACCCTGCCTTCCGACGCCAAAGCCAGCATAGAGGCCACGACTGTGAGTGGAGGAATTGACAACAGCTTTGGACTGCACACAAATGATCATCGTTTCGTGGGCCACGACTTGCGAGGAGAGTTGGGTGGCGGCGGCGTACAAATCAGGCTGAACAACGTAAATGGAAGGATTGATGTCCGGCACGCGAATGATGGACACGCGCTCAGCCCGGCTCGGGACATCGGCGGCAACCGTGGAGAGGACGAAATCTAGACTGCTGCTGGCTGCACCACCTCGGTCAGCGCAGACGCAAATGCGCCGACGGCGTGGTCGATCTGTTCTTTGGTGATGATGAGAGGCGGCTGGAAGCGGACCACGTTTCCGTAAACGCCTCCCACGCCTACTAGCACACCCTGACGTAACAAAGAATCGCGAATCGCCTCTGCTTCAGAGCTAGCCGGGGTGAGCTTTTCGTCCCGTGCCAACTCAACTCCGATCATCAGCCCGAGGCCCCGGACTTCGCCGATCAGCGGATTCTGCTTCTGCAGCTCTCGCAGTTTCTTCATTGCGTATTCCCCCGTTTCGGCGGCGCGCGCAGGCAAGTTCTCATCCTGCATGAACTGAATGTTGGCCAGCGACGCCGCGCAGGAAACTGGGTTGCCACCGAAAGTCGAAAGATGATCGCCTGGTTTGTAGGCGGCGGCAATCTCTGGACGAGTGGTGAACGCGCTGAGTGGGAATCCGTCAGCAATGCCTTTTGCAGTGACCAGGATGTCGGGCTCAACGCCATAATGCTCAATGGCGAACATCTTTCCGGTGCGTCCGAAGCCAGACTGTACTTCGTCGGCGATAAAAAGAATTCCATGCTGGTCGAGAATCTTCTTCACCTCGCGAAAATAATTCTTCGGAGGAACCAGGATGCCGCCTTCACCCAAAACAGGTTCCGCGATAAAGGCTGCTACATCGCCGGAGGTCGCGAAGCGAATGACCTCATCGATAGACTTCGCGCACTGGCGGCCGCATTCGTCCGGATCGTTGGGCCAAAGCGAACGATACGGATATGGCGCCGGAGCAAAGGCGACCCCCGCCGCATACGGCCCGCCTCGCTTTTTCCGGCCTTGATTACCGGTGATGCTCAGTGCTCCCCAACTGCGTCCGTGAAAACTGCCGTGCAGTGCGATGAATTCGTGCTTGCCGGTATAAAGGCGCGCCAGCTTCATTGCACCTTCGATGGCTTCCGCGCCTCCATTGCCGAAGAACGTCTTCGTGAGCCCTTGCGGAGCGATTTGTACGATCTTCTCAGCCAGATCAGCCACGGGCTGCACGTGATACAGATAGGACGAGCAGTGTACCAGCTTGTCTATCTGCGCTTTGGCGGCCGCAATCACTCGCGGATTATTATGACCGGCATTGACGACGGAGATTCCGGAGAAGCAGTCCAGGTATTCGCGCCCGTTTTCATCCCAGACTTTGGCGCCGCTGGCCCGGTCAATGACGATCGGGGCCACGGACTTCACGAAGCCAGTCATTACGTAGTCTTTGTATTTTTGGATGGTGTCAGACATAAGTGCCTCGGTAAATCGAACCCGTCGTATCGGAAATTCTAGGCTAGTGCCTGGGCCAGATCGGCGAGAATGTCTGCCACATCTTCGATTCCCACGGAGATGCGGACCATTCCATCGGTGATACCGATCGCCTTTCTTCCCTTCTCTCCCAGCGCGGCGTGGGTCATGGTGGCGGGATGGGAGATCAAGGTTTCGACTCCGCCTAGAGATTCTCCAAGTGAGCACACCCGCACCCGCTTCAACATTTTCGCCGCATTCGCCAACGATCCAGTTTCAAAAGTAATCATCGCGCCAAAGCCGCTCATCTGACGCCGCGCAAGTTCATGCTGGGGATGGTCTTTCAGTCCGGGATAAAAAACCTTCTTTACTTTCTTATGACGCACCAGGAATTCCGCGACAGCACGGCCATTGCAATCATGTTGAAGCATGCGAACGGCCAGAGTCTTCGTCCCTCGCAGCACCAGCCAGCATTCGAAGGGTGACAGAATGGCTCCGGCGGCCTTCTGGACAAAACCCAACCGCTCAGCCTGGTCTCGGCGCGTGCAGACGACAACTCCGCCCAGGCCATCGCTGTGACCGTTCAAAAATTTCGTGGTCGAGTGGACCACCATGTCCGCTCCGAATTTGAGCGGCTGCTGGAAATAGGGCGACATGAAGGTGTTATCGACCACCAGCTCGACTTTCTTGCGGCGGCAGATGCGCGCAACGGCTTCAATGTCACTCAAGGCCATCAGCGGATTGGTCGGTGTCTCCACGTACACCATGCGTGTGTTCTTCCGGATGGCGCGCGCGACATTCTTTGGGTCTGAAGTATCCACATAGGTGAATTCAAAGCCGTAGCCGGAAAGCACCTGATTAAACAGTCGTGGAACCCCTCCATACAGGTCGTGGCCGCAAACGAAGTGGTCGCCGCTCTTGTACATGGCGCAGATGGCGTTGATCGCCGCCATGCCACTAGCAAAGACGCGTGATGCGACACCACCTTCGAGCGAAGCGAGATTCTGTTCCAGCCGGTCGCGCGTGGGATTAGAAACGCGGGCGTACTCGTATCCTTTGTGCTTGCCGAGTTCTTCCTGAACATAGGTAGAACTGGCGTAGATGGGAACATTGACCGCGCCGGTCAGGGGATCAGGTTCCTGGCCTTCGTGGATGGCGCGGGTGGAGAAACCGGGCTGTTTGGGTTTGGTCATGGCATCAGGGGCAAATTCGTCGTTGGTCGTCGGTCGTCGGTCGTTGGCCAAAAACTCCTGATGAAAATTGTGTGGTCACCGTCCTCAATAGCTTTTGCCAACGACGAATGGCCAACGACGAACGACGGTCCCTCAAATTCCACCTTCAAAAATCTTCTTTGACAAATACCGTTCGGCCGAATCGGGAATGATCGTCACCACCCGTTTCCCCGCTCCCAGTCTTCTCGCGATCTCTAAGGCCGCGAACACGGCGGCGCCACCACTTGAACCCGAGAGAACTCCTTCCTTCGCCGCGAGCGTGTTTACGGTGTCGAATGCGTCTTTGTCAGTGACCATAAGAATTTCATCGCAGACCGAGCGGTCGAAATTTTTCGGGATGAAACTCGCGCCTATACCTTCCACTTTGTGCTTCCCGGGCGAACCACCGCCGAGCACCGACCCCTGAGTTTCTACAGCTACCGTGAGCACGTGCGGCAATTTCTTCTTCATGTAGCGAGAAACTCCGGTAAAAGTCCCCGCTGTGCCTGAGCCGATTACGAATGCATCGAGGCTGCCTTCCATCTGCTCGAAAATTTCTGTGGCAGTCGTCTCGTAGTGATAATCGGGATTGGCGGGATTCTCAAATTGTCCGGCCATGAACGCGCCAGAAGTCTTCGCCGCGTACTCCTGCGCCCGACGAATTGCCCCCGCCATGCCTTCTTCATCGGGAGTGCGGGTCACATCTGCACCCAGCGCGCGCATAATCTTCACTTTTTCTTCAGAGAAGCGCTCAGGGACGAACAACGCGACTTTGTAACCGCGATTCACGCCGATGAGGGCCAGGCCGATGCCGGTGTTTCCAGCCGTCGCTTCTACGATCACTCCGCCCGATTGGAGCCGCCCTTGTTTTTCAGCACGCCGAATGATTCCAATCGCGGCGCGATCTTTCACGCTGCCACCCGGGTTCAAGTATTCGAGTTTCGCGAAAATGTCCGCTGAGGAGGGCGGCACCATCCGTCGCAGGCGAAGCATCGGGGTCTGGCCGACCAGCTCGGTAATGTCGTCGGCGACACGCAGGTTGGCGTTGGAAAGAATCGGCACCCTACAGGGTACGGAAGAGCGCGGGAAGCGTCAATGAAGCAGTCGTTGGGGCAGTGTCCTAATTTGATTAGGACACGACCGTCGTTGGTCCTCGGCCGTTGGTCGTTGGCCAGACGGCATAATCGGCAGCGAGAACTCGCAGATTGTCTGGGATTTGAAAGGGTGCGGCTTACAGCCGCACCGCTGATTTGACGGAGGGTTTTACGGCGCGCCTGAAGGCGCGCCCCTTCAAATCGACGAGCTAGAGTTCCTCGCAGCGATCAATGCTTCTGGCGAACGGCCAACGACTTCATCGTCACTGCACGCCGCCTGCGCCCTGGCGCTCCTGGCCGGGATAATAACCACTGCGGGTCCGCACTGTCAGCTTTTTATAAGGACGGGCGTGCGCATCCACATGGATCGTTCTAAACCCTCCCACGTTTTTCGGGGTGGTGGGAGTGTAAGTAATTGTGTACTGGTTGCGAATGTCATGAGCGATGTTGCGGCTGATCTCATCAACTTCGTTAAGGGTCGGAGGGAAAAAGGCAATGCCGCCGGTGCGATCTGAAATGACTTCCAGGGCCCGCTTGGCCCGGCGCGCCTTCTCTTGTCCGAGCAGGCCGATGGCGTAGACTGTCGGGCCATTCTCCTGCTGCATCCGATGCACGGCTTGTTCCAGGTTTTCCTGGCTGGCGTCGTCCTCGCCGTCGGTCACTACAAACAACACTTTCCTTTGCAGGGGCGAGTGGATCAAGTAATCCGCCGACGCAATGATCGCGTCATATAACGCTGTGCCGCCGCGCGCCTCAACTTTTTCAAGCGCGACCTGAAGCTTCTTGATATCAGAGGTGAACTCCTGATCCAGGTAATATTCATCGCTGAAGTTCACTACGAACACCTGGTCCTGCGCATTGCTGGCCCGCACCAGATTGAGCGCAGCCTTGTTCACCTCATCACGCTTCTCCCGCATGGAGCCTGAGTTATCAATCACGATGCCGATCGCCACTGGGATATCTTCCTGCCGGAAGGAGCGGATCTGCTGGGGTTGGCTGTTCTCGAACACCGAGAAATCGTTTTTGCCGAGGTTTGTTACTAGTCGATTTCTTTCGTCCACCACGGTGGCATGGAGCGTGACTTCCTGCGCTTCCGCATGAAAGACGAAAACACCGTTGTCGTTAGCCGGCGCTTCTCCCGCCGCCCTTGAAGCCTGGTCTTGAGGGCCCGCGGGTGATTGGGCCGCTGGCGGGTTTGCGGACGTTTGGCCTGAAGGCGGCGTTTGCGGCGGCGGAGCCTGACTGGGTTGTTGTACCTTGCTCTGAGGCGTGGGCGTCTGACTGCTTTGTGAAGGCGCCGACGTTTGGGCCGTAAGGAGCCCGCAAAAGATCAGAAATAAGAAGGCAGAGACTACTCTGCTTGAGGCACATCTATTGCGAAGCTGCATAGTACCCAGTTCTGGCATAAACATGGAGCGGCGGCAGTCCTTTTGGCGGAAGCAACTTAATCTTTATCTTATGCCATTTGCCGTCGTGCCCTGGGTTCTTTGGACGGTATCCGAGCACATATTGGTTGCGTAGCTCGATTCCAATTTTTGTAGCCACATCGGCCAGGTCGTTCGGGTTGTCTATGGTAAATGACCGGCCTCCACTAATTTCCGAGACATCGCTCAACAGCACCGGCCCCAGCCGCTCCTCCTCGGTGGCAAAATAATGATCATAAATACCTATGGAATAGATCATTACGTCGGCTTCCTTCACCAGAGACTTAATCTCCCCCTCGGTGTAGCGGCTGTGGTTGTCACCACCGTCGGAGATAATCAGGAGGGCCTTTTTGGGGTATTTGGCTTGCCGCATCTTGCTGATGCCGAGATAGATTGCGTCCAATAGTGCCGTGCGTCCTTTGGGTACGGTGTATAGGAGCTTGCCTTGGATGTCCTCCACGGACTGGGTGAAATCGGAAATCTCTTCCGGCTTGTCGGCAAACGCGATCATGAAAAACTCGTCTTGCGGGTTCGCCGTCTTGAAGAACTCGGTCACGGCTTCGCGCGCGCGCTCGACCTTGCTGCTCATGCTGCCGCTCATATCGAAAATCACGCCGAGCGAAATCGGCGCGTCTTCACTGGAGAAATGCCGCAGATCCTGCTGCTCCTTGCCTTCGTATACCTCGAAGTTTTCTTTGTCGAGTCCAGTCACCAGGCGGTTCATCGGGTCGGTAACCGTCACCGGGACCAGGACCAGATCGACTTTCGACTTCATTGTCGGAGCATGAGCTCGGACTGTATCCAACACATTCTCTTGCTCACTCTTTTCCGGCTCGATCCGAGGAGAAATGTGGATTTCATCCATGTCGGGAGTCTGCGCGAATGCGGATGGTACGCCTTGCAAAATGAAGGAAGCGATCAGTGCCAGAAGAAAAGCAAATGCTCTAGGTTGGTAGATTCGCGCCGAAACCGGGGTTGGTTTTTGGAATGGGACTTGGCGAATTAGAACCCGGGGCCGAGAGGACCCGCGCCCTTTTTGGCGCGCCATAAAATCCTCGAATCGAGTGCAGATATTATCACATGTTCGGCGAAGTGGTGTTAAAAGTTTGTCACCGATTTCCCAGACTTGGCTTGGATTCCCATGTTGCGCAAAAGTTTGCCCAACCCGTGCATGGCTCTTCTCTTTTCGAAGGCCGCTCCGGGTGGCCGTCGACCGCTTGGTACAATCGGTTGGTTCTTGGCAAATGGCACACATAGAATCCTTCCGCGCCCTTCGTTATGATCCCGCTCGGGTTGCGCTCACCCAGGCGGCCACCCAGCCCTACGACAAAATCAGCCCCGAGATGCAGGATCGTTATTACGCGGCCAGTCCCTATAACCTGGTCAGAATTATCCTGGGCAAGCGCAATGCCAACGACGGGCCTACAGACAATCCTTATACCCGGGCCGCCACCTTCTTTGATAACTGGCGTCGTGAGGGAATATTCCAGCAAGATCTGCAACCCTCGCTCTATCGCTACTGCCAGCAGTTCTTAGCACTCGGCGGCAGCGTGCACCTGGAACGCCGTGGATTTATCGCACTGGGTAAGCTGGAGGACTACGCGTCCGGGGTGGTGTTCCGGCATGAGCAAACCTTGGCGAAACCTAAAGCCGACAGGCTGGACCTACTGCGGGCTACTCGCGCCCATTTCGGCCAGATCTTCATGCTGTATAGCGATCCGGCGGGTGAAATAGAAAACAGCCTGGCTCCGAGCGATGCTCCGCTAATGGAGATGAGGGATGAATACGGTGTCCTCCACCAGGTGTGGAGGATTTCCGATCCGAGGACCATCGAGCAAGTCCGCAGCAGGATGCATGACAAAAAGCTCATCATCGCCGATGGGCATCATCGCTACGAGACTGCGCTGACTTATCGGAATGAACAGCGAGCTTCGGCGGGCGAGGCGCCACCCCCCCACTCCGGGCTTGCTCCCTACGAACTGGCAATGATGACGTTCGTCAACATGGACAGCCCGGGTCTGCTCATTCTTCCCACCCATCGGGTGGTGCATGGGCTGGCAGATTTCTCAGTGGATTCGCTCCGCGCGGGTGCGAGTGAGTTTTTCAGCGTGGAAGAAGCCGACGCCTCGATCAACGCTTCGCGGGCCACAGCCATGCTTCGCGAGGCAGGGCATACCGGTACCTCCTTGCTAGTTGTCGGGCGCGACCGCGTGTTTCTACTCAGCCGGTCGAAAGCACCGGACTCGGCGTTCGGCAACCTTTCACTCCGCCAGCAAACGCTTGACGTCGTGCAGCTTCATAAGTGTTTGCTGGAGGGCGTGCTTGGAATCTCTGAGGAGGCAATCCGCGACCAGCAGAATGTGAGTTATATCCGCGATGCCGGCGAAGCTATGGCTATGGTCCGCAGCGGCCAGGCCAATTTGGCGTTTCTTATGAATCCGGCGCGAATGCCGCAAATTCGGGACATTGCTTTTGCCGGCGAAGTGCTCCCGCAGAAGTCTACGGACTTCTATCCCAAGCTGCTCAGCGGCTTGACCATCTATGCATTGGAATAGGACTCACCAGGGCCGCAGAATCCGGTGCGCCGCGCATTTGCTGGTCGCAGCCATCTTAGCGCTCTCGCTGCAGTGGCTGCTGTTTGGTCAGGCTACGCCTGCTCCGGTTGCTCCTCCGAACCAAGTGTCTCCAACCCAGGTTTCTCCAACCCATGCTTCTCCAAGCCTGGCTCCTGCAAATCAGGCTCCTGCGAACCAACCTCCGGCGGCGGCCCAACCGGCTACTGGACAGCGCACCTTGCTGATCATGATTGACCCGGCGCATGGAGGCACCGAATCCGGTGCGGTTCTGAATCCCGTAATTCTGGAAAAAGATGTGACCCTGGCCCTCGCCCGGAGGTTGCGCCAGCAACTAGGCACGCGTGGCATTCAGTCCCAACTTCTTCGTGATTCCGATGGAATACTCTCCGCCGACCAGAGGGCCGCACTTGCCAATGCTGCTCAGCCAGCCCTCTATATCAGTATTCACGCCACGTCCCAAGGTAGCGGTATGCGAATCTACACCGCTATGCTCCCTGCTGGTGGTGATAACAGCGGGCCATTTGTGGACTGGCAGACTGCGCAATCAGCCTCACTAGCCCACAGCCGATGGGCCCAAGGACAACTTGTCGCAGCGGTCCAGAAGACGGGTTTTCCGGTCCGATCGCTGGCTGCTCCGCTCCGTCCCCTGAATAACATTACGGTGCCCGCTCTGGCCCTTGAAATCGCGCCCACAACAGGTGACGTCTCGCAACTGGCTTCAGCCGATTATCAACAGATGATCTCGGCGGCGCTGGCGAACGGCATTGCCACGCTGATTCCCTCGCTCCGGGCGAAGACGGAGTTCGCGCCATGATCCCTCGCCAGTTCGCCTTCGCGACGGTGATTCTTTTCAGTTTAGCCGTCGGGATGTCAGTGTATGTGTGGCAGTTACGGCGCCGCGAAGCCCTCAACCCACAGCCTTCGGTGCCAGCACAACATGTGAGTCCGCCAACTGTGGGCCCGATGGAAAAAGTTACGGTGTATGTGGCCTACGACGATCCGGGGGAACTGCGTGCGCAGTCAATTTCTATTCCTCTATCCTCCGGCCGGCAGCAGCGCGCAGAAGAACTTTTGCGCGGGTTGCTGAACATCTACCTGGAGAAGAACTCGCCCCATCCGCTGGGTGCCGGATCTGAGGTTCACGATGTGTACCTGGTAAATCAGGGTATTGCCGTCCTGGATCTGAATTCTGCCTTCGTAAACGGGCAAACATCGGGTGTCTTGGCCGAAGAACTCACAGTTGCTTCCATGATTCAAACGCTCTCAACAAATATTCCCGAGCTGATGCGGGTCAAGATTCTGGTCGACGGGAAAGAGCGGGAGACCCTCGCCGGGCACTCGGACCTCTCCGGTTTTTACGACGTGTCGGAGGTTGAAGCCCTGGCAAAGCAGTTGTCGGCTCAATAGTTGCGGGGAAAGCACAGGTTTTGGGCAAACATCTATGGTGCACTATTTCGCAACTGTCCTATGTACTTTCAACTGCTCTCGCCCTGGATATTCGTGCTAGACTCCGTCCAGTAACTGTGGCGCATAAGTTTGGGGCTGCGCTCGGTTGCAGATTTGCGGCGCTCTCAGCGGCTGGGTTGCCCTTCGTCCGCGTCAGTGCTGCAAGTGCTAGTCCGGTCCGCGGAAGGTTCTTCCGCTTCTTCGCGCACGCATGAAGTTTGAGCTGTGACCTTAAAGCTCTGGGCTGTGGTTTGGTCAGGAGCTCACGCCCGGGCTTCCGAGCCCGAAACCGGGGTAGAGAATGACGGTCGCGGTACATCAGGACGTGTGCAGTTCCTTCTTCCAGCGAGTTCGGCGAGCTAGCTCGCGCGCTCTTCTTCTGGATTATGACGGCACCCTCGCGCCTTTCACGCCCGACCGCAACCGTGCATTTCCCTATCGCGAAATTCCGGAGCTGGTTTCCCAAATCATGCGGCAGGGGACGCGCGTGGTGCTCATCAGCGGACGTCCGGCCACCGAGTTGCTCTTTCTGAGCGGCATTCATCCTCATCCCGAAATCTGGGGAAGTCACGGCTCGGAGCGGCTCCTTCCCGACGGTTCTTATGAAGTCGAAGCCCCACCGCCCGAGCAGCGGACCGCCTTACAAATTGCCTCCCGGTCATTGCGATCGTGCGGACTTGGCCCGCGGACCGAGACAAAGCCCGGTGGGGTCGCGATCCACTGGCGGGGTCTGTCCTCGGAGGAGCGAGCCGCAATTGAGAACAAAGTCAGAAACCTCTGCTCCTCGCTGGTGAACGATTACGGCTTGCAGTTGCTGCCGTTTGATGGCGGTCTCGAGCTGCGCGCACCCGGCAAGAACAAGGGAGATGCTGTCGCTGCTATCCTGGCTGAGGCGGGCCAGGGAGTTGCCGCGGCATATTTAGGCGACGATCAGACAGACGAGAATGCCTTTCGTGCCATCAAAGGACGGGGACTTGCCGTTTTGGTTCGCCCCGAACCTCGGCCAACTATGGCCGACGTGTGGTTGCGGCCTCCTGACGAATTGGGTCGGTTTCTGCGGGACTGGCTATTGGCCTGTGGAGCGGAAATATGAAGCTGCTTGAAGGGCGTTTGATCAATGTCTCGAACCGCTTGCCGGTGGAGATCAAGACCCGTGTCGGCCATCCGCGGCTTACTCCCAGCGCGGGAGGGCTTGCCTCAGCGCTGGATAGCATTTGGCGCCACCATCACGGGATATGGATCGGCTGGGCCGGGGCTGCGGATTCGGAGATCGCCACCAGTCTTCTGCAGAAAGCTGCTCGCGGACGCTCATACGTGCTCAAGGCTGTACCCCTGTCGCAGCAAGAGGTTTCCAAGTTCTACTCTGGCTTCGCCAACGAAATTATCTGGCCGTTATTTCACGACATGCCTTCACGCTGCAATTTCGATCCCGAATACTGGGAAATTTACCAGCGCGTGAACCGGAAGTTTGCCCAGGCAGCGGTCGAAACCACGACCAGCACAGACCTGATCTGGGCCCATGACTATCACCTGATGCTGATGGGCCGTTATTTGAGGGAAGCGGGATGCCGCGCTCGCACCGGTTTTTTTCTGCATATTCCATTTCCTGCGCCGGATGTTTTCGAGAAACTACCGTGGCGAAAGTCCATTTTGCGGTCATTGCTGCAATATCACCTGCTGGGGTTCCAAACCGACCGCGATCGCTACAATTTCCTGAGCTGCCTGGAGCGGATTGTCCCCGAAGCCATTACTGAGCGGGACGAATCTCACAACGTCGTGGTCCTCGATGGCCGACGGACCAAAGTTGATACCTTCCCCATCAGCATTGCGTTTGACGAGTTTGCCAGCCACGCCGCGGGCCGCGAAGTGGAGACTTCAGCGATTCAGCTCCGGCGGGAATTGATGAACAATTTTGTAGTGCTGGGCGTGGACCGGATGGATTACACCAAAGGCATCCCTGAGCGATTGAAGGCTTTTCGAATTCTCCTCAAGCGGTATCCGGAACTACGGCATCGAGTCACCATGGTGCAAGTCGTGGTCCCCAGCCGAGAAGAGATCCGTGAGTACAAGCAGTTGCGACGGGAAGTGGAGCTGCTGGTGAGCCAGATTAATGGCGAATTCACTGAGGCCGGATGGGTCCCGATTCACTACATGCATCGCAGTCTCACCCGGACCCAGTTGCTCACTTATTACCGCGCCGCCGATATCGCTTTGATCACTTCGTTGAAAGACGGAATGAACCTGGTCGCCAAAGAATTCTGCGCCGCCCAGGTGGATGAACGCGGCGTGGTCGTGATCAGCGAATTCGCGGGGGCCGCAGCCGAGCTACAGCATGGCGCGATCGTGATCAATCCCAACGACCTGGCAGGGATCGCCGAGGCCATTCACCGTGCCTGCGTGATGCCGGTGGAAGAAAAGCGTGCACGCATGCACCTGATGCGCGAAATCGTTCGTACCTATAACGTCCAGGGCTGGGCAGAAGCATTTCTGAGTGCTGCGATCACAGCGGATCCCCAGGCGGGACGCGAAGCTAGCGGATCCTCCGGCGAAGATACCAGCCTCCCGCTGACTGCGTCCGCGCCCTCACAGAATCAGAGGATCGCGTAGCCCGGCTTGGGTATGAGAGTGCGCGGCTTGCCGCCGCCCCGACGATCGATCAAGAAAAAGCCCGAGGCCGCGGCGATTCTTCCGCAGGTGAGCAGACCAACAAACTACTTTCTCGCCCCTACTTTTCCCGTCTTTGCTTTCCCACTCGCGTTCTTGTGCTTTCCCAGCCGCTCCAGCACTGCTGCGACGATCAGGGGCAATCCTACGGTCGCATCCACGAACACTTCTCCGAAACGCCCCCCCTCGGACGGCGGCACAAATTTCCCCCACGAAATCGCCTCGCTGTAAGGACTGCCAGAAAGTCCGCCCCAATACACCGGCTCCGGACAAATGCGCACGCCATAGTGATAGCGCTTCAGGGGAAGGTTCTCGCCCATGCGGCGATGGCGCAATTCGATGAACGGCCCAAACTGTTGCGACCAGTTCCGCGGAACTCCGCCACCAATCGTAAAAATTCCCAGCCGGGTCTGCCGAAGGAGCGTTGAGGCGAAATGCTCCAGGTCTTCGAATGGATCGAAGCGAATCTTGTGCCTTCCCGAACTCTCGCGCATCCGATTGTGCAGGGCCACGTCCAAGCCAAGCTCGGAATCGGTGAAGGCGGGCACAAAGACCGGGACGCCCTTTTCATGAGCCGACTTCAGAATTCCGCGCTGATCTTCTTTATCCTTGGCATGCTTCGCCAGGTGCGCGCCGATGGCGTGATTTAGCTTGTACGAGCACATCACCTCGGAATGGTCCCAGTCCTCCAGCACCGCTGACATTACGCGTTCAACGTCATCAAGGTTCTGCTCCGGCTCGAGCGTGTCATAGACGCGGTTGTATCCCTGTTCGTATAGTTCAGTGTCTGAGACCTCGGGGTTGTAGCGGAAGTGCGAGCGGCCGGTCGCCTCCACGAGTCCGTGCGCCATGAGTGCGCCGGTAGAAACAATCGCGTTCACGATCCCACGATCAATTAGTTCCGCAACGATTAGGCCTTGCTTGGCCACGGTCATCGCGCCGGCGAGGGTCATGACAACAAAGCAATCTTTGTCGCGAGCCATGGTTTCGAGCACGTCGGCGGCTTCGCCGACCTGGCGCCCGGTGAATGCGGTCTTCGACATCGCCCGCACCAGGTCATCAATCGAGCGGATGCTGGAAAGATCCAGCGGCTCCAGCGGAATCAAGCGGTCTTCGATGGGATTGTGGAGCTTTCGGTCGATTCCTGCGCCGTCATCGTCGCCGTGCTTCATAGCGTCCCCCTACTTCTGACTCGGAAGGATTACTTTACTAGAGCCTGAAGGGATCGTGCCAGTGAACAGCTAACTGCGAGCTACTGCCTACCAGGCGCGCGGACGCGTCTTTCGACGAAAATGTAGCGGACGAGAGCGTCCGCCCTACCCGTGCTTGCTAGAAGCTAGTAGCTAGCGGCTAGCAGCTGTTGTTATGCTATTTCCTTCGCAAGGAGCAGAATTTGCCAGACAAGTTCCGCGTAGGACTCGTCCAGATGTCGGCGACGCCCGATCCGGACAAGAACCTACAGCGCGCGATTGATCGTCTGCATCAGGCTGCGGCGAAAGGCGCGCAGATCATCTGCCTGCCGGAACTTTTTCAAACACAATATTTCTGCCAGAGGGAAGATGCGGCACTGTTCGATCTCGCCGAGCCGATCCCCGGGCCGGCTACTACGAGACTGGCCGAAGCCGCGAAACTATTGCACATTGTCTTGATCGGATCGTTGTTCGAAAAGCGAGCGCCGGGGGTTTACCACAACACCGCTGTGATGATCGACGCTGATGGCAGTCTGCGCGGCATCTACCGCAAGATGCACATCCCCGACGATCCCCTCTATTACGAGAAGTATTACTTCACCCCCGGCGACCTCGGCTTTAAAGCGTTTGATACAAACGTGGGACGTGTTGGCACTCTCGTTTGTTGGGACCAGTGGTATCCGGAAGGCGCGCGGCTCACGGCGTTGCAGGGTGCGCAGGTACTTTTTTATCCCACGGCAATCGGCTGGCATCCCGCAGAAAAAGAACAGTGGGGCGTGGCCCAGCACGATGCCTGGCAGACCATCCAGCGCGCCCACGCAATCGCCAACGGGGTTTACGTTGCAGTCGTGAATCGTGTCGGCTTTGAAGAAGGAGATATTCGCGGCAACAAGGCGCCTGGTAAGGGACTGGAGTTTTGGGGAGGATCGTTTGTTGCGGATCCTTTCGGGCGGGTGATCGCACAAGCCTCGCATGACAAGGAAGAGATCCTTATCGCAGACGTGGACTTGAAGGCACTTGAAGATATCCGCCGCAACTGGCCGTTCTTGCGCGACCGTCGAATTGATAGCTACGGGCCGCTTACCAGCCGGCTGATTGATTAGAAACCATGCGCAAGCCTGTCGCTTCAACCGAAAACTCTGCTTGCCCTTTGCGCATGCCGGCCGAATGGGAGCCGCATGCTGCCACTTGGCTTGCCTGGCCGCATTTTCGCGGCGATTGGCCGGGTAAATTCGAACCTATTCCGTGGGTTTACGCTGAAATCATTCGCTACCTGAGCCGGTGCGAGCGCGTGGAACTGATCGTGAACGATTCAGCTGCTGAGAAGCTGGCGCGCAAGACTCTCAAGCGCGCGCATGCGCTGAATGACAACATCCGGTTCCATCGCTGGCGCACAAACCGCGTCTGGACGCGGGATTCAGGCTGTGCTTTTGTGTGCTCGTGTGGCGCGGGCGCCCCCGCCCGCGAAAGCACTTCGGGGGCTAAAGCCGAGATCTATTCTGGAGCGCTAAATGCACGGCCAGAGGCCATGCTCCACCCAAAAGCTGTTTACGGGAACCGCATGAAAGAACGCGGTCCGCTGGCTGCGGTCAAGTGGCGCTTCAATGCCTGGGCAAAGTATCCCAACTGGAAACATGACGAAAAAATCGGCAGCCGGATGGCCAAGGCTGCTAGTGCGCAAGAATTTCAGCCAACGTTCAGGAAGACCCGCGTCGTGCTCGAAGGCGGATCCATCGAAGTCAACGGCCGGGGCACACTAGTTACTACCGAAGAATGTCTGCTCAGTCGAGTGCAGCAGCGCAATCCGGGAATGAAGAAGGCTGAGTACGAGAAGATTTTCGCCGAATATCTAGGGGCGACCAACGTCATTTGGCTGGGCTCGGGCATCGTCGGCGACGACACGCATGGCCACGTGGACGACATTACCCGCTTCGTTTCCCGAGATACGGTCGTCACCTGCGTTGAGGCCGATCCTTCCAGCGAAAATTATGAAGCGCTACGCGAGAACATCCGCCGCCTGCGTGACGCAACCATAGAAGACGGCAAGCCGCTGGCAACTATCGATCTGCCGATGCCGGCTCCGGTGTATTTCGAAGGTCGCCGGCTTCCCGCGAGCTATGCAAATTTCTATATTGCCAACGGCCTCGTGCTCGTTCCGGTTTTTAATGATCCCAATGATCGCGTCACGCTGGATATCTTTGCCGACATTTTTCCGGACCGTGAAATCGTCGGAATATATTGCGGAGACCTGATCTGGGGCTTCGGCGCGGTCCACTGCATGACCCAGCAGCAGCCGGCGATTGTGTAGCCGCGGACGGCCCTCGTCCGTGGTGGGCGGGTGAGGGCACCCGCCCCTACACAATCGGTTTCAAGTCACAGGGTGATCAACTGGTGATCCACACAATCCGGATGAATCGTACCCAGAAGGTCGTTCAGCAATTTCCTCCCATGCTTAGCCAGGAAATATATGCCGGCAAACTCTCGTTCCTGCAAAGTCTTGTCCGGATAAAGAGAATTGCTGAGAGCTTCGGCATGACGGCCCACCACTTCACTGTGTCGCAACTCGGCGCGCGCCGCACGTGATTGGAGATTCGTGATCTGGTAAAGCATCTTCGACTCGGCATGGTTCGCCGACTCGACCAAAGTCTTATCCAGTTGCGCCAGTGATTCCCGGATAGCTGCCATCGAACGCTCGACCACCGCGGTTGCCTGGTCAAAGCAAGTTTGTAAGTTCGCTGGCAACATGTGGGCGCCGATTCTCTCCCGCAATGCTTCCGGGCCATGAAACACATCCGCAAATGCCAAGTGATACTTTTCCAACAAGGCTTGAGACTTTGGCTCGATGAGTGTTGCAGAAAATCGCGGAAGAATCGGAGTTACCCTGCCCAGAAGATCCTGGTAGACGACACCGGCTTGCGCAAAATACGCGACCTCGGCAGCGCCTCCGACGTAAGCCAGCGTCGGTAGCACGTAATCCTGCACCACCGGTCGAAGCAGCACATTGGGACTGAAAGATTGCGGAGCAGAGTTAGCCATTTCCGCTAGCCGTTCCTGCGAACGTTTTTCTTCGCCGATCAGGAATTGACCTCGTGAGACTTCGTGAACGGGGATCCGCGAACCCTCGCGCATCACAAAGAAGAGCGATGACGAGTTCGTTATCCGAACCTGCTGGTGATATCCGGCAGCTTGCAATTCCCGATCGCGCTGAAGCAAGAGCCGACTGATTTCCGGGGCCCGCTCGATCGCTTGACGGTAGAGCGGAGCGGCAATTTCATCCAGTTCCGGGTCTGAGCCGTCGAGCAAAATCACTCCCAAGTCGCCGAATAGCCGCGCGAAGAGTTTTGCGAACGCAGTTCCGAAAGTCTCCCCAGGGCGATAACATTCCGCGAGCAATATGGAGGTTTCGCATTCACCCAGCAGATTTGCTGCGCGGCTGACCGCTTCCGAAATCTCTGTCCCGAAGGCGATGCTTCCGACGGGAACATCGGCTTTGGCATGGGTTGCGCTTACCAGTCGCTCCACCTGCCCTTCCAGAGTTGGGATTCGGATCTGGCTCACTTCCTCAAGGTCGTGATCTTCCGTCGCCAGCCAGAAAATCGGTACGCAACTGATGCCCAGTTTTCTCGCTTCGTCTGCCAACTTGACGGCGCTCAATGCCTTGTAAATCGAGAACACAGGTCCGCCGAACAGTCCGACCTGCTGGCCGGTCACCAGCGCATAGGCTCCAGCGCGAAACTTCGCAATATTTTCCAAGGTTTGCGAAGGCGCTGCCAACGCTCGGTTCTGCCGTTCGAGGATGGTTGCAACTCGTTCCCTCCGTTCTGCCGGATACTGAACGAGGGAGCTTTCGTCTTTGGCCCAATCAAGAAAGCTCGTCGGACGTCGGTAAAACCGCTGAATATCGGGAGTGAATTCGAGGTAATCGAGGAAAAGGCGAGTGCTATGCGGTATCTGGCGGAATGGAAGACAGTGAGAATTCACCGCAAATCTCTCCAACAGAGTTGGATTCGACATGTCATAGTGTCCTTAGAACTGTCTCTTGGCGATTAGCCAAGTGAGACCACAGAGAGTTCATGGCCACTCCCACTGGGCTAAACGCTAGAAACTTAAGGCTAACAGCTCGCTCTTCCGATGAGATGACGAAACCTGCCCCGGGATGCAAGATATAAAGATAATAGACGTGCGAAGTCCTCAGGAGTCACACCCTTGAGCGCAAATCCGGTTACCTCGCTCTTTTCACTAGAAGGCATTCGCGTGCGCCTGGACCCACTTCGCCCGGAACATGCTCCGCCGCTGTGGGAGATCGCGAAAGACAATCTCCAAGATCTTTTTCAATGGATTCCTTACCGGCTGTGCTCTCTCAAGGATTTCCAGGAATTCAACCGGCAAGTACTGGAAGAGCAGGAGCGCGGGATGACAATTCCCTTCGCAACCTTTGAACGCCAGTCGAATCAGATAGTCGGTACAACCCGTTTCATGAGCATGGACCTGCCGAACCGTAAGGTGGAAATCGGCTCGACCTGGATCGCACCGCGCTGGCAGCGCACGGTTGTCAACACCGAAGCCAAGTACCTGATGCTTGGTCAGGCATTCGAAACCTGGAAATGCATGCGCGTGGAATTAAAGACCGATGCACTGAACCACCGTTCCCGGCAGGCGATTCTCCGGCTGGGCGCGAAAGAAGAAGGAACCTTGCGCAAGCACATGCTGACCTGGAATGGTCGTCAGCGCGACTCGGTTTACTTCAGCATCCTGGATACGGAATGGCCGGAAGTGAAGGCCCGGCTGGAAGAGAGGCTAAAGCCATAAATTCAACAGCGGCCACAGATTTCCGCGGAGTTACACGGATAAACCAACAAGCATGAAAGAAACGATCTGATTTCTTTGTTCTTAATTTTCACTTGGTGTATCCGTGGAGATCCGTTCGAATCCGTGGCTGCTCTGGTTTGTGTTTTTTCTTCGGCGTGACATTGCACCATTATTGCTACAATTTCTGATAATGACCCCCAAGCCGCCATTTACGAATGTTCCGGCCGCCATCGAGGAAGTCCGCGACGGCCGCATGATCGTGATCGTGGACGATGAAGATCGCGAGAACGAAGGCGACCTCATGCTTGCCGCGGAAAAAGTCACGCCCGAGGCAATCAACTTCATGGCGAAATATGGCCGAGGCCTGATCTGCCTCACGCTGACCGAGGAGCGCCTCGACCATCTGCGAATCGGACCGATGAGCACCGAGAACACCTCCAATTACGGGACGGCGTTCTGCGAAGCTATCGATGCGCGTGAGGGTGTGACCACGGGAATTTCCGCCTTCGACCGTGCCCGTACGATTCGCGTGGCTATTGACCCTGCAACCCGGCCATCTGATCTGGCCCGTCCTGGACATGTGTTTCCGCTGCGCGCGCGCAAAGGCGGCGTGTTGGTGCGAGCTGGTCAGACTGAGGCTTCGGTGGATTTGGCACGTATGGCGGGACTAGTCCCCGCAGGAATCATCTGCGAGATCATGCGTGAAGACGGCACCATGGCCCGGGTTCCAGATCTGATTGAGTTCTGTAACGCTCACGGTCTGAAAATGCTGACTGTGGCGGAATTGATCCGCTACCGCATGCAGCACGAGCGCTACGTACATAAAGTAGGTGAGGCGGTCGTGGGTACGCGTTACGGGGAATTCCGAGTGATTGCTTACGAGAGCGAAGTGGATGGCGGCGACTCCCATCTCGCCCTGGTGCATGGCGACTTTGACAGGGGCGACGAACCGGTGCTGGTGAGGATGCATTCTCATTGCCTGATCGGCGACGTCTTCGGTTCATCGGGGTGCGATTGCCGCGAAACTATTGAAGGATCCCTCGAGGCGATTGCGCAAGAAGGTCGCGGCGCACTGATTTATTTGCACCAGTCATCCAAAGGATTTTCGGTCGAAACCATCGGCGACAAGACCGCGATTTCTTTCCACCGCGAGCGAACTTCACCTTCGCTGCCGGAAAGCGAGCGCAAGACCCAAAGAGAGATTGGCATCGGCGCCCAGATACTTTCGGATTTGAACTTGCGGCGGATTCGCTTGCTGACGAATCATCCTCGTAGGGTTGTCGCGCTCGAAGGGTTTGACATTGAAATTGTCGAGCAGGTCCCAGTGGCCCTGGAACGGAAAAGAACATGACCTGCGGAAAGTTCAAGAACTTACAAAGCAAGATCCCCTCAGAAGGGTTTCCGTATCTCAATTTCGCTGTCGCGAATGAAGAACTGCGCTGAACATTTTCCCGATCCGCAGATCACCGCGAGCAAGCCGGCAATCTGTTTCCGCGTGATCAGGCCGAGCGTCCCGCAATTGGGGCAGGAAAGCACGGCCCAGTAGGGATCTTCCTTTTCGCCGATGTGCCCGGCATTCTCCAGCACAAAGATCGTGCCCGGCTGCATGTGTTCCGGGATCCACTCGCTCAGAATTTCGAGTTCTGCAACCATTTCCCCTCCTCGCGGGCAAATCTTCTGCTAAGAACTCAATCTGGCCTTGCCTACTGAACGAACGGCTCTGCGAATGTTCTCTGGCCTACATCGCCCCGGCTGCTTGCGGCCACTAATCATCGCCTTTACTTGCCGCACGGTATCGCTCAGACAAATCGCAAACATTGGTTGGCGGGAATTTTTTAGGATGTCCACAATTTGCTGCGGCGATGTTTCGAGATACAGCGTGCGGCCATCGGTCAAAAGGTGATAGCTGGATGAGCCGCCCACCGTTTCGGCGAGCCGCTTGCTGAACTCCTTTTGCAGAAAACGCACGACTTTACGCATGCGCTGTAGCGAAAATCCTTTGCTGCGCAACTCGCAGATGACGGCAACTTCAGTCAGATCCTCGAATGAATAGATTCGGCGATGTCCTTGACGCGCAGGGACGACGATTCCCCGCTCGTCCCACCACTGCAACTGGCGAGCGGTGATGCCGGTCAGCCGGATGACGTCCTGGGATGTGAATGTTTCCTGCATTTCAGCCTGCAAATGTTTAAAACATCAAAGATACAAAACGTTTGAAACATTTTAGGCCGAAGTTGTGGGAAATCAATCAGGTAATGGTGGAAAAGGAGGTAACTAATGGAGTTACCAGGGAGTCAGTTCACGAAAGGAACACGTAGTGGCGGGTGCCCTCACCTGCCCGTCGGAGCGAAGCTCCAGGCGTTGTCCAAAGCCTTATCCTTCGGAGCCCAGACGAGGGCGTCTGGGCCTACACGATCAAAATCCGCCGCCCACAAAATGGACGATCTCCAGCTTGTCGCCGTCGGAGAGTTGTACTTTATCCCAGCGCTCGCGGGGAACGAGGTCGCCGTTAAGTTCGACCGCGACGCGGTCGGGCTTCATGCCAAGCTGATCGAGAAGAGCGGATACGGTGGATACCGAACTGAATTCGCGGTCTTCGCCGTTGACGATGAGTTTCATGGGAGGACTCGCGCCTGAGCTCAAACTTTTCTTAGCTGGAACTTCCTCGTTGCCGTTCGTCCCCCGGAATTCACTTGCACCAGCACCGACGCTTCTGTGAGTGCGGCTTCCTCGACCATAAATACCAGTTCGGCATCGCCGGAAGCGTCGGTTGTAACCTGGGTGTAGAACGGGTCGGCGTTGGCGCGGGCGAAGCGGACGGTCATGCGGGCACCGGCGATTCCCTGCCCGGCTTCGGTGGCGCGCAGCCTCATCGAAAGCTTGTCTTCGGAGTGGACGGATTCCGAGTTCAGCCACTGGATATCGAGTTCCTTCTCCGCTGCGAGGGTCTCAGGAGTCTCGCGCTTGTCAAAAACTTGCTCCAGGCGGCCATCGCGGATGGCGTCGAGCACCACGCGGTGCTGCTCGCGCAGGATTTGCTCTTTTTTCTGGTCGGTGAAGTCCGGACTTTGCGCCTGCTCGGCATACGGAGTCGCACGCTTGCCGATGCAGCGTCCGCGCACAAAAACCTGGGTCTGCAAGAGCATCTCGCCTTCGCGCGCCTCGCTCTGCACGTGATAGACCGTGTCTTCGTGCTTGATGTCGGTATTGAAGCCAAAAATCATGTGATTTGTGAATAAACAGTGTCGTCGAAAATCGGGTCAGGCGCAATGATTACGGAAGTTCGGATGGGCACGGAGCGCGAGGGCGCAGCTTGGATCGCCGAGTACCAGTGCCGAAGGCACGGTATGGGAAAGCCCGGCACGGAAGTGCCGGATCGCTGGTCCAGCACGACCCGAGTCCCGAAGGGACGGAACCCCTTACCCAAAAGCGTCGTCCGCATCAAATGCTATCCCCGATTTTCTGATCATCGTCTCAAACTCTGCCTCATAGGACCGCTTCTTGTGGTGCTCCGCCTGATGCTCGATGTAATCAACGACGGCGTCCTTGTTCGAACTGCTTACGCTGAAAGCTCCGTATCCCTCCTGCCATTTGAACTCAAGCCCGTGCTCGTGCAGCCAGCGCGAAGAATTGGCTTTCAAAACCTGAATCGCTTTGGCAGGGGGCACATCTACCGGCAGCGCAATCAACAAATGCGAATGGTTGGAAGTGCCTCGGGCGGCGAGTACTGGAATACCGTGGTTCCGCGCCAATGCCTGCGAAATATTTGCAGAGCCTAGGAATCGTTTCCTCAGGGATGAGGGCTTTTCGTTCCTTGGCGCTGAAGACGCAATGGATAAGAATGTTGGGATATTTGTGGGCCATCCGGCCAATATTCACATTTCGTGGCCATGTGTCCGTGCCGAATGTCACATCGCGCACGTTTACAGGACACCAGTGTCGCAGGCACGGCATGGGAAAGACCGGCACGGAAGTGCCGGGTGGGCGATCCACCACAACCTGAGTCCCGAAGGGACGGCACTCGTGCCAGAACGCCATTGCAATTTTTGGAACATTGTCACGAACGCCGCCCGCACGATTCCAATTTCGTGACCGTCCGTGCCGGATGTTGTGGGTGTGGGTGCCGTCTCTGAAGGGACTCGGGGATCTGTGCTCTCCCGGCATTGCCATGCCGGGCTTTCCCATACCGTGCCTGCGGCACTGACGTGTCCTAGGGAATGTCTTTCCGCCACTCGCGTAAGGCGTCAGCTAGCTTTCTTGCTTCAGTTTCAAATCCATCTGCGCTGGCCAGCAATTCTTCGCGCAAGTCGGGATCGTCCGTCTGCTCAGTCTCATGCCGAATATCCCTAGGCAGCTGAATGAAATCTTGGGCGGCCTGATCCGCCTTTTTGATTCGAGTAATTTGTGATTCAGGCATCCACCCTTGCAACCCTTGCACCCTCGCTTGACACTACTTCTTCTGAACTCTAATCTAGAACGTTTAAGAAAACAAACCCTTGCACCCTCGCTTGACACTACTTCTTCTGAACTCTAATCTAGAACGTTTAAGAAAACACTGGCGCGAATTTTATAGCTCCCCTATGCCCGACAATTATTTCGCCAACTATCTGCCTTTATTGATCCATTTTCTGCTGGCGGTCACTCTGGCCAGCGCGTTTGTGCTGCTTTCGTGGATCATCGGTTACCGCAAGCCGAGCCGGGCGAAATCGTCTCCCTATGAATGTGGCATGACGCCGGTGGGCGACGCCCGCGAACGCTTCTCGGTCAAGTTTTACCTGGTGGCGATGCTCTTTATTCTTTTCGACGTGGAAGCGGTCTTCCTTTATCCCTGGGCGATCATTCTAAGACAACTGAAAATGTTTGGCTTTTGGGAGATGCTGGTGTACATCGCAATCGTGCTGGTCGGCTTCTTTTACATCTGGAAAAAGGGCGTACTCGACTGGGGACTCACCATCACCGGCAGGAGTCAGCTCTGATGGCGCTGGTTCCGGCAGTCACTGATCTCGAGCAACTCAAAGAGCATCCGGCGATTTCTCGGCTCATTTCGTGGGATCCGCAATCCGTGCAGGGCGTGAAGTTTGATCGCGATGAGATGACGATTTACGTCGAGCGGTCGGCCATTCGCGAGGCCTGCGCTTTGTTGCGCGACAACGCGAATTGTCCATTCAATTATCTTTCCGACATCACCTGCGTGGATTGGTATCCTTCGGAGCCGCGGTTTGAAGTCATCTATCACCTGTTGTCCATTCCTAAGAAAGAACGCGTGCGGCTCAAAGTGCGGCTTAGTGGAGAGACGCCCGCGTTGGAGTCCGTGACCTCCGTGTGGCCGGGAGCCAATTATTTCGAGCGCGAAGTTTTCGATCTGTTTGGAGTGCGTTTCTCCGGGCATCCTTATCTGCGCCGCCTGCTGATGCCGGAAGATTGGGAAGGCCACCCGCTGAGGAAAGATTATCCGGTGGAGGGTTATCGGTAAGCTCTTCTTTATTCTATGGCCCACCTCACGCCCACGCCCGCGCTAGAACCCGGTCAGGACAAGACCATGATCCTGAACATGGGGCCGCAGCACCCGTCCACACACGGGGTGTTGCGATTGATTCTGGAAATTGATGGCGAAACCGTTGTGCGGATGCTGCCGGATATCGGCTACCTGCACACGGGGATTGAGAAGACCTGCGAGGCCAAGTTTTACCAGCAAGTGGTGCCGCTGACTGATCGCATCGATTACCTCTGCCCGATGACCAACAACCTTTGCTACGTGCTGGCGGTGGAAAAGCTGCTGGGGCTGGAACTGCCACCGAAAGCGCAATGGCTGCGGGTAATGATGAATGAGCTGACCCGCATCAACTCGCACCTGGTCTGGCTGGGCACACACGCCATGGACATTGGTGCGATGACGGTCTTCCTCTACTGCTTCCGTGAGCGCGAAGACATTCTGCGGCTGTTTGAAGCGGTCAGCGGGCAGCGGATGATGACGTCGTATTTCCGAGTGGGAGGCGTGGCACTGGAGCCGCCGCTTGGGTTCTTCGACCGTGTTCGCGATTTTGCGAAACGCTTCCCATCGAAGGTGGACGAATACGAAGGACTGCTCACCGGAAATCCAATCTGGGTGATGCGGACCAAAGGCGTGGCGAAACTTTCCGCCGAAGATGCGATTGCTCTCGGTGCCAGCGGACCGACCTTGCGCGGCAGCGGCGTGGACATCGATCTACGGCGCGACATGCCATATTCCGGCTACGAGAATTTCAAATTCAAAGTGCCGATTAGCAAAGACGGCGACGTGTTTGCACGATACATGTGTCGTGTGCAGGAATTGCGCGAGTCCATCGGAATCGTGAAACAAGCGTTGGATGGAATGCCTGAAGGCCCAATCAAAGCCAACGCTCCGAAAGTCGTCCTGCCCGACCGAGAGAAGATGAAGACGGAGATGGAAGCCCTCATCTACCACTTCAAAATCATCACCGAAGGATTTGCGGTTCCGGAAGGTGAGGTTTATCAGGCCGTCGAATCTCCGCGAGGCGAGATGGGGTACTACATTGTGAGCGATGGCTCCGCGAAGCCTTACCGCGTGCACATGCGCTCGGCGTGTCTTGCCAACATGCAGACTCTGCCCAGTATGTGCGAAGGCCACTTGATCGCAGATGTGGTGGCGGCGATTGGGAGCATAGATATTGTGTTGGGGGAGATAGATAGGTAACGCGTCGTCGGTCGTTGGTGTTTGGTCGTTGGTCGTTCGTCGCTGATCGTTGGTCATTCATGGTTCGTCGTTGGCCAAGATCAAACCAGCCCCGAAGGGGCGCCATGTGAAAGCCCGGCGCGGAAGTGCCGGGTAGCATAGAGCAAGAAAACGGAGCCCCGGAGAGGCGACAGAAACCGCGCATGAAGTTCTCGCAACAATTCGAATCGCGCTTCTCGGAGATGCTCACACATTATCCGACGAAGAGATCGGTGCTGGTGCCGACATTGCTTTACGCGCAAGATGAAGCCGGCTATCTCTCTGAAGAAGTGATTTCAGAACTTGCCGGACGGCTGGAACTCACCGAACTCGATGTTCGCACCGTGATCAGTTACTACTCCATGCTGACCACGAAGCCGCATGGAAAATACAACATCCAGGTGTGCACGAATATCGCTTGCCTGCTGCGCGGCGGCGAAGAACTTTTAGAACATTGCGAGAAAAAACTCGGCATTGGACACAAGGGTACAACGCCCGACGGCCTGTTCTCGCTAGAAGAAGTCGAATGCATCGGCGCATGCAGCTGGGCTCCGGCGGTGCAGGTGAACTACGATTTTCATGAGAACCTGACGCCGGAGAAGATGGACGAGGTACTAGACAGGTACAAGAACAAAGGAATGCAATAATTTCAGATTGAGGATTTTAGATTTCAGATTGAAAAGCTTGGCTTGAGAAAGTTCGACAATCTGCAATCTAGAATCTTCAGTCTGCAATCTCAGAATGGCTACTCTCGTTTCACATCACGATGAGGTGCGCGTCGTTTCGAAGCGCTTTGGTCAAGGCGCGACGAACATTGACCGCTATCTCGCGCTCGACGGCTACAAGGCCGTGCAGAAGGCGCTCGCCATGCAGCCAGACGCGATCATCAACGAAGTCAAGAATTCGGGATTGCGCGGACGCGGCGGCGCTGGCTTCAACACCGGCATGAAGTGGTCGTTCGTCCCCAAACAGTCGGCCAAACCGAAATATATTCTGTGCAATGGGGACGAGAGTGAACCGGGCACATGTAAAGACCGTTTGATCTTCGAGCACGATCCCCATGCGGTGATTGAAGGCGTGATGATCGCGGGACTCGCGGTTGGAGCGCAGGCTGGTTACATCTACGTTCGCGGCGAGTATCGGTATCTGCTGGAGATTACGCAGAAAGCAATCTCCGACGCTTACGCGAAGGGCTTTCTCGGGAAAAACATCTTCGGCAGCGGGCGTGATTTTGACCTTTATTGGCACGGCGGAGCGGGCGCGTATGAAGTCGGCGAAGAGTCCGCGCTCATGGAGTCGCTCGAAGGCAAACGCGGTATTCCGCGCATTCGGCCTCCGTTCCCGGCTGTGGTCGGACTGTGGGGTGGGCCGACGGTCATTAATAACGTTGAGACGCTGGCGAGTGTGCCTCACATTATTCTCGGCGGTGCTGAGTGGTTTGCAAATCTGGGCACACCAAAGAACGGCGGAACTCGCCTCTTCTGCCTGGGCGGACACTTGAACAAGCCGGGTGTATACGAACTGCCGATGGGATACAACTTAAAGAAGATGATTTATGACGTGGGCGGCGGAATTCCCAATGGGCGCGAGTTGAAAGCCGTCGTACCTGGCGGATCGAGCTGTCCATTGCTGGCCGCCGACGAAATTGATCTTCCCATGGATTTTGACTCCTTGATGAAAGCTGGGAGCATGCTTGGATCAGGCGGACTGGTCGTCGCTGACGATACAACTTGTATGGTGAAGTTGGCGCTGCGCATCATGAAGTTTTATCGGCACGAAAGTTGTGGATGGTGCATCCCCTGCCGTGAAGGCACCGACTGGCTCGAAAAGACGTTGAGCCGGTTCCACGCGGGCGGCGGAATTAGAAAAGACATCGACAATATTCAGTATTTGTCTGAGAACATGCTCGGGCGCACGTTCTGCCCACTGGGTGATGCGGCGGCCTTGCCGACAATTTCGATTGTGAAGAAGTTCAGAAAAGAATTTGAAGATCATTTGGAAGGCAAGCCGTGCCCGTTTGAGAAAGCGGGAGCGGCGAGACAGTTGCCCGTGTTTGCATGAGAGGATTGAGTAACTGGGGAATTGAGTAATTGGGAAAATTGAAACCCAATGAGTTCCAGGCCCGAGGAGCTTCGCGATCGTAGCAAGAAGTTTGCTCTGCGGGTAATCCGCCTTTTTCGGTCTTTACCGTTTAAGACGATACCCAAGTTCTAGGCAAGCAACTGTTGCGATGTGGAACTTCAGTCGCGGCTAATTATCGGGCTGTTTGTCGGGCGCGTTCGAAAGCTGAGTTCATCGCGCGAATTGGCATTGTCGCTGAGGAAGCGGAGGAAGCCGTACTGTGGCTGGAGCTTCTGATTGACTCCGGCGTGATCGGGCACGAAAAAGCATGTGAACTATTGATTGAAGCAAAGGAGTTGGCGGCGATTTTCACGGCTTCGCAACAAACTTCTAAGAGAGGATCGAGACTGTAGGGTTTCAATTTACCCAATTACTCAATTTCCCAATTACCCAATGTCTTCTGCTCCAAAACTCGTGAATCTCACAGTTGACAGTAAGCCCGTCACGGCACCCGCCGGTACGCTCTTAATTGAGGCTTGCAAAACCGTCGGCATCGAGGTGCCGTCGTTCTGCTACTACCCGAACCTTTCTTTGCAGGGTGCCTGCCGCATGTGCCTGGTCAAGATCGAGAAGATGCCAAAACTGCAAACTGCCTGCACCACGGTCATCGGCGAAGGCATGATCGTCACTACGGAGAGTGACGAGATCAAGCAGGCGCGCAAGAGCACGGTCGAGATGCTGCTTGGGAACCATCCGCTGGATTGCCCGGTCTGCGACGCCGGCGGCGAATGCGAACTGCAGGACATGACGTTCTCCTACGGCGCGGCTGAATCCAAGTACATCGACCTCAAAACCCATCGCGATGAGCAGCAGTGGTCGCCGGTGGTGTACTTCGACCGCCCGCGCTGCATTCTGTGTTATCGCTGCGTGCGCGTCTGCGGCGAAGCCATGGATGTTTCGGCGCTCGGAATCCAGAACCGCGGCGTGGTCTCGACCATTGTGCCTAACAAAGAAGACCACCTTGAATGCGAAGAGTGCGGCATGTGCATTGATATTTGCCCGGTCGGCGCTCTGACCTCGGGTGCGTACCGCTACAAGACGCGTCCGTGGGAAATGAAGCACGTAGGCACCACCTGCACGCATTGCGCCGATGGATGCAAGACAACTTTGGGCGTGCGGCGCTCCGACACTGGCATGGAAATCGTGCGCGGCGACAATCGCGACAAGAGCGGAATGAACGGCGACTTTCTCTGCATCAAGGGTCGATACGCATTCGACTTTGCAAACCATGAAGACCGTTTGACCCAGCCGCTCATCCGCAAGAATGGACGGCTCACGCCTTCCACGTGGGAAGAAGCGTTTGCCCTGATCGGGAAGCGCTTTGCTGAAATTCGCGATCGTGATGGCGGGCAAGCGATCGGCGTGATTGGCTCCACGCGTACCACGAATGAAGAAAATTATCTGCTACAAAAGTTCGCTCGTGTTGTGCTGAAGACGAACAACATCGATCACCACTGCACAGCCGACTTCCCCGCTTTGGCTGCTGCGCTTCACGGAAAGGCCGGATCCACAGCCTCGATGCGCGATGTGTACGACGCGCCGGCAATTCTGCTGATTGGAAATGACCCGACGAATCAGCATCCGCTCCTGGCCTGGCAAATTCGCAATAACGTGCGTCTGCATCAGGCCAGACTCTATGTGGTGAATTCGGATGCGATCAAGCTGCGGCGTCAGGCAACGAGTTTTCTTGAGGTACTCGCGCCGTCGCAAACTTTGTTCGCGTCGTTTCTGGCAGGCGATGAACAGTTCCCGTACTCTCCGGAAGCCCGCGAAACATGGACGGCGATTCGAGACAAACTACGTACCGAACAAAACCTCGTCATCATCTTTGGCTCAGAAATGTTCGGTAAGGGAGTTAGTGCTCTGGCGAATTTTGCTTCCGGCATTGCCGGCGCAAAGCTACTCTGCCTCGGCGATTATGCCAATTCGCGCGGGGCAGCCGACATGGGCCTCTATCCCGATCTGCTGCCGGGCTACTTCCCTGTCTCCGGCACAAATAAATTCCGCGACGACTGGGGAGGCTTGCCGGACGCTCCGGGCCTGAACATTCCACAAATGTTTGACGCGGCAAAATCCAGCAAGCTCAAGGCACTCTATGTTGTCGGGGCGAATCCCGTTGGGCGCTTGGATGTCGGTCCTGCCACTTTGAAAGACACATTTGTGGTCGTTCAGGATATGTTCCTCACCGAAACAGCGACCCTGGCTGATGTCGTCCTTCCCGCGGCGAACGCCTACGAGAAATCTGGAACATTCACCAACACCTGTGGAGACGTGCAAATGCTGAAGAAGGCGGGCGAAGTAACCACGACCAAGCCTGACTTCGAGATGATCGTGCGTATTGCGGATGCGATGGGCTTCGATGTTCGCAAGCTGGTTCCGTTCGGCCGCGGAGTTCACTCCGACATGGGCCAATCACGAGGAGCGCAATCCGGAGAAGCCGACCAGCACAGCGTGTGGCTTGAAGCGAATGGCCTGGAACCAAAGATGAGCCCATTTGATCCCATGGCGATGCTCGATGAAATCCAGCGCCTGGTGCCGGGTTACGGTGTCTCACGCATCGAGTTAATGGCTGGAAACGACCAGCACACTTCGATTTCGCAGATGGGAGCCGGAATGGTTCACAGTCCAGAGCTGATTTTTCCGGCAAATAATAATCTTTTCAGTTCGGGAACTTTGGGGCGGTACTCCCGGGCTTTGAATTCGGTGATTGAGAACAAGAACCCTGAGCCTGAAGAAGTTCCGGCGGACTAAAAGCAATAACCACAACGAACACGAAGGAAACACGATTTCGTTTCTAGGTTTCCCTTCGTGAAAGCTTCGTGTCGTTCGCGGTTGAGGAATTAGGAAAGACGGACGCATTGCCCATCACAACTTTCATCATCGTTTCAGTCATCAAGATTGCGCTGGCGCTGTTCGTGCTTCTTACAGCGGTCGCGTACACGGTTTGGCTGGAGCGTAAAGTGGTAGGCCACATTCAGAATCGATGGGGCCCGACCCGAGTAGGGCCATTCGGCCTGCTGCAGCCCATGGCCGACGGCATCAAGTTTCTGTTTAAAGAAGACCTGACGCCTCCGCACGTATACCGGCCACTTTATATAGCCGCGCCGATGATTGCGGTGACTTGCGCGCTGCTCTCGATCGCAGTCATTCCACTGGGTAATTGGATCACAGTGGGTGGAGTGCAGACGCCGCTACAAATTACCGACGTGAACATCGGCCTGCTGATAATTCTTGGCGTCACCTCCGTCGGGGTGTATGGAGTTGCGCTCTCCGGTTGGTCGTCGAACAGCAAGTACTCGCTGCTCGGTGGGCTGCGGGCCAGCGCGCAAATGGTCAGCTATGAAATCGCTTTGGGACTGTCGCTGATCGGTGTTCTCATTATGGCGGAGAGTTTCAGCCTCCGCCAAATCGTGGACGCACAAGCCGGGCACTTCTGGGGATTCATTCCGCGCTGGTTCATTTTCCGTGGTCAGTTTGTGGCGTTCTTCATTTATCTGATGGCCGCTTACGCCGAGACCAACCGTATCCCGTTCGATTTACCCGAAGCCGAGACCGAACTGGTCGCGGGATATCACACCGAGTACAGCGCCATGAAGTTTGCGATGTTCTTCATGGCCGAGTACGCCAATATGATCACCGTGGCCTGCGTGGCCTCACTGCTCTTTCTCGGAGGATGGCGCGGCCCCGTGTTTGGTCCGGACTTGCTGCAGGAAGTCCTGCCATTATTCTGGTTCGTGCTGCGGGTTTTTGCCTTTCTCTTTATTTATATCTGGGTGCGTGGCACGCTGCCCCGCTTCCGTTATGACCAGCTCATGGCATTTGGATGGAAAGTCCTGCTGCCGTTGGCGATTGCAAATCTTGTGATCACGGCATTAGTCGTGGCCTGGAAGGCGTAAGTTGTTGTCCACAGTAATGGCACACAGCTGATGGCAATTTCACTTCACCTGATCTTATTTTCGGCATTCGGTCTGGTCTGCGTCGCGGGCGCAGTCAACCTGCTGGTGCAGCGCCATCCCATTAACAGCGCTTTGTCTCTTATCGTCGTGATGGGATCGCTGGCCGTGGAATATTTGCTGCTGGGGGCGGAGTTTGTCGCCGCTGTCCAGGTCATCGTCTATGCCGGCGCGATTATGGTTTTGTTTGTCTTTGTCATCATGCTGCTCAACGCAGGCGAGGAGGAGCGCACCGGCGGCAGTCGCGTAGCTTGGCTGATAGGCATCCCGGGAATGCTGGCTGGAGCGGTAATCATTTGCTGGGCGCTTCTGCGGCACTCGGATGCCGGGAGCGCCGTAATTGGAGCACTACCCGGAGCTCCGGCCGACATTGCGCAGTTGCTATTTCACCAATTCCTGCTGCCGTTTGAAGTCACGTCAATCCTGGTGCTGATTGCAATCATGGGCGCGGTGGTGCTGGCCGCGAGGCCTGAGTCCAAGCAGGAAACGAAGCAGGAGGGCTGATTGGTTCCGCTTTCGTATTATCTGGTGCTGAGCGGCATTTTGTTTGCGTGTGGAGTGACCGGGTTTTTGATCAAGCGCAATATCATCACCATTTTCATGTCGATTGAGCTGATGCTCAACGGCGTGAATCTTTCATTCGTTGCGTTCGCGGCCAGGTGGCAGCAGTTGAGCGGTCAGGTATTTGTCTTCTTCGTGATGGTGGTGGCGGCGGCAGAAGCAGCGGTTGGCCTGGCCATCATCATTGCCGTGTTCCGCACTCGCGAGACTTTGAACATTGATCAGGTGAACTTGCTCAAACTATGACGCCGAACCTGCACCTCGGGCTGATTCCGATTTTGCCTCTCATTGGCGCCGCCATTAACGGCCTCTTTGGCAAGCGCTTCTCGCGGCCGACGGTGGCCGCGGTTGCGCTGAGCTTTTGCGGTGCGGCGTTTGCGATGGCGCTGTGGATCGCCGCGCGGTTCATTTCCCTGTCGCTTCCACATATAGAGACTGCAGCAACGTGGCTACGTTCCGGCGATTTTAATGCGGATTTCTCCTTCTACCTCGATCAACTCTCGCTCGTGATGCTGCTGGTCGTAACTGGCGTCGGCTTCCTCATCCATATCTATTCGGTCGGCTACATGTGGGAAGAGGGCGGCTACTACCGCTTTTTCAGCTACCTGAACCTGTTCATGTTTTTCATGCTGACGCTGGTCCTCGCCAGCAATTACCTGCTCATGTTTATCGGCTGGGAAGGCGTGGGACTGGCATCGTATCTGCTGATTGGGTTCTGGTTTACCAAGGATTCTGCGGCGGCAGCTGGCAAGAAAGCATTCATTGTCAATCGCATCGGCGACTTCGGTTTCTTGATCGCGCTATTTCTGATCATCAAGCACTTCGGCTCCCTCGATTTTCAACGCGTATTCGACTTAGTAAAGCCCTACGGAGCTGAAACCGCCGGCGCTGGATTCCTCACAGCCATCGCGCTTCTGCTCATGCTCGGGGCGTGCGGAAAGTCGGCGCAGATTCCACTGTACGTCTGGCTTCCAGACGCGATGGAAGGTCCAACACCCGTCTCAGCATTGATCCACGCAGCAACCATGGTCACGGCAGGCGTGTACATGGTTGCGCGGTCGCACGTCATCTTCGAGCGCGCTCCGACCGCGCTAACTGTGGTTGCGATCATCGGGACTCTGACGGCGTTCTTTGCCGCGACGATTGGAATTGCGCAAACCGATATCAAGAAGGTGCTCGCCTATTCGACGATTTCCCAACTGGGATACATGTTCCTGGCCTGCGGAGTGGCTGCATTCTCGGCGGGAATTTTTCATTTGATGACTCACGCTTTCTTCAAAGGGCTGCTGTTCCTGGCAGCGGGTTCGGTGATTCACGCAGTCGGTGGCGAACAGGACATGCGCAAGATGGGCGGCTTACGCACCCACATTCCGTGGACCTTCTGGACAATGACGATTGCGACTTTTGCGATCGCGGGATTCCCGCCGCTGGCCGGATTCTTTAGCAAAGACGAGATTCTGTGGCGTGCTTACTCCAGCCCGCATGGCAGCTGGGTGTATTGGCTGGTCGGGCTCATTACTGCGTTCATCACTTCCTTTTACATGTTCCGGCTGTGGTTTATGACGTTCTTTGGGGAATACCGCGGAGAGATGGAGACTTCGCATGGACACGAGGATTCGCGGCCGGGGGCGTCCGCAACACACGGGCACGGGCATGGCGGAATTCATGAGAGCCCGAAAGTTATGCTTGTGCCGCTCGTGATCTTGGCAGCGCTTTCGATCGTCGGCGGTTGGGTGGGAATTCCCGGATCGCTGGGCGGAAACAATTATTTCGATAAGTTTCTTGGGCCCGTGTTCCACAGCACTACGACCGCCGTGGACGCCGAGCATGCTCCACCTGGCGAAGCTGTTCCACCTGAGAAAGAGACCGAGGGCCCTGAGCCAAAGACCGGGCATGCGACGGAATTGATGTTCACTGGAATTTCCGTCGCTGCCGGATGGCTCGGCTTATTCTTGGCCTGGCTCCTCTATCTTGGCCAGCCTGAACTTCCAGACCGGATCGCAGGATCCCTTCACAGTCTTTACACCGCGGTCGCAAACAAGTACTGGATTGACGAACTCTACGCGTGGATTTTCGTCAAGCCTCTAATCGCGATCTCCGGCATCGTTTTTTGGCGAGGAATTGACCAGGGCGTGATTGACGCGACCCTCGACGGCAGCGCTGATAGTGCTCGCGAACTTTCCGACAACCTGCGGCACATGCAATCCGGCAATGTTCGCTCTTATGCCGGGTGGATCGCGATTGGGGCGACCGCAGTGATCGCGTACATGGTTTGGGTGGGCATGCGATGAACGGACTGGATAACGCAATTCTGACGCTGGTGACATTCGTTCCTGCCGCGGGAGCATTGCTGTTACTGGTTTTTCCGCGGCGGGATCGTGACATCCGATTGTTCTCTCTGGTCATTTCCCTTCTCACATTTGTGTTATCTCTTCATCTGCCGGCACACTTTCACCGCGACCAGACAGGCTTTCAGTATGTGAAAGACATCTTATGGATTCCGACCCCCAGTATCCGCTACCACATGGGCATCGACGGGATCTCGCTTTGGCTGGTGGTGCTCACGACATTTCTGACTCCACTCTGCGTGTTGATTTCCTGGAAATCCATCCACGAGCGCGTCAAAGAATTTTTCATCCTGCTGTTGGCGCTGGAGACGGGACTGATCGGCGTCTTCGTTTCGCTCGATCTGTTTCTGTTCTATTTCTTCTGGGAAGCCACACTGATTCCCATGGCGCTCTTGATTGGTATGTACGGTCACGGACGCCGCGTGTATGCAGCGATTAAGTTTTTTCTGTACACCATGATCGCGTCAGTCTTTATGCTGGCTGCGATTCTTTGGCTCTATGCCAAGACCGGTAGCTTTGATTTTGTGACCATTCAGACCGCCATTCAGAATGGCATGGTCCCGGATTTTGCGGCGGCAGCGCAATGGCTGTTCCTGGGTTTCTTCATCGCGTTTGCGGTAAAGGTACCGCTCTTCCCTTTCCATACTTGGCTGCCTGACGCTCACGTTGAGGCCCCTACCGCAGGTTCCGTGCTGCTGGCGGGAGTGCTTCTCAAGATGGGCACTTACGGCATGTTGCGATTCAATCTCGGACTGTTCCCGGAACAATCACGAGCGAACGCTTCATGGATTGTAGTGCTGGCGCTGATTGGCATCGTTTATGGCGCATTGGTGGCGATGGTGCAGCCGAATATGAAGAAGCTGATCGCTTATTCGTCGATCAGCCACCTGGGTTTCGTGGTGCTGGGGATTTTCAGCTTCACGCAGGCTGGACTGAATGGCGCGATGTTCGTGATGCTGGCGCACGGAATTTCTACTGGCGCCTTGTTCATGCTCGCAGGAATTCTTTACGAGCGCCGCCATACTTATGAGATCTCGGAGTTCGGCGGGCTCGCTACTCCTATGCCGGTCTACTCCACGTTCTTTCTATTTGTGGTTCTGGCATCGGTCGGACTGCCGCTGCTGAACGGATTCATCGGTGAGTTCCTGGTTCTGAGTGGGGCCTTCCAGGCCAAGATGTGGTGGGGAGTCGTCGGGGCCACCGGCGTGATCTGGAGCGCCTGCTATCTGCTCTGGATGTACCAGCGCGTGTTCTTCGGGATAGTGAAGCATGAAGAAAACAGTTCCCTGCCCGACCTGAACCTCCGTGAGCGCGCCGCGCTTTGGCCGGCTGCAATTATGGCCCTGGCAATGGGAGTTGCGCCGCTGCTGTGGCTGAACGCGATTGATCCGGCAGTCCACAACGTGCTAGTGCCATTCACTCAGTTTGCTGCCAAGGCGATGGGGCAATAATGGCAGCTCTCGAGATCATGCAAGCGCTGCCCCAATCTGCTGATTACATTCGCATCCTGCCGGAGATCGTGTTGTCGGTCTTCGGCATGGTCATCATGCTGCTCGACCCCATCATGGACGAGCGCAGCAGCCAGCGGACGCTCGGCGGAATTGCTTTGATCGGAGCGATTACCGCTCTGGCCGCAACCATCTACCAAGCTCAGCCTCAGTTCTGGGGATTAGGCTTCTGGGAAATGGTTAAAGTGGATGCCTTCAGCATTTTCTTCCACTTTGTCGTCGCCGCCGTCACCATCCTCGCGATCCTGAGCTCGTATGAATACATGGAAGTGCAGCAGATTCGCGCCGGCGAATATTACGGGCTGATACTCTTTGGCGCGGTCGGTATGGCGCTGATGTCTTCCGCGGTGGAGTTGGTGCTGATTTTTATCGCACTGGAGATTTCCTCGATTTCCACTTACATCCTTGCGGGATTCCGGCGACGCTCGGCCATCAGCAGCGAAGCGTCGGTGAAGTATTTCCTGCTCGGTTCTTTTGCTACAGCATTTTTTCTTTACGGCGTCGCATTGATGTTCGGCGCCACGGGTTCGACCAGCATTGAAATAATCAGCTCCTCACTCCGGCCCTACGTACAAACCGGCCACGGTCCCTTGCTGGCATATCTTGGCGTTGCGCTGATGTTTGTGGGCCTCGGGTTCAAGGTTGCCGCAGCTCCATTTCACATTTGGACGCCGGATGTCTACGAAGGCGCGCCGTCACCGGTCGTGGGATTCATGTCCACCGCTCCGAAAGCCGCAGTGTTCGCGGTCCTGCTTCGCATCATGTTTCAAACGCATGCACCGGGCCGCATCTGGCTGATCTGGGTTGCCGCCGCTCTCTCCATGACCATTGGCAACATCGCCGCGTTGGTGCAGGACAACATAAAGCGCCTGCTGGCGTATTCATCCATCGCACACGCGGGGTATCTTCTGATCGCATTTGCTGCGCTGCCCGCAAACGGTATTCCGGCGGCCATGTTTTACACGGCTTCTTACGCAGCCATGAACGTCGGGGCCTTCGCCGTGATCGGGCATTTTGCCGGCGCAGGTGAGCGTTACGTGACGCTCGAAGACTATTCCGGCCTGGGACGGCGGTCTCCCCTGCTGGCAGCGGTCCTGACCATTTTCCTGCTCTCGCTGATCGGAATCCCGATTACGGGCGGCTTCTTTGCAAAGTTCTACGTCTTCAGCGCGGCGTTGCAGGCCAACTTGGTAGGACTGACGATCATTGGCGTGCTGAACAGCGCGGTTGCGGCCTACTACTACCTTCGCGTCATTATCTTCATGTACATGCGCGAGCCGCGTGAGGAAGCCACGGTTTCGCCGATCCCTGCCGGGCTGGGCGTTGCCCTCGCGCTCAGTCTTGCCGCAACGATCTATTTGGGAGTGCTGCCCGGTCGAGTGCTAGAATATGCGGGTCGGTCTGTGGGTCTGTTGCGATAGCGGGACTCGCATTTTGCACCAAATTGGGTGCAAAATGATTTGACAACCGAGGCCAATCCGTTCATCATGGCCTTCGGAACCGGTTCGAGGTGACATATGCAACGCTTACTTCGCAGGCTGTGGGCTGACGAACAAGGCCAGGACATTGCAGAGTATGCGGTCATGCTCGCGGTAATCCTGTTGCTTGTAGTCGGCACCATCAAACTGATCGGTACCAACGCCAACAGCACTTTCTCCAACGTCGCCAGCACCTTGCAATAGTTCTCGCTCCCCGGTGACGCCTAATCTCCTGCCTGGGCCGTCGGCATCTCCGCGCCGACCAGCTTTAATTTAGGTTCGCGACCGGCGGCGGCAATCAACTCTCGCATCAATTGGTCGTCCATCTCCGCGGCCTTCCCGAGTTCCACAGGAAAGCGCACCGTGGCCTCAATTCCTGACGAAGTGTATTTCAATCGCACCTTGGGCTGGAGTTCAGCAGCCGAAACTGAGGTCAAGTTGGTCTCCACAAGCTGGCGCTGGTTCTCCATATGTTCACGGTAACTGGCCAGCGCCGAATCGACGGCCTGGGTGATTCGCTCTCTGGCTATTTGGTAATCGGTTTCCGCGGCTAAGGTAAGTTTCAGTTCGTGCCAAACAAAATTCGTGCCCGGAATCTGCTTAAACATGCCCGCGGTGGGCTGAAAAACAATGGAGTTGGAGAACGCGACGATCCGTCCGGTGGGCTGGGATTCACCCGGCCCACCCAGTTCCATCAGATGAATCCGGACCAAGCCGATTTCGACCACTTCGCCGGTGACTCCCGAGATCTGCACCCGGTCTCCAACCCGAAGTCCGTATTTGCCGATGAGAAAGAAATATCCGACGACCGAGACGATCACATTCTGCAGCGCAACTGCGACCCCTGCCGTGAGCAGACCGGCGAAGGTGACCGCCGACCCCAGTTGCGTGGCAAACGCAAGCACAATGATCACGGCAATCGCAGTCCACATCGCGATTCGCCGCAGCAGGAGAAACTGATACCTCCTCCGTGCATCGTGGACATAGCGCAAGCTGGCTCTGCGCCAAATCTCCCCGATTCCGAAGACGGCCGCGATCAGAACCGCTAGCACGCCAATTCTTAGCAACAACTCACGCAGCTCATCGTGGGTTTCGTCACGGACCGATTCCCGCCAATTTTTGAGGGTCGTCTCATAGATTGCCAACAGCACGGTTACTTTGTTCAACGGTAGTAATGCCGCAGAGGCCTGCTTGAACTGTGCGGTGAGAGCGTCTAGCTTCTGTTTCTGCTGGGCAAGCAAGGCGGGGCTGGCAGTGTCGGCCGCCGCGAAGAGCTGATCGCCTTGGCTGATCAAGCCACTGAGATAATCGACGAGCGGCGCACGAAGCTGCTTAGCGGTATTTTCCAGCCCAGCGGTAGCTGCAAGCTCACCTTCCAGGGTGTGCCTCTTGCCTGACAAGCGAATCAGGTCCGCCGCCAGGCCCCAAATACCCGAGGGTTGCTGCCTGCTGGCAAATCCACTACTGCCCGACGAAGAAGGCTCGGCTGTGGATTCGCCCCGGGTCGTACCCTGGCTCTGGCTCAACGCAGCAGGTACGGAGCGTGCCAGCTCTTCGATCTGCGCCCGGAGTCCTACTCCCCTGGTTCCTGCACTGCTGGTATTCACAAATTCGACCATGCTCTGAAGGGCGTCTCTGCGGGCCTCGAGCAGGCCTAGTTCGCTCTGGAGTTCGTCACTCTGCGATTGCAACGCGTTTCGTCTCGCGGGAGCTGCGCTGGCAAGTTTCTCGCGAGTTGTGCGCAATTCGGACTGCGTGTCCTGGATCTCTTGCTCAATTTGCTGGAGGGCTCGCGAGAGCCCCTGATTTTGCTCCGAGTTGTCGCCTTGCTGCGGTTGCGGTTGGCCAGCCTGCGGCTTTCTCTGGAGCTGTGCCTGATTTCTCGCATACTCGAATGCGAGTTGCACCACCTGATCAGCAATGCGGCGGTCTTCTTGCACAAAGGTGAGATCTGAGGGCTCGGTCGCCACCTTTTGTTCGACTGCCAGCTCCCGGTACCAGGAGATGGTTCTGCTGAGAAACTGAATAATCTGCGACGGATCTTGAATTTTGGCTGGGTTCGCCGGAGGGTTGGTCTGGGTTTGTGCCGTGAGAGTGAAGAACAAGATTCCCAGTATTAGCACCGTCTTGTGCGAGCCTAGTCTCATTGCGATCTCAATCCTCATGCGGGGATGCCGATCAAGACTCTAGTCTAAACGCTCACACGGTTTGCCTACCGTGCTAGGACCGCGTCCGCGACACCTGGATCTCACCCCATACATTTATCGACTATTAACACAACTGTAAACAGTTTTGGTCTTCAATGTCTGCAATGAAGATAGTTCGAAAGCTCTCTCAGGACATCCCACTTTGACGGGTCAGTCAGCAGGCCTGTGCGGACGGTAGTAATGCCACAAAATAGTTCCTGCGCCAAAAAAGAAGAGATGATCCATAGCGAGGCTCTGATCGCGCTGACCGGCAGGGCTTACCAGCTGGCAATTGCCGCCGCGCAGAGTGCTGCAGACCTGATCCTTGGCGCCAGCTCGGCCCTGCCACGAGTGGTTGCGTATGAACGCGAACTCGATGAGCTGGACCGCGAAATTGACGAACGCGTGGCCGTGGAGCTTGTCAACACCGGAGTCGAGCAAGTCCGCGAGAAGCTTGCCTGCCTGAAGTGCATGATCGACCTTGAGCGCATCGGGGACTTGCTGCTTTCGTTCGCCACCCGGGCGGACGCGGTGCGAGCCCGCCTCGACATGCAGGACCTGAGAGACTTGGGCGACATGCTTTCCGTATTCGCCAAGATGCTCGGGGACACAGAGTCCGCATTTTCCGCCCGCGATCATGCCCTGGCACTCCAAGTTCTGCGGGCGGATCGGGAAGTGGACCGCCTGCATAACCTGATCGTGATGCGTCATCTGGAGCCAGAGCTGGATTTCGGCGGCCCCGACAGTGTTCACGTAATCACCATGGCCCAGGCTATCGAGCGCGCGGCTGACCACGTCAAGAATACTGCAGAAGAGGTCTGCCACATGGTGAGCGGGCACACCGTCCGCCACTTGCTCCGTCTGCACGAGAAGTCCGCCGAACAGCTCTATCTGGAACACCTGCGGCGCCAACACCTTACCGGGGGAACTCTCGCGGAATGATTAATTTTCCTAACTGTTAACGTCCGATTCATCGTCCTTTAATGACCCCCGCTCTTTAATCGGGGCAACCAAGCTCTCGAAGGAGAAATAACTTGAGAAAGCTCTTCCCAATGTTCGCGTTGCTCCTGCTGGTACTCCCATCGGCAGCGCAGACCAAGCTAAACGGTGCGGGCGCCACTTTTCCCTATCCGATGTATTCCAAATGGTTTAACGAATATCACAACCTGCATCCAGACATCGAGATCAATTACCAGTCCATAGGTAGCGGTGGGGGGATTCGCCAGGTGACCGCGGGAACTGTAGATTTCGGCGCCAGCGACGGCCCGATGACGGACCAGCAGTTGGCTGATGCCAAGGTCAAGATTCTTCACTTGCCCACCGTGCTCGGTTCTGATGTGCCCGCATACAACATCCCGGGCGTTAAGGGAGAGTTGAAGCTTACTCCCGAAGCAATTGCGGGCATTTACCTTGGGAAGATCACTTCCTGGAATGATCCAGCTATCGCTAAGGTTAACCCTGGGGTCTCCCTTCCTAACCAGTCGATCATTGTTGTGCATCGCTCGGACGGTAGCGGTACCACTTACGTCTGGACGGACTACCTTTCGAAAATCAGCTCTGAATGGAACAGCCAAGTCGGAAAAGGAACTTCAGTGAGGTGGCCGGTCGGCTTGGGTGCCAAAGGAAATGAAGGTGTTGCCGGAATGATTCGCCAGATGGAAGGTGCCTTCGGCTACGTCGAATTAGTGTATGCGGTCCAAAACAACATTTCGTACGGGTCGGTAAGGAACGCGGCGGGAGCTTTCGTCAAGGCCAGCTTGGACTCAATCACCGCGGCGGCCGCGTCGATGAAGGCAATGCCGGCGGATTTCCGCGTCTCCATCACGAACGCGCCGGGAAAGGATGCCTATCCGATCTCCAGCTTTACCTGGCTCCTGGTTCCTGCGGAATGGAAAGACAAGACAAAGCAAAAAGTCATGGTTGATTTTCTGAACTGGATGCTCGAGCAGGGCCAGACCATGACAGCCCAACTGTACTATGCGCCGCTGCCTGATGGTGTGAAGCAGAAAGAGCGCGAAGCAATCGCGACCATCAAGTAACGAAAGCGCTGACCGCTTTAGAATAGCCCGGCGAGCTGGCCGCTCCAAAGCAGCGCGGGAGAGATGGGAGCGTCAAGCTGATGGGAGCCGCACCTGACAGGCGAATTCCGGACGAGCGACGAGATGGGCAAGTATTTGCCCGGACATCGACAAACCAGATGGGCACCTCTGAATCACCTAAGATCTCTTTTGTGACCACCGCACACAAGGCGTCCGCCTGGAACCGGTCGCTGTTTAACCTCGACGTCGGTTTCAAAGCCTTGATGTTGCTTGCCGCACTGACGGTGCTGGCAGTGGTTGGGCTCATCCTTGCTGAACTTCTGCAGCGCTCGGCACTTGCCTGGCAAAAATTCGGGTTCCACTTTTTCGTCGCAAGCTCGTGGGATCCGGTAGCGGGGAACTTTGGGGCCCTGCCATTCATCTTCGGGACGATTGTTTCCTCCCTCTTAGCTCTGGTCATCGCGGTGCCCCTCGCGCTGGCCGTGGCGATCTTTGTCACCGAAATGTGTCCCAAACCGCTACGCAAACCAATTTCCTTCGCTACCGAGCTATTGGCCGCAATCCCCAGCGTGATTTACGGACTGTGGGCAGTTTTTGTGCTGGTGCCGCTCCTGCGTGCGTATGTGGCACCCTGGCTGATGAAGTACTTTTCCTGGACGGGCCTTTTTACAGGTCCGATGTTTGGGTACAGCATGCTGGCTGCGGGAACGGTGGTAGCCATCATGATTATTCCCATCATTTCGTCCATCACGCGTGAGGTTTTGGCGGTGGTTCCGCAGCATCAGCGGGAAGCGGCGTTGGCACTGGGTGCGACCCGATGGGAGATGATTCGCGTTGGAGTTCTGCGGAATGCGCGAGCCGGAATCATCGGTGCCATCATTCTAGGATTGGGCCGCGCCCTTGGCGAAACCATAGCCGTGACCCTGGTGATCGGCAACAGCCCTCAGATTGCAAAGTCTCTGTTGGCCCCCGGCTACACCATGGCTAGCGTTATCGCGAATGAATTCAACGAGGCTACTGACGCACTTTATGTCAGCGCATTGATAGAAATCGGGCTGGCGCTGTTCATCGTGACCGTGGTCGTAAATATTCTGGCCCAGTTGCTGGTTTGGACCGTCACTCGTGGCGCTCCTGCGAGGTCCAATGTCTAGTAGCTACGTTCAGTTTCGTCGGCGCTTCACAGACTATCTCGCTACCGTTGTGGCAGCGGGCCTTTCCGTCATCGTAGTCGGGGCGCTGGTGGCGATTTTCGCCTATCTCGTGATCAAGGGCGCCGGATCGGTGAATTGGGCCTTCTTGACGCATCCGCCGAAGCCCGTCGGAGAAGTCGGCGGCGGAATGGCCAACGCGATCGCCGGCTCGGCCATAATTCTCGGCATTGGCAGCGGCATCGGTATTCCCTTCGGGATTGGAGCCGGCATCTACCTGGCCGAATATGGCCGCAACCGTCTGGGAGCGCTAGTTCGGTTTACCGCCGACGTTCTGAATGGAGTGCCTTCCATTGTTATAGGCCTGGTGGCGTTCTCGCTGGTGGTGATGCGGCAGGGGCATTTTTCAGCTTTTGCAGGCGGAGTCGCTCTGGCCATCATGATGGTCCCGATGGTGGCGAGGACCACAGAAGAAATGTTGATGCTGGTGCCACAAGCAGTGCGGGAAGCCGCATTCGGACTAGGGGTTCCGCAGTGGCGCACCACTGTCTCGATAACCCTGGCGACTGCGCGGGCAGGAATCCTCACCGGCATCATGCTGGCGTTCGCGCGGATTGCGGGCGAGACAGCGCCGCTGATGTTCACCGCCCTGGGAAACCAGTTCTGGAGTTTCAGCCCGAACCAGCCGATCGCGGCCGTGCCGCTGCAGATTTACACCTATGCCCTCTCACCCTATGATGATTGGCACCGCCAGGCTTGGGCAGGCGCTCTGATTCTGGTCGCCCTCATTGTGGGCACTATCGCACTGGTACGATATCTATTCGGACGAAGTGTGCTGAGGGAGGTTAGCTAGTCTATGGCAACCGCGGTGGAGGTGCGGGATTTGAAGGCCTGGTTCGGAAAAACTGAGGCTCTACACGGCATTAATATGGCCGTGGAGTCGAACCATGCCACCGCGGTCATCGGCCCGTCCGGTTGCGGCAAGTCCACATTTATTCGCTGCCTGAATCGCATGCACGAAACCAATCCCGTTGCTCGTGCCGAAGGCGAGGTCAAGGTTGGTGAGATGGACATCTATGCAATGCCGGCAGTTGACGTCCGCCGCAAAGTCGGAATGGTGTTTCAAAAGCCCAACCCATTTCCCAGCCTGTCCATCTACGACAATGTGGCCGCGGGACTGAAACTGAACGGGACGCACAACCACAAAATGCTGGACGATGTGGTGGAGCGCTCCCTGCAGCAGGCAGCCCTTTGGGACGAAGTCAAAGACGCGCTGAAGAAGAAATCCGGAGCCAGCCTCTCCGGCGGCCAGCAGCAGCGCCTGTGCATCGCGCGCGCTCTGGCAGTGAATCCAGAAGTGATCTTGATGGACGAACCATGCTCCGCGCTCGACCCCATTTCGACCGCGAAAATCGAAGACCTGATTTTTGAGTTGAAGCAGAAGCTGACCATCGTTATCGTTACCCATAACATGCAGCAGGCATCGCGAGTGGCCGAATTCACCGGATTCTTCCTGATGGGCAACCTGGTCGAGTTTGACCGGACGGAACAAATTTTTACCAACCCGTCCGACAAGAGGACCGAAGATTACATTACGGGCAGGTTCGGATGACACGCACTCGTTTTCATCAGGAGCTCGATGAGCTCAAGCACCGGATTCTGGCTATGGCGGGCATGGCGGAGCAGGCGATCGATCTCGCGGTCCAGGCCTATTCCCATCGCGACCCGGCTCTGTGCCAGCGAGTGTTGAACAACGAAGACGCCATTAACCGCGCCGAACGCGACGTGGACGAGTTTGCCATTGATCTGCTCGCCATGCAACAGCCCATGGCGGTTGACTTGCGTTTCATTCTCGCTGTCATCAAGATCAACGCCGACTTGGAGCGGGTCGGAGACCAAGCCGTGAATATTGTGCAGCGCGTGATGAACATGATCGACTTGCCGGCCTACGAGCTTCCGGTGGACATTCCGGCGATGGCTTCCCGGGTGCGGGCCATGGTGCGGGACGCTTTGCGATCATTCATCGAAGGGGACACTGAACTGGCCAGGCATGTGCTCGAAGCTGACGACGATGTTGATCGTATCAATAAAGAAGCCTTCGCAACTCTCGCCCTATTCATGCAGGCAAAGCCGGACGGCGCGGTGCAGGCCTTAGATGCTCTCTCAATCGCGCGGAATCTCGAGCGCGTGGCCGATCACGCCACTAACATTGCTGAAGATGTCATCTTCTGGGTGCGAGGCGCGGATGTGCGGCATGGCGCGGGGCAACGACTTGCGGGGAGCTGAGATCGGGATGCCTCAACCTCTGAACCCCACTATTTTTATTCTTGAGGACGACCCTGACATCGCTGGCTTGTTGAAACACCATCTTCAGCCTGCCGGATACGGTGTCTCCTGGTTTCCCACCAGTGCCGGATTTTTGGACGAGATGCACGCGCGCCGTCCAGCCCTGGTGATCCTCGATATCATGGTGCCCGGCAACAGCGGGCTCGACGTCGCCAAGTCCATCCGTAGCAACTCGTCCCTAGCTACGGTTCCCATGGTCTTCGTCACCGCGCGGACTGCAGAGTCGGACCGCCTGCGCGGGTTTGAGATTGGAGCGGACGATTACATCACCAAGCCGTTCAGTCCCAAAGAAGTTGTGGCCCGGGTGCGGGCTGTCCTGCGCCGCTTCGACCAGCCACTGAAGAAAGAAATTGTGCGCGCCGGCGACCTGGTCATTGACACTGCGGCCATGCGCATGACCGTCCGCAACGAACCCGCAGTGACGACCGCCACCGAATTCCGTCTGATCGAGTTTCTCGCCTCCCATCCTGGACGGGTCTTTACTCGTAAAAGTCTTCTGGATGCGGTGTGGCATGACACCGCTTTTGTCACGCCACGAATCGTGGACGTGTATATTCGCCGTTTGCGGGAGAAAATAGAACGTGATCCGGAGAAGCCGCGCCACATACACACTGTGCGCGGGGCCGGATACATGTTCGAGGTCCGTAAGTGACGCAGCGGGTATTCTTAAAACTTCTTGTCTTGATTGTGCTAGTGGTCGGGATTTCGACCGCGGCCCTGGATCTGCTGATCCGGAGTAATTGGCAAGGTTCGCTCACCTCTCAGGTCCTGGCGGCTGCGGGGATTTCGCTGGTCGTAGGCGTGACTGTTGCCCTCATCGGAGCCGCCATCTTTGCCAGGCGGATAAGCAAGATAACGTCCTTCGCCCAGCAGATCGCTGCCGGGAATCTTTCAGTGCGTTTGCACGAGTCTGGAGGAGATGAGATCGCGTCGCTGGCGGCCGCGCTCGACAAGAGCGCCAGTCAGCTCGAAACTACTTTCAGGAACCTCGAGAGCAGTCGGCAGCAATTGGAAACTCTGCTGAACAGCATGGAGGACGCGGTCGTAGCGGTTTCGCCACGGCGCGAAGTTACCTGGTTCAATGGCGCCATGAAACGCCTGGCCACCGGGTCCATCTCGGTGGGAACACAGCTGATTCGCGCCGTACGCGATCCTGATCTGCTGCGGGTGGTGGCCGACGTTCTCGATCACTCGAAAGTCCAGAATGCGACTCTGTTTTCTGTGGTGCCGGGCCGCACTTTCGGGATGACTTCGGCCCCGCTGCCCGACGGTGGCGCGGTCTGCGTGCTGCGCGACAGCACGGAAATTGCGCGGGTGGAGCGCACCCGGCGGGATTTTATTGCCAACGTCTCGCATGAACTCCGAACGCCTCTCACTTCGTTGCTGGGCTACACCGAAACGCTTTTGGATGAATCCACCGACGGCAAGGCACGTGAGTTCCTTGAAATCATCCGCCGCAACGCCCTGCGTATGAGCCGGCTTACGGAAGACTTGCTGACTCTGGCGCGGGTAGAGTCGGGCGAGGAGCGGTTACAACAAGCCCCGGTTTCTGCTCACGAACTGCTGCGGGACGCGCAGGCGTCGCTCAACGAAGTTGCCAAAAACAGAGGCTTGCCGATCGAGATCGCTGAATCGCCGGATATCCAGGTCTTCGCGGACAAAGATGCTATTCATCAGGTCTTCGCAAACCTGATTGATAACGCCCTGAAATATGCGTCAGGAAGCAAGAAAATCGAAATCGGAGCAATCGCAAGACACGGCAACCTGGAGTTCTACGTTCGCGACTTCGGTCCCGGTATTCCCTCAGAGCACTTGCCGCGATTGTTCGAGCGTTTCTATCGCGTCGATAAGGCGCGGTCGCGTGAAGCCGGCGGCACCGGGTTGGGGCTGGCAATAGTGAAGCACATCGTTCTGAATCACGGCGGACAAACCGGAGTAACCAGCGAACTCGGCCACGGTTCAGTTTTCTGGTTCCGGCTTCCGCTCTCAGACGTACGGGCCAGCCCTCCAGTCGATACTCCCGTCGCGCATTAGCGTCCTTGCACCGAGACTTCCCTGCCAGAATACTGCACCGTCTGGTCAGGACGTGGTGAGGTCTCGACTCCACCTCCGTGGTTGTCTTTCACAAATACCACATTGAAAGTCCGACTCCCCAACATGCCCGGAAACGAACCCTTGCGCTCCCCGATAGTTAAAGTTCGGGTTGCCTCATTCCACCGGAGCGAGGTGGTTGCATACTTCCCTTTTTCGTAGTTGTACGTGTCATTCTCGTCCTCGTACAGAGTGAAACTTCCATCCGCGCCGGGATAGATTCGAAGCTCGATTGGATCTGCAGGCTTCTGATTGGAATACTCTTCTTCCGGACCAAAAGGAATGATGGAGCCAGCGCGCACATAAAGGGGCATACGATCAATTGGGGCCGCTGCATCCACGAACTTCCCACCTTCGGATGCTGCGCCCGTCCAGAAGTCGTACCATTTCGCCTGCGGCAAGTACAAATGCCGCGCGGTGGCGCCCGGCTCTGTCACTGGGTTTACCAGAAAGGCCGGCCCGTACATGAACTGATCTCCGACGTTTTGCGCGTTCCTGTCTTCACGGAAATCCATCACCAGCGGGCGCATCGGCGTATAGCTTTCAGATGTGATCTTCCAAGCCAGCGAGTAAATATATGGGAGCAGGCGATAACGCAAAGTGTCGTACTGGACAAGAATCTTTTCTGCCTCGGGTCCGTAAGACCAGAGTTCATTCTCGTCCGGGTTACGTGTGCCATGGACCCGGAAGACTGGGGAGAACACGCCGAACTCGAACCAGCGGATGAACAGTTCGCGGAAGTTCGGGTCATTGAGATTCCCGCCGGAGATGAAGCCGCCGATGTCGGTCGTCCAATACGGAATTCCGGAGACGGAAAAATTCAGGCCTGCAGGAATCTGCCGCTTGAAGCTAAGCCAGTCTGAAAGGACATCGCCAGACCAGACTGTCACGCCATAGCGCTGCGATCCTGCAAATGCCGAACGCGACAGAATGAAGACACGCTTCTGGTCGGACGCGCCGCGTTGCCCTTCGTACACGGCACGAGTCGTCATCAAGGGGAAGAGGTTGGCATAGCGGTCGCCACTACCGATGAAGAGTTTATGGCCCAACATCAGGCTCTCTTCCTGCCCCTCAGTCTCCGGCTCGGTGGTGTCCAGCCACCATGCGTCCACACCAATTTTGAAGAGCGCCTTGTCCATCAGCTCCCAATAGTATTTTCGTGCCTCCGGGTTGGTGGGATCATACGCGGCCATCGCCAGAGCATGGAATGGAGGCTTCGCAACCCGGGTGCGTTCGATGAAGAATCCACGCCGGTCCATTTCTTCGTATTCCTTCGAGCCGGGTTCGAAAAAAGGCCAGACGGAGATCATCAAGTGAAAGTTGTTTTTGTGGAGCCGGTCGAGCATTCCCTTCGGGTCGGGATAATTCTTATTGAAGATGTGCTCGCCTTTGCGGTTCCACCAGAACCAGTCCTGGACGATGTTATCGGCAGGAAGGTGCAGGTCGCGGTACTTCTGCGCTACGCCGAGGATTTCTGCTTGCGACTTGTAGCGGTTCTTACATTGCCAGAAGCCGTACGCCCACCGGCCAAACAGCGGGGTGGGGCCAGTGAGTAAACGATAAGAAGCGATGATCTTGTCGAATTCAGGCCCGTAAATAAAGTAGTAATCAATCGTGTCTGCAACTTCGGAGCTGATATACATCACGTGCACAAACCGGTTGTTGAAGCGCGTACGCGAAGTATTGTTCCAAAAAATCCCGTAGCCATTGGATGAGAGCAGCATAGGCACAGCGATGTTTGTGTTCTCTTGCGATTGATCCACTGATTCGCCGTGATAGTTCCAGACGCCTGCCTGATGCTGTCCAAGTCCGTAGAAACCCTCGTGCGTGCCGTACATTTCGACAACGGTCTCCGCACGATAAGTTTCTTCTCCGTTCACCGTCTCGGCGGTCATGATTCGCTTAGCATCGCGGAAGAGCTGTTTGTCCGATAGGTCAGAGAACGTGATCGCACCGCTCTCTTTTTCTATTGTGACCTTCAAGGCGGAGGTGGAAAGGGTGAGATTCTTTTCCGACGACTCCAACTTCCACGGCGCTGCCGCCCATGACGACTTGGTCACAACGTAGTCAGGACGCTTCGGAAAATCGCTAGTCGGAAAATAGAGAACGTGAATGATGGAATCACTGCAGACTTGCAGCTTCAGGGTCCCGCCGGAGCGGACTGCCACGCTGATTCCATCCGCTTCCTGCTTGAGACTGGTAACCGGATCGAGCGGAGTCCATTGCGCAAAGACCGGCAATGTACACACAACTGCGGCGAGGATCCCAGCGGCATACCGGTAGCGCATAGCAGCGCGTCCTCCTGTGGCGAGAGCAGGATACCGTCGAGGCATCCGGGAATGCAATCAGCTTAATCGCTTTAGATCACAGAGAATCGATGGCTTCTTCGAGTGCTATATAGTATTGTAGGCAGGGCTACCTATGCTTCCTGGCCATAAGACGGCTCCCGAAATCGGTCCGAAGCGAGTCACGCTAAAAGTCCTCGCCGAGTATCTGAATCTTTCTCCGACCACAGTTTCCGTCGTCCTCACCAACTCTCCTCTCGCCCACACCATTGCGAAACCGACCCAGGACCGCATCTGGGAAGCGGTGCGTAAATTTCAATATCGTCCCAACCTGTTCGCGCGATACTTGCACACCAAGAGGACGTTCAGCATTGCCGTGCTGGTGCCCGACATCGGCGATGAATTTTCGGCCATGCTCATCAGCGGCGTTGAAACCAGTTTGGCAGTGGCAAAATTTAACTACTTCGTCGAGAGCCACCGCTTCGCCCCGGAGCAGATTGAGAACTCTCCGGATACCCTGATGGACCGGCAAGTTGAAGGGATGATCTTTATCAATACGCCGCTCAGGAAGCAGATGCCTGTCCCGGTGGTGGCCATTTCCGATATCACGAATGCGCCCGGGGTGACGCGCATTGTGATCGACAATTATCAGGCAGTGCTTTTCGGTCTACGACATCTGAAAGACCTGGGACACCGCCGCATTGCCTTCATCAAGGGCCCCCAGGACAATGGAGACACCGAGGCCCGCTGGACTGCCATTCTGAGTGCAGCGGCTGAAATCGGCCTTGCCGTCAGACCTGAGCTAACCGCCAGCCTGGGTACTTACTTCGAAGCCAGCGAAATGTCGATGATGCAACGTGGGTATGAAGCCGCGATGATGCTGCTGGAAAGAACTTGGGATTTTACCGGGCTGCTAGCCTTCAATGACAGCTCCGCGATCGGCGCGATCAGGGCCATCCAGGACATCGGTTTGTCAGTCCCTAATGATGTTTCCGTAGTCGGCATTGACGACATTCAAGCGTCTGCCTTCACCTGCCCGCGCCTGACCACCATACGCCAACCGCTCAAACTTATGGGATCGTTGGCTGCAGCCACTCTTTTACAACGGATACAAGGAGAGGAAGTTCCAGAAGAAACTGTAGTCCCGCCAGAACTCGTGGTGCGTGAATCGACTGCCTCTATACGCCTGTAGGAGCGCCGGAGATCAAAGTCAGTCGCCAGTGTTTAGTCTTTCCACGGTTCCGGCCCGCCCATCGCATCCTGTGTTGTAAAATTTCAATCATCTCTTTTATGCAGGCCAAGATCTTATGCAAACCAAGATCCCTGTAGGAATTCTCGGTGCTACCGGCATTGTCGGACAGCGCTTTATCCAGATGCTCGAACACCATCCGTGGTTCGAGGTCGCATGGCTTGCGGCGTCCGACCGCTCCGAAGGCCGCGAATACGGCGATGCCGCGCGCTGGCGTCTGAAAACCGCCATTCCGGCGCGAGTCGCTAGAATGCAAGTTTCTCCCGCCAAGCCCGAAGGCGCACCCACAGTGGTGTTCGCCGCGCTTGACGCTTCCATCGCTGCCGAACTCGAGCCCCGCTTCGCCGAAGCTGGTTGCGCGGTCATCACTAACTCGAGCGCGCTTCGCATGACGAAAGATGTCCCTCTGGTTATCCCTGAAGTCAATCCCGACCACCTCAAGCTGATCGAATGCCAGTCCTGGAAGCGCAAGTCAGGAGGCTTCGTCGTCACCAATTCGAACTGCTCGGCAATGGGACTCGTCCTCGCCCTAGCTCCGCTGCACAAGCGCTTCGGAATCGAAGCTGTGATGGCCATGACCATGCAGGCAGTCAGCGGTGCAGGATATCCCGGCGTCGCGTCACTCGACATTCTGGGAAATGTGATCCCTTATATCGCCAAAGAAGAAGAAAAAATGGAAGAGGAGACGCGCAAGCTTCTCGGCACGTTGAACGGCGCAGGCATTGTCCCTGCTCCATTCAAGATGAGCGCGCAGTGCAATCGCGTCGCCGTCGAGGACGGCCACACCGAATCGGTCTCAGTGAAACTGAAGAACAAAGCCGAGGCGGCAGAGATTCTCGATGCGTGGGCGGGATTCCGCGGCATTCCTCAGGAACAAAATTTCCCCAGCGCTCCTGAGATTCCAGTACTCTATCTGGATTCGAGCGATCGCCCGCAACCACGATTCGACGTGGATTCTGGCCACGGCATGACCACAACTGTAGGACGGTTGCGTCCCTGCGGCGTGCTTGACTGGAAATTCACCGTGCTCTCGCACAATACGATTCGCGGAGCTGCCGGAGCTGCGCTGCTCAATGCCGAATTGCTGAAAGTGCAAGGATACCTGCCGTGATCTCGCTGGCACTCTTTTCGCTATTGGGTGCCCCATCTTTCGCCGCTTTTGCGAAAGGTGGGAATTCCGACGACTGATGCCCATCGTCATGAAATTCGGCGGCACCTCGGTTGGTGACGCCAAAGCCATTGAGCGTGTCGCCGCCATCGTGCGCCAGCGCCTGCCGCAGACACCGGTCGTCGTAGTCAGCGCAATGGCCCGAGTCACCGACCAGTTGCTCCACATGGCGCGTGCAGCCGGTGCTGGTGACCGTAAAACCGCGCTGACACTGGCTCGCGAACTCCGCGAACGCCACTACAACACCGCCGGCGAGTTGCTGGGCACAGCTCTCTTCACCCAATTCCACAGCGATCTCGGAACTGAATTCGAAGAATTGGAGGAATTGCTCCGCGGCATCTCGGCGGTTGGTGAACTCACTCCGCGCACAACTGACCACGTCGCATCCTTCGGCGAAGTGCTTTCCAGCAAGCTGGTCACCGCCGCGCTTTCCTGCCATGGCGTGGAAGCAACCCTGGTGGACTCACGCGATTGTATTGTCACGGACGACGCCTTCACCCGTGCTGTCCCTTTATTCGAGGACACGAATGCGCGTCTTTGCAAAGCCGTTCAGCCATTGCTTGAGCATGGACGCGTCCCCGTGATGGGCGGCTTTATCGGTTCAACCCGCACCGGAATTACCACTACGATCGGACGAGGTGGGGGTGATTTTTCGGCTTCAATCGTGGGCGCCGGCCTGGGCGCGGACAAAATCGAAATCTGGACTGACGTGGACGGCATGATGACCACCGACCCCAACCTCTGTCCCGACGCCCGCCGCATCAAAGTCATCAGTTTCGACGAAGCCGCCGAGCTCGCCTATTTCGGCGCCAAGGTTCTGCATCCCGCGACCGTGCTTCCCGCCATCCAAAAAAATATTCCGGTTTACATTCTGAATTCGCGCAACCCCGCCTGTGAAGGCACGCGCATTGCTGCCCGCGCACCCCACTGTAAGAATTTTTTCAAGGCCATCGCGGCCAAGAAGCGAATCACCATCGTGGACGTCGCGGCCCCGCGCATGCTTCTCGCCCACGGATTCTTGAAAGCCATCTTCGAGGCCTTCGATCGTCACCGCATTCCCGTGGACGTGGTCTCGACCTCAGAAGTCAGCGTCTCCCTCACCGTCGATTCCAACGAATCCATTCCCGCTCTGGCTGCCGATTTAGCGCGTCTCGCGGACGTCAAATACGAGGGTCGCAAAGCGATCGTCTGCCTGGTCGGAGAAAACCTGCGCGAAATCCCCGGCATCGCTGGTCACGTTTTTGGCGAACTTTCTGATGTCAAGATCCGAATGATTTCCCAGGGCGCGTCGGAAATCAATTTGACATTTGTGATTGACGAAGATCAGGTGCCCAGCGTCGTCCAGCGGCTGCACAAGAGATTCTTTGCTGACCTCGACCCCGAAACCTTCGCGTGATTCGTGTGGCACGGGCGCCCTCACCCGCGGATCAGTCCCGACCACCACGCTACAGGAGGGCACGACTTTCAGTCGTGCCGATAACTCGCTCTCCGCCTAAATTGGCACGGCTGAAAGCCAAGGCCTCCGGTCGCGTCAAAGGTGCTGTCGGCAAACAGCAGGTCCCTCAGCCCCGGAAGGACTTCGGAATGACAACTTGAGAGAGACATCCGAGGGCGAAGTGGGTGTTCTCGATGGCGACGCAAACCGCGGAACAAGCTACACTAGGCGGCAATGAGAATTCTTCTTCTCGGCACCGGCAAGACGGGTTCCCTGGTGGCCGAAGTAGCCCGCGAACGCGGACATGAGGTCGAAACGCTACGCTCGGCGGATAATCGGCAAGCCGCCGCCCTAACCGCTGACCGACTCGCCCTGTTTGACACAATCATCGACTTCACCACGCCCCACTGCGTCCTCGGAAACATTCATGCCGCAATTGCCGCAGGCAAGAACATGGTCGTCGGCACGACCGGCTGGTACGCCGAGCTGGCGAGTGTACGCAAGCTGGTCGAGCAGCGCGGGACGGGCTTCCTCTACGGCTCGAATTTTTCCATCGGCGTGAATCTTTTCTTTGATCTGGTACGGGGAGCTATTCCTGCCCTCAAGCAGCAATATTTGGCCCACATCTACGAACGCCACCATGCCCAAAAAAAAGACGCTCCCTCCGGCACTGCCGCCATCATGCAAACAATCCTGCAAGAGAAGTCGAGTGCCGAAATTGAGATCACTTCCTTCCGCGAAGGAGACGTCGTCGGGATGCACGAACTGGTGCTCGATTCTCCCAATGACACCATCTATCTCTGCCACGACGCCAAGACCCGCCGCGGGTTTGCGGAGGGAGCTGTGCGGGGGGCGGAGTGGCTGGTGGGGAGGAAGGGGGTCTTCGATTTCAAAGATGTTTGGCGGGAGATGTAGATAGGCCATCTAGTCCTTTTCTGCTATTGATCCCTTATAAGCCCTCGGCTACATTCCTCAACACTCGGGGTTGGGCTCTTGTCAGTCACCGGCTGAAAGCATTGCCAGGCGGCACCAGTAAGCCCTGAAATATCAAATTTCCAAAGGTCGTGGGAGGCCGCTTTGCACCGTAGGCTCGCGATTCTCTGTCTTGTCTTCCTGTCTCTCCCTGTCGTTGGGCAGAGCAACTATGCGGTCTTAAGCGGCAGCATTCTCGATCCCCAATCCCATGCCATCGCAGGCGCAACCCTGGAAGTGAGTTCGCCCGCGACCGGCGCAGTCCGCCACGTCTCCACCAATGCGCAGGGACTCTATCAGATTCCCGGGCTCCAACCCGGTAGCTATGAACTTCGGGTCACCGCCGCGGGCTTTGGCACGACGGTGAAGTCCATCCAGCTCGAAGTCGCCCAACGCCTCGCCATTGACATTAGCCTGAGAGTGGAGTCTCGCAAGGAAGCCGTCGAGGTCAGCAGCGTGCCCGAAGCGATTCACACCAACGACGCGGCGCTGGGAGAAGTTGTCGAACCAACGTCCATTGAAAACCTTCCGCTCAACGGCCGCATGTTGATTGATCTGGTGCTTACGGTTCCGGGCGCGCACGTCAGCCACGGCGCACAAACCGGCCACATGAACCCGCTCTACTGGCGGCCAGGACAGCGTTCTGCGGTGAGCATTGGCGGCAACCGGCCCAACGCCAACTATTTCCTGCTCGATGGCACAACCAATACTGACCCTGCTTTCAACACGCTGAACCTCAGCCCATCTCCCGATGCGGTGCAGGAATTCAAAGTGCAGACCGGCAGCTACTCGGCGGAAATGGGTGGAGCGGGTGGCGGACAAATCAACATCGTGACCCGCGGCGGCACCAATCAGCTTCACGGGACGGTTTACGAATTCTTGCGCAATGATGCCATGGACGCGAATTCGTTCGAATCCATGGGGAACAATCACCTCGTCCAGAACAATTTTGGCGCGTCACTGGGCGGTCCGATCAGGCATAACAATACATTTTTCTTCGTGAACTATGAAGGATTCCGCCACGCGATGGCCGACACGATGATTGACACGGTGCCAACCCTGGCGGAGATCCATGGCGATTTCACCAACAGCGGCGTGACTATTTACGATCCCACAAATCCCCTCGACCCAACTCAACCCGTCAGCGCCAGCAATCCGCGCGCGCAGTTTCAGGGTAACAATTCCAATAATGTCCTCACCGCCAATATCATTCCGCAGAATCGAATCAATCAGGCGGCGCAACAATTCCTATTGAAATATGTGCCTCGCCCAAATCCCGAAATGATGATGAACATGGCCTCGATGCCGTGTGGATCAAGCATGATGGGCGCGCCAACCGTCGTCGGCGCCGGCCTGGACTGCGACAACTACCTCGATGTGCGCAACGAGGACCACACCAATAGTCAAGGAACGGGACGACTGGACCACGTTTTCGCGAGCGGCGACACGCTTACGGGACGCTATTCGCTGAGTGCTGAAAATGGATTCATGCCCATCAACCTTCCCGGTTTCGGCGCCTTTCACGATAACTTCTCGCAGCAAGGCTCGATCGCCTGGAATAAGATCGTCAGCTCTCATGTGGTGAATACCGCTGCCATTGCTGTGTCCCGCCTGTCCATGCGACGCGACACGGAAAACGCCAACAAGAATGACATTGTGAGCCAACTCGCGATCCAGGGTATCGGATTCGGCGGGCCAAATGCATGGGGCGCGCCCTGGTTCAACGTGCAGGGCTACTCAGGCATGGGCGACACCTATGCCGCAACGCCTATGCACGCCTGGGACACGATTGCAGAAGGCCGCGACACCGTGAGCTGGCAAGCAGGACGCCACAGCCTGAAGTTTGGCGCAAGCTACCGGCGCTTCATCTGGCCGATGTGGGGATTCTTCCAGAACCGTGGCTACTACCAGATGACAAACGGTTTCACCACCAAGACCGCGACCAATGACGGCACCGGTTCAGCACTCGCCAGTTTCCTGTTGGGACTTCCCGCGATTAAACAGCGCCAGGCAGGCATTCCGCAGATGCAGTTACGGCAGTGGTACGCCGACGGCTTCGCGCAAGACAGTTTCCGGCTTACGCGCACCACAACCATTGAAATGGGCCTGCGCTACGAATTCATGGATCCGCTGGTGGACATCAGCTACACCAACACGAACCTGACCTTCAACAATGGCGTCCCTTCGGCTTTCGTCGGAGGCCAGAACGGATATCCGCGCGGACTGAAGTATCCTAACACTCACAATCTTGCTCCCCGTTTCGGTTTCTCTCAGGCATTGCCGAATCACGGCCTGGTCTTCCATTCTGCTTTCGGAATCTTTTTCACGCCAGTGGACATGAACACCTGGTGCAACCAGCGCCACAACGTTCCATTCGTGTTTCCGGAGACGCAACAGAGCGACAATTTCACTCCGTCGCCTTCAGTCCTTGCCAGCAACTTCAACTTTGGCCAGGCGGTCCTTGGGAAAACCACGGTCAGCTTTACGGCCATGGATCCGCACGCGCCCTCGCAGTACATCGAGCAGTGGAGCAGTTCAATCGAAAAGAGTCTCGGCAAGAGCACCAGCCTTGAGATTGGATATCTGGGATCGCACGGCGTTCACCTGCAGCGCTCGCACCTGATCAACAACGCACCTCCGGGGCCGGGGCCGATCGGGCCAAGGCGCCCGTTCCCCAAAATTACATTTGTGCCAAACACCGTGCTGCCCAATGGCGTCACCTATGTGGCCCCTGCGTCTGGCTGCCCTAGCGGCACCATCTGTTTCCCGGTAAGCACCATCAACCTCTTGGAGGACACGGCGCAGAGTTGGTATGACGCTGGCTACGTAAATATACGTCGCCGCTATACCCGCGGACTGACGTTCCTTGGAAACTACACGTGGTCGAAGAACCTGACCAACGCTCCGGATTTTCGCTCGCCGATGTTCGAAGCTTCCATTCCGCAGAACAATAATGATCTCGCCGCCGAGAAAGGCCCGGGTTGTGACATGCGGCACCGCTTCGCTTTGAGCGCTGTCTATGCGGTTCCAGCGATGAGCAACTACGCCTGGACCAGCGCAGCCACAAGAAATTGGCAGCTCTCCACCGTCTATCAAGTGCAGACTGGATTCCCGTTCACCATTTCTGTATTCGGCGACACGGCAAATTCCGGCACGGTGCTGGGTGAAAATCCCATCCGCGCCAACTACACGGGACAGCCGGTCTTTACCTCAGGCACGCACACCGCGGCAATGTGGTTTAACCCTGCCGCTTTTGCTACTCCGGCGGCATTCACCTTCGGCAACACAGGGCGCAACTCGGTGTACGGGCAGGGAATGCAAACTTTGGACTTCGCCGTGGCGCGTGAATTCAGCATCGCCGAGCGCGCCAAGTTCCAGTTCCGCGGAGAATTCTTCAATGCTCTGAATCACACGAACTTGGGGACACCCGACCGCTTCGTGAACACGCCCCAGTTTGGCAGGATCACGGAGTCAACCACGCCTGGCCGCGAAGTACAATTAAGTGCCAGGCTATCCTTCTAGAGAAAGGAATCACAATGAACTTCCGCATTGCACTCAATTTAGCTGTGCCGTTGTTGTTCGTGCTCGCGGTTTTCGCGGCAACAGAGTCCGCCAAGACCGTCACCGTCAAAGGCTATGTACTGGATTCCGCCTGCGCCTTCACTAAGAGCCTTAAGAAACCTATCAGTTCAGAGTGCGCAATAGCGTGCGCGAAGAACGGTTCACCGCTGGTAATCCTGGCCCCGAGCGGGACCATCTACTGGCCGATCGCAGACGCCACACCATCCAGCAGCCAGAATGAGAAGCTCCTTCCTTTCGCTGGACAGAGAGTAACAGTGAGTGGCAAAGTATTCCAACGTGGCGGCTCGACGGCGATCGTCATCAGCAAGATCGAACCGCTGGCGGAAGCCAAGACCAAGTAGCGTCCAGGAGCGCCGGCATTCATGAGCACTGTCCCTGATTCTTTGCCCAGCGTCCGCAAGTTCAGCTTGCGTCTGAGTCCGCGCGCCCGCAAGCTTACTGGGCGAATTCTGGCGGTGCTCCTGGTGGTCTGGCTTTCGTTTGTCGGATTTATTTTTTGGGCCATGAACCAGACTCCGGAGAAATTCGGCGCGGTCATGAAGCACATGCCGTGGCCAGTTTTTCTGGTCCTCCCATTCGAGACTCTGTGGAACCAGGCCCGTGGCGGCACTCTGCATGTGGGCGACCCTGCACCGGACTTCACTCTCACCAAGCTGGATAAATCCGGAACCGTCCAACTTTCGGAGCTAAGCAAGAAGCAGCCAGTGGTTATGGTGTTTGGCAGCTACACTTGACCACCGTTCCGGCGGGAGGTTCCCGCTCTCAACAAACTGTACGAACAGTACGGAAACAGAGTCGCGTTCCTGGTGGTGTATATCACCGAGGCGCACCCCAGCGACGTGTGGCAGATGCAAAGCAATGTCAAAGACAAGGTGGTCTTTGCCAGCCCGAAGAATGAAGAAGAACGCGCTTTGATCGCAGGAGCCTGCGTCCGCAAACTGGGGATCAAGTTCCCTGCTGTCCTCGATGAATTTGGAAACTCCACCGAGCGCGTCTATACCGGCTGGCCGGATCGCATTTACCTGATCGATGGAAACGGCCGCGTCGCTTTCAAGACCAAGCCCGGCCCGTTTGGTTTCAAGCCAGATAATCTTGCCGCGGCCTTGGCTAAATTGCCTAAGACCCCGTAATTCAGCACAGAGTGACAGAGAACCCAGATGCCTGTTTTGCCTTTGCTTTTCTGTGTCTCCGTGGTGAAGAAGTTCTACTTAGGCGGCGCCGTCATCTCCATCGCCCAGATCGCTGCTGGACGCATGTACATGGATGCTCGGTAGTGCCCGGTTTCGTCCCAGGCTTCGGGAGTGCGGAACCAGTAGCCCTGAGTTTCATAGGTCGTGTGATAAACGCCCCACGCCGTGCGATAGCCCTCGTCTTTCAGTCCATCGCTCAACATCAGCGCAGCCACACTGAACGTGGTTCCGGTCCAGACTTCCTGCACTTGTTCATTAGTAGTCACGATTTTTCCATCAGGGGCAATTCCATTCGCCGCGCCCATTTCGCCTTTGCCAAATTTCATGACGTTGAAGTCAAAGATTTTCTTCAACGCTTTCACTTGCATATCGCGCGGAACCAGATCGCCCAGGCCATTCATGTTGGCGTACCACTGTCCGGCTAGTTGATCGGCCTGAATGTTGTCGCGATACTCACTAAGTGTGTCATAGCGGAAGTAATCGCCTGACCAGAGCTTGTCAACGTAGGTCTTCTGCCCCTTAGTGAACCAGTCGTGATACTTCGTTGCCGCTGCATTATCGCCAAGCCCATGGGCAATTTCTTCCGCGGCCCGCAGCGATGCCAGCCACAATCCGCCGGAATAGGCACTGTCACCCTGGACGATCCACTCGTCGTAGGTCTGGTCAGGATAATTGTCGCCCTGCGGCAGACCATCACCGGTACGATCGTACTGATGCAAGTGTGTGAGCGCCTCTTGCACCGCCGGCCACGTGTAACGCAGGAACGCCATATCTTTCTTGCCGGTGAAAACGTAATCGCGATAGATCATCAACACGAACTTGCTGTTCAGGTCTTTCCAGTCATTGGTATTCTGCCAGCTAAAAGCGTTAGGCAATTTGAAAGGATCTTCCTGCGGGACTCCTAAATCGTGCGGGACTGCGCCCTTCGCCTTACGCAATCGGAATTGCAGCGACTGCGTATGTTGCGACTTCCATATCCATAAATACTTCTCGGTCAGATCTTTCGGAACCGTGTCCGCGAATTGGCGGAGTTCCTGCTTGTCCAGGTCTGGCCAGAACTTCACCAACGGCATCGATCCGTAGAAACGCACGTCCAGCGTGGCATAGTATGGATAGTCGAAGCACTCCATGAAGGCGAATGTCGCCGGAGTCTTGGGGTCAGAACCGACCGGCCTTCCCCAGAACGATCCCCCGTCGGTGAGAATGTACAGCTCGTTGAAAAGTTCGCCACGATACCACAGCGGCTTGCTCTCATCGTTCACATATTGCGACTGCCAGGTATCGATTTCGTCGCTCCACTTGGAAGCATTCTGCAATCCGTCTTTGGCAATCTTCCACGCGTGGGTTCCGGTAGTCCCATAGAAGTCGGTGTAATGGCGCAGCCATTTGCGTCCCGAGCCGAATTGCACAATCGGCATGTCCCAGGAGATCGTCATCGGCACCACGCGCTTTTCGCCAGGCTGCAGCGTGAAGCGCACCGCGATCGCCGCCGCCAAAGGCTCACCGCTGCTATACCAGGCTTGATTGTCATTCGCCAGGCGCCCATCCTTCGCGAACGGCCCCCAGATTTCCTGTCCCCCTGTAAATGGAACGTAGGTAGTTTGATAAGTGATATCCACCCCAGGGGACTCTACTGACGCGATTGCCCACTGCCCGTCGAAGTCGTCCTGCACGCCCTTGGGGTGTACGCGGTCAAAAACAATTCCTTTCACGTGCCCCCCAACTCCAGAGCCGTCGTCCACAAAACGATTGTGGTTGCCGTGGTCGAGCGAGTTCTTCATGTCCGGCCCGAAGTCGCGGAACCATCCCAGCATGTTCGTCCACGAAAGCAGAACTGAAACCGTGACTGGCTTGTCGGTCGGGTTCTCCGCATGCCACCGGTAAACCGCCACCGGGTAACTGCTCTCGCGATAATTGTTTGGCAGCACCGGAGAGAACTGTTCGAGCACCACATGCGCGGGGAATTTCTCCCAACGGTAGTCATACCAGGACTTCGGATACAGCGAGTAGTAATCACCGGCTCCGACTGGGTAGTCCCACTTCCACGAATTGAGTGCGCCTCCTTCTGGATGCGCTGACGTCAGCACTTGAGCGACACTGTCGCCGCCCTCAGCCTTTTGATACATCGCAAACTGGTTCGCCCAGACTGTCTGATATTTGTGCACTCCGCCCTTGATGTGCCAGCGCGCGAAATCTCCGCGATAAGTGCGCGAAAACGTCCCCGAGCCGAACCCGCCAACCGGCGCCCCCTGCCAATAGCCGTCGTCGATCATTCCCGGCAACAAAGCGGGCTTGGCCCCGCCTGCATGCTCCAGCGGCTGGCCAATGCCGCGCTTCCACGCAGCCTTGGGGATCGCGTCGCCAGCAAAGAGAACCGGGGCGGAACCAAGCAGGCCCAGGAACAACAGGCCGGCAGATAAAGAGCGCACAGACATTTTCATGAGATTCCCTCCCAGGATCTCGATCAAGGCAAGAAAAACGATATTCTACATGAACTGCGTTTCTCACCACAGAGGACAAAGAGGAGCCCTTCGTGGTTGATTGATTTTCGCTGCTCTATAATCTGAACACTCATCGTGATTCGACAAATCCTGTCGCTAGTCCTAATTTTTCCTCTGGTTGCGAACGCGCAAACCGCTTCCGTCCCGCACTTCAAAGATGTCTCTCGCGAGGTCGGCATCACTGTTCCTCACATCTCGACCCCCGACAAACAATACATCGTTGAATCCATGAGCGGTGGCATCGGCCTTATCGACTGCGACAACGATGGCAAGCTCGACATCATCGCTGTCAACGGCTCGACCATTGATCACTTCCGCCAGGGCGGCGATCCTATGATCACCCTCTATCACCAGGACGCCGGATTCAAATTCAGCGACATCACGCAGTCCGCCGGACTCACCCGCAAAGGCTGGGGCATGGGCGTAGCGGTCGCTGATTATGACAATGACGGCCTACCCGACATCTACGTCACCGGATACGGCGGCAACGCACTGTATCACAATCTCGGCAATTGCAAATTTGAAGACGTGACCGAAAAAGCCGGAGTCGCTGGCGGAGGCTTCAGCACCGGAGCAGCTTGGGCGGACTACGACCGCGACGGCCGCGTGGATCTGTTCGTGCCGCGCTATGTCCATTTCGACATCAACCATCTGCCCACTTTCGGCAGCGATGAGAAGACCTGCCGCTTCAAGGGAATCCGCGTCCAGTGCGGTCCTTGGGGAATGCAAGGCGAGTCCGACCTGCTCTTTCACAATCGCGGCGACGGAACTTTCGAAGAAGTCTCCAAAAAAACTGGGGTTGACGATCCCGACCGCTACTATGGCCTGGGCGTGGTCTGGGGAGACTACGACGACGATGGCTGGCCCGATCTCTATGTCGCCAATGATTCCGGCCCGAATTATCTTTATCACAATAAGCATGACGGCACTTTTGAGGACGTCAGCATGCTTGCTGGGATCGCCGTAAGTGGTGACGGCCTTCAGCAGGGTTCCATGGGCGTAGATTGGGGCGACTATTTGCACGATGGCCGCATCGGCATGCTCGTTACTAACTTCACCGAGCAACCCGACACTCTCTATCGCAATCTTGGCAAGGGCGAATTCGCCGATGTGACTTGGCGCGCCAAACTGGCCCAACCCACATATTTGAATGTTGGTTGGGGTACAGGTTTCGTAGATTTCACAAACAGCGGTTGGCTCGACATTTTCATTGCCAACGGGCACGTCTATTCGCAGATGGACCAGATTCCAGGCGCGGCGCGCTATGCCGAGCCTATGCAACTCTTCCGCAACCAGGGCGATGGCACGTTTGCGGATGTTTCTTCCACGTTCGCCGGAATCCCCGACGCTTCCCGCCGCGGAACGGCTTTCGGGGACCTCAACAATGACGGAAATATTGACGTGGTTGTGCTCAACATGGATGGGCCGCCCCAGCTTTTGCTAAACCAAGGTGGAAACCACAACCATCGCGTGCTGTTTAAACTGATGGGCACTAAGAGCAACAAGATGGCGATCGGCGCGAAGGTCACAGTCAGCGCGGGAAAACTGCTTCAGACGGCAGAGGTACGTGCCGGTGGCAGCTATCTTTCCAGCAACGATCCGCGACTGCATTTCGGGCTTGCTGCAGAAACTAAAATGAACGAAGTGACCATCCGCTGGCCCAGTGGGAACGCAGAAACTTTGAAAGACGTGCCCGCAGATTTCATCTATACAATTGTTGAGGGCAAAGGGATCACGGATAGAGCCGCCCTTCCGCCGGTCATGTGACGGATGCGGAACTATTTCCGCCAAACTTAGCGGTTATCCTTCTCCAGCTTGGCCCCCGATGGCGCAGATGGTTGTGGTTGATTATTTGGTTGTGTGGTGTGGTTAGTGATCTGCGTCAAGCCACCCGGCGTTTTCAGACGCATCAGCGGATCGCCAAACAGGATGAACGTCTTTCGCACGTCCTGATCGCCGATCCCTGATTTAGCAAATAACACTGCATCGCCGAGCGCGATCGATGGCTGCGAAAATAGCGTCTTCATCAAGGTTTGATCCATTTGGAACTGTGGATCTGGTGCCGTGAGACCCGACGACGCCCACACGGCCACCGCACCGCCATTTCTTGCCAGCATCAACGACTCAGCCAGGCTTTCGGTCATCACATCGTGGAAAAATCCGTTCAAGCAGTTCATGATCACGAACACCGGTAATTCGTTGCCATTAGTCAGCGACGAGGCCGTGGTGTCGTCAAACAGGTCGCTCCCTGACCAAATTTCAACCGACCCGTGTCCGTTGTAGTTCACCAACAACTGTCCAGCGTTGATGCTTGCAAGAATGTCCTGCTTCGCCGTTGCCGGGCCAACTGTGCTGGCGAAGACATCGGTCACGTTCATGCTTTGCGGAAGCATCTTTTGTACGGATTGAGCAGCCTGTGAAAAGTTCACCGTCGGATCATCGAGATCCGCGACCATTAAGCTCTGGTTCGTCCAGCTCGCGGCCTGGCCGTTCGCATAATTAACAATTTTCCCGACCATGGTCTGCGCGTCTGCAGTGGTTCGGGCCGGCAAGCGGCCCGTGGCGATCTTCGCAAATCCCGTGTTGTCGAAGTCTGAGAACCAATCGTCCGACGCGGTCTTGAGCTCAGCGGTCACCACAACCTTCGTGGGCATAAAATCAAAGAAGCCAAATCCGAGATAATCTCTCGGATCAACCGAAGCATCACCCGCCAGCAGCAGGTAATGCGGTTTGTTTTTCCAGGTTGCCGTCGCGGTGCTCAGGAAGTTGCGGATCGCGTACGGCGTCCTCTCGCCAAAATTGAATTCGTCGTAAACATCATCTACGCTGACCAGCGCCACCGACTTCCCCTCCGCCTTGTGCAGCGCGGCCAATGGCTGAATTTGCGCCGCGAACTGAGGCGCCGTGAGCACGACAACTTCCGCGCCGGACTGCGGTCTATGCAGGTTTGAAGGATGATGAGTAGCCATTGCCACGGGGCTGGCGAGTTGCGCATCCGACAGCGCCAGCAAGGTGTGCGCTCCCGGTACAGTCCATGGAACGCTCGCCTGAAGCGCGTAGCTGCCACTTTGAGTTGAAGTTCTGTACGCGACTTCAAAAGGCTGCACAGGATTGGTGATGTCAACCAGCCGCGTCGGGGCATGCAGGAAACCAGCTACCGTCACGCTCTCCCCGGCATCAGCTGTGAACTTCAGCAGGTCCGATTCCGCGGTAAACGTGTGGGGGAAGCTGACGTCAATGTAATCCACCATGCTTAGATCGTTTGCACCCTGCTGGGCGCTCAGAGTGATTGTGTTGGCGCCGTTTGTCAGTATGCCAGCGGGAACCGCGAGTCCCGCTTTGCCTTCCTGCTGCCCGCTGAAGTTTACGTCGCCGAGGGTTGCGCCGTTCACCGCCACAGTCACGTCGTGTTGTTGTCCCTGAGTCACGCCCTGTAATACGATCTGCAGCGTTCCTTCGCCGGTTGCGAGATTCGAAACATTCACTGTCTGAATGGCGGACGTCGGCGAGACCAGCGGTCCGAAGAAGTTGTCAGTGTTGTCCCGCAACAACGCAGCAAAGTAGGTCGTGCGTGGCTTCAGTTGAAGCGTCTGCATGAAGCTTTGCGCTTCCGGTCCTGCACTACCCTCCGAAACATCAGGAATTCTCTTTCCCGGCTGATTGTTGGTGACCAGCCAATAGACACGTTGTCCCGAATATGGCGTGTCAATTGCCGTACCGTAGAATTCCATTGCCGCTTGCGGACCAAAGCCCGCACCCGTAATCCGTATCGGCTGTTCCACTCCTTCTGCGAACAGATGCAGCGATCGCGCTTCAGCATTGGGATCCAGGCCAGCCGCCACCAACTGCGGCTGTGTGACCCGATACCAGCCTTCGTGGTCGACAAAAATCTTTACCGCACTCCGAGCTGCCAACTGGAATCCAACGTCCTGGGTAGCCGCCGAAGCCCGGGGCCTCGCGAGCGCTTCCCGAACGTGGCCCTCAGCGTTACCAGCGCTGTTGGTCATGGATTGCGCGGAACTTGCCTGCGCCAAATCCTGAATCGTGGTCGCGCGAATCATCGCTTGCGTTGCCGCTGCAACCGACTGCACGGAGACAGGTCCATGCATCGTCCGCGTCCCATTCAAGTCCACGTCCTCCAGCCAGTACAGTCCGTTGCTAGCTGGGGAGTGGTCTATCCAGCCGTAAGTCTTGGCACCGTGCTGCTCGAGGGCTTCCCTCATCAGCAGCGCAGAACCTGCAATCAGAGCCGGATTCAGCCGGACCTTTTCTCCACCCGCGTCTCGGTAGACATTAAATCCAAGGTTGTGCAGCTCACCTCCGGTCTTCCACGACAGCAGCACCCCGCTTCCAGTCTGCGTAGCGGAGAACGAGTTCATTCTCACCGCGTTGGGAAATTCGATCAGGGTTGTAATTGTAGCCGTGTTGTTCGCCTGATACGCGTCGAGCGTAACCGAGGTCACGGTGGCGGTATTGGTGGCTAGCGAGGGTGTTACTGCCGTAGTAACGATGGTGATCGTCACAGTCGTGGCGGTGCTCACACTGCCGAGATTGCAATCAACAACACCGGCGGCCTGCAGGCAGATTCCCGTGGTCGTACTTGCGGAAACAAAACTTACCTGCGTGGGAAGCGTGTCCTGTACGACTACGCCGGTAGCGCCGAGCGGACCGTGATTCGTGACCACGAGTGTGTAGGTGAGTGTCTGACCCTGCAACACCGGGTTTGGGGAACCTGACTTGGTGATCGCGACGTCGGACTGATTCGCTCGAATTGAGATTGCGCCCAAGGTCCACGCGGTACTCGCACTCAGACCCTCAGACATGGTTACGCTCGCCGCCCCGGCGCTTGTGGAACCCGTCCCAACCGCGTCCTGCC
>WNGL01000790.1_pt1 | contig 69627 bp, 66 predicted proteins | sample 5400591 | NCBI WGS metagenome assembly WNGL01 (sample SAMN13153377, study PRJNA577476) | soil metagenome | isolation source: 80 cm soil or saprolite under Garry oak tree replicate 1 | place: USA:California | collected 2016-06-15 | reverse complement strand
CCCGCGAAGACGGTCATCACCCACGTGGAGAAAGGTTTTGATTTCCTCGGACAAAACGTGCGCAAGTATCCCAACGGGAAACTGCTCATTAAGCCTTCCAAGAAGAACGTTAAAACCTTCCTGGGCGGCATCCGAAAGACAATCAAAGCCGCGGTGGGCATGTCCGCCGCCGATCTGATCTATAGACTCAACCCCAAAATCAGGGGCTGGGCCAACTATCATCGGCACGTGGTGAGTCAACGCACGTTCGTCCGCGTTGATTACCATATCTTCTCTAGTCTGTGGCGATGGGCGCGACGAAGACACCCGAACAAGAACGCACACTGGTGCAAACAGAAGTACTTTGCGCCGCGGCGTGATCGTAGCTGGTGCTTCTTCGGTGAAACGTGTGATAACGAGGGACAGCCAAGTCAAGTTTGGCTGCGGCACGCCCGTAGCACACCCATCAGGCGACATGTCAAAGTCAAAGGTGACGCGAACCCCTACGACCCTGCCTATGAACCCTACTTCGAAAAACGCGAAGGAACCCATATGCAGGACACGTTCCGGGGTACTCGTACGCTTCGCTTTCTCTGGTATGAACAACGCGGACTCTGTGCTGTGTGCAACACCAAAATCACTCTGCTCACGGGCTGGCGCCTTCACCACTGCGTTCCCCGCGTACGGGGTGGTTCGCAAAGCGCCGAGAACCGCGTTCTACTTCATCCGGAATGCCATGACCGGGTTCACCGCCAGCGCCTTTCTGTCTCGAAACCGCGTCTCCCCGAAAGAGGCGTTCGAAGGGCTTGAGCTGTGTGAGGGGAAACTCTCATGCACAGTTCTTAGAGGGCTGGACGGGAGTAATCCCGTCCGGCTACTCGGTCAGAGGCGAGCGGAACGACTGAGCTTGTACGCCGCTTCTTCAGCCAAGCACCAAGGCCGCCGCTCACAGTAACCGGTTAGTCTTCTAACCCCCGCAAGAACTCTTCCTCGCTGCGGTACTCAGACCCACCAACTCTCAATTCCATGAGGCCCTTTTTCAACATGTAGGACCTCGCGCATCACATGCTCGCCTTGACCGGTTTGGAAAACAAATTGGGCATGCGCCGATCCGTCCAGAACAATTAGTTGCTTCGGCTGGGGAGTCTTCTGGAGCTGCGCCCGCTTCTGCGGCACCCCCGGACCGCACTTTCAATGTGTGGCGCGTAGTGGCTCGAATCGAAATGCCCGAGTGCGGACACTTTCTGCGGGTAGTCGGCTTACCGTCGAGGTGGTTTGGACATTTGTTGGGACCGTCGGAAAAGAGAAGTAGCGCTACCATCAGCTTGGCGTGGTTTTCGGTAAACACTTGTAAAACTCCTTGTTCACAATGACGGCGACCCGCCCGAGACCCCGCGCCAGTCCTGGGTTTTCATCGACTGCATACAGTAAGTATCTGCTCGTCATAAGGCCAACCTAAGAAATCCTTCTGTCTTCCAACGTTATGTAGCTCGGGGAAATGGAACCAGCAGTGCCGACCTCGACCGAACTCAGTGACCTCCCGCTCCGGCATGGACGGGCCAAGAAACGAAACAACGCAATCGTCGCCGTGCTGTCGGGGGCCCTACCCGGAGTGATACTCACCTTCTATCTTCCAGTTAGGTGGGAACGCTGGCTGCTTGGCTTGATCATTGGCCTGGTATGGGGCAATGCGTTCGAATATGCCTACCATCGTTGGCTGCTGCACCGGCCCCGCAGCTCGCTCGGCCGAGGACATCTCGAGCACCACGCGAACGTCGGCACTCCCGAGGAGCCCGAACACGTTTCGCTGGGCAAGTCCCCGCCGCACATAGCAATTTTGTTCGCCAGCAATGGAATCATTGTCATCGTCATTGATCTTCTGCTAGCCCTCGGGATCACTCCCGGCATTTTCGTGGGCTGGACTGTTTATCTGATTACGGCCGAAGAAATCCACTGGCGAATTCATATGAACGGATGGCTGCCTCCCGGTCTCCGCTTTGCCCGTGCTTATCACATGGGCCATCACGATATTCCCAATACTCGATATAACGTCTTTCTGCCGCTCTTTGATTTATTGTTTGGAAACAGTGGGCTCCGCGTAAGCAAAGTCAGCGGATAGCTCAACCGACTGTCGCCTGACCAACGCACTCCCTAATCGAGGTGCCAGATCGAAGGGACTAGAAGGTCGGGAAGATGGAACGGTAGTCCGTAATACAGCCATGTGACTCAGACTCGGTCGATACGCTCGGGATTGCACCGGTTCACCGGCACTCGACGCCGGGCGGGAGATAACTGTAGAAACATCCCGGTTACACTCAAAATGACTTGGGGCAGGCCTTTTGAGCGTATCGCGTCAATCTTCGTCATCCCATTTATAGCCGCAGGAATTACACCTGCAGCTTCTCGCATGGACAGTAATGGGATCGAAAAGGTTCGCTCCAGCATAGCTCAATGGCTTTTCGACTTCATGGCAGGTGACATCTGCCGAGTAGCACTTTATGCAGCGCGGTCGTTCATTTGCTTTCTCTACGTCGTCAACCCCGTCGCTGGGTGTCTGTCGCGTCAGGGTTGTTGGCGCTTGGCTTTCAGAGACATCATGCGTTAGGCCTTGGACGGGTCAGGAAGCCGAGAGACCCAAGTCCCCGACTTCCTCCTCATCATGGCCGAGCCAGTGTGCGACCTCATGCCACACCACTCGCTTCACTTCCGCCCGCAAATCCCCCTTACAACATCTCAAAATGGGGCCGCGAAAAACGAAAATTAAGTCAGGAGCTATCCTCGTCTGAAAGTGCTGCCGCTCGGTTCGATAGACGCCACTGTGCAACTCGAGCATCTCCGTTCCCCTGGGCCAGTTCTTCCGTTGCGCTACATCTCTTGAGAGCTGGCGCTAAATCTTAGTGCACCACTGGCACCAGATTGTGAGTTTCGCGTGGGCCATTGCCCACCCATGGGGATGAAAAGCTCACTGCTGGCGTTCAGTGATTCCAAACGGGTTACGCGCGACTTTCGAGGGAGTGCTATTGACGCCTCGTTACCGATTGCGTGTGATTTGAAATGTAGTCCCGGCGATTTGGAGATCTCGTTTTGGTGTGAACCCCTGGTTTGGGACTGCCATTCGAGGATTTACATTCATCCCGAATGAGGTGATCGAGCAGGAATCAGACGGTTGAAGCACCAAACATTCAGCACGACTCCCGAGTCCTGTTTTCGGGACCAGGGGGTCGGAGGTTCAAATCCTCTCTCCCCGACCAATCTCATTGAAAATAAATATTTTGCGAGCTATGAAAACTGGAATGAATCCCCGGGCCGAGGCCAGGGGGATCAGATTCAGTGCCACTCGCACGCATTTATCTAAAGGGTTTAACGAGTTGTCGTTGAACTTGGACTTACAAAAAGGACTTACATTTCTTCCATACGGGGTGCGCAAGTCCTCGAATCTGTATGCCATATTGCGCCAAATGGCGTAACGCTGAAGAGCATAACGGATGCGATGGCCGGGAGGTCGAAGCGAGGTGCACCACACCTGTGCCCGCGCGGTTTTCGACCTTGATGCCGTCCGACAGAGGGCTACTTCGATAAGGAGTTCTCCTTAGACCCGAACTCAACGCCGGCTGGCCTGCAAACAGACCCAGCCCGCAGCGGCCGTCAGGGAATGCCCTCCTGAAAGACTTTTAATGTTCGGTTCATGCCTACTTCATTTCAAGAGTGCATCGTGTTGGACGAACCGATTGGTAGGCAGGCATCAGGAAAGGACTTCGATGTATCGGGCGAGGAGATTTCCTCTTCTGGGGTTGTTGCTGCTCACAACAGCAGCGCTAGCCGTCACATTGAGGTCGGTGTCGAGCTTTGATTTGCCCGGCCCAGCCGGGAAGCGGTTCGATTATCTGACGATTGATTATGACGATCATTACTTGCTGTCAGCGCATTTGGCAGCCGGCCTTCTCTACGTGATCGATCTGCGCACCAATCAGGTCGTGAAGGCGATACCGGATGTGCCTGGAGCCGAGGGTGTTGAGTTCGTCCCAGAACTGAAAAAGGTTTACACCTCAAATTCCGGAGACAACACGATCGGTGTGATCGATTTGAAACGGATGAAGGTGATCAAGAAGCTGCCCACCGAAGCCAAGCCCGATGGCAGTGCGTATGCCGCTCCGTTTCACAAGCTTTACGTTTCGGACGAGCGCGGGAAGGCAGAGGCCATTGTTGATGTTCAACAGGACAAGATCATCATGCATTTCGACAGTGAAACAGGGATGCCTCAATACGACCCGGTTGCTCGCAAGATCTACGTCAACCTTCAAGACCAAAACGTCTTTGCGGTGATCGATCCAGCAACGGACGCGGTGGTCGGACGCTACAGTGTGGGGAGATGTGAGGGCAATCATGGGATGGCCCTTGACCCTGAGCATCGACGGGCTTTCCTCGCCTGTGAAGAGAACGAATTGATGACCGTCTTTGATTTGGAGAAGCATCAGCCGATCGCCTTCTTGCCATTAGCCAAAGGGCCCGATGTAGTGAAATTCGATCCCGGCCTGAAGCGCGTCTATGTCGCGTGCTCTAGCGGAGCGATCTCGGTGTTCCAAGAGGATGACCCCGAACATTTCCGTAAGCTGGAGGATTTCCCTGTACAGAAGCGGGTGCACAGCCTGGCAGTGGACAAGGACACCCATCGCGTTTATGCGCCCGAACAGGAAGTCGACGGTCGCCCTGCCGCGCGGATGACGGTGTATGAGGCAATTAGGGGTCAGTCTGCAGCATTACGTTGAATTCAGGAATGTGACTTTGCGCGCAACTCGTCTCAACCAACTTTCAGGAGGTGGAAGATGAATAGCGCAGTTCGCCTGCTTGTTATCGCCGTAGTTTCATTTGTTTTCGGTCTCTATTGCACTCCGACTGGGTTCGCCCAGGAGAAGTCCGCCGGTGGGAAAACAACCGTGACGGGTTGCTTGCAGAAGGGCGATGAGGCCGATGAATTTTCCATCACGGGAGAAGATGGCAAGACATACGGTCTGCGGAGTTCAGCCGTTGATTTGTCCAAACATTTGGGCCATAAAGTGACCGTTACCGGCACCCTTAAGGCCGAGTCGTACGAGAAGGAGAAGGGAGAGAGTGAGGAGCACGAGAAGAAAGAGGCCACTGAAGCTGGCGACATCCGTGTAACGAATCTGAAGATGGTCAGAGACACCTGCAAATAACTGCCGACTCATCAGCTTGATGTGAATGACCGAAAGGCTCCTGAGAATTCTGGCGCTCTGTTTTAGGGCGCCTTGTTCGTTATTCACCACCTTCACTATCGCTTGGTCTGTACGAACGCGTACAAGGCATCATAGACGGGAAATTGTCGCGCCAATCGATCCTCATCGGACAGGCCCATAGCCGCGAAGCCCTGAGCAATTGAACGTAGACCAATGCCCTCTGCTGCCACGCCCTCCTGGCCCTTAATGTCCGCAGCGCGGACAATAAGAGCTAAACGTTTCACGGCAGCATCGGAGATTGAGTAGTCTTCAATGCTTCAATGATTGCTTCGAACGTGCAGCGCGGGCCACGGTGGTTGAGTTTTATCGTATCAATCTTGGGAGCGTCGAAAGGAATCGCCTCTTCTTGCTTCGCCTTCTCCAGCAGGTCTTTCTCCTCGACGAACAGGAACTCCGCCTGCGGATCGACGAACCTCCTAATCAGCCAGGGACACGCCACGCGATCAACTTTGATGTTTTTCCGCGTAATCCATTTCATATTAACCTCACGGTCGCCAGGAATATGTGAATTTAATGGCGAAGCGATTTTCATAGAATTGTGGAGGGTTGGTCGCGACCAGGCTGGCAAAACGCTGACCGGCGGTGTAAATGATATAAAGGTCGCTGTCGGGGCGATAGTTCCAACGCAAACGAATATTCGCGGTCGCGGCTTGATTGTTGGCCGTATCCATCTGGAGCAATGTGGAAAGTGTGAGAAAACGGGAAAACGAGTAGTTGGTTTGAAAGCTGCCGAACACAACCGAGAACTCGCCGGCCGTCGCGGGCAACATCGTGCCTGCTGGGTCAGTCACGATGCCGAGCCGGAAGCGGTTCCACTGTTCGGCGAAGCTGAATGAAAGCCGTTCGTTGGCACGATAAGTCGCACGGATCCGCGCTTCATTCAGGTGCCCGTTGTAATAGGTGCCAAAGCGTTCGTAGAAGCTGACCATGAGCCGACGATCCTGGGGAGATCCGTAGGTGAATTGATGCCGTGTCCAGTGGTACTCCCCAACTGGAATGAAGACATTCTTGTAGATGTTAAAGGGTGTGATCAGGCGCTGGGTAAAGACGTCCACGATGTCGTCGTCGCTGTAAGAGCCATTGTTGAATTCGATCCGGAAGGTGTTTTGCCACTCCTGTGTTTGCAGAACGTGGCGGGTGTCGGGCGCATGAAAAATGAAGCCTTCGAAGTTTACCTCGCGAACGCCGCGAAGCCTGGGACGCGGCTTGAAGTTCACATCAAGATAGTTGCAAATGCAATCTGTCCGTTCGAGAAAACCGACTTCGGGGTTGAAATTCGGACCGACCTTTCGATGCTGGGCAAATACTTCGAGCCAGTTGGTCTGGTAGTCGAATCCAGCGCCGACGTTGGTCTGTCCTGAGGAGAAGCCCGGCGTTCGCGTCTGCGTAGCATAGCCGTTTACTACCAGACTCTTGTAGAAGACTAGCCGAGTATCGGCACCGCTCGTTTGGTTGAAGCTGTCGAACGGATTTCCGGAGCGTTTGTCGATGCCCATGACGCCGATGTAGGAGCCACCCCATAGCGAGCGTTTGACCCGCCCTACACCATAATTAGCATAGGGATTCGGGCCCGAACTGCGCGTGTCGACATCCATCACACCGAGCTCGAAGTTGCCCAGGGATCCGGTAATCTTGGCGCCGCCGTTGATCGGAACTTCTTCTCCTGTGATCGGATCAATACCGATCTGGCGGCTAAAGAAGAGCAGGTCGCTGCTGTCGCCGCCAAGCGGGAAGTTGAAGACCCCGGCATTTTCCAGGAAGAACTGTCGCTTTTCCGGAAAGAAGAGCTTGTAGGGAGTGAGATTGAATTGCTGCGTGTCCACGTCGGCATCGGCGAAGTCGGTATTGGCAGTGAAGTTGGCTACTAGATTCGAGCGCAGTCCCAGCTTCACATCGACACCACCGGTATATAGAGCGCTGGTTTCGGGTGTCAGTCCGGTTCCCGCGGCGCTCGGTGGGAAATGGCTAAAGTCCAGCAGTCCGTAGGGCTTGACGATGAACAGTCGTCCGCTGCCGATCTCTGAGATGCCATGCAATTCTCCGGCTTGGCTGATCCGCGCAGCTCCGTAAGTGCGCCGCCATCCCGCCCAGAGATCTTCTTCGTTCTTTCGGCGGATGAAGCGTTTGAAATTGATGCCCCAAATAACGTCGCGCGACTGCATGAAGTTCAGCGTGGAAAACGGAATGGCGACGGTGGCCGTCCAGCCCTCTTTTGTGATGCGAGCCTCGGAAGTCCACACGCCGTCCCAGCCGGGGTCGCCGTCCCCAGTGTTTGTATCTGTGCGCTGTTCCTCGGTAATCAGAGCATCCCGTTGAGTGCCCAAGGGATTTATTTGAAACACGTACGCGTTACGCCGGTCATGCGCCGAGTCAATGATGATTTCGAAATAGTCATCCAACTCTTGACTGACATCACGCCGCAGTTCGGTGGCGACGATCCTTTTCGAGTTAGCGTCGAAGCAAGTGATGCCGAAATAGACTTCGTGCCTGTCGTAAAGGATGCGGACCTCGGTTTTCTCAGTCGGTGGTTGTCCTTCAAATGGCTCCCGCTGCAGAAAGTTGGAAATCGGCGTGGCGTGTTGCCACGCGGGATCGTCAAGCGTCCCGTCCAATCTTGGGGATCGGTCAATTCGACTTGCGCTCGCGATTGGGTGAGACTCTTGAGTTCCAATTTGTCTTTCTTTGGCTTGTGCATGTGGGTTCGGCCGTGACTGAGCGTTAACAAATAAGGACGAAGGGCACAGCACTCCCGGAAGCAAGAAACAAGCATTGATGAGCGCTCGTTTAGCAGACTGGATCCTCATCCCACCTTTCCGTGTAGCAGAACTCCAATGGCTCCCGCAGCCAGAATCACGATGGGTTCCGGAATTTTCTTCGTAAACATCAAGATTGCCAGAGTGGTAAGGCTAATGATCACGGTTGCTGTGTCAATCACAGATCGCCGGGCCAGAATGTACGCCGCTCCCGCGATTGCGCCCACAGCCGCCGCGGTGACGCCTTGAACGAATGCTTTGACCTGTGGGTTTTGCGCAAAACGACGATAATAAGGTGCTCCGAAGAGAACTATAAGATAGGGCGGAGCAAAAACCGCCCAAGCTGCCACCGCTGCGCCGATCGGCCCAGCTACTAAATACCCGACGAAAGCCGCCGTTATGACAACGGGGCCGGGAGTAATCATAGCGACCGCAACGGCATCCACGAACTGGCGTTCCGTGAGCCAATGGAAGTTTGCGACAACTCCGCCGTATAAGAACGGGACAATCGCCAACCCGCTGCCAAAAACGAAGGCGCCAGCCTTTAGGAAAAAAAGGGCCAGAGCGCCGACTGTTGCCATCGACGCTAAACCGTGAATTCCAGTCAGGAGAGGACTCAGGCCGCCAATAAACGCGACTGGAGTGCCTCGGGACACGAGACGAGGAGGCGCCTTAATCAACATCGCGATGGCACCACACAATATGAAGAGCCAGATGATCTCGGACTTTGTCCAAGCGGTTGTGATCGCCAGGACACCGAAGATCGTCCACAGGAGCCAGTCTTTTCCTACTGTTGTCCGTACCAGTTTGATCGCGCTTCGGACGATGATCGCGATCACCGCCGCGCCAATTCCGTAGAACATGCCTTGAATCCACGGCAGGCTGCCGAAGTGGACGTAGAGGGCAGCCAGGCCAACGACCATCAGGAAAGAAGGCAAGACAAAAGCGACACCAACCAGGGTTGCGCCGGTGATCCCCGCGCGTAGCCAGCCGAGATACATCGCTAGCTGTGCCGCCAGCGGACCCGGAGACAATTGCGCGAAAGCCAGACCTTCCAAGTAGTCTTGTTTGGACACCCAGCTGCGCACTTCGACTAGATCCCGTTGCATGTGGCCCGCAAGGGCGATCGGGCCACCGAAGCCGAGAGTTCCGAGCCTCAGAAAATAGCCGACGAACCGCGACAGCGAAACTGGCGCGAGTGTCGACTCAGAGGGCTGCTGTCCTTGTGCGGTCATGTGAAGAACATGGGACACCCACTTCCCGTTCCTCGTCTATTTTGCCGAGTTTGTCTCGTCGACAGCGCTACGCAGGATCTTTGCCAGCTTCACCGCGTCATCGTTCGCCCAGAAGTGCATATAGAAGAGCCGCGGGTCATCATCTAGCGCATGGCTGTGGAGAGCTACAACTTGAACACCGTTGTCCTCGAGAACCTTCATGACCGGTCCAACCTCTTTGCCCGTCATTGCGAAATCTCCAGCGATGGCTGCGCGACCATTTCCTGTAGGTTGGAAATTGATGGCGGTGCCTGCTCCCATCGAGGGTGGCGTATCCATCCCTTCTTCGGTGAGCTTCTCAGCTCGTGGCACGTTGAAATGCAGCACTCCGCCGCTCACGTTTCCTTGGCGACCCATGATCTTCTCCACCGCCGCTACATCGAATCCAATATCTGATGTTTCTTTGGTCGCGCCGCCGCCCTCGGGAAGAGGTGTCTTGGTCAGCCTGACCGCCTGCTTGATGGCCTGAGCAAGCTTCATCGGATCACCATGCCCGCCCATGTGGAGATACATGACTTTCGGCGATTCGCCGTTGAGATGATTGTGCAGTGCTGTGACTTCCACTCCCCCATCCAGCAGGGCCTTCATCACCGGACCGACTTCGTCTTCAGTGAGGACGAGATCGCCCATAATCATCGCATCGTTGTCGCCTACATGGTGGAATGCTGCCCAACCACCGAGAGCCAAGCCCGGCTTGACTTCGGTGCCAGCAATAGTGACGTGAAGGTCCTTGCGCGGCATGTTGAAACGAGCCACCCCTCCGGGCAGATTGGCGGCGGGAAATCCAAAGACATCTTCGACCGTCTTCCACTCCCCAGGCTTCTGGTCTCCGATGGTCTGGGCCGGAGAGGTTATACGCAGCGAGACAACAATAGTGATCACCGCAGCTAAAGTGCAAAAAGGGATTAATGATAGCCTTGTGTTCTTCATACCTGTTCCTTTCATCTGGAATTCGCGGTGGTGCCTATTTCGCCGTGACCTTCAAATCGTCGAAATACGTAACCGAATCCGCTTTCGTCCAAAGCCCTACTTTTCCCGCGTCTTTGAACGTGTCGTTGGTGGCCTCAATCTTCTTGTTTTCGTCGTAGTAACAAGTGATCTTGTTACCTGCGGCTTCCACGCGCAGTTCGTGCCATTCTCCGGAGGTGACTTTCAAATTTGCACCCGCGAACTGGCTGCGCCGTCCGTTCACTACGTGATAGAGCCGATAATTGTTCTCAAGGGCATTGGCGCGGACAATGTAATAGTTGTTCGGGTCTTTCAAACGAAAAACCAATCCTCCGGCGCGATCAATGCTTCCTGAGACAGCCTTGAACTTCACGCTCACGTCCAGGTCCTGAAAAGATCCTGCATCGGAAATCAGCAGGGGAAAACGATAGTCGGTTTTGTCGGTGGAAGTCTGGGCAACAACGTTCGGCTTTGAGGGTGCGCTTGGATCGGCGGTCACGACCCATTTCTCCTGTGTCCCTCCTCCAGTTTTTGCGCTATGGAATTTCGCGGGCATCTGTCTGGACGTATCGCCATCGAAGTTGTACGTGAACTGGTTACCCGCGGTTTGTTGAGGAGCAGGTTTTTCAGCAGCAACTGCAGCAGGAGTGGCAGGGCCTTCCGTACCTTCCTCGCCTTCATCGGCATCAGGCTTCTCTCCCGGCTTTGGGTTTGCAGATTGTGCTGTTCCGTTGGGATTGTTTGCACGCTTCTCGTCCTCATCTTTGTCGTTGCAGCCCGTCAATCCAATCAAGCCGAGAAGCACCGCGGCAAGCAGAGCGATCTTGAGTGCAGCCATAACGTGCTCCTTTGGGTAACCCGCAAGCAAATCGGATCCCAACATATACAACTATGATTAATCACGGCTGAACCAATCATGAAATTTCATTCAGGATTCAGTTTACTGGGAGCTGGAGGTTTAGACGTTGCGGGATTGAGATCGATTGGTGGCGGCTAACGGCAGTTCGACGCGAAAAAGGCTGCCGCGGCCTTCAGTGCTGTTGACGGTGACTTGTCCGCCGTGAGCCAGGCAAATTGAGCGGACAATAGACAACCCCAAACCAGTGCCACCCATCTGGCGAGAGCGGGCTTTGTCGGCCCGGTAGAACCGATCAAAAATGTGAGGCAAATCAACGGATGAGATACCGATCCCGCTGTCCTCCACTTCGAGAACGGCGCGGCTGTCCCGTTTCATCACGGAAATGCTGACTCTTCCTCCCTCAGGTGTGTACTTGATGGCGTTATCCAGCAGGTTGACCACAACTTGCTTCAGTCGCGACGGATCAATATCTACCTCAACCGGCTCCGCGCCATCACAATTCAGATGGATCTGTTTTTCCTCGGCTAGCAAGCGCATCTGGTCCGCTGTGTTGCGAGCGAGTTCGGCGAAGTCCAGGCGTTCGGGCTGCTTGCGCGCCTCGCCAGCTTCCAGACGAGAAATCGCCAGAAGGTTCTCGACAATTTTCGTCAAGCGCTGAGTTTCTTCCAAAGCGCTGCCAACCGTGTCCCGAATTTCAACTGGCAGTTGTTGACCGCTCCGTAGAATGGACTCCAGCTCGCCTTGTAGAACGGTCAAAGGTGTACGCAGTTCGTGCGACGCATCAGCCGAGAAGCGATTGATCTGCAGAAATGACTCTTCCAGGCGCGCGATCATACGGTTGAGATCGGTCGCAAGTCGCTCAAGCTCATCGCCGGTGTGAACCACTGGCAATCGCTCGCTGAGATTGCGTGACGTAATTTGGGCCGCTTTCTGTCGAATTTCGTCGACCGGGTGCAGCGCGCGCCGCATGAGGAGGTAACCACCACCAATCGCCAATCCGACGATCAGTGGTAGGCCCAAGGCAAACGTCAGCAATAGACCACGAAGCACAGATTCAATCTGGTTATAGGGCGCTGCAACTTCGATGAGAAATTGAGTGCCGTCGCTGGCCCGATAGGGCAAACCATGGAGGAGAAGTTCGTGCCCATCAGACATTTCAACTTCACGGGTGAACTTCTGTGCCGCCGGCAATCGCGGCGTGGCAACCAGTGCGGGATCGAAGGTTCCGTCTTTTGGCGGACCGGAGACATAGATTCGCTTACCATCCACGCGGGTGACGCGGATGAAGCGTCCATTGATTTCCGGCGAGTAGTGCTCTGTGATCTCGTTATCAACGTAGTCTTCGCCGCTTTGATGGATGTTGGCGATCAGCACGTCGCCGATGGACCGCGCCTGTTTGATCAGCGACTCCTCCAGAGACTTCTGGAGGTAACGCTCCAAGCCGAGGTAAGTGGCAGCCCCAAACAGAGCGAGCGCTCCTGCTAACAGCGCAGCGTACCAAAGTGCCATTCGGAAGCGAATGGAGCGGGTGATCACTCCTCAACCTCATTTTCAGAGATTACGTATCCAAGCCCTCGAACCGTCCGAATTAGCTTTGGCTCGTGCGCGTCGTCGACCTTGGCCCGCAGATGACGCACGTAAACATCCACGATGTTTGTCGCACCGTCGAAGCTTTGATCCCATACATGTTCCAGGATCATCGTGCGCGAGAGGACCCGCCCAGCATTCGCCATCAAATATTCAAGCACTCCATATTCCTTTGAGGTCAATTCGACTCGTCTGCCGGCCCGTTTCACTTGCTGTGACAGACGGTCCAATTCCAAATTCCCGGTCCTCAACACGCTCGCTCTGGTAACTGGCCCGCGGCGGAGGAGCGCCTTGACCCGAACCAACAGCTCAGCAAACGCGAAGGGTTTCGTCAAATAGTCATCGGTACCGGCTTCGAAGTGTTCGACTTTGTCGCTAACGGAATCGCGGGCGGTCAGAATTAGAACGGGAACTTGAGACTTCGATTTCCGGATTCGGTTCAGAACCTCGCCGCCCGTGAGGCCGGGAAGCATGAGGTCAAGGATGATGAGATCGTACTGATATGTCTGCGCGAGTTCCCATCCACTCTTGCCATCGCGGGCCACATCGACAGCAAAACGCTCTGCGATTAGGCCCTTTACCACAAATCGGGAGACCTTGTCTTCGTCTTCGACCACCAGGATGCGCATGTTAGAAGCCCAAATCGATTTGCGTCAGTCTTCGAGCGTCGGCAAGGTTTTAAGCACTTTCACTGGCCCTGGCTCGACTAGGAAGCAGATCGTCCTTGCGGATTTTTCCGTCCCGGAAGACCAGCACACGCTTGGCGAACTGCGAGATGTCATGCTCGTGCGTAACCAGAACAATCGTTAGCCCCTTGTCGTTCAGATTCTGGAATATCTCCATGATCTCGACTGAAGTACGGCTGTCGAGATTTCCAGTGGGCTCGTCTGCCAGCAGGATGGAAGGACGATTCACCAGCGCTCGTGCTATGGCCACCCGCTGCTGCTGTCCGCCGGACATTTGGGACGGGAAATGCTGTGCCCGTTCGGCAAGACCGACCATGGTCAACGCATCGGCGGCGCGTTTTCGGCGTTCGGTTTTATCGATTCTCGCGTACAGCGTGGGTAGTTCCGTGTTCTCCAGCGCCGTCGTCCGGGCCAGCAGATTGAAGCCCTGGAAAACAAATCCGATCTTCTCGTTCCGAATCAGTGCGAGGGCCTTTTTGTCGTGCTCCGAAACATCGATCCCTTCGAGCAAGTATCGTCCTGAACTGAGACGGTCCAGACAGCCAAGGATGTTCATGAACGTTGACTTGCCACTGCCGCTCGCCCCCATGATCGCCACGAACTCGCCTCGCTGAATTTCGACGCTTACGCCGCGAAGCGCGTGCACCCGTGTTTCGCCCAGTTCGTAATACTTGTGCGCATCTTCCACACGGATGACCGCGCCTGCGGCAGAGGCCGTTTGAATAGCTTCGAGTTGGTTGACAGCTGATGTCGATCCCATGGGTGGTTCAGATTTGCTGATTCCGTTTAGCGCCGCAAGGTACCTGGAGCCTGGGGCTTGGACGTCACGGATCGAATAATTACGTCGTCGCCCTCCTTCAAGTCTCCTTTGAGAACTGCGCTGACCTCCGTGTACGCATGGTCTGTGATTCCAAGAGACGCTTTTACTGGTTCCATCGTGTTATCCGGATGGAGCTTCCAAACCACGGCTGTCTCTGCTTTCGGTGCGCGAGGCAGATTTTGGGCACTCACGCCAGCCGCGATCTCCTCCGCGCCGGCTTTGGCTGAGCGCTGCTCGTCAGCGCCTTCGATCCCGTAGCGCTTATAAAGCTCCAGAACCTCTTCGGTCGTCATCGGGGGCTTGTAGCGCAGAGCGGTATTCGGCAGTTTCATCGCATTTTGTACCGTCGCCACAGGTATGGTCACATAGGCCGTCATGCCTGGAAACAGTTTCAACTCAGGATTTGCAAATTCGATGATGGTGTCGTACGTGACCACGCTTTGCACCGTCGTCGGGTTCATCCGGACTTGGCTGACAATGCCCTGAAACGTTTGCTTGGGGAGGGCATCCACCTTAAAAGTGACTGCCTTGCCCACCTTAATGTTGTCCACGTCCGACTCGTCGGTCTTGGCATACACCCACATCTTGGTGAGATCCTGCGCGATCGTAAAGATCGTTGGTGCTTGCAGGGACGCTGCTACGGTTTGCCCCACATCCACATTCCGCGCCACAACCGTGCCGTCGATTGGAGAGCGAATCACGGTGTAATCGAGATTGGTTTGGGCTACTGCGACAGCCGCCTCTTTCTGACTGATTTGTGCCTCGGCTTGCGTGATATTGGCCGCCGCGGCATCCACCGATGCGTTAGCTGCGTCATAATTCGATTTAGCAAGGTCCAGCTGCCGCTGGCTCATGACGCCATCTTTGGTCAACCCAACGGCACGATCGTAGTCGGCTTTAGTCTGCACCAATGCGGCTTTCGCTTTTCCGAGATTGGCTCGGGCCGCTTCCAGGTTGGCCTTTGCGTTTTTCAAATCAGCGGTCGCCTGCAGCAGCGCCCCCTTGAACAATGCAGGATCAATGAGGGCGCCAACGTCCCCCTTGTGCACGCGAGAATTGAAATCTGCATTGAGTTTCGCGATGGTCCCGGAAACTTGCGATCCTACTTGGACGGTGATTACCGAGTTGATTGTTCCGGTGGCTTCCACCACGTCGTTGATGCCACCTCGTTCGACCTTCGCAGTAAAGTGTTGCGCCTGCTCACCCGTGTTCAAGCGCAAGGCCCCGAACAATCCAGCCACCACTGCAACACCCGCCACGATGAGCCACTTATGCTTTGTTTTCATGTCCGGTTCGAAGAGTCAGAAACCTTGAGATGCATCACTCGTATCGCAATGCCTCAATGGGATCAAGCAGAGACGCCTTGCGCGCTGGGTAATATCCGAAAAATACTCCGACAGCGACCGAGAACATCGCGGCAACCACGACCGACTCGATAGACATGTCGATGGGCCAACCCAGAGTCTGCCCAACCAAATAGGAGCCGAAGATCCCGACCAGTACCCCCGCAGCGCCTCCCACGAGGCTGAGCATGATCGATTCCCCCAGGAACTGAAGTTGGATTGCCGCTTCGGTGGCCCCCACCGCCACTCGCACTCCAATCTCACGCGTACGTTCGGTTACGGAAACAAGCATCACATTCATGATCCCAATTCCTCCCACGATCAGGGAAACTGATGCGATTGTGATCAGCAGAACAGTCAGTGTCTTGCTGGCGTCGAGTTGGGCCTGAATGATGTCCTCAGGATTTCGAATATTAAAGTCATCCTCCTCTTCGGGACGTAGATGGTGGCGATCCCGGAGCACCGCGGTTGCTTCCTGTCCGGCCATCTTGACGACGTCTTGTGACACCGCCGAGCACAGAATGTCGTCCAACCAGGTAATGCCCTTGATCTTCTTTTGGGCCGTAGTGTAGGGCAGGATGATCGTATCGTCCTGATCCTGCCCGGAAAGGGAAAGTCCCTTGGGATGAAGCGTAGCCACCACCTTGCAGGGAAGGTTATTAACGCGTATTACTTTTCCAACCGGTGCTTCGACACCGAAAAGCTGTTCCCGAACCGTTCGCCCAATCACGCAAACGTCCGTCGCTCGATCCACATCATCTTGTGAAAAAATGGCCCCCTGATCTACGTACCAGCGCTTTATTTCGAAGTATTCGGGCGAAACCCCGCGGTAGGACGTGTGCCAATTCTGATTGCCGTAAATGACCTGGACCGGATCATCCACATTCGGCGAAACGCTCTTGATGAGAGAAATCTGGTTCTTGATGGCTACGGCATCGACCATAACCAACGTTTTCGTATCGTGCGTGCCTGTGCGAACACCGTTGACCGCTCGGCCGCCAGCTTCGATCCAGACGAAGTTGTCTCCAAGGTTGTTCAGTTGTTGCTGGACTCGCGCCTGCCCCGCTTTGCCGATGGCCACGACACAGATCAAAGCCGCAATCCCGATGGTGATCCCCAGAACTGTCAGGACGCTTCGCATTTTGTTTCTGAGCAACGCCACCAATGCGGATCGAAAGAGAGCTCCGTAGTTCACAATTCCTATGCCTCCTCCGGCTTGGGACGGACAATAAGGCTCAAAATAGAAGCTTACCTCCTAAGCTCTCCCTCACGCTGACGCAATACTGTTTTCATTCCGATCAGTGAACAGAAAGTGAAGCTTAGCCACAGTGGATTAAGCGGGCATAAACCCAAAATGAAATTCCGTTCAGAGTGCCTCCGAGGCAGGTCCCAGCAGGCGAGTGGGGACTGCCATTCGAGGACTTACATTAACCCCAGAATGGCATGATTGAGCAAGAATGAGACGGTTGAAGCACCGCTCAAATGATTGAGTAGCAACGAAATTGGTTCCGGCACCCTGAATTCGGGACCAAGGGGTCGGAGGTTCAAATCCTCTCTCCCCGACCATTTACCTCAATCCCGTCATTGAATTAGCAAGCTTCGCTTTCCCCGTTTTCGGGAACTTGAGTCAATTTGGGTCGATTAAGCGCTTACCATCACCAACCCGGCGGTCAATACCGTCGCGCTAACAGGAGTTGGGTTTAGTTAGTGACACGCTACCGACCGGTCTGACTGTGGCGAATGCTTCGGCGACGGTGCGCGGCGGGACATTGACCACGACCAATCCGACAGGGATAGCATTGTCGGGTGCAACCATCAACGCTAACCGCCAGTGTCAGTTCAGCGTGACTGTAACCGGAGCGGCAGCTGGGCAATACACCAACACCAGCGGCAATGTGACCTCGACCAATGGCGGAACGGGCAATATGCCTCGGCGAACCTGAGCGTGGGCGACTTCACAATCGCGGTTTCGCCCACGACCGAAAGCATTCCGCCCGGCCACATGGCGGTCTTTATGCTTACGCTATCGTCAACGACTGGATTCCAGGGGACCATCAATCTGACCTGCAGCGGCGGGCCGCCGAATTCAACGTGCACGGTCGTTCCATCGTCAGTCACGCTGACATCTGGGTCAGAGACGGCCAAGGTTACGGTTGATTTGGCCGTGCCAAGGGGAGCGTCCAAAGGTACGTTCACGCTCACATTCACGAACGTCCGGAACTCTGACGCACAGCACGACTGCGAAACTGATAGTAGGAAAGTAAATGAGAGGCAAGCATAAAGCCTGTCCTCAATCGCATTGTGGGAGACGACTGACTCGGCATCGACTGACCATAGACAACAGACGATACAAACATCACAACTGCGCAAACCAGCTAGCGCATTTTGGATCCTAATGCCAACTTTGTATCGCCTCCCCGACAAGTCCAACGCAAGATTGGACTGATCCAGCAATTGCTGAGTGACGGCAAGGCGATTGAACGCCGTGTTCGCATTCAACCAACTGGTCCGCACATCGCGCGAGATGCGGTTACGAAGGTCAAGCACGCGGTCCTGCACAGCTTGTGCTCCAAGGCTGGCTTCACGGGACCTGGCGCGGAGATATCCACTGGAACCATGCGGCGTGAACTCGCAAGTGTTGGCTGCCTGCGCCGGACGTATCTTCTGCTGGTGACTCGATTCCAGTTTAGAGCACCGGAAAATGTAGAAGGCTTCGGCGAGGTAAACTGCGCCGAAGCCATCTATAGCTCTGGAGCACAGGGCTACGGGATGTAGTAGCGGATCGAGGTCCAGATCATGTTATCGACAGCTTTCGGCGCGAAACCTGTTGCTCCGGCCACATTGCTGTTGCCTGACCAGCCATTCTTTTCGAAGTAGGAATATTGAATACCCAAGCGGAAGCCACCCTTAGGTCCCTGGTAAAACTTGTACCAGAAGCCAAGCGTGCCTTCGCTGATCAGACGCGTATCTCCCGCGCAGCTCGCACCCGAAGAGGGCGTGAACGGACTCGAAGCCGGGGGGAACTGACCCAAACTGTTGGATGGTGGAAGTTCTTTTTGGCAACCGCTGTTGGTGGCAAACGGTGATCCATATCCGCCAATCTGGTTCAGCTTGAATGTGGTTGTGGTTGTGGCAGAATCACCCGCCGGGTTAGCCGAGTTGGACGGAATTGCTGGGGTCTTAGCAATCGTAATAGTGTCATAGTCCTTGTAGGCAGCTCGGGCTCCATACTCCGCGCCGCCGTAGGCGTACGCATCCCATTTGCTGGTGTGCAGCTCAAGCCCGGAGAGTCCATGAGCAGTGCGGATCAAGGCTTCGGTGCCGTCAGGACGGAACGTCAAATCAGCAATCTGAGCTGATCCGTAACGGCCGACTCCATCTCCAGCAAGTCCCTGGAAGGCAAACTCCAGTTTCTTAGGAACGATCGGGAGCCGGAAATTAGCCCCTACGCCGCCGCCGGTTCGCGTGTCATTGAATGCACCGGCAGCGCTGGGTGAGGTGGAAGCGTCAACCGGGCAAGCGATCGTAGTTGGGATCGCCGGAGCAACAGTATCCTTGGCGTTCGTGCCTACGACACCGCACGGATAGATTCGGTTGCGGAAGTCGCTAAAGATGCCAAACACTTCGTAATGGCCCCATCCCGGATCTGCCGCAGCCTTCATGATAATGTCAGGAGCTTTGTTGATCGAGTAACCGGTTGTATCTGCGAAGTTGAATAAACCGCCGCCTGCACCGGGAGCGTCCAAAATAGTATTCCCGCCCGTTGCAGTGGTGACTCCAGCGTTGGAAGTTGCTACTGATGAGAAGCCGCGCCCACCGATCGTTGCTTGAGGCCCTTCAACAGCGACTCCAAGTGCGAACTTGCCTCCGAAGTCTTTTACGACTCGGAAACCGTATTGCCGTGCCCAAGTGAACCCGACGTTATATTGGGGGTCAATTGTGAGCGGCGGTAGCTCCTGCCGGTTTTGGATACCTTTCTTATCTTCCGTTGCGAGCGACCACATCTGTCCGGCAGTGAGGCTCAGGCCATTCGCAAACGCGGCCTGTCCGTAAATCACGCGCTGGCGGAGGACGTAACTATTGCTCTGCCGGTTGTTAGAAGTCACGCCTGTGCCGAGCCAGTCCGCCTCCCAGTAGCCAGTCAGTTTGGTGTTGCCGACCTTACTTTCGCCAAGCAGGCTGAGGCGGCTCTGTCGGGCTGTCAAGTTGGTCTCTCCAAGCTTGGACAGCGCATTAGCAGTGTATGGAATGCTGGTAAATGGCGTGTTGATGTCGGAACTGGTCGCTCGGGTCCGGTTGACGGTTGCCGCTTCAACGAATCCGCCTGGCGTGATGTTGATTCCCTTGTAGTGAATTGCCGCGGGGCTCTCGATTGCGGTCTTCACGTTCGTTTGAGTCTCCTGCAAGGCGAGCGCCGTGTTGGTCGAATTCTGCTTCAAATCAGTAACATCGTTGCGAAGCGCGGTGACGGCCTCACCCTGTTTCGCGGCTTCCGAGGCAGCCGAGTCCGCCTTGCCCGCGGCTTCGGTTGCGGCCGGCTGGCTCTGCTGGAGCGTCTGCTGCAGCTGCTGAATTTGCTGATCGCGGCTCTGTACCTGATCGTTCAATTGCCGGATCTGCTGCTGCTGCGCATCGATTGCCTGCTCCAACTTATTGAGTCGCTCCGCAGTAGGATCGGCTCTCTGAACCGCGCTTTTCCTCTTTGTAGTCTTCTTATTAGTGGCGGTTGCCGTACTTTGCTGGGCTTGCGCTGCGAACGCACCTAGCGTAAGCGAAAGCGCTAAAGCCATGACTCGCTTCATTTTTTCTCTCCTGGGGAAATGAATAAACTGCAACAATGGCCGTGTGAATCTCGATAACAAAAAAAACTGCTGCTGAGAATTGTGGAGAGTTTATGTGCTGGACGTTAAATGAATGATGAACATCAGTTGAATATCATGTTAATAAGTTTGGGCGGCGCAATTCGCGAACGTCAGTTTGAGATCGCTTTTGATTTGCAGCACGATAGAGTCTTTCTTCGGAGTGATCCCAGCTACAGCCTGATCCCTACCGCAACGTGACAGTCGGCATCCAAATCGGCAAGAACGGCCAGGGCGTCAATCAAATCATGTCGGTGTGGAAGAATTCGCCAGCTGAGAAGGGAGAATTCAGCCGGGGCATGTGATAGAAGGCGTGAACGGCGAAGAAATCAATGTCATGCGCCTGGAAGAGGTTTCCACAAGACTGCACGCGAAAGCGTGGACTCGCATAAAGCTCACGACTCAGCGTGAGGCGCAACTCTGAACCGTGGGAAGCTACGTAGTCGCTGCCTCTTTGGCCGGGATCCAGTACACCTCTTCCTTCAGATGTTCCTTGGTAAACCCGATGCGCTTGAGCATGCTCTTGCCATTCTCGATCATGTCCGGATGTCCGCACAGGTAACCCACGGAGTTCGTTCCATCCAAGCCCCAAAGATCAGAATATTTCCGCAAAACGTCGTCCACGCGTCCCATTTCGCCTTTCCAGTTGGCATCGTCCCACGGCCGGCTGACAGTCGGCGCATATTTCAACCAGGGCACTTCGTCGGCAACCTTGCGCAGCTCGTCGGAGTATCCGAATTCCCATGAGTGGCTGGCACCATTCAGGATGAAAAGTTTCTGCTCGCCTTTGAACGTTCCTTCTTTCCAGTTACGGTAGAGCGTGCGTACATAGCTGACGTACGGCGCGACACCGGTCACGGTGCAAACCAGAAAATGATTCGTGCGGCCGCTCTTGGTCTCGAGCGTGAACAGGCCCTTGGCCGATTTCCGCATCAGCATCTGATCTCCCGGCTGTAGCTTGTAAAGTTTCGGCGTCAGTTCTCCCTGTGGAACCAGTTCGAAGAAAAACTCTAGTTCGGTTTCGAGTGGCGAGGAAACAATGGAATAGGCACGTTCGATCCGCTTGACCTCGGTCTGGACGCCGAGCGTGGCGTATTGTCCGGGCTTGAAAGTGAAGGGACCGCCCGCATCAACGCGGATCATCCATAGGTCGGAAGCAAAATCCGAGCGCTTCAGAATTGTGGCCCTGTAGAATTTGTCCTCAGGAATAGGAATATCCATTTAATCTCCACCTCACGAAGTGAAAAGTTAGTTTACAGGAGCGCTCGAACGAGTGCCGTTCACGAATGCTAACGGCCGTGCATCACTGAAGCTGCCCGGGAGACTCTGATTCTTGGGTTGGCTTCCAGTTTTTCAGTTGATCGATTTCCCGCTCGGTCTGGCTCCAGGATTTAGCATTTTTCTTGGTGTGGATGGGCGCGTTGAGATTGGAATAGAAAGCCAGAATATTCGTCCGCAAACCGGGAGTTAGCTGTGCGAAATTGTGTTTGCTCAGGTCGTCGAGCAGCCGCGCGTAGGTTTTGTCGGCGAGTGAGTACTCGGCGGCGCTGGTTTCCCGGCCAGTATCGCAATCGGTATCAGGCAGGTTGACGTCCCCGTGCTGCACTTCGCGAAGGAGCGAATCATAGTTGTCGATGGTTTTATCCACGCTCTTGATGTACATGTCCTCTGTCTGCGTACTTGGAACTTTAAAGTTGAGCGCGCTGGCCGTACCTACTTTGGGAATGATGCGCAAGAGAAACGCGAGCACTCTGGCGCCGAATCCTGGTTTGCGATATCCCTTCCCCCACTCCCTTTCGTAGTTTGCTCGCGATAAGTGATACAGGAATTTTCTTTTATCGAAATTCGGCGTGTCGCGCACCAGGTCGGCGCGTCGATTCAACAACGCCACCTTCGTCATCTGTGGGATGACCTTGCTGACTGCGTGCCGGAAGGTGCCAATGGCCCTATCTTCATCGGGCAACATGTCCTTGAGTTCGATGTCGTAGGTCTTTTGAAATGCGCGCGCCAGCAACGGCTTGGCAACTTCGAATCCGATGAAGTCATGATAGCGATCGGTGGTATAACGGTTCTTCGCTACCTGCACCATGTCGAAGCCAAACTCGGTGCGGATGTGGGCCTTGGGATCGTCGGCGTAGGTAACCTCGTTGCCGTACTTTTTTCTGAGTTTTGGAAATTCAATGGCCACAACCTGGTTGATGGTGGGGTGTCCCATGTTGTCGGAAGAGTAATGCGCCAGCGCCCCCAGCGCAAAAGCGTATTCGTTGATGTCTGAAGATTCCTGCAAGAGCGCGGTTACAAAGTCTCCGCTGCGCACGTAGTGAACCAGGTCGCTGAAGTATTTATTCCCAAACGGATAATAGCCCATGTCCTGAATCATGCTGCCGCCATAAGCATAGGCATGCGCGTGTTTCAGATCATCCGGCGTGGCGCCCGGAAAGCGCTGCAGCAGGATGGGCTGAAGATGGTCTGCCCACGCCAGGTCCACGACTTGCTCGTGGGTCAGCACCGAATACGAGCGACTGGGCTGAGAACACCCGGCGACGCACACGCACACGGCAATCATCAGGCGCAGAGTTCTCATCTCGCGATATTGGATGCAGAGTTCGACCGAACCGCCATTATTTACCCACCACCAGCACAACAAAAGAGTCGGGTAGTATCGCAGGCCGGGGATGCGGCTGCTGCGCCGTCGGTTCAGGACGTGGACCGAATTTCGCTGTCACCAGAAATATCTGATGGGTCTTGGAATCCAGGGCCATGGTTCGCGCGCCACGTTCGGTGGGCACGCTTTGCGCCACACTAAAGTTCTCCGGCGAATCCTCGTGTACGACCGTGAGTACACCTTCGCCGCAGGAGGCAAACGCGAATCCGGTGTCGGGGTCAAACCCGTTGGCATCCACTCCATCGCCGATGGGCAGCGTAGTGATCACTTTTCCGGTGTCCGCATTCACCACCGCCATCATCTTGTTGTCGCAGCCTGCAAACAGGCGGCGACTCTTAACATCCATCGCCAGACCGCTCGGTTCCTGGCAAGGGGCAAGCGGCCAGCGAGATTTCACTTTCAGATCTTTCGGGTCAAGCGCCAGGAGTTCGCTCTTGTCCTCCAGATTCACAAAAATTTCCCCAGTGCCCGTGCTCACGGCAAATTCGGGTTTTCCCTCCAACGGGATCTTGCCCACAACTTCTCCCGTCGCCGCATCAATCGCAGTCGAATCGCCGCTCCTCCCATTGAAAGTGAAGACGCGCTTGGTCGAGGAATCGAACACGATCGCATCAGGGTTTTCGCCGGCTTTGACCTTGGTAATTGGCTTCAGCGTATTGAGATCAAAAATGGTGACAGTGCCTTCGCGGCCGTTGCTAGTGAACCCCCGGCCGAGATCCGGAGCAAGCGCGATACCGTGAACGCCGGGCGTATCCGGAATGTCGCCCACAGGCTTCCCGGAGTCCGCATCAATGACGATCACATGGGTGGCGCGCGAGATGTAGAGCCGTCGCGAATCTGGATCGATCTTCAGATAATCCCATCCGCCTTCGCCTCCCAACTTGTAGGTCTTGATGACGTGCAGATTGGGGTCCGCCGCGAACACCGACTGACTAAGCAAGAAAGCAAAAACCAGACAGCCCAGGAAACGCTTCAAGGCAGCACCTCATTTTCGACATTCATTGTGAACTCAAGCGGCGCCATAGAATTCTACCGTCAGAACGCGATTCGTGCTCGACAACAGAGGTAAAAAGACGGTGAAAATCTACCCTGCGCGACGGGACTTTATGAGCGCGGCGTGAAACTTTGATAGCAAGCTGAAGCAATCCACAACCGCGAAATGTAGGGGCAGACGCCCTCGTCTGCCCAAGTTGACCTGTCCGTCGTCGTAATTACCGGTCATCGCGATCGTGGTCCCGGTCCCAATCGTAGTTCCGGTCCCAGTCGCGGTCGGTACGCCACTCATGTCGTTGAGGGTCGTACCAGCCGTGGGCTTCATTCCAGCAGCGGTCCCATGTTTGATTGAGCTTCGCTTTGGCCTCTTCGGCTTGCGGGCTATGCTTGCCATGCTCGTGACGTTCGTGCTGGTAATGGTCTTGCGCTTTTTCGACTTTGTGCTGGCACCGGCTTCGCTGGTCGGCGGACGCTTTTGGCAAATTGGTGAACAGCAGAGCCGCGCCGAGCGCGACGGCGATTGCGCTTGAGACTTTCAGACGATTCATTTTCAAGAACCCTCCTCTAAGATCCACATTTTCAGATAGGCCACTGTGACAAAGGGTTGCTCCCATCACTCGGGTGAAAACCCTGTACAAGGTGTTCTGGATTTAGAATCGATAGGTGGAGACAGCGGCCACTTCCGATATCCAGACGGAGCAGGCCCACTTCCGCGCGCGACGCTTCCTGGGTGGCGGGCACGTCCAGACCATCGCTGGTTTTCTTCTCCCCCGGCAATTTTCTCTGGAACAGGCTGAAGAGCGGCTAATAGAAGTCGAGCCCGGCATCCGCGTGCTCTGCCATTGTCATTGGCAGCGGGATCGGAGGTCCGCCCTCAGCGTGATCGTAGTACATGGCCTCGAGGGGTCTAGCGAATCGGCATACATGCTGGGCATCGCGGAAAAAGGAATGACGGCGGGAATGAACGTCATTCGCATGAACCAGCGCACTTGCGGCGGCACGAACCAGCTTGCGCCGACCCTATACCACTCAGGGCGGTCGGCGGACGTTGCTGCAGTGGCGACGAGTCTTGTGGAAAACGATCGCATAACGCGTTTTGCTCTGTGCGGATTCTCAATGGGTGGGAATTTGGTTCTGAAGACTGCTGGCGAGTGGGGAAGTTCTGGGCCGCCAGAGTTTTGTGCGGTGGCAGCGGTGTGTCCCGCGATGGATTTGGCCGCGTCGGCGGATGCGCTCCATTCGCCTTTGAACTGGCTGTATGAACAGTACTTTCTGTGGCAGCTAAGGGCCCGCATGCAGGCGAAGGCGAAGTGCTTTCCGGGAACATACGATTTAACGCGGCTGCGAGGTCTGAAGAGTTTGCGCGACTTCGACGACAAAGTCACGGCGTTCTATTGCGGATTCGAGGGCGCGTCAGATTATTACGCGCGCTCTGCGGCGGCAAACGTTGTGGACAGGATTTCGGTGCCGGCGTACATCCTCTACGCGGCGAACGACCCGTTCATTCGAATTCTGCCGGAGACTCGCAAGAAGATCGCAGGCAACTCCAATATTACTTTCCTCGAGACGGAAGATGGCGGCCACTGTTGTTTCATCGGCACGCGCGACGCATACGACGGACACTTCGCGGAGCGGGCGGCGGTGGAGTTCTTCAAATCCGTTCCTCTATGAGGCTCTGTGAATCCTCTGGATTCACAGAGCCTCACAGAGGTAGAACGTTGTTCTTGTACAATCAAGCGGCGATGCGGCGTATGAGACGAATGCTGCTGGTGATGGCAGTGCTCTCCACAGCCGCGCTTTCCCTGGCCGAACCTGTCTCGCAACTCCATGCCACGAACTACGTCAATGACTTCGCACACGTCCTCAGCGCGGAAACAATTGCGGAACTGAATGACACCTGCCAGCAAATTGACCAGAAGGCGCGCGCACAAATTGCAGTTGTGCCGATCAATTCGCTCGACGGTGCCGATATTGAGAGCTATGCGAATAACCTCTACAGACAGTGGGGGATTGGGAGCAAGTCCACAAATCGGGGAGTGCTAGTCCTGCTGGCGGTGAGGGACCACAAGTATCGTATCGAGGTTGGGTACGGCCTCGAGCCGATTCTTCCCGATGGCAAAGTCGGCGGGTTCGGGCGAGAAGCTGTTCCGTTCCTGAAACAGGGGGACTACTCCGGGGCAGTCAGTCTGATGACGCTGCGAGTGGCCGACGTAATCGCCCAGGATGCGGGGATTCAACTCTCCGGGGCGAGGCCGAGGGCTCCGGCTCAAGAGGAACCTTCTCCCGGCATATCTTTATCCGGAATCGCCGTCATCATTATTATCGCGATCATTGTTCTGGCAACCCCTCTGCGGAAAGTTTTGTTTTGGTGGCTGCTATTCAGCGGCGGCCCTCGCTGGGGAGGCGGCAGTGGTGGCTGGGGCGGCGGAGGCTTCGGCGGCGGCGGTGGAGGAGGATTTGGCGGCTTCGGTGGAGGCTCATCCGGCGGGGGCGGCGCAAGCGGAGGCTGGTAAGGAGAGGCGACAGGCGATGACCGAGGAAAAGATGACCGAAGAAAAATTGATTCGCGAGTTCGTCGAGAGGATGCGAGCAGCCGCGGGCGAGAACCTCGTAAGCGTGGTGCTCTATGGTTCAGCCGCGGAGGGAGAATTTCATCCTGAATATTCGGACCTGAACACGCTCTGCGTGCTGCGCGACGCGTCCTTCGCTTCCCTCAACAAGATTGTCGGCGTTGTGGAGTGGTGGCGCGGGAAGAAGCACCATCCGCCCTTGGTCCTGACATTGACCGATTTGAGAGCTTCAGCCGACGTGTTTTCCATAGAGTTCGTCGACATGAAGCAGCGGCATCGGGTGCTCTATGGAGAAGACGTGCTGAGCAGCCTGGACGTTCCGATGACTCTGCATCGCTCCCAGCTTGAATATGAGCTGCGAGAGAAGTTATTTCTGCTGCGCCAGCACGTCTTGTTGGCCGGCAGCGATGAGAAGCAGTTGTGGGAAGTAATGCTGAATTCGCTGTCGTCTTTCACCACACTCTTCCGGCATGTGCTGCTCGAAATGGGCGAGCAGGGCCGCAAACACTCGCGCGAAGCGGTCGAGGACCTGTCGGCGCGACTCAACTTCGATTCATCCGCCTTCGTACAGTTGATTGATGTGCGCGCAAAGAAGGCGGACCGCAAGCAGTTACGCGCCGCAGAGGTCGTTGCAAAATATTTGAGCGCCATCGAGAAAGTGGCGGCGGCAGTGGATACAATGCAGAGTTCACATGGGATTTAGTTTCGCTGTGTAACTCGTCCGCTGCAGGGGGTATATGGTTTTCAAGGTTTGGAGAAACTCGCTAAGACTCGAGGATTGGGAAGGGCACGACTTCCAGTCGTGCCGCAAAAGCTGCCAGATCGATCTTTCGGCACGGCTGAATGCCGTGCCCTTTCCGGTTGGCCCGTTGGCCCGTGACCTATCGAGTTTCTTCTTAGTCTGACAGTACTGGGATCGGAAGTTCTGAGGAGAAACCATGAGCAAAGCAATGATCGTGCTTATCACCATTGTGGTCTTGATCCTGCTTGCATTTGGCAAATATGTGAGCGTGAAGAACACGCTGGTTGCAAAGAATGAAGCCGTCAAGTCCGCTTGGTCGCAGGTGGACGTCGTGCTACAGCGGCGTGCGGACCTGATTCCGAATCTGGTCGAAACCGTGAAGGGGATCACCAAGCAGGAGCAAACCGTGTTTGGCGAGATCGCACAGGCGCGGTCGCAATTGCTTTCTGCGAGTACGCCGACCGACAAGATTGCCGCGAACCAGCGTTTGGATGGCGCACTTGGGCGTCTATTGGCGATCGCCGAGAACTACCCGCAATTGAAGTCGAGCGAGAATTTCCTGCGCCTTCAGGACGAACTAGCCGGCACGGAAAACCGTATCGCCGTCGAACGCAAGAACTACAACGACACGTTGCAGGATTACAACACTTACGTGCAGCAGTTTCCCAACAGTTTGTTCGCGCAGTGGGCAGGGTTCAAGAAGAATGATGCGTACTTTGCTGCGTCCGAGGGATCCCGGGCAGTACCGAAGGTGAATTTCTCGACTCCGGCGCCGCAGCCTGCTCCGGCGCACTAGTCAAGTTTTTGCGATGACTTAGTCTGGGCATTGAAGTGAGGGCGGGCGAGCCGCCCTCACAGATCTTCAAGCTAAGGTGTTCCCGACGGCGCTCCGGCCATCTGCCAAGAAAACGCCAGGAATGACGATGCCGTTAAATCAATGGCTGGCTCCACAGTGGAAAAGGACTGCACGAAATCCTTGTACACGGTTTTGCTGGCATTGAATGGCGCGAACACATCCACCCCGTTTGGAGGGCACGTTACCATTCCAGTAAGCGTGCCTTTCGCCGCGAACGAGTTTGGACCTTCTACCGCCGCCCCTGAAAGGAACGGGGGCCCATTCGGTGGCATCGGGACCAGGTTCGTCACTTGATGCTGCATGCAAAGTGGGAAGGTGCTGCCATCGTTCACGATCAGCGACGTCCCCCACGCATTTGCTCCCAGAATGTTGGCGAGCTGGCGATTAGCGTAAACGGCGGGAGAGGTGCTCCCGTTCAGGGCTGGGCCATTCAGAAAACTGTACTCAGCAGCCATCACGGCGAGACCTCCTCCATGGGACGTGGTGTCATACACCCGCCACGGGAAGCCGAATCCGAACGGATCGGTGTTGCTCTGAGTTATGGCCTTGTTTAGCTGCTTCTGCAGGTCTGCGAGCAAGGCAGTCTGATTCGTCTCCAGACCGGTGCCGCCCGGATTACCTGCCAACGCCAATGCGCGGTATAGCTCAAAATGCGCCAGGCCGGTGACGTCGTAGAGATTCAGGGTATCCGCAGCATCGCCCGGGCCAGTGATGTAAGCATTCGCCCAATGCGCTGCTTGCTGCAGATAATAGGACGCAGGGTGCGGACCGGCAGGACAGTTAGTGCCACATCCTTGCAGAGCAAAATAAAGTTCCGTGGCGCCGAGTTCCATGTCATCGCGCCATTCGGTCTCGGGATAGAAGCTGAAAGGAGCTACCGTCAGCAAGTTGCCGCTGGGCGCGGTGTTCGCGAGATCGAAAATATGCTCGGCGGATAGCAAGCACTGGTTGGCGTACGCGGAATTGCTCGTCTGATATGCGTGATAGCAGAGGGCAAAGTCGGCCGCCATCCGCCCCGCCAGATTGGGACTAATATGCGCGCCGGCGCCGCCCGCAGTATTGATGAACACTGGCCGATGGCAAATAAAGCGGAACTGGGAAGTACATCCTCGGAAGGTATCGTCAGCCTGCGGCAATCGCCAGATATCGTGATCGCTTACGGTCTGCGCGTTGCCATTTCCGATCCCGACCTGATAGTAGAAGGTCTGAATTGAGTCGTCCCACATTTCCGGCAGCCAGTCGAGACCGAACTTCGCCTCCGCTGTAAAGTTGGAACTCGCGGAACCAGCGCCCATCTGGTTGGGGAAGTCCCGAATGCCAACCAGTATTAGCGCCACCGTATAACTATGGGTCTGGACGAATTTGAGATAATCGCCAGCATCCCACCATCCACCTGCGGCGTTGATGACTGCGCCGGTTGGCGTCAAGTCGCCTGAGAATCGGCCGTTGCTGTTCATATTGGGAGTGAGATATACCTTCGCGCTTTGATCATTCAGGTGACCGCCGGCCGTGCGCAGAGGGGTGGCAATAAAGTTTGGTCCGTCCCGCTCGTTCTCGTAGTAGAAGAGCGAATTGCCGAGTGAGGTCGAGTAAACGTTCGCAGCCGAGTCAATCTTGAAGTTCGGCGAGGAAGCAGCGATGGGGCCGGTCACGCTGATGGTGTATGTGCCTGAGGTGACGAAACTATCGAAGTCAAGGGCATACACATCCGGATAGCTGCTGCTCCAGGAACCGAGGTTGGCCCCGATGGCGGCGGGCCCAAATACCGTAGAGCCACTGGAATTCTTTACTACGAATGTAGCCCCGGTTTCCGCCCCGGAGGCCATCAAGTAGGCGCGCTTCGAGCCGCCGGAGACATAACCGACCTGGTTGACCCGCACGAATGCACTCTGTGCGTAAGCTGCAGATGCGAGCACGGTCAAAGATGAAAATCCGGCTTACGTTTGAGAAAAATTGTTGAGAGGAACAAGTCGGGCGATTTTCAGCTTCCTTCGTCATAGGAGGGCTCCTATATTGAAAGGTTTTAATAAATTGGATGAATGCTGATCCTTTTCGCTGCGGACTGTCAAGAGGGGAGATGCCTATTTCTGAGCAGACCGAAGTTGTTGGTATGCGAACAGTTTAAGCGGGTCGCACTCGGCTTCGAGTCCAAGTCAGTAGGTCGGCGAATCGGCCCCTCATTCTTGTTCGCGCCAATGACAGCACCAGCATCGCCAAAAAGATAGTCAGCAGCCCTCCGGACGCTCCTAAGATGCTCTCGCTGCGGCGCGGCAGAATGCTGAAGCGTCCATAAACGAACTCGATGTGCACCCAGTAAACCAGCAGAGAAGTCTTGCCAAGCTGAATGAGCGGACTAAATCCGCGCTGTCCCAGTCCCCAGCGGCACCAGGCGTATGCGAATACCACGAGCAGCAGCAGCATGCCGAGACGAATCATGAAAAAGTTCGGGCTGGTATGCCAGAAATCGTACACGGGATAGATTTGCCACGACCGTGAGTCCAGGAATTTGGCGCCATAGATGAGAACGATTCCAGCGCTACCTGCGAGCAAGAACGCGCGCACACCGAACTTGCGAACGTAGTCGCTCATCAGAAGAAATCCGAAGGCGAGACCGGCAAAGGCGAAAGCTGTCCACGGAAAAACTGGAAACAACCAGGCTTGCGGCTCGCCGAGGTTGTGGACGCCGTTAATGTAAGTCTCAACCGGCCAAGGCAGGAATCGAAGACGCCAGGTCGTCCAGAGCAGTGGAGTAAAAGCTGAGATCGCAGCACAGACCAGCCCGGCGGCCACTACTAGGCTTGCGTAGGGGCGGGTGCCCTCACCCGCCCACCCCGGAGGAGAGCCTGCCTTGAGCTTGTCGAAGGGGCGTCCGGGGCTACCTCTTGCATCGATGATTGCAAGCACCATCCAGCAGACGACTCCCATAAGCATCATAGAAAGACCGATCGTATTCAGGATATCCACGCGAAACAGGTCGCTCCAGGGCGCCCACCCCAAAGCGATGGCGAATTCCTGGATTCGGAAGAGCAGTCCGAGAGCAAAGACTTCAGCGCCGCGGCGAATGGTGGTCTTTGCGATCTGCCCGGTAGAAAGCCCCTTCTGCAGAAGCTTGTCGGTGACAATGGCAAAGGAAACTCCGGCAAGGAACAGAAATAGCGGCGCTGGAAATGTGCCCCCGAGTTGCGACCACATGAAAAACGTAGATTGGCGGGCCGCGCCGCCGAGCCAGGCGTCATAGCAATGCGTCTGGAACATCAGCACGCAAGCTAGTCCGCGCAGCCAGTCAATGTATGCCAGCCGGGATGACGGCGCAGCCATTCAGAGCAGTATAGAGGGATTGCTTCACCCGGTGAGAGTACTAAGCCGCCGCAGCCCGTGGCGCATCGGCCGGGGACAGCTTGGCGGCTTTCAATACAAGATATTTCCCGCGCGGCCCGGCCAGAAATCGCGCCAGCAGTCCGGCAACGCGGTCGAGCAGGACACGGTCTTCCGATCCAAAGGCGCTCTCGCGGTCGCTTTCCGCGTTCAGGAAGCCAAGCTCGCGTCCGCCAACCCGCATTGCGACTACAATTTTTTTGCGCGTTCCGTGCACCGCAACCTGGTTTGTCAGCCAGCACTTTTTTGACGTCGGCAAGCAGGTTGCGCGTGGAACGGTAAGGTCTCACGGGGCTCCTGAGGGGAAATGGCGGTCGGAGAGTAGTTTAATGCGCGCGGGGACGGGGGTCAAAGGGGTAGGATTTCGCGTGTAGGATTTCGCGGTGGGTGAGTGAGTCTGAGGGAGGCCACAGCCGTTACTGGTAGGGTGATCCGATACACCCGGATATGACGCACCTGCTCCGGAACTTTGCACTGGAAAACCTGCATTGGGAAAACCGCACTGGAAGGGCCTGAGAGGCTTTTGGGACACAGGTGAGGCCCAGGATCGGAAGGTGTGTCTACATCGAGGCTATGTCTAAGTCTCTCGCCGTGGTACGTTCCTTTTTGGAGGTAGGCTGATGTCACAAGCAAGGACAGAACACGGTCAGTTCCGATTCATAGTCAAAGAATACGAAGACGCACCCCGTACATAACGGCAGAGCCACTGCGGCAAGGCATCACTGCATTCAACGTAGGGTTTGGTTTGCCCGCAGGCAGCACGTTAGATCAAGCGAACAGGGCTGCTGATTTCATGAATCGAAACTTGGCGGGCATGTTCCTGACAATCTTCGATACTCATCAGCTCTACAATCATCCGAAGGCCAGCTAGGACAGTGAAGTCACTTCTTTGTCCGGGAGTTCATCTTCTGAACCTCCTCATGTATCATCTCCGCCGAATCATGCGAGTTTACGTGGAAGCTCTTGCATTCTTCGATGTACTGAGAAACGCATGCCTCGCTGCCACGAATGGTTGGGCACGTCTCAATCGTGGTATCCATTAGGTCGCGCATGGCGGCTCGCTCGTACTGATCCGCTGTCGAGCGGTTCCTGTACCAGTTGTACGAGTAGATTGACGCGGCGATAACTGCGACTCCCAGAACTATTCCGGCGGCAATCTGAAGAACTAGTTTCACAGACTAGCTACCTTTCGGGAAGAACCACACTCTGACGCAGGTGAGGTCACACACAGCACTGAGCGTTGGTGCGGGGAACAGGACTTGAACCTGCACGCCTTTCAGCACACGGTCCTAAGCCGTGCGCGTCTGCCAGTTCCGCCATCCCGGCGCTAGATTTCTTCAATCGTATCACTCGGCGGGTTGGCCAACCCGTTGCACAAATCCAAACTGAGGGTGCCCGGCAGAGGACGGGAAAATCTCGGCGTGCAAGCTGTCGGGATCCCACCCTTTCGCAAAGGACGCGAAAGGATGGGGCACCCTCGGTTTGAGAAAGCGTGGGCACCCGCCTGCGAGGGGACGCCTTCAACAACTCTCCTCGGGCGTAATCTGTTCAGTTATTCCTCAACGTTTTGTCATTAATGTTCCATTATCACTGAACATTTTGATGACTTCGTTCTGGCGTGCGGCCCCGTCCGCCGCTCAAATCCTATACCCCGGTGGCTTGATGCCTTTATCGCGGAGATAGATTTCGGCCTGGCCGCGATGGTGGGCTACGTGAATGTACATGGCGAGGAGGATTTCTCGTCCGAGGAGGCGTCCGTTGGGAGAGTTGTGGGGCGTGTTCAGTTGCTCTTCGGTCAGGTTTTGGGATCACGGCGGAGCAATAGTCGAGGGAAAGGCATTTTCACACCCTACGGCTGGTCCGCAGGCTTCTCCCGGCTGACAACCTCCGGCTTAATCACGGCAAGATTGGCCGGGGCGTCGGGATGAACGCCGAAGTCCCACACATAACTGTTCATGCCCTGTTTCCCTAGCATTTCTGCAAGGGCATATTCGCCGGGAGCGAGGGGGGCCTTTGGAGTGAGCTTAATCCAGCCTTCGCTCAGTTGTTCAGCGGCGGCGGGGATTGCTTCCTGTTCCTGGCTGACCTTCCCGTACACCGCGGTCTTGATCGCTCCGACAATCCGCTTATCGCCTTTCACTTGCGCGCGGACGATGCGAAACCGGTCCCAGGGAAGCTCGGCAGCAGCCGGCTTCGAAGGTTCGTCTTCCTCGGTCGCAGCGTCCAGATTGATATATATGGCGGGCAGAGCCGCATGGATCTGGACCTTCGAACTCGGTCCGGGCAGTTCAATGGTGTGCTTGGCGCCGGCCACAGGATTGATGGCCGCGCGGAGAACATTGTGCGCCACATGGCGGTTGACCTCCCCGCCAGTCTGGTCCAGGGGCACCAGTTCTGGCTGGGTCAGATAAGTGTCGAGCGCATAAACGCCTCCCTCGGGTGGGAGGCGCAGCCCGGGAGCCACATGCGGCGATTTTAGTTCCTCTTCCTGCCGTGCAGCTTCCAGCTCCTTGTCGAGAGCAACCGCCTCAGGGGCCATCTTGCCGGCGGCGCGGTCTTTTTCGTACTGATTGGTCGCATCCCAGTCAACCAGAGAATTGGGGACTTCCTCCCAGTCACTGCGCTCAGCGCTGAAATAGTGGACCCGGTCGGCTTTGATTTCCCATTTGGTCGCGAGCTGGTAGGAACCGTCTTTCAGGATGAGCCGTTTGTTTTGTGTCTGACCGACGCCGGGCGACGGCCACGCCAGCAGCGTGCACAAGAAGAAAAGTGCAGAGAGAGAAGAGCGGAGGCTGGCCATGACTCTCTCTAGTGTACTGCTGAATGCCTGCTGGGAGTGTGGGGACGGACGCCCTGGGCTGTCCCCAGGTCGCAAGGCCGCGCGCCTCTAGATTGTTCATAAGTCGAGCTTGCTCGACCGGACGGACGAGGACGTCCGTCCCTACGCGAGCTGTGCTGAAGCCCGGAGCCTCCTGAATTTCGTCATTCCCCTCTGCCCTGTTTTTTGGCATAATTGATCGTGCACGCCAGCCTGCACAAATTTCCAGCACAATCTAGAGCGAGGCAACGATGTCGGCAAAGTACATCTTTGTAACCGGCGGTGTGGTGTCTTCATTGGGCAAAGGGTTGGCGGCAGCTTCCATCGGGTGCCTGCTCGAAAGCCGCGGAATCAAAGTTAACTTGATGAAGTTTGATCCATATCTGAACGTCGATCCGGGCACGATGTCTCCCTTCCAGCACGGCGAAGTTTTTGTGACTGACGATGGAGCGGAAACCGACCTTGATCTGGGTCACTATGAGCGCTTCACTCACGCCCGGCTCTCGCGCGACAACAATTGGACCACTGGCCGAATTTATGAGCAGATCATCGCCAAAGAGCGGCGTGGGGATTATCTAGGCAAGACCGTACAGGTGATTCCGCACGTCACCAACGAGATCAAGTCGGCGATGAAAAAAGTTGCGCAAGATGTGGACGTGGCCATCGTGGAAATTGGCGGAACCGTCGGCGATATCGAATCGCTTCCGTTTATGGAAGCCATCCGCCAAATGCGGCAGGAACTGGGGCGAGAAAACACGCTGTTCGTTCACGTGACCTTGGTGCCCTTCATCGCAGCGGCGCAAGAGCTGAAGACCAAGCCCACGCAACACTCGGTAAAGGAACTGCTCAGCATCGGGATTCAGCCGGACATGCTTCTCTGCCGTACCGACAGGTTCCTCTCGAAAGACATCAAGTCGAAAATTGCTCTTTTCTGTAACGTGGGAGAGGAAGCCGTGATCACCGCCAAGGACGTGGCTTCGATCTACGAAGTGCCGCTTGTCTTCTCCCACGAATGTGTGGACGTTCTGGTATTGAAGTACCTGCATCTGGAATCGAAAGAGCGCGACCTGAAACAGTGGGAAGAGCTGGTACACAAGGTTTACAACCCGAAAGATGATGTGAACATTGCCATTGTCGGCAAGTACGTCGAGTACGAAGATTCATACAAGTCTCTGAAAGAGGCCTTGGTGCATGGATCTTTGGCCCACAACCTGAGACTGCATGTGAACTGGATTGAAGCTGAGGGACTGGAAGCGGGGCAGCGGGCCTGCGAAGAGCAGCTTCAGGACTACGACGGCATTCTGGTTCCCGGCGGTTTCGGAAAACGTGGGATTGAAGGGATGCTGCAGGGGATCCGGTATGCGCGCGAGAAGAAGGTCCCATATTTCGGTATCTGCCTGGGGATGCAGACTGCCTGCATCGAATACGCGCGGAATATGTGCGGGCTGCCTGAAGCCAACTCAAGCGAATTTGATCCTGCGACTCCGCACCGGGTCATTTATAAATTGCGCGAACTGCGCGGAGTCGAGGAGCTTGGTGGGACGATGCGGTTGGGTGCCTGGACGTGCAAAATCGAGCCTGGAACGTTGGCGCACAGAATCTATGGGCAAACCGAAATCAGCGAGAGACACCGGCACCGCTACGAGTTCAATCGCGAGTACGAAGAAAAGTTGACGGCTGCGGGGCTCCGAATTTCAGGTTCGACACCGGACGGCACCTACGTCGAGATGATCGAATTACCCGATCATCCACACTTCATCGGGTGCCAGTTCCATCCCGAGTTTAAATCGAAGCCGCTGGAACCGCATCCGTTATTCAGGACCTTCATCGGGGCAGCGTACGAACACGGGCGGAAGCGGCGCGCGGAAAGAGAAGCCGCTGAGTTGGAGATGTTCCACCGACCGCAGAAAGTCTCGACCAGATAAAAGGCTTAACCACAGAGGACACGGAGGCCACAGGGTATGATTAACTCTGTGTTCTGGAGCTTGCCCTGAGCGGAGCCGAAGGGTGTCCTCTGTGGTTAAAACGTGAGCGTCTCCTTCCAACTCGATAATGTTCGCGTGGGCTCGGGTGACCTGTTTTTGATTGCCGGCCCTTGCGTGATCGAAAGCGAAGAGCACGCGCTCTTTATGGCGGAAGTGATCAAAGGCATAACGCGCTCTTTGAATGTTCCTTTCATCTTCAAAGCCTCTTACGACAAGGCCAATCGCACTTCCATGCGTAGTTTTCGCGGGCCAGGACTCGTCGAAGGATTGCGCATTCTGAAAAAAGTGAAAGATGAAGTTCACGTGCCGTTGCTGACCGACGTTCACGAGGTCAAGGACGTTCCAAGAGTCGCCGAAGTTGTGGACGTTTTGCAAATTCCTGCGTTCCTCTGCCGCCAGACTGACTTGATTGTTGCCGCCGGAATGACCGAGCGCGTTGTGAACATCAAGAAGGGCCAGTTCGTCTCGCCCTGGGACATGCGCCACGCCGTCGAAAAATGTCGGGCGGCGGGAAATGACCGCGTATTCGTCACCGAGCGCGGTTCGAGCTTCGGATACAACAATCTCGTGGTGGACATGCGCTCACTGGCCATCATGCGCAAGTTTGCGCCGGTGGTCTTCGACGCCACTCACTCCGTGCAGCTTCCTTCCGCCTCCGCCGACGGAGATCACGCGGTCAGTGGCGGCCAGCCGGAATTCATCCCACTCCTCGCACGTGCGGCGGTCGCGGCCGGAGTAGACGGTGTTTTCATGGAGGTCCACGACAATCCTAAGGAAGCCAAGTCGGATGGAGCGAATGCGCTAGAGTCAACAAAGCTGCGCGAAGTGCTGAAGGAGCTGATGGCGGTGCGGAAGGCGCTGACCAGCGCACATGTAACTCCCTAGCGCGCCAATCGGCACCGCGTGGTCGTTACCGGTGCTGCCGAGCAATGTGTTGGCCGAAGACTGAGAGCTGACAGCTCCACCGTTAAAGCCGCCATTCATTTTGGAGGCGCTTGCTGCACGGCTGGAAGCCGTGCTCTCCCACTCGGGCCGCATCCGGGCGATTGGGAAGCATGCCTTTTTCGCGAACCATCGCTTCTTCGGGGCGAGGACAGCCGAGAGCCTTGCCCTGAGCGCAGTCGAAGGGGCGGCTGTCCGTACATGAGCAGAGTCAGCCTGCTGCACGTGCCGATTGTTCAGCGAGGCCAGGCGGCAAACTCGGGCGGAGCAGTTCCCTGCTCAGGCTGCTCGTCGCAATCCCGCCGCCACGGGCAGGCTGCGAAGCGCCAGGGCGAACATCACGTAAGACCCGCCGCGCAGCAGCAGAGAGATTCCTACCGCCATGCCGATAAACCACATCGCTGACCACGGCCATTCGGCCCACACCAACAATCCCAGTAGCAGGGTTATGCTGCCGTCGAACAGCGACCATCCCCAATGAGGGAGTTTCAGCTTCGCCGCCGCGATGATTCGAAAAAGACCGATTACCGTGAGAAACGAAGCAAAGAGCAGAGTCCAGGCGAGCGCGCCGGCAGCGGGATGGGTAACGACGAGCAAGCCGACGAGTACTCCGAGAACACCGCCGATCAGGTGAAGAAACATGCTGTGTGAGCGGCGGGCCTGGAATCCATGCACCGCCTCGAAGATGCCGCTGATCACGAGCAGCCAGCCCAACACGATGACTGTTCCTATGGTCGCGGCGGGTGCAATGGCCAGAGCCACAACGCCGAGAACGATCATGCAAATTCCCAGGGCCAGCAGCCAGCCCCAGGTGTGACGAATCTCGTTGAACGCGGAGAGCAATATTGGCGTGGACATAAGTTCCTCCGTTGGCTGATTTCCAGTGCCCCGAACGAACCCGGTTCGCTTACGCGCAAACAGGCTACGCCTAATTAATGGTTGCGTCTAGGAGCTGGACTTGTGGTGCACATCCGTCGCCCCGACGGGGCTGGACAGCCGAGGGCGACGCTCCCCACACGAGCGAAAACCAAAAGTCAAAATCAACGATCAAAAGCAAAGAGTCAAAGGCATCGGACAAGAGTGTCCGACCCACACGGTCATTTGTCTTCGTCGGGTTTATCGAGCGATCCCATGTCGGCGCTCGCAAGCAGTCCGCGCAAGGCGCGTTCACCGCCGGCTCCGCGCTGCTCGCCGGAGATATTGCCGGCGCGATCGATCACAACATAAATGGGATAAACATTGGCCTGATACATGGCGGCGAGATTGGTGTCCTCCGTGAGGACAATGCGACACGCGCGAGGATGCTGCTCGAAATATTTCTTGACTGTCTTCTTGGATTCGGCAACGTCAATCGCCAGCACAATCAGTCCTTTGTCGGCGAATTCTTTGTTGATGGCCTCGACCAGCGGCTCTTCGACGTGACAGTACTGGCACCAGGTGGTCCAAAACTCCAGCAGGACTACCTTGCCTTTCACCGACTCGTTGTTGAAGCTCTCCCCAGACATAGTTTTTGCGCGGAAGCGAGGAGCGGCCTGGTTGTCGTCATCGCCGCCCGAAGGCGCAAGCGGCGGCCAGCAGTAGAGGAAGAAACAGCGCGCAGCGCAGGCTGGGCTGCATGGTGGGAATGATAGCACAGGCCCAAAGAGAAAGAGCTGGCTCACTTTTTCAAAACTTTGGCCCTTGGAGCCGGCATCTTCCTGCAACCTGTTCTCGGCTGAAGGACATCGAATCTCCGGTCAATCCGGAAACTCTGAAGGAGGAACAAAAATGAGATACCTGCTTTTGTGCCTGGTTCTGGCATGTACGGCGTCAGTATGGGTGATGGCGGACGACTCGTCCGACAGCAAAGGGAAATCGGACACGCGAACCATTACGGGATGCTTAACGCAAGGCGACAGCGCGAAGGAATTCAAGTTGACCGCGAACGACGGCAGTACCTGGGAAGTGCGCAGCAGCAACGTGTCGCTCGCGGAACATGTGGGACATACGGTTACGGCAACGGGAGTGGTCTCGAACGCAACCGCTCACAACATGAAGGAAGACACCAAGGACATGGCCCACGATGCCGGCATGAAGAAAAATAATGCCGAGCACGGACATTTGAAGGTCACCGATGTGCAAATGGTGAGCGATTCGTGCTCGAAATAACTTGATGTGAGAGAGCTGGCACGTCGCCAGCTCTCCTTCTACTTCTGAGTGGTGACGCTAACTTGAAATAAACACAAAGTCCCTCGACTCCGCTCGGGATAGCTCGACCGGCAATTTCGAGTCCTGTCGCGTCTTCTACTCTGCAGCCGCAAACGTTTGTGCAACAGTTCGCGCAATCAGCATTTGACCGGACTGGCTGGGATGAACGTCGCAGGTGAACTCGTTCCGCGGCGACGCATTCAGTAGTCCTGCATTGCAGGTGTGTCCGCCAGCGGGCACGGAGGCAGTCTGAAAGGCGGTGAAGACGTCGGCAACGATTGTGCCTGTCTGGGCCGAAGCCGCCGCGATTGCCTGGTTAAGAGCTGCCGTGAAGCCGGTTTCAATGGGATCCGAATAGTCGACAGAATAATAGTTCACTACGACGATGATCCCCCTGAAGCCGGTCGCGCGCAGGTCATTCAGAATCTCCAGTAGGTTAGCAGCTACATCTGTGAGGACCTGCTGCAGCCCCGCAGCAATACACGCTGGAATACCGCCACATGCATTTCTGAGCAGGAGGAGATCATTGGCCCCGAGGCCAACCGTCACCAGCCGCGTCTCCGGATGCGACTTGAGAAAAGAAAGCGCGAAGTCCAGTTGGGTGGACGTGTAAGAAACATGGAGCGGCACCGCTGCCCGGTAGGCGCGACAACCGTCGTCGAGAGCGGTCGAAGATAGAAAACTGCCAGTAGTTTCTCCGGGGCAAGCCGCGTTGCTGGTACGGAGCTTGATCGCCTGGCCCACATAAGTGGGGAACCCAATGAAATTGTCGGGATTAACGTACTCAAAGCCCGCCTGCGTGATGAAGCCGAAACTCACGCTGTCGCCCAGGGCGAGGTATGGACGCCCAGGACCGCTGGCTGCCATAAGAGAGGTCGCAGTTGAAAGGATGAATAGAATGGAAGCAAAACACGATGGCTTCATGGGAGTCCCTCCACAGAAGTGGCGTTCCGAACAGTTGGGATCGGATTGCGTGACTCAGAAAACGGCAAAATTATATATCACCTGTCACTTAACGCCGGTCCATGCTCAGCAAACTAACGCAACCCGGAAATCTTACCCGTATCCCTTCGAGCATTCGATCTGGAGTTTTCGAGATAGCATACAGTTCGGCTGTGGAAATTCCTGTCAAGGCCTCAGCCCTCTCCAGTTTCCCATAACCTGTTACAACTCCAGTACATATATTTATAGATAATATTACAGAATTGGTAATCGCTATATGCTATCATTGAATTAAGAAACATCCATTCAAAGCGCGGCCTGGCGGCCGCGCTTTTTGTTTACGGGAGACACAAAATGATTGGGGCGATGACATGGGAAATACCCGAAGATGCGGGATTAAGAACTGCAAAGAAAGAGGAGAGTGGGCCGAACTGTGTTTCATGGCGAGAGCAGCGTCGGGCGGGTTCAGGGTGAGCCGGCCGCATGGAGACTCAGCAAGTTACGACGTGGGTGTCGAGCACAATGGCCGATTCCGGCGGGTACAGGTAAAGTCCACCACCTGCCAGCGAAAGGGGCCTATACCTGCAATATCACAGGGACGAAACGCATGCGTTACGCCACCGGTAAGCTCGACTTCTTCGCCGTCTACTTGGTGCCGATCGACTTGTGGTACATCATTCCGTTTGAACTGGCAGCGCGCAAGAGTTCATTGAGTCTCACGCCTTACAATGGCGAGAAATTCGGCCAGTATATGGAAGCCTGGCATCTGCTACCGGGGAGATGAAGGCCGATAAGGATTACGCAGCTTTCGCGCGCTTTGGTTTCTTGCCCTGTATGTGTTCGGAGAGCAGCTTCTTAGCTTTCTCCAATTCGCGACGGCGTGCCGAGGTAAGGTTGCGGCCTCCGCGATTGATAAAGTAGGTCAGCATTCGCATCCCGGAGCCAGGACCTTTGGGCGACACTTTCTTCGAAGCCAGAGTGCGCGTGATGGTGGCGGCATCCTTTGTGAACAGGCCCTCGGGGGGATGGGTAGAGTCCGTGGTAACTCGTACGACCCATCTTTTCTTGGCGGTAGGCTTCTTGCCGGACATATTTCTCCACGCAACGCAGAAAATCAGGTGGCCCCCCTAGGGGGCCATCTGCGCCATTGGCTTACTCAACAACGAAAACGGATATGCGGACTTCGGGATGAAACGCGTCAAACAGGAAATACTGGCCATCCACGTACTCGATATAACAGTCGTCATCGAAAGCCCACTCTGCCGGCCAGGGATCGACTAGCTGGAATGAGTATCCGCCGTAGACGACCACAGGTTGCGGGCTGTTGACGATCTGCGTCCGCTGCACCTTGAAGGTGTGCTGGCGACCGAAGCTAGAGCGAAACTTGTCATCGGGGATATGTTTCCCGCCTTGAGCGTGGGCGCGATGCTGTTGCTGATCACGATCCATGCTCCCCTCCGGACGCTGCTCCGACTGCGGCCGGGCTTCGGGCTGGCTCCGGTGCTCATCTTGACGAGCGCCTGGTTGTTCGCGGTCGCCTTTCCTCTCGTCGGGTTTCGCAGCCTTGTCTTCGTGCTTGGCCTTATCCTCTGGTTTAGCTTTCTCGTCCTGCTTATGCGCTGGTTTTGCCTCGTCGGGCTTGGCTTCGTCCTGTGCAAACACAGGAGCCGTTGTCACCAGAAGCAGAAACAGCACCGCGGTAACGATAACTCCAAGTATTCTCATGTGTGCCTCCAATTTCTTGCTGCTTTTCGAAATTGCACGTGGTCCCTTTGATCCGTAATTCGGATGACTGGCAATAGGCGCGGGATGCTTGCCAATCCCCCTGGGCTTGGCCGGGAAAATCGGGTATCCACAGGCACGAGAACTGGGAATCTGGTAGCCTGCTGACGCGCCAATTTCAACACAAGGAGGCCTATATGGCAGTGAAACCCATCCCTGAAGGTTATCATTCAGTAACCCCTTACCTGATCATCAAAGGCGCGTCCCGGGCCATCGAGTTTTACAAGAAGGCATTCGGCGCGACCGAATTGATGCGGTTCCCCGGGCCCAACGACACAGTCATGCATGCCGAGATCAAGATCGGTGATTCGCCGGTCATGCTGGCGGACGAAGGTGAGACGTCGACTTATCGTAGTCCGCAGACTTTTGGCGGAAGTCCGGTGAGCTTGATGATCTATGTGGAAGATGTGGACAAAGTTTTCAACCAGGCCGTTTCCACGGGCGCCAAGGCGACTCGTCCGGTTGCGGACCAATTCTATGGCGATCGCCTCGGAACTCTGGTTGATCCCTTTGGGCACATTTGGACAATCTCTACCCATAAAGAAGACGTTTCGATGGAAGAGATGCAGCGGCGCATGGAAGCTTTACCAAAGTCGGCGTAGGCTTCGCAGTCTAAATAGTTTCCTGGACAGCCGGTTAAGCCCACCCTTCGTAAAGCAACAGGAAGGCGCGAAGGGTGGGTTGCCGCAACGTGGTTTTACTGGGGAGGTCTTTCTTTTGCGCATGGGGACGATTCTGCTGATCGCGGTGGCGGGACTCATCGCCCTTGTGGTGGGTTCGCGATTCTTATCTGGCACGGCAATGCCTGCGTCCGGGTCGGCGGCGCCGGAGTTTACTTTGAACTCGCAGGATGGCACGGAAGTCAGCTTGAAAGATTATCGCGGAAAGTGGGTTGTGCTTTATTTCTATCCAAAAGATTTCACCAGCGGTTGCACCATGGAGGCGCACAACTTTCAGCGTGACCAGGCCGAGTACGCGCGTCGGAATGCGGTGATTCTGGGAGTCAGCGTGGACAATGCCGAGTCGCACAAAAAGTTCTGCGCCAAAGAAGGCCTCAATTTCAAGTTGCTCGCGGATACTTCTCACCAAGTTTCCAAACAGTATGGCTCGCTGATGAATTTTGGCGTAGCGCAGATTTCCGCGCGGCATACATTCTTGATTGATCCCGAGGGGAAAATTGTGCGGACCTTTGCCAGCGTGAACCCAACCAGGCACAGCCCGGAAATGCTGGCAACGATCGATAAACTCGTCAGTGAAGTGTCTGAGGGCTCGCGCTAGCTCGGACTCAGTTCCCACCGGACAGACATTCCACAAAGTACTAGCGCCTCTTACAGGCGCAGGTTTACTTTCGGGAGTACTTCTTCGCGTATTCAGGCACGCTGATTCCCTCGAGCAAGCGCGAGTCGCTCAACGGACTGCCTGCAACCACGTCCAACGGAATTACTCCCGCCCAGGTTGGAAACGGGTAATCCTCCTCATCATCAACCGGCGGGCCCTGGCGGACCTTAGCCGAGAATTCTTCGATGGGTAGGCGCAGGACCGTCGTCGCCTTCAGTTCCTGTTCATTCGGCTGCCGGGCATCTTGCCAGCGGCACGGCAGAATGTGCTCTGAAAGCGCGTGTAGGGCAGCAAGCTTTTCATCGACATCTTCAATCGCGAAGGCGGTGCCAAGAACCACGACAGAACGGTAATTCATGGAGTGATTGAAGATCGAACGCGCGAGCACCAGGCCATCGAGCAGCGTAACCGTCACGCATACGGGCACGCCGCTATTGGCATGGCGAAGCATCCGACTGGCGGCTGAGCCATGTATGTACAGCATGTCATCCTTGCGCCCGTAGCTGGTTGGGATGACGTACGGCTGGCCATCAATTGCAAAACCGACGTGGCAGATGAAACCCTCGTCAAGTATGTCGTAAATAGTAGCGCGGTCATACACTGCACGTTGGGGCTCGCGCACAACACGGGTGCGCGCAGAAGGATGGGACATGAAGAGGATACTCCCGGCAATCGCGAAGAATGAATACTAAGGGAGCCATGTTATCAGGTGGTCCTAAGTTGCACAGAGCTCGCATTACCATATAATGAGACGCCTTATGGGGCACGCTCATTAAAACGAGCCGGTGCGGCTTAGTTGGCGGTCAACGGAACTATGACTGAAAACAAGAAAACAGAGTCAAACGGCGGTGCGGTCACGCTGAAAGCGGTGGCAGCGCACGTGGGGCTCTCTCCGGGCACGGTTTCCGCAGTTCTGAACGATGCGCCGTCGGCCAAGCATATTCCCAAAGTCACCCGCGAGCGCATTGTTGCCGCGGCGCGGAAGCTCGATTACCGGCCCAATTTTTTTGCGCGGTCGCTCCGCAAGCAGCGAACCTTCACCATCGGCGTTATCGCGCATGAGATTGGGGACGGATACAGTTCAACCATCATTGCTGGAATCGAGGACAGCGCCCGTCAAAGAGATTACTTCTTTGTTACAGGCGTTCACCGGCACGATCGCGAGCTCTTCGAGAAGTATTCGCGGCTGTTGCTGCAACGAGGCGCTGAGGGGATCATCACTCTGGATTTCAACCTTGCGCACTCGCTTCCCGTTCCCGCGGTGGCAATTCCAGGGCACACCGCCAATGAGGGCGTGACCAATATTGTCCTGGACCATCGCCGCGCGGCAGAGTTGGCGCTTGAGCATCTGGCCGGACTGGGGCACCGGAAGATCGCCATTTTGCGCGGACATCCGGAGAGTGCGGACTCGCAATACCGGTGGGATGCCGTTCAGGAAGTTGCCCAGGCAATGGGCCTCGAACTCGATCCGGAGCTGGTGCTCCAAATCGGCACCAAGGACACGACCCCAAACCTGGGCTATCCCTACGGCAAACAGTTGCTTGAAAGGAAGCGCCCCTTCACGGCTCTATTTGCCTACAATGACATTTCCGCAATCGGGGCGATTCGCGCCTTCCAGGAAGCGGGGCGACACGTCCCGAACGATATTTCAGTGATCGGGTTTGATGACATTCCGGCAGCGGCATTTCACTATCCCAGCCTGACTACGATTCGGCAGCCGTTGCGCAGGATGGGCGAGATCGCCGTCGAAATGCTGGTCGGCCAAATCGACGGCGATAAGGAGTGGCAGCGTGAAATTGCGGTTCAGCCCGAGATTGTAATTCGCGAGTCCACAGGGCCGGCCCGGCCGCTGAACATGTCTTAGCCGTCGCCGTGGATAATCTACAGCATTCACGGTATTGAACCTGGTGCCGATCTGTACGACTCTAACCCGAGTCTACCCGCCGTGGGTTTATTGTGCCCGCCCGCGAAATGGAAATAAAAGCCGCCACTGTCCTCTGCATCGATGATGAACAAACCGCTCTGCAGTTGCGGCAGACGCTCTTGGAGTCAGCCGGATACAGGGTGCTGGCCGCGAAGTCCGGCGCACAGGGTATTAAGGCTTTCAGAGCTGAACCGGTCCACGCCGTCGTCCTCGATTACTGGATGGCCGACATGAATGGGCTGCAGGTGGCCCGTGAAATCAAGAAACTGAACCCGTCGGTGCCGATCATTATTCTTTCCGCATATGGCGAATTGCTGGACGAGAGTTTGGGCATTGCCGACCTATGGATCCGGAAAGGCGAAGAAGACCCGCAATACCTGCTGACCCGCCTGGACCAGTTGCTTAAGGCCAAACCTCTTCGAGAGCGATAAGTCCTGCCCTCGACCGTTGCGATCCAACTCAGGCTCATGGCAAAGCCTTAGAATCCTTGCGTGCCTGAATTGGCCTTCTTCATCGGGAAAGGCGGCGTAGGAAAAACCACCGTTTCTGCGGCGTACGCTATTCGAAGTGCGCTGCGAAATTCGGCTGGCCGAGTTCTGCTGGTCTCAACCGATCCGGCTCATTCGCTCGCCGATGTTTTGCAAATGAAGCTCCGAGATGCGCCAGCGAGAGTTCCGCTGAAGGGCCGCGCCAACCTGATGGCCTGGGAGATGAACTCAGCCGCGCTGTTTGGAGATTTTCTCGGCCAACACAAGCAAGACATTCTGGGTGTTGTGGATCGCGGGTCCTTGTTTACAGCGGAAGAGATCGCGCCCCTACTGGATACAACATTACCCGGAATGTCTGAAATAGCAGCTCTGCTCGCGATTCGGGACGCGATTCAGACGGAAAAATATTCCAGCATTGTGGTTGATACTGCTCCGTTCGGACACACCCTGCGCCTATTTAGCCTTCCCGAACAGTTTGTTCGGCTGCTCAATTTCCTGGAACTGGCGGCGGGAAGGGACCAGGTTTTGGCACAGCACTTTGGCGGCAGACCCGCACAAATAGAAAAGGGCACACGTTTTCTTGCGGACTGGCGCACCAAAATAGAGGAGCTTCAGCAGGCAATCACCCGCGCCGGCTTGTTCCTGGTAACCACCGCCGAGACTTTCGCGCTGAATGAGTCCGTGCGCTGCCTGCGAGAATTACGGAACTCGAATCCGAGTCTGAAAGTAAAGGCAGTCATACTTAATCGAGTGACTGGGCGATCCGGGAACTGCTCTAACTGCAAGAAGAAGGCAGCTGGCGCACGAGCGGCACGCGTTCGGCTAGGCAAGGAATACTCGTCGGCCAAACTTTATTTGGGCGAAGATCCAGGTTTCCCGATTCTGGGGACGAAACGACTGCAGGAATTTGCCGAACACCTATTTTCGGGAAAGCGTCTCGATGGAAGGCCGGCGTTGCCAAAAAACAAGAAACCAAAATTCCCTATGACTGCAGCAAAGTGGCCCACCCTGAATGCTCCTCTTTCGTTTGTTGTGGGAAAAGGCGGCGTTGGGAAGACAACAATTTCTGCCGCTCTGGGCTTCCATTCGCGCCGGACCTCGGCAATGCCGGTTGAGATTTGCTCCGTCGATCCTGCGCCTTCACTTGATGATGTTTTCCAGACTCCGATTGGCGATCGTCCTAAGCCGGTCCTGGGCGACCGGAACTTCAGTGCCTCCGAAATGGACTCCGTTTCGCTCTTTAAGAGCTGGGTCGCAGAAATTAGAGATGAGATTGAGTCCGCGACACGGGGCAATTATTCGGGCGTGCATGTGGATCTCTCTTTCGAGAGGCAGCTGTTTTCGGAACTGCTGGAGATTGTGCCTCCGGGACTGGATGAAGTTCTGGCCATATTTCGCATCATCGAGCTCTTTGGAGGCGAATTAGTCCGAGGCGCTTCCCGGAGAATCATTATCGATATGGCTCCGACTGGGCATGCGCTGGAGCTGCTGCGAATGCCCGAGCGCATCCTGGTCTGGTCCCGCCTGCTGTTGAAAAGCCTGGCGGTGCACCGTAAACTGGCGCTGGCCCGTGAGGCCGCTGTAAAAATCGCCACCCTGGAATTGCACGCGCGTGAGCTATCGAAGGCATTGAAGAGTTCGAAGCAAGTAGCGGTTTTCTCAGTCATGCTACCTGAGCCCCTCCCCGACCACGAGACCGAGCGACTGCTCAATGAGTTGCGGAACATGGGCCTTTCGGCGAAGACGATCTTTGTCAACCGCGTGATCATTCCGAACAAGGTCGGAAAGTGCCTTCGTTGCCAACTTGTGGCGGAATGGCAAGGAACCATTCTTGCGAATTTGAAGCGGCGATATCCTGAGAAAGAAATTTACGCAATTCGAAACTTCGAAACTGAGCTCGCCGGCAGGAAGGGATTGCGCGCGATTACGAGTGAGTTATGGCGGCTCAATTGAAGGCTGGCGACGGTCGCGTTCTGTATCTGTATGGAGTAACACTGTCGCGGCCGTCGAATGTTGCGAAACAACTGGGCGTCGATGGCCGTGCCAAGATCGAAGCCATCGAGTGTGACGGAATTGTCTGCTGGATGAGCTGGGTCCCGGCTGCGGATTTTGAAGATAATCTCGCGCGAAACATGGAGAACCTGGACTGGCTGGCCGAGGCCAGCGTTGCCCACCAGCGCGCCATCTCTGCAATCGCGCGCGAGACAGAAATTCTTCCTGCCCGGTTCGGTACAGTTTTTCGAACCGAAGCCTCTCTTCATAAACATGTGCGCAGCCGAGTTCGCGATTTGAAACAAGACTTTGAACGGGTGAAGGGGGCGGATGAATGGGGAGTCAAAGTATTTGCGATAAGACCTGAGATCCGTGTGAGGCCCGACGTTCGTACCGGCAAGGATTATCTGAAAGCCAAGGCGGCGCTGCTTCCGAAGCGGCGCCTGCAATCTGAAACTGTTAGTGAACTCGCTGGGTTTGAGCAGGCCTTGAGACTTGTTGCAGCAGAGACCGCGCCAGTTGGGAACATCAGCAGCGGCCAGCGGGGACTGACATTTCAAACATCACTCTTGGTGAAGCGAGCTGACCGGAAGAAACTCGAATCTATCCTCAAAGAGTTTTCGGAGCGCTGGGCGGAGACCCGCCGGATCGAATGTACCGGGCCGTGGCCGCCTTATTCTTTCGTGTCGCGGCCGGCTGCAGAGGAAAGAACAAAATGAGTACAGAAACCGGCAGCATGGTTTTTGCGGGAAATGATCCCGGTGACGAGATGTCACTGCTGGATATTCTGGACCATGTGCTCGATCAGGGAGTCATTCTTAGAGGCAACGTGGTCATCTCGCTGGCCGGAGTCGACCTGGTTTATCTAGGTCTTGACGTGGTTCTTACCTCGGTTGAAACGGCCATGCGGCACATTACAAGGTCTGCACCTGCTGCGGCGAAGAAGTAAGGCTCTAAGTCGAAATGCCACTGCTGTTGTACTGCATCGCCAAACCGTCGGCACTACAGGATGAGTCACAGCTCGGCGTGGCAGGAACGCCTTTGTCCCGCATAGAGGGCTCAAATCTGGCAGCTTTTGTTTCCCGTAATGATCATCGCGAAGTTTGGCTACAAGCGCCTTTGAGCACTTCCGCGCTGGAGTTTCACCGTGTGCTCACCGAATTATTTAAGTCGGCGGCAATCATACCCTTCCGCTTTCCAACCATCTTAGAGAACGATCAAGAACTGACAGAACTCCTCAACCAGCGGTCGGGCGAATACAATACGCTGCTGAGCAAGTTCGAGAACTGGACGCAGATGGAAGCACGGGTGAGCCATTCCGTCTCCGGCAGTTCAGCACCAACCGGTTCCGGGACGGAGTACCTGCTAGAACGACAGCGGCGACAGCGCGCGCTCGCTGATTTCGGTTCCGAACTTGGCACTGCGGCCTTCTCCGTTGCTGGGGAATGGCGTCAACGTAGTGTGAAAAGCGGGCTACGCTGTTTTGCCCTCGTTGAGCGCAACCGCGTCGTCGATTTCAAGGAGAAAATGCGATCCATTTCAGTCCCCGCGGGATTGAAGGTGCGAGTGAGTGGCCCGTGGCCGGTGACCGAATTCCTCGATCTAAATTGATGCGAGCCTTGGCTGACATGCCAGAACCTGCAGACACGAAGCCCGAACCTGAGAGCATGGATTTGAGTCGTCCCGAATCCCGAATCGACTGTACGCCAGAGAACATTGAGCAGGGACTGGCGAAACTCGTGCTTAGTCTGATTGAATTGCTGCGCCAGCTTCTGGAGCGCCAGGCAATACGCAGGATGGAGGGCGGCTCGCTCACTGAAGAGCAGGTCGAAAATATGGGTGAGGCTTTGATGAAGCTGGAGGCTAAGATCCACGAACTGGCCACGCATTTCGGGCTTACTCCTGCCGACCTGAACCTCGATCTCGGCCCTCTAGGCAATCTTCTGGAGAAATAATCGAAAGCACTCGGACAACAGCATCGTGCAGTACCGAATCCAACCTGCGGCGAAGTCTGAGCTTTCGGCCTCCTTTCAGAAATCGGTTAAGACATTGACACGCAATTGCGAGTGCATTTAGCATCAGGCCCGCAGAATTGGGTGTTTGCGTTCTTCGAGCGCAAGAAAGTCAGCCGATGGAACGGGTACCGACAGTCTCGGGAACCACAAATCTCGTCGATATTCTTGACCGTGTTCTTGATAAGGGACTGGTGATTGCGGGCGACATCCGTGTGTCGTTGGCCAATGTGGAACTGCTCACCATCCGCATCCGGCTCCTAGTTTGCTCTGTCGACAAAGCCGAGCAGATCGGACTGAACTGGTGGAAATACGATCCGCACCTGACTATGCAGTCTCCAGTGGTTCCCGCTATCTCTGAAGGCAGACGCGTGGGGAAACGGTCGAAGGTGGCCAAACCAGGCCGAGGACGACGTAAGGGTTAGTTTCGGCCCATCGCAAGACAGGAGGGAAATTCTAATGGCAGTCGAACGAATGTCGGGCGGATCGAGCCTGATTGATGTGCTCGACCGGATATTGGACAAAGGCATTGTGATTGATGCCTGGGTCCGTATTTCCCTTGTTGGCATTGACCTGATCACGGTCGAAGCGCGTGTTGTTGTGGCATCAATCGACACTTACTTGAAGTATGCCGACGCGGTCGGACTCACCGGCTTGGTTTCTCGACCTCAGTTGGGTGGCGGCGAACGAATTCCTGAAATCGAAGTTGCGACCACTCGTCGGGTTTCGCGCGCACCGGCGGCCCGGCGGCGGCCGGCTGCGCGTCGAGGCTGAAGCCCGTTGAAGGGGTAAGTTCCCAATGGCGAGCCCGGTGCAAAGACCCAGACGCGAGCGTTTCATGGACCAGCGGTCGTCGAATGAATCCGCCGTCCTGCGTCTGATTGCCGCCGAGCGGCCGGAAGAAATCCTCTCTATCCTGCTGGAAGAGATCCTCTTCCTCGGTTTCCCGCGCGCCGCTGTGCTCGAAGTGGACTTCGATACTGGGGAAATCAAGCCTGCCGCGGCCCTAAACTGTAGCTCCGCGTTTCTGGAGAAACTCCGTACTTCGCTGTGGGCGAGCGAGAACCCTTTCGTGTCTGCCATTTTGACCCTCAAGCCCGTCCTTCTGCCTGATGGAGCTATTCGCAGTGGAGCTCTCTACGCGCATCCCATGATTTACCGCAGCCGCATACGCTGTTGGGAGGCGGAACGCGAGCGGCGCTCGGACTGCCTCGCAGTGCTAAATGCAGACCCCAAGCGCAAACTGCAAATTCAGCAGCAGGTTTGCTCGGCCTGCGGCATGAGATCGTACATCAGCTTGATCATTGGCCAACTCGGACGAAATACGAGCCAGGCGCAATTGCGCCAGTTTCGGAGTCTGACTGATCGCGCCAACCGCCACCTGTCCCGTCTTTTCAAAGTGGAGCACTACTACAATCGCATGCGCGATATGCAGGTCACCATCTCGCGCATGACCACGGTGATGGAGAGCATGGCCGATCCAGTCATCCTTACCGATAACCAGCATCGCGTAATCATCCAGAACCGTGCTGCAGAACGCTTCTTTCGTGTACCCGAGGGAGTAAGCGAAGGCGGAAAACGCGCAGTTGAATTCAACAATCTCCTTTTTTCGGCCGCGCTTTCGTCAATGGTAGTGAGCGCGGCGGATACCCCGCGAGACTTGACGCTGGTTGATGTGATGGAAGGCGAAGAAGTCCTTTTTGAGGCGGTGTGTGCGCCTACTTATGTCAGCCAGAGCCGGACCGGGATGGTCACGGTAATGCGCAATGTGACCGACTTGCGCCGAGCGGACCAGGAAGTGCGCGCTAATCTCGACAAACTGCGCGCGGCGGAAGAAATCGTCCGCCAGGACCGTGACCGGCTTAACGTAATAATCGAGAATGTCGGAGATCCCATTGTCGTCGCCGATAATTCCGCCAAAATCGTGCTGCTCGATCCTCTGGCCAAAGAGTTGTTTGGTTCGGCGAACGTGCCGCAAGATCCGCAGATCGTCAAGAATGAAGCCAAGCTGGATGCTTACTTAACATCGTTTACGTTTTCATTCCTGGACCATCAGAACAAGGCGCTCTATTTTTACAGTCCAGCTTCCGGGGCTGAGGTTGAGTACGCTGCCCGCTCTGGCAAAATTTACGACGCACGTGGACAAGTTGCCTACACAGTCACGGTTTTGCGCGACTTCTCCACCTGGAAAAAGCTGGAACAGTTACAGATGGAACGGCGCATGCTGGAAATGGAAAAATTCGCTGCGACTGGCAGGCTGGCCGGAACCATCGCCCACGAAATCAACAATCCAATGGAGGCCATCAAGAACGCCATCTATCTCTTGAAGAACAGGGTTGACCTCGAGGCGCAGCCCATTTACGACGCCCTCAAGAGTGAGACCGACCGGGTGACGCGCATCGTCCGCCAAATGCTTGGGCTCTATCGCAGCGCGGGCCAGTTGGGAACTTTCGATCTGAACAGCATCGTGGAGGACACGCTGACGCTCTTTTCTCGTCCCCTGGATAAAGCTGGCATCGTGGTGGACAAGCGCCTCGGCCAACTGCCTCCAATGAAAGGTTCTGCCGACCAGTTCCGGCAATTACTTTCCAACCTGGTGGTGAACGCTCAGGACAGTATGCAGGGCGGAGGCCAGCTAACGATCCGTACTCGTTACACCAAATCGGTGCGAGGAACCTACGGCGGATTCAGCATTGTGGTCGCCGATACCGGCAGCGGCATTCCTCATGAGATTCGCAGGACCATGTTTGAACCCTTCGTGACTACAAAAGGCGAGAAAGGGACCGGCCTAGGGCTTTGGATTGTGAAGGGAATCGTGGAGAACCATAGCGGAAGGATCCAAGTGCGAAGCAGCATTGGTCAGAGTACAATTTTTAAGCTAATATTTCCGGTTTCCCACGCGTGAGTTCCAGCGCCACACGGGGGTTTGAGGGCACGGAGTCAAGCAACTAAGCAGGGCAATTTATGGTCAAGAAAAACGGAACCAGGCCGCGCAAGAGCGCGAAGTCGAAGGATGAGGTCCGCCTAAAAATCGGCGACAATTCCGGGGTCAGAGAGAATGCACCAGGAGGAGGCGGACGGTACGTGTACGGCATCGTCCAGGGTAAAGAGCCGGTTACCTTTGGACGAAACGGGATAGGTGGCACGGGTGAGAGGGTCTACACCGTGAACTTCCGGGACATTGCCGCGGTCGTCAGCAACACTTCGGTTTTCATCTTTGATCCTACGCGTGAAAATGCCCTCGCTCATGAGCACGTTATTGAAACAGTGATGAAAAATTACACCATTATCCCGATGAGTTTCGGGACCGTGTTCCGCACGGACGACGATATTCGCGAAGTGCTCAAGAGCATTTATGCTTCACTGAAGGACGTACTGGACCAGATGTCCGGCAAACTCGAATTCGGCCTAAAGGTCAATTGGGACCGGGACCAGATTATCGAGGACACCAAGCAAGAAGATGAAGAGATCCGCAAGTTCCATCAGGAGATCATCCGCAAGCACCTCCAATCTACCTATCTCGCCCGGATGCAACTGGGGCGCATGATTGATAAGGCCCTCGCCGAACGCTCGATCGGATATGTGCGCGAAATTTATGAAGCTCTGCGCGGTGTATGCGTGGCTTCGCGGGACAACCAGCCGATCGGCGACAAAATGATTATGAACGCGGCTTTCCTAGTGGAACGGCAACGCGAGACGGAATTCGACAACGCGGTAAACAAGATTGCCCGCAAATATGGACAGCGCCTTAAATTCAAATACACAGGACCGTGGCCACCATATAACTTTGTGAACATACGGCTTAAGCTGGAACGCGTGGCTGTGCCGTAATTTTTGGGCAGGCGCTGAGGGCCGACGAAAGACTGGTATCGAATGTTGCTGGTTGACGATCTTCTGATGCTGCCGTTCTCAGGCTTTAACTTCATCCTGAGAACTCTGCAACGGGTTGCGGAAGAGCAGTACACCGATGACGCGCCAGTCAAAGAGCGACTGCTCGAGCTTCAACTAAAACTGGAAGCCGAGGAGATTAGCGAAAAGGAATACGAACGGCAGGAGGCCGCTATAATCCGCGAGTTGCGCGAAATCGAAAATCGCAGGCGCCAACTCGTGGGTGCGCCGGCGGCAGAGCAGGACCGCGGATTGGCCCTCCGAGCGGGAGAGGTTAAGGCTAGCGCTTCCGTAACTTTTCATCAGGATTCGGAACGCAAGTCTTAAGGGCAAAAGCGGGGAGGACAATTGAAGCGAAGGAGACAGCAGAAGACGAAGACTGCCCGCACGCTGAACCGTATTCCACCGACCGAACCTGCCGCGCGCGACGAGGGCCCACGCCTGATACCCTTGGATCAGCGGTCAAGAGAGCCCTCCCGCCTGGAGCACTATCTGGAGCTCGCCGACACCGCACTGGGTTTGAAGCGCAGCACCCGTTAAGCTGAGAAACCTAACGGGCTTCAGCCGTTTCTTTCTTGTTCTTAAGTCTCTCGCGAAGCTTGCCGATTAGAGCTTCGAGATCGGCCGGCTTGACCACGTAGTCGTCCACCTGCTGACGGAGTGCCTGCACAGCGGTTTCAAATGCGGGGTACCCGGTCAAGACCACCGTGACGCATCGCGGCTGAAGTTGCCGCATGGCGCTAACTATCCGGAATCCATCTCCCTCTTCGCTGATGTTGAGGTCGGAAAGCAGAACGTCGAATCGAGAGCTGTTGATCTCCGCCAACGCGTCGGCCACGCTGCCAGCAGTTTTCACCTCGAAGCCGTGTTCCTGCAAAACTTGCGGCAGAGTAAGCCGGATACTAGGTTCGTCGTCGACAAAAAGAATGCGCTTGCGGGATGGCATTTATCCGGCCCGGCTCGGAACGATGTCCAGAAGCTGAGAAGCTGATCATACCGCAACAGCAAACCAATGCAGCCAGGGATTGTGTAATTTTGATAAAAAAGTTCGCAGAGTGTTCGATATCGAACAACCAGAGCGTTGCACCGCTATTTCTGACCCCCGGGAAATTGATATCGCAGGCCGACCCGGGCCAGCATTGGAGCGCCTAGGGTAGTGATAGACGGGGTGACGTTTGTTGTCGGTGCCAGCGCCACCGCATAACGCTGGTTAAGCAGGTTCTCGGCGGCGGCATAAACGACGATGCCGCCTCGAAGCTGGCGTCCCACGAATAAGTCCATTACGTAGTAACGATTAAGCAGCAGAGTATTGAGATCGTCATCGAATTGCGAGCCGGAATAGCGGCCTTGAACGCTGAACATCAGCCGGCTTGGTCTCCAGTATCGGGCCTCCCAAGTGAACTGGTGCCGGGGGACCTCCGCAATGTTTTTTCCAACCAGCGAGGAAGATGAGTTCACAACCGTGGCATGCGTGTATTGGTATCCGCCTGAAAACTCGATGGTGTCACTTAGATGTACCGCGCCATCCAGCTCGACACCGAGGGACCGCGTCCGCCCCAGATTCTGGCGCTGATGCGTCGTTGTGGTGAGGGTCCCGTTGGTGACAGGATCAACAATGTCGCCCCAGAATAACGTTGCGCGGGATTCGAGCTTGTTGCTGAATGCGGTTTCCCTCAGACCCGCCTCGGCTCCGGTCAGCCTCTCAGCTCGAAGCAATGGATTATTTTTCGTGAGGACGGGTCCTTGCTGGAAACTTCGATAGAGTTCGTTCAGAGTCGGGGCACGAAACGCGCGATAACCGGACAACGACAGAGATAGATTGCTACTCAGTGTCCGCATGATCGAAAGGCGGGGACTAAACGAGGTCTCGCTTCGATCGGCAAAGCTCTGGCCGACTGGCGGCCCGGAAGGGAGTGGTATTCGCACTGTGCTGCCGCGGAAATTTTCCCAATCGTCCCAGCGCGCTCCTGCAATCACCGTCCACTTGCGTCCGATTTTAAAAATGTCCTGGCCGAAAATTCCGGATGAGCGCTGCCGCCCTCCAGAGATCTTGTCGGAAGATGAGGTCACCAACCGCTCGTCACTGGCGCCGATGACTTCCTGGAAATCCAGACCAGCGATCAGCGTATGACTCTTCAGCAGGTGATTCCATTGCAGCGACGCGCCGACTTGCTGAGATGGTACATGCTGGATGTTGGTGAGGGTTTCGCTGCCACGATCCGGAGCGATGGATGAGAATGTCTGATCATAGCCTTGGGCCTGACCGAAGACGCGGGCTGTGATCCAATCATGTCCGCCAATTCCAGTGTTGATGCCCGCTACGCCGGACCCTGTGCCCGTGCTATTTTTCTGTAACGGCGTGCCGTTGTTGCGAGATTCATCAAAGAAATTTCCGAGCAAGAAGGCCCGTCCATTCTCGGAAATTCGGTATCCGACCGCAACGTCAACCGTGGCGTGCTCAGAATTTGCCGAAGTATCCACGATTCCACGCTGCGATACTGGCACTAGGATGTATCCATCGGTGTGAGACATGTCCGCAGCCGCGTCCAAATCCCAGCGAGAAATCACAGTGCCCGCCCACAGGGAAATGTCAGGCGTATTTTCCGTGCCATAAGAGGCATCAACCGAAACCGTTGTCTCCGTCGGAACGCGGGTGAGAAACTGTATGATTCCGCCCAGAGCATCGCTGCCGTAGAGGCTCGATGAACCGCCGCGAACCACTTCCACGCTGGAAAGTTCGGTGCGCGGAATGCGGTCCCAGTACACCCATCCGCCAAATGGGTCCACCATCGGAACACCGTCTTCCAGTACCAGCGCCCGGCTGGGTCCGCTCGCACCCAACCCGCGCAGCGACACTCCTTGCGTCGTCGGATTTGCCACGCGGCTGCTGGAGCGCCGGAAAAGCGAGAAGCCGGGTACTTGCCGCAGCAGGTCGTCCAAAGTAAGAGCGGGATTCGCCTCCAAGTCGGGGAGCGAAAGTTGCACCGCGCTGCCCGGAACTTCTGACAATTTCAACTCGCTGCGCGTCGCCGATACCACAATACGTTCGCCGGGAGCCAAGCCTCGTAACACAAACGTCAGCTGCCACATGCTTGAATCTGCAGACCACTGCTGTTCTGCTGGGGCAAAACCGTTGGCGACAACTTGGACTGTTCCTGATGGATCTGTCACCACCGCAAACACGAATTCGCCATCGGAGCCCGTTTTCACAGTCTGCGTGGAATGCTGCGAACGCAATGTTACGGCTGCACCTGGGACGACGGCGCCGGTTGAGTCCCGGACTGAGCCAGACACTCTGACCTGCTGCGCCGCCGCCGAAATGCAGAACGTAGCGATCAGCAGTGCTGCTGACCGGCGGACGGCGCGACTGATCCATCCCGGGTGTAACCAGTAGCCGCGCGAAGGCATGCTGATGCAACCTTTGGCTTTGTCTCGAGCAGCCCGGGAACTGCGACCGCCGGAGAATCCGCCTGAAAAAAGTACGTACAAGATACATTAGGAACGCGGAAATTCATACTCAGCCAGCGGTGGCATCCCGCTCAGCGTTCCCGGTCGAACCGGTAGCGCCCACCTTGGGTGTGTGCGACTGATTCCGCAATCTTGAGGAAAGCACGGCCGGCATGGGAGAGTGCCGCAGATTTCCGGTAGATCAGCCGCAGTTTGCGATGCACGCGTAGCTCCCGTACCGGAATGCGCACCAGTTCGCCACGAGCGATTTCGTCCTCAACACTGATTTCAGGCAGAAAGGCGACGCCATTGCCCATCGCGACAAATCTCTTGATGGCTTGGAGCGTGGGCAGTTCCACTCCCATGTGCAGCGGAGTCTTATATTTGTTGAATGCCTGAATCACTTTCTCTCGATAAGGCGAGGATACGATATGGGCAACAAACGATTCGGCGCCCAGCTGCCGTATGCTGACACGCGACTCTCGCGCGAGTGGGTGTTGTGGCGGCACTACAAAAATCAGCTCATCGGAATACACCACAGCGGACGCCAGCTCGGCATCCTGTGGATCATAGGTCAGCACGCCAAACTCGCAGTTGTGGCGTCGAACGTCATCCGGTATCTGGCTTCCCAGAGATCGCTGGACCACGATTCGAATCGCCGGATGCAGCCGCCGGAACTCCGCCAGAACGCGGAGAAGATACAGTGCGGTGAATTCGTTCGCTCCCACCACCAGCTTGCCTTTTTGGAGTTCGCGGAGTTCTGCGAGCGCTTCGCGCGCGTTCTCGCGTAGGTTCAGGAGTCTCTCGGCATACTCCTGAAGAACGTGTCCGGCATCGGTGAGCCGGCCGTCGCGGGAGGACCGGTCAAACAAAGACTCGCCAATTTCCGATTCCAATTTTCTGATTGCCTGGCTGACCGCCGACTGTGTGCGGTATAGTTTGTCGGCAGCGCGGGAAAAACCGCCTTCGCGGGCCACTGCAAGAAACACTTCAAGCTGCGAAATGTCCATTCAGGTCACCATTAATATAATGGCGCAATACAATAAATATTTCTAATTGTATTAATGTTACTTAATATATCAGAACAATTATAAACTTTGCTTTCAGGTTTCAGCCTCGTAAGATAGGAGAATTCAGACTGATGGGAGCCTGCTATGGAAGGCACGAAAATCACGGTTTTCGATACTACGCTGCGCGACGGTGAACAGTCCCCGGGGTGCAGTATGAATGTCCAGGAGAAGGTCCGCCTGGCGCGGCAGCTCGATCGCCTTGGCGTCGACGTCATTGAGGCAGGATTTCCGATTGCTTCCGACGGTGACTTCGCGGCGGTGCAGGCAGTGGCGGCAGCGGTTCCCAGGCCAGTCATCGCAGCCCTGGCTCGTGCTTCAAGGAACGACATCGAGCGCGCAGCACGGGCGCTCCAGTCGGCAATCCGGCCACGTATTCACGTGTTTCTTGCCACGTCCGATATTCACCTGCAACACAAGCTCAGGATTTCGCGCGAGCGATGCCTGGAGCAGGCGAGCGACTCGGTTCGGCGGGCCCGCACATTTTGCGATGACGTCGAGTTCTCACCGGAAGACGCAACCCGCACCGAACCGGAATTCCTTTTTCAAGTGCTGGAGGCAGTCATTGAGGCGGGTGCGACCACGCTGAACATTCCCGACACAGTGGGCTACACCGTACCGGCTGAATTTGGCGAACTGATTCGCAATATTCGCGAGCGGGTACGTGGCGCCGAGAACGTCACCATCTCAGCCCATTGCCACAACGATCTTGGGCTGGCGGTTGCGAATTCCCTTTCGGCAATAGTCAACGGCGCCCGCCAGGTGGAATGTACCATCAACGGAATCGGCGAACGCGCGGGCAATGCTTCGTTAGAAGAAATTGTCATGGCGCTGCGGGTCCGGGCGGATCGTTATGCCTATCAAACCAGCGTCGCTACCGAGCAACTGTATCCCACCAGCCAGTTGCTGGAGGAGATCACCGGGATTCCGGTGCAGCCGAACAAAGCCATCATCGGCCGCAACGCTTTCGCGCATGAAGCGGGCATTCACCAGGACGGCATGCTCAAGAACCCGCTGACTTATGAAATCATGACGCCGCAATCGGTCGGAGTTCCAGACTCAAAGCTGGTGCTGGGCAAGCACTCAGGACGCCATGCGCTCAGCCTGCGCTGCGAGCAACTCGGATACCATTTTGAGCGGCGTGAACTTGACGAGATCTATCGCAAATTTGTGGTGCTGGCAGACCAGATCAAGCATGTCCACGATCATCATCTGCTCGGGCTGATCCACGAGACCTACGGCGAAAGCCATCGCATTCCTCCGGGGCGCGTCGAAGCCGAACGCGCTGCGGCGGTTGCTGCAGGTGCGGAAGAAACGCGCAGGCTCTTCCCGGCCGTTCCCTCGGATTTGAGCGCTGTGAGTCTTCCCATCAGCCCAGCTTCGGACCACCACTCGGACCAGGAAGATTATCTCTGGGGCGTATGAAGAGGTTTTCGGCTTTCAGCCATCTGAGCAGAAAAGGGTTTTGGAGCGAAGGGCGTCCCCGCCCGTCGTGAGATTTCTCGGCCTTGCCTGACGGCTATTGACGCTTCTACTGCAGCTTTGCGTACTCGGCGTTGGCTTGCTTCAGAATAGGGATGTCGGGATCGGCATCTTTCCAGGCGGCAAAGAAATCCTGATAGGCAGTACGCGCTTTGGTGTTGTCACCTTGCAAGGAGTAAGCGCGGCCAAGGCCGAGATGAGCCAGCGCGTAGAGCGGACTTACGGCCTCCACGCCTTGATGATAGAGAATCTTTTGATATTCCGCGACTCCATTTGCTCCGTCATGCGCGGCACGATAAGCTTCGGCCCGGACGTAATTAGCCCAGTAGTTGCATGAATTCGGTCCCTGGCCCAGCTCATAAGGCCGCGCGCTCTCTAACAATGCGACCGCTTTCGATCCATTGTTGCGGCGGATCTCGGTAAATGCGCGGGCAATAGGAATCCAGACCGAATTCAGCATGGTGTCATTGGGAGATTCCTGCGCCAACTCGGTTGCCAGTTTCTCTGCGCCGTTTGCGTCTCCGGTTCGGGCCAGCAGATCCATGGCCGCGGCCCGCGTGTCGCGGTCTTTGGCTATCGCAAAAGCCTTCGCCACCACCGGCGCAGCAGCCGTCGAATATCCTAACTCGGTCTCCAGCTGTTGCTGACTCACGAGCAGGCCCGCAGCAAATTCGTTTGCACCGAGGCTTTTCAACAGATTCACATTTTCCGCAAACGTCTGTCTAGCGGCCTGAATTTTACCCTGCGAATACTCTCCCTCCGCTTTAAACAGCAACAAAAGCACCTCGCGTATCCCTTTGCCTTTGAGAAGATCGAGGCTCCGTTGCATTGCATTTTGGTCGCGCTGCATAAATGCAATCGCGTACAGATCGCGCGCGCCGGTGAAGGTCAGGCTTTGTTTTTGCGATTGAGTGATAACGGCCTCGGCTTCGTCGTAGCGATTCAAGGCCATATAAGCGCCGGCCAGATTCTGATTTGCGAACGTATCTTTGGGATCGAGATGAAAGGCTTCGCTGGCATTAGCCAACGCTTTATCAAACTGGCCAATCTCGTAACAGAGCAGGGCCAGATTGTCGAGGGGAACGGTGTCGCGCGGATAAGTCTTCTTCCACTCTTCGTAGGTTTCGATGGTCTTATTTGCGTCGCGTGTGTACTCATCGTAATAATGGGCAGAAATGTAGAACCGCTCACGCCCGCTAGCGCGGTCCTTGAGTTCGTATGCTTTCAGTAGATTGTCCTTACTCAATGAATCCCGAGCCAGATTTCCATAAGCCACCCCAAGGGTTGCATACGCCATGGCGAAGTTGGGATCTAGTTCGGTCGCGCGCTTCAAGTGTGGGATCGCGTCGTCGTCGTCCGCTTTTTGGTGCGCCGCCTGCCCAACGCTAAAAGCTTGCAAGGCTTCGAGCGAGGGCGTGGTCGCTTGCTCCAGTGGCGTCGCGAATTTCTGCAGCGAGGCAACCGATTCGCCCAGTTTGCCGCGAAGCGTCGAAGCCGTCTGGTCCAGAGTCTTCAGCACCGCCTCTTTACTGTCCGCTTCCGCCTGTTCGCGCGCCAGCGAATCTCCGTTCTGCGCGTTGATCGCATTCAGGTCAATTACGTAATGGCTGCCGAGGCTTGCGATCGAACCGGTCAGCATGGCTTTGATTCCTTCGCGCAGACAGATTTCGCGGGCGACGTCGTTCGTTAACCGCTCATCGGCCGAGCGTCCCATGAATTTCAGCGCCTCGCGAATGCGCGACTCTGGCGTGACATTCAGATACGGCGACTGCTCGAGTTGGACGGCGAGGGCTTGCTTTAGCGTTCCATCGAATACGGAATCGCCGGTGGTGTTCACGAAATCGGCGAGCAGGATGGAATCTTTTTCGCCGAGGCGGGTGGAGCGGGAATGCAGGACGTAGTACGCGCCGATACCCGCAGCCACCAATACCGATGCCGCGATCGCGATGATCTTGCCGAGCTTGGCTCGGCTTGGACGGGCGAGAACGCCCGTCCCTACATGGTCTGTGGCAGACTCGTGTGGCGCGGACATTCTTGTCCGCGAAGAGGACACCGATGCTGCGTACGCCTGCGCCTGCGCGGAGCGAGGCTCCGCGGGGCCGACGAGGGCGTCCGCCCCTACATGAGCCGGGCTAGACGAAGCACTTGCCTCTTCGCTGTGCAAAGCCACTGCGCGGCTGGAATCAGTGTCGCGCTTCAGCCGCAGCAACTCGGACTTCATTTCGGACGCATGCTGGTACCGCAACTCGCGGTCCTTTTCCAGCGCACGATTGATAATGTCTTCAAATTTGGGTGGCAGGTCGGGATTCAGTCTGACGGGCGGCACCGGCGCTCGGTTCAGGATGGCTTCGAAGATCACTCCTGAAGTATCGCCTCTGTAAGGCAGAGTACCAGTCACCATCTCGTAGAGGACGACGCCGAAGGAGAAGAGATCGGTGCGCGAATCCAGCTCTTTGCCACGCACTTGCTCGGGTGACATATAAGCGACCGTGCCCAGCGCGGTGCCAGGGCTGGTCAGGTGGTCTTCAGCTACTTCGACCGTCGCTTCCAGCGACACCCCTACGGGCAGCATTGCCCGATCGCCATATTTCACCTTGGCTAATCCGAAATCGAGGATCTTGGCATGACCGCGCTTGGTGATGAAAATATTTGCCGGCTTGATGTCACGATGAACAATACCTTCGGTGTGGGCGGCATCGAGCGCATCAGCGATTTCGATACCCAGCGACAGTACTGTCTCCAACTCCAGCGGGCGGCCGGCGATCTGGTGCTTTAGTGTGATTCCGTCGAGGAACTCCATCACGATATAGGCTTCGCCGTTCTCCTCGCCGATGTCGTGAATGGTGCAGATGTTCGGGTGATTCAGCGCGGATGCGGCTTGCGCCTCGCGGCGGAAACGCGCCAGCGCCTGAGGATCGGTAGCTAATTCTTTGGGCAGGAATTTGAGGGCGACAAAGCGATGAAGGCGCGTGTCTTCGGCCTTATAGACCACCCCCATCCCGCCGCCACCAAGCTTTTCGACGATTCGGTAGTGTGAAATGTTCTGGCCGATCACTGGCCGGAATCTTACGTCGGTAAGAAGGTCAAGTCAACGCGCCAAACGTCTCGGTAGTGCTACAGTTTTTCAAACTGTAGCACTACCAACGTCTCCGATAAAAGCAGCGCCGGCAATCGTTAGGTAGAATCGTTCTTGCAAGCGCGATGAGTGCACCGATCTATGCTGATCAACATCACAACTCTTCCCGGAGATGGAATCGGCCCCGAGGTTACGGAGCAGGCGGTTCGTGTTTTGCAGGCCATCGCCGAAGTTTTTGGCCATGAAATCAAGGTCACTGAGAAGAACGTTGGCGGAGCGGCGCTGGTGGCCAGCAATGATCCTCTTCCTCCGGACACAATCGAGGCTTGTCTCGCCTCGGATGCCGTGCTGCTGGGCGCGGTAGGAGGTCCGGCGTTCGACCGCTATCCGGCGAACTTTCGCCCCGAAGCGGGGCTGCTCCGGCTGAGAAAAGACCTTGGCGTTTTTGCGAATTTGAGACCCGCTATCTGCCTGCCCGGTTTGGAAGACCTATCTCCGCTGCGTGCAGAAATGGTGCGCGGAACCGATGTCATGATCGTGCGCGAATTGCTCGGAGGGCTTTATTTTGGAGAGCGTTCGACCAAAGGAGAGAACGGTCAGCGCATCGCGGCTGACAGCATGGTTTACTCAGAGCCTGAAATTGAGCGCATTGCGCTAATCGCTTTCCAGTTGGCTGGCAGACGGCGAAAGAAAGTTGTATCAGTCGACAAAGCCAACGTCCTCGACTGCTCCCGGCTCTGGCGCGACGTTGTGACCCGAGTAGGGCACGATTTTCCTGACGTGAAGCTATCGCACATGTATGTGGATTCCGCGGCCATGGCCCTGGTGTCGCGCCCCTCGGAGTTCGACGTCATTCTCACCGAAAACATGTTTGGCGACATTCTCTCCGATCAGGCCGGCGCGGTGGTCGGCTCGCTCGGACTGCTGCCCTCGGCCAGCGTTGGCGGAAAGGTCGGCCTTTATGAACCGATACACGGGTCGGCGCCCGACATAGCGGGCCAGGGGATAGCGAATCCTCTGGGCGCAATCCTCTCCGCCGCTATGCTGCTGCGCCATTCCTTCCAGCTTGAGGCTGAGGCTGCCTCCATCGAATCTGCGGTGCGCGAAGTGTTCGCCGCCGGTCATCGTACACGTGATCTAGCGGCGAAGGGACAGACTTCCGTCGGTACAAGTGACATTGCAAGACTGGTTGTCAGCAAGGTGCGGAGCGCTGTTCCCGCCGTCCAGAAATCTGCAAGCTGACCAGCCTCCATCCTTTCCCAACAAAATTGAAGCTTTCTGACTGCGTTTATCATCTTGATCTGAATAACATTCCTGGCCGGCTTTGACGGGGTCTATCAGAAGGAGCACCCATGATCAGTGGAAAGATGCAGGCTTGGGGACTGACTGTGCTGCGCGTTGTGGTCGGGATCGTGTTCCTCATGCACGGATATCAAAAATTCTTCAAGTTTGGTTTTCGCGGTGTTGCCGGCATGCTTACTCACCTTGGTATTCCTCTTCCCGCCTTCTTCGCGATAGTTCTTATGCTGGTGGAGTTTGTGGGCGGAATCCTGCTGATTACGGGACTCGCAACCCGAATACCGGCAGCCTTCTTATGCATCGACATGCTTGTGGCGATTTTTACCGTCCACATTAAGAATGGCTTTTTGAGTCCTGGGGTAGAGTTTCCGCTCACCTTGCTCGCCGCCGCCATTTGCCTGGTGCTTGCAGGTGGCGGAGCAGCGTCGCTCGAGCGGCGTTGACAGCCACATACTACTTCTTCCCCGGCAATCGCTTCGCTGAATTGCTCAAACGCAGAATCGTCGCTGCAGTCCGGTAACGCACGGCAGTCTTGTCGTCGAGCAGATTTCGCAGCAGACGCTCGACACACTTTGGATCTCCCCGTTCTGCCAGTGCGTCGAGCGCCGCCTCGCGGACGATTTCATTCTTGTCGGCAAGCGCAGTCTGCAGGAGCGCATCTTCTGAGATTGGGTCTGGATCGAACGCCAGGAAGCGGGCTGCCGCAGCTCGCACCGGAGAACTGTCATGCTTCTTGACTGTCCGATACGCTTCGTATCCCATTCCACCGAACGGAATAAATCCCAGTCCCTCCTGAAAACCAAGCTCTGCAACCTGTTTGGGGTCTTTCAGCCGGCTCATTTGGGCCTGGATCATGCCCTCGCTGCTTTTTTTGTCTCCCATCAAAATCGCATAGTAGATGCCATAAGCGGAATTGTCTTTGAGCATCAACAAGGCGTGAGCAGAGGCAAGTACCACCGAAATATCCTTGTCAGAGAGCGCCTCCTTCAGCGCTGTAATCGCACTGTAGGCGTGTAGCTGTCCGAGAGTCGCGGCGGCGGCAGTGCGAACGCCGGCATTGTTGTCGTGGAGGGCGCGGAGTGCAAACCGTACGGCTTTGCGATCACCCGACAAGAGGGAAAGCGCCTTGACCGCTTCTGCGCGTTTCGTCGCTTTGGTTTCTTCCAGGCCGCCACGCAGGACTACCCAAGCCTGGTCTTGTGGGCTGAGTTGGCTTTCAGTACTGGAAGAAAAACTGGATAGAAGAGCAAACAAGATGGCTAGAACGCCCGCACGTACTATGAATGCCATGTGCCCTCCGGGTAAATGCGGATGGTCAAGGAGAAAGCTGCTCACCTTCGTCCGCCCCGGATAGATGAACATTGTGTCCTAGGGGTTCGCCGCCTTGCCCAGCATATAATCGTGCGTTGCGACTGTTCCTACCCCTCATCTGGGCTACGGCTCTGTATCTCCTGGCCGCGCCACTCCCAGCGCAAGCCGCCGGGCAAGATGATCTGACTGCTGTCCCCAATCGTCCGACGGTCTCCACTCCGGCGCAGCCGGTTCAGCCTGGAGTCCTCGAAACTGAGTGGGGTGTGAATGCGTCATCGTCGCATCAGGACATTAATGGACTGCTGAAGTTCGGCGTCAGCAAGAACTTTGAATTGCGCTTCACGAACAATCCCTTCACCGCGGACTCTGGAACGCATGGCTGGGGAGATACCGGATTGGGTTTCAAGTACCGCTTCACGCAGGACTCGGGACATCAGCCCTCGATCGCTTTCATGTACATGGCGAAACTGCCAACAGCGGGTGATGTGCTTGGATCTGGCCAGACGGACCACGCATTTACGTTGTTGGTGAGCAAAGACCTGGGTAGGCACCACTTCGATTTCAATTTCATTGCGAACCTTCTTGGACAACCGCAAGGCGGTTTCGATCATGCCTATCTGAACGCTCTTGCCTGGTCTCATCCGGTACACGGGAGCTGGGGAGCAACCGCTGAGCTTTCGAGCGTGACTTCGCCGAATGCCTCTACGCCCGCGAGCGCGCAATTCCTCGCTGCCGCGACGTATGTTGTGCGGCCTCGCCTGGTGCTGGATTGCGGAATCGCGGCGCGCGTCACAGGAGATATCCCCCACGCCACCTTCATCGCGGGATTCACCTATTCGATCGCAGACTTCTATCACGATCATCTGAAACCAAGCCGTTCCGAGCGGCGGTGAATTGAACAACTATTTTTAGAAAAACGATTTCCTACTGCATATTCGTGCTGTACACTGAGTAAATTCGCAAGCTCCTCTGGAGGCCGCATGTCTCGACCCTGCCGTTTGCTATTCGTTCTCATTCTGCTGCTCAGCGCCGGCACCTCGTCGCCGGCGCAACAACTTTCTGACACCGAGATCGAAAACCGCGTCAACACATTACTGCAGCAGATGACTCCGGAGGAAAAAGCCGGTCAGCTCACGCAACTTCCAGACGCGAGCGAGCGAACGCTGGAGATGATTCGGCAGGGTAAAGTGGGATCGCTCCTCGGTGTGCTCGGGGCGAACCAAGCCAATGAAGCCCAACGCGCCGCAGTCGAGCACTCCCGGCTGAAGATTCCCTTGATTCTAGGATATGACGTCATTCATGGCTTCCGCACCGTCTTCCCTGTGCCCCTTGCGAGTGCTGCAAGCTTTGATCCGCAATTGGTTGAGCAGTCCGAACGGGTTGCGGCCAAGGAAGCGACCGCCTCGGGCCTCAAGTGGACATTCGCACCAATGGTGGACATCGCGCGCGACCCTCGCTGGGGCCGCATCGTAGAGGGCGCTGGGGAAGATCCTTATCTTGGCTCGATGATTGCCGCCGCGCGGGTTCGGGGTTTCCAGGGCAAAGACATATCGGACCCTGAGAGCCTGGTGGCTTGCGCCAAACATTACGTCGCATACGGAGCGGTCGAAGGAGGCCGCGACTACAACACGGTGGATATTTCCGAGCAATTGCTGCGCGAAGTCTATCTGCCTCCCTTTCACGCCGCCGTAGACGCAGGGGTGGGTACGCTGATGTCTGCCTTTAATGACCTGAACGGAATTCCTGCGACTGCCAATCGCCACACCCTGACCGAAATTCTTCGCGATGAATGGAAGTTCACGGGCTTCGTAGTGAGTGACTATGATTCCATCCACGAAGTGATCCCTCACGGCATTGCCGCAGACGATTCCCAGGCTGCATTGGAAGCCGTTTCGGCCGGCGTCGATATGGACATGGCGGACGGGGACTACATCAAGTACGTTCCTGAACTCGTAAGCTCGAGCAAGCTCCCGACCGCTGTTCTCGACGAAGCCGTGCGCCGCGTGCTACGGGTCAAGTTCAAAGCGGGACTGTTTGAGCACCCTTACGCTGATCCGAAGCGCGAAAAAACGGACATCCTCACTCCGGAAAACCTGGAGGTGGCCCGCAAGATGGCGTTCGAGTCCATGGTGTTGTTGCAGAACAATCATGACCTGCTTCCACTGAACCGGAAACAGACCATTGCTGTGATTGGACCGCTTGCCGACGACAAGGCTTCACAGCTCGGTTCGTGGGCGGGTAACGGACAGGCAAAAGATACAGTTACCCCGCTTGAGGCGCTCCGCGAAAAGATGGGTGGCGATCATGTGTTTTACGCGAAAGGTGTTGACATCCCACCATATGAAAAGAGCCTTGCCGCCGGAGTCGCCGCGCCGGCACCCACTTCGGCCACCGGAGTTGGAAACGCAGAAACAGATAACAAGCCTGCGAGCATCGAGGACGCAGTCGGTGCAGCCCAAAAAGCTGACGTAGTTGTGATGTTTGTGGGCGAGCTTGCCGGTATGACAGGAGAAGCGAGTTCCCGCTCGTCGCTGGATTTGCCAGGAGATCAAATGAAGCTGATCGATGCCGTGCTGGCGACTAAGAAGCCTGTTGTACTGGTGCTCGAAAGCGGGCGCCCGCTCGACATACGTTGGGCAGTAGGACGCGTTCCGGCGATTATTCAGGCTTGGTATTTGGGGACTCAGGCCGGAAATGCGATCGCCCATACCTTGCTTGGTGACGCCTCGCCGAGCGGACGGTTGCCTTTGAGCTGGCCTCGGTCCGTGGGAACGATTCCGACTTACTATAACCACAAGAGCACGGGGCGGCCGTCGGCTCCTGATCGTTGGCACACCGGTTACCTCGACCAGAGCAAAGACCCGCTGTTTCCCTTCGGCTTCGGGCTTACCTACACCAAATTCACGTATAGCAATTTGAAAGTTGCCTCCGCGACGATTGCACAGGACGGAACTCTTCAAGTGAGCGCGGAGATTGAGAACACGGGAAAACGCGAGGGCACAGAAGTTGTACAGCTCTACGTGCGTGACCGAGTGGCGCCTACTTCGCGCCCGGTGCGTGAGCTCAAAGGATTTCAGCGGATCACGCTTGGCACCGGCGAACACAAGACTGTGGAGTTCACGGTCAAAGCCAATGACTTGGGGTCCTATGATCCCGCAATGCACTGGATCGTCCCCGCCGGAACTTACGACGTGTGGGTGGCGCCGGATGCGTCGAGCGGAGTCCAGGCGACATTTGCGGTGAGATAGTCACCAAATTTGTGGTCGATGCCGGCCGGCTAGAAGCACTAAACGCTGAGTGCTACTTCTGTTCCGAGCTCTCAACTTTCTGTACAGCTTCCGCGGTCCTTCCTTCTTTCGCGTCTTTTTGGTCGGTGTACTGGACAATCAGCGAAATGCGGCGGTTCGAAGGATCGAGCGGGTTCTCGGGCTTGCGTAAAAGCTGGTCGGCGAAACCCCGGACCTGCGCGATTTGCTTCTCCCCGAGGCCACTCTGCTGCATCAGCCGGCGGGCGGAGTTGGATCGATCAACTGACAGCTCCCAGTTCCCATAGTTGCGCCTGCCATTGAAAGGCTTGGAATCGGTGTGCCCTTCAATCAAGATCTTGTTTGGCAGCTTCCCCAGTTCGTGGGCCAGCAGACCCAGCAGCTCTTTACCGTTCTCGTTTGGATCACTGTTTCCGAGATTGAAAAACGTGCCGCTGGCAGATTCGAGGAGTTCGATTCGCAAGCCTTCGGGTAATTTTGATTTCGATCTGATTTTTGAGCTTGTCAAAGTTGGGCATCTGGCTGATCGCCTTTTCAAGTTCTTCCTTCAACTTCGTCATATCGTCCTTGGAAACGGCAACGACAGCTTTCTCTCCCGGTCCATTCACGCTTGTCCCCAGTTTACTGGCCACGCCCGCAGGGTCTTTTGCCGATGATTGCGAACATTACAATTTCCTAGTGAGTAGCCGGGGAAACACGGATGCTGGCCGAGTCCGGTGCTCCATCCATCCATCGGCAGGAGCCAGAAGTACTTCACGCACGCAGAGGGGCAAGTGGATCTTGACGCTTAGAACGGGTTTGCGGATGAAATCCACAC
>WNGL01000188.1_pt1 | contig 69640 bp, 50 predicted proteins | sample 5400591 | NCBI WGS metagenome assembly WNGL01 (sample SAMN13153377, study PRJNA577476) | soil metagenome | isolation source: 80 cm soil or saprolite under Garry oak tree replicate 1 | place: USA:California | collected 2016-06-15 | reverse complement strand
TGGGCGGTCTGTTCAAAAAGTAGCAGCCGACGTGAGGAGGCTCTCATATCGCTTCTGTTTCCGAGGAAATTTGAGCCTCGTTACCTCGGCTGCTACGGGGAGTGGCGTTTTTCAACGGGCTGCTAGCGCCATTCGCTCCGGACGGAGCTGGAAGATCTCGCTTGCCTTGGTGCTACAAAGATGTCGCCCCTGACGGGGCTATGATTCCGCCGCCGGTGCGATGGAGCTTCAAAAAAGGTCGAGAAACGGGTCAGAAAGGGCGGCTAAAAACGTGTCAGTCCCGAACGGCGCTCAGAGCCTGTTTGGAAACTACGAGGGGCGCTGCGGCGAGGGATTTTGGCTGTGGCCAAGGCGGCGAGTGCCGAGCATCCCCGCAGCGGGCTGTAAGGAACGAGCCAACGCCGGCCACGGACAAAGGAGGGTTTTCGCGGAAAAGGCCGTCTGGCTTCGTTGCTCCTCAGTCGAAGATCCACCAGGGATATTCTCCTTCGTCGCGCCTCGCCATCCGGCCTTTTCCCCGAAAACAGCGCCCCTCGTAGTTTCCAAACAGGCTCTCAGATCATGAATCGCTGGCCCAAGTGATTGCTGGCGAGCCGGTTGCAAGCCCGCGGGCAGTCAAGGCAATCACGAATCGGTCCGAGAGCCTTTTGATTCCCTCAACCATTCGGAGGTGATGGCGACGGCTACCTCAAAACCGTCTGCAATCACGTGCATCTTAACTCGGCGCGCGCCAAAATACTGGCCCACGGCCGGCCACTGCGGGACTACCCTTGGAGCAGCTACCCACGCTATTTACAGACCGCGGCCCGCCGGCCCCCTGGTTGCGAGTGGACCGGCTGCTGGGCGAGCATGGCATCCGGAGGGACCACGCGGCCGGCCGGCTTGAATTTGAGCAACGAATGGAACGGCGCCACCACGAGCCGGACCAAACGGCGTGGCAAGCCATCCGCCGCGGTTGGTGTCTGGGCGGGAAGGAATTCCGCCAGGAACTGCTGATGAAGTTGGGCGAACGCGCCGGCGAGAACCATGCCGGCCCCGAACAGGCGGAGCCTGACGAACCGAAGGCCCTGAGCCTCATCGAACAGGAATTGCGCCGCCGCCGCCGGACGCGAGACCAATTGACACGGTGGCGCAAAGGAGATAAGCGGAAGGAGCGGATCGCGGTGCGGCTGCGCCGGGAGACGACCCTGACGCTCAAGTGGATGGCCGAACAACTGGCGATGGGCACCTGGGCAAACGTGGCCAGTCGATTGTACGAAGCAAAACCTTAAAAAGCGTTGGGCGACCCCTTTATGGCGGTTTGCGGGGCGGCTGAGGAAGGAGACAACCCTGTCGGTCAAGGTCATCGCGGCGCGTGTTCATTTGGGTACCTCCAAGAGCGCCAACGCTCGGCTCCATGATTGGTTGCACAACAGCAAACCGGCTGGCGGTCCGGGAACCCCCCAACTCGGCCTATGAACCGGGTAGAAAGCGAGCCATGCTATGGTTTGACCCCGTTCCGACCGGTGTTCCGTGGGTTGTCACCCACGGGCGGGCGTCCCATGACCGGACGACCCCGCAGGGGTCGAACCGGAGGCGAAAAGGGGTCAAGAAGGGGTCAGTTCTGAATGGCCCTTAGTTAAGGAATCGCTCTCCCAACTAATTGCAGGCGAACGTGTTACAAATCAGTGCGCGACTATTTCAAAAACCGCTGGATTCGAGAGCCTCTGGATTTCCTCGTGAATCGAGCGGTCCCGTTGCGGCCCTGGTAAGATCGCAACGTTCTTAAGTATCGTGTTGCCAAAGATTTACACCTTAACTAAGGGCCATTCGCGGGTGACCCCTTTGCGACCCCTTTACCCCTTTACGATCCAGACTTTCTAACGTCCGCGCCGTCCCGGCCAAGAAAGGCGATCGTCTTGTGGTCCGTTGGAGCGTCGGAGGGGCTTCGCGTTTTGGCATCGAATGATGTTCGGCGAGTCGCCGAACACGACCGGCGGGTCGTCGGCGCTACGGCGCCAAGTCGCAATTGCCGGTGGCCGGAACTCCCGGCGTCCCGGATTCAGTTGTCAGCGGCTCGGGAGGTTAGGCGACCGTTTTTTCCAGGGGTTCGGGCGCTGGCTCGGCGGCGCGAGCCAGTGGCGCGGCGTTGAGGCCGCGGTATTCGCTGAGCTTGTTGCGCAGCGTGCGCAGGCTCACGCCGATCATCTTGGCCGCGTGGGTGCGGTTGTCGCTGCACCGTTCCAGCGCCGCGAGGATGAGCTGCTTCTCGACTTCCCAAAGCGTGGGAATCGGGGCCGGCGAACGGGGATCCGGGACGAGGGGCGAAAACGGGCTTTGGCGCGCCTCGAAGGCGGCCGTGGCCACCGCATCACTCGGTTCGGGCATCGGCGTGATATTCTCGGGGGCCGGGATCATCGCCTCGACGAACGGGGGAGCGGGAGTGCGGGGGTATTTGGAAAGGGTGGATTCGTTATCGTGCGCCATGCCCAGGTGGTCGGGCCGCAACGAACCGCCTTCGGGACAAAGAATCACCGCGCGCTCGATCACGTTTTGCAGTTCGCGCACGTTGCCGGGCCAATGATGGTTCATCAGGGCCTGCCGGCAGTCCGGCGCGAGGCCCAGGATATGAACGCCGTGTTTGCGGGACGAGCGTTGGAGGAAACGTTCGGCCAGCAGCGGCACGTCCTCCATGTGCTCGCGCAAGGGCGGAAGGATGATCGGCACCACGTTCAAACGGAAAAACAGATCCTCGCGAAACTCCTTGCGTTCGATGCTCTCGTTGAGCTTGCGATTGGTGGTGGCGATCACGCGCACGTCCACCTTGATCGTGCGATTGCCGCCGACGCGTTCGAGTTCGCGTTCCTGGAGCACGCGCAGGAGCTTGGCCTGCACTTGCGGGGAGACCTCGCTGACTTCATCGAGCAGGATCGTCCCGCCGTGGGCCAGCTCGAATCGACCTTCGCGCTTGGTCAACGCGCCGGTGAAGGCGCCTTTTTCGTGGCCGAAAAATTCGCTTTCGATCAGGTTTTCCGGGATCGCCGTGCAATTAACGGTGATAAAGGGCGCGCTGGCGCGCGGGCTTTGGTGATAGAGGGCCCGCGCCACCAGTTCCTTGCCGGTGCCGCTCTCGCCTTGAATCAACACGGTGGCTTGCGTGGGGGCGACCTTGCGAATCAACTGCCGCAGCCGTTCCATCGCGGCGCTGGCGCCCAGCAGCTCGAAGCCGTTTTCCTCGTCCTTTGCCTGGCTGAAGTACTGGTTGACCTTGACGAGCTGGATGAAATCGTCGGCCTTCTTGAGCGTGACCTCCAGTTGCTGGGCGGAGAACGGTTTGATGAGGTAATCGAAGGCGCCGGCGCGCATGCATTCGACCGCCGATTCGACGGAGCCAAAGCCGGACATCATCACGACCATCGGTTTTTGCGGACGCGCCTGCAACTGGCGCAGCAGGTCGGTGCCCTCGCCGTCGGGCAGCCGCACGTCGGCGATCACGAGGTCAAAATTGTCCTTGGCCAAATAGTCGCGGGCCGCAGCCAGGGTGGTGGCGGAGGCCACTTCGAAGCGGCGGTTGCGCAGGAGTTGTTCCAGATTTCTGCGGATGATCGCATCGTCTTCGAGGATGATAATTTTTTCGATTCGCATCATAAGAGTTTTTTGCCGCGGCAATTTTTTAGCGCGTCGTCCAATGCCGACTTCACCGCCAAGTGTTTCTTACCCGGCGGATCTTTGCCATCGGCTGAAGTCTGAAACTCTTGTCAGATGCCCGCCAAGGCGGCTGTAGGAATTTGCCTACACCAGGAGCGCAAAGCGCCCCGGGACGGCAGGTTCTGCCGCGCGAGAATTCAAACGGGCAGAGGGCCGGGCGAGCGGTCCGTGGGCCTTGACAGCCTGTTAAGAAAGTAGCAGCCGACGTGAGGAGGCTCTAACATCGCTTCTGTTTCCGAGGAAATTTGAGCCTCGTTACCTCGGCTGCTACGGGAAGTGGCATTTTTCAACGGGCTGTTAGGGCGAACTATTCCGGCGGTAGCGGTCGGCCACGAAATGGGGGCGCTGACGGTTCGCGGAAGGCAACTGGCAGTCCGGAAGCAGCCCGCTGCGCAGCCAACCTTGTTCGTTCTCGCGGTCGAGCACGATGATCTTCATGATCAAATCCTGGTTCTGCCGCAGCAAGGCGGCGACCTCCGGGTGCCGCGCTCGATCGGCGGGATCCAGCCGTTGCCAGTGGCGGCGATGCGCGTGCAAGCGATCGACGGATTGATCGAGTCGCGGCTATAATTCCCGTTTGGCGCGGAAGGTTTCCGCGGCCGGAACCGAGTCACTTCCGCACCCGCCCCCATTCTCGGATGTCACGACGGCCAGCAATTCCTCGCAGAGCGCCTCGTGCTGGCGCAAGTCATTGAGCATTTCGGCGGTGGCTTAGCAGTACACCAGCAGCGACTGGCAGATCGGAGTCACGCGGTCATGATTCAGAAGTTTGTCGATATAGGGCGTACTCAGGGTCTGGCCTTCGGGAATCAACAACAAGCCGCTCGCCGTGTAAATGCCCTTGGATAACACCATGCCCGGGCGCAACTCACTCAAAAGGACTTCGCGCTCACGGGGCCGCATGGAGGCGGCCGGGCGGCAACGCAGGAGCACGCGCACCGCCTCGGGATCGAACGCGGTGCCGCTCGCGTGGGCGATACTCTCGACCGTCAGGCTTTCGCGAGCTTTGCCCTCGCAGTAGCTTGCCGCTACCGCCAGCAGGCGAGCCAGCCACGGGATGCGGTCGCCGACGAGGCGGTCAGGATAGCCTTGGCCGTCGAAACGCTCGTGATGCGCGCGGATGATCGTGCCTACGGCCTGCAAGTGGTCGAAAAAGCCTACGAGTTCCTGGCCCAGAACCGGGTGCTGCTCCAGGAGCGCCCGCTCGGCGTCGTTCAAGCTCGCGGGAGTGCGTTGCCAGAGTTTGATCAGCCCGCGCGGCACGCCGACCAGGCCGATGTCGTGCAGCCAGGCGCTGATCTCCAGAATCTCCCGTTGGTCGGGCGAAAGCTTTAAATCATCGGCCATGGCCTGGCAGATGCCGAATATCCGCGTGGCTTGCGCGCCGAGCGCCGGATAGAAGGTCTGCATCGTTTTGAAGCACAACTCAACCGACCGTTGCAGATTACCCGCCAAGGCCCGATTGAGTTTTGCCAGCTCCTGATTTTGCCGGGATTCGCGCGCCACCTGCTGTTCGAGGGAGACATTGAGCGCGGCCAGTTTTTCATTCATGGCGAGCGTAACGGCTTGAAGCGCGGCATTGTGGCAGATCAAGCTGTATCGTTGAACTCCGTTTTTGATCGCAACGAGCAGCTCCTCGCGCATCCAGGGCTTGACGATGAACCGGTAGATTTCCCCATTGTTGATCGAACTGATGATCGTCTCCAAGTTCATCACGCCGGTCATGAGGATGCGAGTGGCGTGGGGCTGGAGGTCCTTGACCTGCGCCAGAAATTCCAACCCGGTGAGCGCCGGCATCTTCTGGTCGGTCACCACGACGGCGAACTGCGTCTGCCTGAGAATGCCCAGGGCGTCGAGCGGGTCGGGCACGGCGAAGACCTCGTAGCCCTCGCGATGGAGCGTTTCGCGCAGGGCGGCCAACACCATCTCCTCGTCATCGACCAGGAGAATCCGCTGGCCCGTGCCCGGCAGCTCGATGATATCGCCAGTGGTCATGGGGGCGGGGAGATCTCAGCCATCAGCACCAAATAGGCCAGGCGGCGCGGTTTGCGCGGATGCATCAACGGCAAAGACCGGCATTATTCGGGGGGATTTTCCAGATGCTCGGCCATCAGGCGGGCGATTTTTCGGATCAACTCAGGCGGCGGGTAATTCGGGATGTCCAACCGCTTCGCGGCGCGCGTGGTCTCCGGGTCGCGAACATCGGGCACCCGCGCCAGCGCGCCTTCCAAGGCAGTGGTGGCGCTGAAATCCTTCTCGCTCCCGAACTCGGGCGGCGCGGGTCGGCACCCAGCGGACTTAGCCTCTGGAACGACCGAGGGGTTACGAATTACATTGACCTGCATCGCGTCGGTTTCGGTGGTGCTGGCCCGGAGGCTTAATTGCCGCCAGACCCACGTTTCTTCCCACTAATCGACGCCGCGACAAAAGACTTAAGCAAAATTTACCGCGTCGGGAGCGTGGCCAGCATGACGTCGAGCGAATATTGCCCAAACCGCCGGGGCGAGAGCAGAATGCTCCCAGCATGCGCCAGCGGCCGCCGTCGCCGCCGCGCGGGCCGGTGTTTGTCCTGCTTTTTTCTTTGCCGCCCCGGGGAATCTCCCCAATCTTCCTGGCGGCATGACATGGTTCGATTTGACGGGCGAAGTGGCCGTGGTCATCGGCGCGACCGGCACGCTCGGGGGCGCGGTGGCCGAGGGATTCGCCGAGGCGGGCGCAACCGTGGCCGTAGTCGGCCGCAATGAGGAACGGGGCGAAGCGCGCGCCAAGAAAATCAAAGAGCGGGGCGGGCAGGCTGGTTTTTTTCCGGCCGACGCGCTCCGGCGCGAGAGTCTGCAGGCGGCCCACCGGGCCATCGAACAATCCTTCGGCGCCCCGACGATTCTCGTCAACGCGGCGGGGGGCAACGACCCGAAAGCAACCGTCAGCGCGGAGCGCGCTTTGGAGCAAATCGCGCTGGCCGATTGGCAGGCAACCTTCGATTTGAACCTGACCGGCGGCGTATTGCTGCCTTGTCAGGAATTCGGTCCGGCGATGCTGATTCGCGGGACCGGCAGCATCATCAACATCGCCAGTGTCTCGGCGCACGTCCCGCTTTCGCGGGTCGCCGCCTATTCGGCAGCCAAGGCCGCGGTGTTGAACCTCACGCAATTCCTCGCCCGGGAGTGGGCGCCCCGAGGCGTGCGGGTGAACTCGATCACACCGGGATTTTTTCCCGCCGAACAAAATCGCAAGATGCTCTTCAATGAGGACGGCTCGGCCACCGCGCGCACGCAAGCCATCTGGGCGCACACGCCGATGGGCCGGTTCGGTGAAGCGCATGAATTGGCCGGGGCGGCGATTTTTCTGGCCAGCTCCAAGGCGAGCAGTTTCGTCACCGGGGCGGACATCCGGGTGGACGGGGGCTTCCTGGCGCAGACCATATAGGCCTTCGTGGATCGGTTGGACATAACTATCCAGGCGCATGGGTGACCTGAACGAGTTTTCTCTGCCGCTCCGTTTGTTTCTCAAAGCCTACCCCTGGCGCCGGATCGAGCCAGTGCCGTGGTCGCCGCTGGGCAAGCCGCTGGCCGAGTGCCGGCTGGCGCTCGTTTCCAGTGCCGGCCTGGTGCTGCCCAGCCAGCCGCGCTTCGATGAGTCGGTGAAAGGGGGCGATCCGAGCTTCCGCGAAATCCCCGGCGATGTTGAAGTTTCGGCCCTGCTGGAGACGCATCGGAGTGAAGCGTTCGACCATTCCGGAATACGGCAGGACGCGAACCTGGTATTCCCCATCGATCGTTTGCGGGAGTTGGCGGCGGCCGGTCGCATCGGGTCGCTGAATCGGCGGCACCTTTCCTTCATGGGGTCGATCACCGCGCCCGGCCGCCTGGTGCGCGACACTGCGCCCGCCGCCGCGAACTGGCTGCTGGCGGACCAGGTTGAGGCCGCGCTGCTGGTGCCGGTCTGACCGATGTGCAACCAGGCCGTGAGCCTGGTCGCCGCGGAATTGGAACGGCGCGGAATCTCGACGGTGGTGATTGCGCTCCTGCGCGAAGTGGCCCGGAAAGTGCGCCCGCCGCGGGCGTTATTCGTGCCGTTTCGCCACGGATATCCCCTGGACACGCCAGGCGATGTCGCGCGGCAGCACGCGGTGCTGGCTGCGGCGCTAAAACTTTTGGAAAGCCCCATGCTCAGGCCGCCCGCGCTCATCGACTTTGCACCGTCCGGACCCTGATCCAACAGCCTGCGCCGCCAACCTTCAGCGCGAGGAACGACCGAGCGGGCCACGCCGCTGCTCGGCGGCTTGCTACCGGAGGCGAGTGGGTCTAACTGTAGAACGGCAGTTCGATGAGGGAGGTTTCAACGCGTTAAAAACCTTGCTTTTATCGAAGGAAAGGTGCAAATAAGGGCGTGTGGTTGAGGATGGTTGGCCGATCCAAACCACGGGGGGAGCTTCCTATAGGGATCGCGTTCGGTAATTGTGGAATAAAACAGGTATGGCATTTCGTAGATGATTCAGCACAGTCGTTTTCTGGTCGTGCTGGCGGTGTTCATCAGCAGCTTGACGATCTTCGCGCGGTTGGGCCAGCTCCCGTTGCGCGATCCGGACGAGGGACGCAACTCCGAGGTGGCGAGAGAGATGCAACGGTCTGGGGCCTGGCTGGTTCCCACTTATGACGGTTTGGCTTATCTGGATAAGCCCGCCGCTTATTTTAAGGCGGTCGCGCTCTCGTTCTCGCTCTTTGGGGAATCAGAGGCCTCTGCCCGGCTGCCCTCGGCGCTTTTTGGATTCGCACTGCTGGCGATCCTCTTTGCGTTCTGCCGCCGCGAATATCAGTCAGGCACCGCGGCGATCGCGGTGATTATCGTCGCCACGACGCCGCTCTTCTTCGCTTTTGCGCGGCACGTGATCTTCGACATGGCGCTGGCGTTCCTGGTTTGCGCCGCGATTTTTGCCGGTTATCTGGCCGAAGGCGCCGAAGGGCGTCGGCGACAGGGGTGGTACCTGGCGGGTGCGGCGGCGGCCGGGTTCGCCACGCTGGTAAAAGGCCCGATCGGATTCTTGCTGCCGACTTTGGTGCTCGGCGTTTTCAACGCGTTGGATCGGCGGACCGGCTGGCTCAAGCGCTACTTCGCGCCGCTCAACCTGCTGGTTTTCTTTAGCGTGGTGTTACCATGGTTTATTGGCGTCACGCGCGTTCGCCCCGATTTTGCGTACTACGGAATCATCGAGGAGTCGTTTCACCGATTCACGAACGCTTCGTTCAGCCGTACGGCCCCATTCTACTATTACGGGCTGGTGTTGCTCGGCGGATTCTACGCCTGGAGCGTTCTGGTGCCGGAAGCGGCGGTAGCGGCCTGGCGATCTCGGTTGCAATGGTCGCGCGCGGACCGGCTTTTTGTGGTGTGGGCAGTCGTGGTGGTGCTCTTTTTCTCGGTGTCGAAATCGAAACTGCCCGGCTACATTCTGACCGCTTTGATTGCCCTGGGGGTCCTTACCGCCCGCCTGTTTGCCGCCGCGTTTGAGCGCCGCGAGGGGCCGGCGGCGCGGATCGTCTTTCGCAGCCTGGTGTTGCTGGGCCTGCTCAACGCCGCGGTCGCCGGGTTTCTCGCCCTGGAGGTTTTCGACCCTGGGACCCACGAAAGGTTGTTTGGGTTTCGGAGCGCGGAATTGAAACGAGTCTCGGTGCTTTTCGTTCCGGCGCTGGGAATGTCTTTATTCCTCGCCCTGACGGCCGGAGTGGCGCGCTGGCGGCGCGACGTGCGGCTGGCCTTCGGCACGTTCCTGGTGTTGCCATTGGCGTTGCTGACCGTCGGCTTTGGCGGGCTCCAGCAATATTCCGAGGCCAGTTCGGCGCGAGCACTGGCGGCCCGGATTTCCGACTTGCCGGCGCGAACCGAAGTCGCCTGTTTGGAATCCTTTCCCTGCGGACTGCCGTTCTATCTAAGGCGCTACGTGACCGTCGTGACTGCCAATGGCGCGGAATTGACAAGCAACTACATCATGTTCACGCTGAAAAAGCTCAAGCCCTGGCCCGAGGTGCTGGTGCCCTTGGCGGAGCGCGACCATTGGCTGGCGACGCGAGACTACGCGGTCTTTCTTCTGGCGAACCGGCGCTCGCGGTTGGCGCTGGACACCCTTGCCGCAGAGCGGAAGGTGGAGGTGACGGAATTGACGCCTGGTTGGTGGGGCGCGTTCCTGCCTCCGGGCTCGAAATGATTTATGTGCGGGGTTTGTGGCATTGCCTCATTTGAAATAGCGCTGCCGCGGGACCCCACGCTTGCAAGCGTGGGGACGATGGTCAAAGCGCTCGCTCATCGCGGCCCGGACGATTCAGGGATCGCCACCGAACCTCGGGCGATGCTGGGGGCGACCCGGCTCGCCATCCGCGGCTTGCACTCCGGCAAGCAGCCGATGGTCGATCGGGAAAGCGGCGTGATCGTCGTCTGTAACGGCGAGATTGATAATCATCGAGAACTGCGGCACTGGCTGGCCAAGCGGGGTCGAAACACCGAGCAAAAGACCGACATCGCTGTCCTCGCGGGACTGTACCTTGAACTTGGGGAGGCCTTTGTCGAGCGGCTCATTGGAGTGTTTGCGATTGCCGTCTGGGACCCGCGCCAGCAGCAGCTGCTGCTGGCGCGGGACCGGGCGGGCGAGCGGCCATTGTTTTTTTCGATGCAGCAAAGCGTGGTCCGCTTTGCCACCGAAATCGCCGCGCTCGCTCCGGAGAACCCCGGGGTGCTGACGTTGTCCCGGGCGGCGCTGCAAGAATATCTTCAATTTGGCTGCCTGGCCGCGCCCGCCACGCCGTTCTTGGAGATCGAGAAGGTCGGGCCGGCCGAGATCGTGACAATTAAGGCCACGGGCATCGGCCGACGACGCTACTGGCGTTGGAATATCCAGCGGACGCCCAAGTCAGTTCCGGCGTTGGACCAGTTTGACGAAATCTTTCGTAAGGCGGTATTGCGCCAGAGCGACGTGGATGTGCCGTACGGGGTGTTTTTAAGCGGCGGGCTGGATTCCTCGCTGGTGGCGGCAGTGGCCCGCAGCCTGCGGCCCGCCTATCCGCTGACGGCCTATACTCTGCGATTCAGCGAGGAATCATACGATGAAGGGCATTTCGCCGAACAAGTCGCGGCCGCCTTAGGGGTCAAGGCCGTTTCGGTCTGGGTAGAGCCGGAAGTTTTTCCGGAAACGATCGCCGATCTGGTCCGCCGCGTCGGAGAGCCACTGGCAGATCCGGCCTGGATCCCGACCGTCCTGCTGGCCCGGCGGGCGGCCCAGGATACCAAGCTCGCCTTGGTCGGAGAGGGTGGCGATGAGCTTTTCGGGGGATATCCGACCTACCTCGGCGCTCAGTTGGGCGAGCGCTACGCGCGGCTTCCACGCGCCTTGCAGGCGATCTTCAAACGCGCCGTCGAGGCCTGGCCGCCCAGCGACAAAAAAGTCACCCTTTCCTCTCTGCTCAAGCGTTTTGTACAGGGAACGGACATCGATGGTGTTGCGCGCCATTTGCTCTGGACCTCGAATATTTCCCCCGCCGTGCGGGTGCGCCTCGGTTTCAGCGTGGTGGAGCCGCGCGCCGCCGGGCAGTCCGCGGAGGGGCTGCTGGACGCCGTACAACAGATCGATTTGGAGACCAGACTGGCGGAAGGACTGCTGACCAAAGCGGATCGGGCCAGTATGCTTTCGGCGGTGGAGCTGCGAACCCCGTTCCTTGACCAGGAGGTCATGGAATTCGCCGCCACCTTGCCGGTCAACGAACGGGTGCGCGGGCTGACGACGAAGTTTTTTCTCAAAAAGTATGCGCGCCGGTATCTGCCCCGTTCGATTATCCATCGGCGCAAACGCGGTCTGTCGGTGCCCTTGAGCGCTTGGCTGCGCGGGCCGCTCTACGATTGGGCGCAATCCCTGCTGGGTTCCAGCCTGCTCAATCGTGTCGGCATCAAAGGCACGGTTGCGTTGGAGTTGCTGGAAGAACATCGGCGGCGCGAGGCCGATCATGCGCGCGCGCTGTGGGCGCTGATGGTCTTGAGCGAATGGCTGGCCTGGACGGAACAATCGCTGAATGTGGCCGGCACCGTCGGACGGGAGGGAGAGGACTTGCGGCCGCCGGTCGCTCCGGCGGCCTAAGCTGTCCCAGCGACCGCGATACCGGTAAGAAAAGGCTCGACAAATGCTCTGAGTTAGACAATATTCCTCCGCGTGTACCCTGGCAACTTGAGCGGACGCCTGTAGCGTCGGGTCGGCGGTTGTATTTTGATGTATTGATTTCTGCCTCGTTTGGAACCCTCAAACTCAAGCAGATGATGTCGAGCCGAAACTTCAGCGTTTTTTCTATTCCGAGGTTGCTCTCCAATTTGCCTAAGTCCCCGCGCCATTTCAGCGCGGCGTTCATCGCTGTGGCGCTGATGAACCTGGCCGGTCAAGGCCAAGCCGCCTCGCCTCTGATGATTACCGAGTTTCTGGCCTCGAGCAGCGGCAAGGGCACCAACTCGATTAAAGACGAGGACGGGGCCTTCTCTCCCTGGGTGGAGATTTATAACACGAGCGCGACGGCGCCCGTGAATCTCAACGGTTACTTTTTAACCCACTCGACCAATAATCTTACCGAGTGGCGAATTCCCAACGTGGTGATTCCGCCCAACGACAATGACAGTTATTTCATCATCTTCCTGTCGGGCAAGGATCGGACGAATGTCACCTCGCCGCTCCACGCGAACTTCCAATTGAACAAAGCCGGCGATTACCTGGCCCTGGTCGATCCAAAAACGAACGTGATCTCGGATTTCTTTCCGCAATTTCCGCCGCAACAACTGAACGTCTCGTACGGCCGCGACCCCATCCAGCCTTCCATCCTGGAGTTTTTCACGGTGCCGACCCCCGGCAATCCGAACTTCCCGGGCGGGCCGGGCTTTGAGCCGGAGGTGCAATTCTCCGCGCCGAGCGGCACTTACAGCAACGCCTTCAACCTGCAGTTGAGCGTCTCCGACCCTACCGCGCTGATCCGCTACACGCTGAGCAGCAACACGATCGTAACGTCCACCAACTTGCCCTCGTCCTCGTCGCTCATCTATACGAATCCCATCCCGATCACAAATTCGGTGATGGTTCGGGCGCGCGCTTTTTCGACGAACTTGTCTCTTTCTCCGGGGCCGCTCCGAAGCCAGGGCTACTTCATGCTAAGCTCCAACGCGCTGGGCTTCACTTCCGAGTTGCCGATCCTCGTGCTCCATACCTTCAACGGCGGGGGATTCCCCGACCAAACCTTTCAGTTTGCGTTCCTGGAAGTCTTTGAGCCGAAATTCGGGCGGAGCGCCTTGACCAACCCGCCCGACCTGACCACCGTGTCGGGCATCCATAATCACGGCTCCAGCACCGCCGGGGATATCAAACATAACATCCGGCTCACCCTCTTTGAGGATTACTTTATCGGTGAGCCGGCTCACGGCGCGAATGAGCGCAAAGTGCCGCTGCTGGAGCTGCCGGCCGACTCCGATTGGATCCTGTACGGGATCGACAACTTCGACCCCGTCCAAATCCACAATCAATTGGCCTACGAGTTGAGCAATGAGATGGGCCGCTATGCCTCCCGAACAAGGGCTTGCGAGGTGTTTTGGAACACCGCCGGTGGCCTGTTGACCGCCGCGAACTACAACGGCACCTATGTGCTTGAAGAAAGGATTAAGATCAGTCCGGAGCGCGTTAACATCAACAAGATGAAGCAGTATGACAATACTCTGCCCGCCGTCACGGGCGGCTACCGGATGAGCGTTGACCGGCCCGTCACTGGACCAACTGGAACGGAACCGCAGATGAGTGTGCCGGGCGAAGCGGTAAACATACTGGAGCCCAAATACGGGGAAATCTCAACGCCGCAACGGGCCCCCCAGTTCGCTTACCTCCAGAACTATATGACCGCCTTTGGCAACGCGGTGGGCGGCCCGAATTTTCTCAATCCACTGACCGGCTTTCGCGCGTACGTGGACGTGGACGCGGCGGTCGATCATCACGTTCACAACACTTTTACGTTCAACATCGATGCCTTGCGGTTAAGCGCCTACTTTTCCAAGCCGCGCAATGGACCGCTGATCTTTGGTCCCAGTTGGGACTTTGACCGGACCCAAGGCTCGACCGATGGCCGGGATTTCAACCCCCGCGTATGGCGAGCCAAAACGGGCGACCTGGGGACGGACATGTTTCATTGGCCGTGGTGGGGTCCAATGTTTATGGACATCGATTTCTGGCAACAGTGGATCGACCGCTATCAGCAACTCCGATTAACCACGTTCAGCACGAACAACTTGCTCGCGCTGATTGACCGGTTTACGGCCGAACTTCGCGAGGCCCAGGCGCGGGATGTCGTCAAATTTCCCGGTTTCACCACCCCTCGTTCGGGCGTTGTGACCGCCGGCGACGGATCGGGCTACACGTTCAACTTTCCAGGAACCTACCAGGGCGAAGTGGACTTTGAAAAAAAATGGTACCTGGATCGGGTGAATTTCTGCGACACCAACTTCATCAATATGCCGACTTTCAGCCAGAATGGCGGGCCGATCGCCTCCGGATTTAGCCTCGTCATCACCGGGCCATCGGGGACAATTTATTATACGCTGAATGGCGCCGATCCCCGCCTTCCCGGCGGGGCCATCTCACTGGACGCCCAGGCGTACAGCGGGCCAATCATTCTGACAAACAACGCGCGGGTGGTGGCCCGCGTGCGCGACCCTAGCCATAGAAACATGACGGGGGCGAGCGACAACCCGCCGCTGTCCAGCCCGTGGTCGGGGCCGACGGCGGCCACGTTTGTCGTCAGCACGCCGCCGTTGTTGATCACCGAGATCATGTACAACCCGGCCCCACCGCCGCCGGGCAGCCCCTACACCGCGCAGGATTTCCAATACATCGAATTGCAGAACACCGGGACTAATCCGCTTTTCCTCGGCGGCATTCAATTCACCAGCGGAATCCAATTCACTTTTGACGCCGGCCAATATGCGCCGACGGGCGCGGTCACGGCCCAAACGTTTGATGGAGGCGGGACGCCGTACACCGCCTCCACTTTAGCCGCGCCGCCCGGCCCGGCCGTCACCGCCGGCGGGCCAGCTGGCAATTTTATGCGGTTGATCCCGCCAGGCGGGAACACTAATCGGAATCGAATCACTTTCGATCAGACCGCCCCCGGCGCCCACGATCGAATGCTGGCTGATTTTGATTTTCGCGGCATCGACCTGACTAGCGCCGCTTCCGCGGGCGCCCCGACGCTCCAGAACTTCGACGTTCCGGGCGCCAACTACACCTTGAACAACTACCTGGGAACGAACCTGGCGGCGGTCATGACCAATACGGCCCCCACCAACCTTTTTATGCAGTTGACTCCCAAAGCGACGAACGACTGGAACGCCATCGTCTTTGACAGTACCGCGACCGATGTTTTCAAGATGGTGGTCGCGAATTTCGATTTTCGGATGACCACGGCAGGCACCAACAAGGGATTGGGCATGGGATTCGCGTTGCTGAACACCGCAACCTATGGCACGACCGGCGCGGCCAGCGTTCCCGCGTTTGCCGAGGAACCCAACCTGCCGAACTCGATTGGCGTCGGGTTCGACATTTTCCAGGACGGCCCCGGGACGCCGGCGGAACCAAACAACAATCACATCTCACTCCATTACAACGGCGCGGAAGTGTCGCCGATGGCGGCCATTCCAAGTTTTACCATGGCCAATGGGCAGTTCCATCACGCCCAGGTCATCATTCGGTTCGTCGGCGGCAACGCCCTCGTCACGGTGAAACTCACCCCAAACAGCCTCAGGACTCCGGGTCCGACCGAAACGGAATTCGACAGCTTCGTCATCCCTGGCGTGGCGCCTTACGCCGGCCGGCCGGCCTTCGGCGCGCGCACTGGCATTCCGTTTGCCAGTCACGACTTGGACAATGTCGATGTGGAATACTTCACGGCGCCCGGCGGTTTGTCGTTCCTGCTCCTGCCGACGGCCACCTTTGGGACGACCGGTGCCGGCGCCGGCCTGAATGATTTTATCGACGAGCCGGCTTTGCCGGGCGCTTTCGCCATTGATTTGCTCATGCATCCGACGTCGTTCGTCAACCAGGTAGCGGCGTACTGGAACAGCAATCTGGTCGCCCGCAGTTTCATTGCGCCGACGAATATGGATCTGGACGGCGGGGTGTTCCACCACGCTCACCTAGATTTGACTTCGAGCCATGGCGGCGCCACCGTCAACCTCACGCTAACCCCGGACATTTTCGGCACGCCCCGTGCCCCGGTCGCGGTCTTTTCGGACTTTTATGTCGCTGGCCTCAGTCCGGGGGATGTGCGGGTCGAGCTAGCCGGGCGCGCGGGCGAACTGAATCTCAGCGTCGATCTGGACAATCTGAACGTGCAATACGAGCAGTTTGTTACGAATATGCTGGCCGCCGGGCAAAGCCTGGTGTTGGTGGAAAACATCGCCGCCTTCCAATCGCGCTACGGCACGAACATCCTGATTGGCGGACAATACTCCGGCGCGCTGGCCGCTAAGGGCGAACGGCTGGCGTTGGTGGGAGGGCTAGGCGAACCGATCCTCGATTTTTCGTATGACCCGGCCTGGTACCCGATCACCGCGGGCTACGGTTTCTCCCTGTCGCTGGTGAATCAGAACGCGCCGTTGAACACCTGGGGCGATCCGGCCAGTTGGCGGCCGAGCGCGGGGCTGGGCGGCTCGCCCGGATTGTCCAATCCACCGCCGATCGATTTCCCGCCGATCCTGGTCAACGAAGTGCTGGCCAATCCGATACCGCCGGCCCGGCAGAAAATCGAACTCTATAATCCTTCCGCCAACGCGGCCAACCTCGGCGGATGGTTCATAACGGACGATCCAAAGGCCCCGCAGAAGTTCCGCATCCCCGATGGAGCGGTCATCGCCGCGGGTGGTTACCTGGTGTTCGATGATACGGCATTCAATCCCACGCCGGGCGTGGGCGCCAGTTTCGCCTTCAACCGGAATGGCGAGCAGGCCGATATTTTCTCTGCCGACGCCGGCGGCAATTTAACCGGCTATATTCAAGGTTTTCCGTTTGGCGCGTCGGACACGGGCGTCTCCTTTGGCCGCTACGTGGTGAGCACCGGCGATAGCGACTTCACCGCCCAGACCGCCAATACTTTCGGCGCGGTCAACGCAGGACCGAGCATCGGCCCGCTCGTGATCAGCGAGATCATGTATCACCCGCCCGATCTGTTCCTGAACGGAAACTTCTGGGATGATACGCTGGACGAATACGTGGAATTACAAAACGTAACCGGCGCCTTCGTGCCCCTGTTTGATCCGGCTTTTCCCGCCAATACCTGGGCATTGAACGGCGGGATCCAGTTTCGATTCCCGCCCGGCGTAACCCTGCCGCCCAATGGCTTCCTGCTCGTGGTGAGTTTTGATCCCGTGGCCCGGCCGCTCCAATTGGCCGCCTTCCAAAATCGTTATGGCGTCTCGGCCAGCGTGCCGGTCCTCGGACCTTATAGCGGCAGCTTGAGCAACACGCTCGGTGATCTCCAGCTTTTCAAGCCGCGCGGGCCGGACGCCGGACTGGTTCCGCAAGTTCTGGTTGATCGGGTGAAGTATCGCGACGCGGCTCCCTGGCCGATCGCGGCGGACGGCATCGGGCCTTCCCTGCAACGCCTTAATAGCGCGGCCTATGGGAATGATCCGACGAATTGGGTGGGCGCGTTGCCGACCCCCGGCGCGCCGTATGGCGGAGGCGCGGCTCCGGTCATCAGTGCCCAGCCGCTTTCCCAAACAGCGGTGCAATACTTGAACACGAGCTTCACTGTGGTGGCCACCGGGAACGGCCCCTTGAGTTACCAGTGGCGCTTTAAGGGGAGCAACCTTGTCGGGGCCACCAATACGATCTTGGTGTTGACCAATGTCCAGCCTGCGAACGCCGGGGATTATATTGCGGTAATCATGAACCCGGCCAATTCGCTGGCCAGCGCGCCCGCCACCTTGACGGTCCTCAAAGTGCCCACGATCATTTCCCCGCCCGTCAGCGTCAGTATCGCCCCGAGCAATAACGTGACCTTTACGGTGGTGGCCGCTTCGGACCATCCGCCCCTCACTTACCAATGGCGCCTCAATGGGGTGAGCCTCCCGGGGCAAACCAGCAACACGCTGATGATTCCCAATGTCCAACTGCCATTAAACGGCAACTCGTACGACGTGGTGATAACCGACCAGATTGGTTCCGTTACCAGTCTTCCAGTCCTGCTAACCGTCCTGGTGAAGCCGATTTTTCTCTCGCAACCGCTAAGCCAGACGGTACTAGTGGGTGACACGGTGAGCTTCAGCGTCGCGGTCACCGGCACGCCTCCGTTCGGGTATAAGTGGGTTGGCCGACAAACCAACGGCAGCACCCGGTTGTTGGCGAACTTCGGCCAAGGCCTGCCGACCATCACGCTCACGAACTTGCAGTTGACCAATACCGGGACCTACACCGTGTCGGTGACAAATGTGGCCACACCCTTCAATAGCCCAGTCACCAGCGTCGGCGCATTCTTGACGGTGCTGGCGGACAGCGACCACGACGGCATGCCCGACGTCTGGGAACTCGCCTACGGCTTTAATCCAAATGATCCCAGTGACGCTAATATCGACAGCGATGGCGATGGCATGACCAACTTGCAGGAATATATCGCCGGCACGAATCCACTGGACCCGACCAGCTATCTGAAAATCGATACCATCAGCGGAGCGCCGAGCGCGACGACGCTGCTATTCAACGCCGTCTCCAACAAGACCTACAGCCTGCAGTTCAAGGAATCGCTCACCGCCGGAGTTTGGACCAAGTTCGCGGACGTGGTGGCCGGCACTAACACGCACGAGGTGTCGGTGCTTGATCCATATCCGCCGGGCAACAGCCGCTTATATCGCCTGGCGGTGCCGCAACTTCCGTCGAATCCACCGGGGCCGGCCATATTGACCTCGCCGCAATCGCTGACCGTGAGCGCGGGCAGCCCCGCGAGTTTCAGCGTGCTCGCCGCGGGCACCGGGTCGTTGACTTACCAGTGGCTTCTCAACGGCAACCCCGTGGCGGGAGCGAACGCGCCCGCGCTGCTCATCACCTCCGCGCAAGCGAGCAATGCGGGGGCATACACGGTGATGGTCTCCGACCAACTCGGGTCCACGACCAGCCAACCGGCCGTCCTGACGGTGAAATGACATGAATCAGCTTGCAAAAGCCGCGGCCTTAGTCCAAACTCTGTTAGTTTTCACTCCCGGTATGAAGTACGCCGGCCACTAGATTGTGACGCTATGAAGTTCACGCGACTCGCTCCTTTTTTAACGCTATCTCTTTTAAGTCTGGGCGTGTTGAGCGTGGCGCCTGCCGTCCAGGGCGCGGACGTGTCGATCTATACCGTCAAGAAGGGAATTCAATACGCCCAAACTGGAAGCGGCATCCCGGTCGCGGGAACGAATAACAGCTATGTTTTCGAGGCTGATGTCTTTACCTTTCTGCCCAACGAGGTGACCAGCGCAATGGCGCTGCTTCCACTACCCATTGGAACGAACCAGGCACTGGTAGAACAGCCGAGTCAAAATCAATTCCAATTGCGGCACAAATATAACACTCAAACCGCGCTGGATAACCATTATCCGGATGGCAACTACGTCATGGGAATTAACGCCATCCATGATGGCGTTAAAACGTTGAGCCTGCTACTGAGCGGGGCCGCCTACCCGACGAGTGCCCCGCACCTCACTGATTTTCCGACGTTACAAATGGTGAATGCTAATGGTTATTTTCAGGCGACCTGGGACCCATTCGCCGGTGGCACCAGCAGCGGCTTCGTTCAATTTCGAATCGAAGACCTGATGGGCAACAAAATATTCGAAACGCCGGATTATGCCAAGCCGGGGGCCTTCGATGGCACGGCCATTGCCGCGCTGCTTGGGCCAGGCATTCTTACCGCCGGCCAGACGAACAACGGCACGCTTACTTTTCAAAAGAACGTCGTAGTGGATTCAAACAGTTATCCGGGCGCAGTCGGGGTGGCGGACTATTACATACGCACCAGTTTCAGCGTTATCACGACCACCTCGGCCGCGCCTGACGTGAAGTCATACGAAGTAACCAAGGGCCGCCGTTTCCTTCAGAAAGACACCAGCGCCCCATCGCCCGACCTCGGGCAGGAGTTCGATTTTCAGGCCTCGGTGCAAGCCTCCAGCTCCAACCTCGTTTCCAGCGCCAGCGTACTTGTTCCGGTGAACAAGCTCCAGGCATTGCCCGCGCAAGGGGACGGAGTGAACTTCGCCTTTTCAGATGCGACCACGACCCAGATCGCTTTGGACGCATTATTTGCAAACGGCGCCTATACATTCACGATTCATACGGTAAACGACGGCACACGATCGTTGACGCTGCCGCTAACGGGCAACGCTTTTCCTTATCCGCCGCCGCCCCGTATCGCCAATTTTGACGCGACCCAGTCGGTCTATGCGAATGAGGATTCGGTGGTCGCTTGGGACGCCTGGCCGGGCGGCAATTCGGCGGACTTTATTGAATTGCGGATCGAGGACTTTCAGAACAATAAGATATTTGCAACGCCCGCGTTGGGCAAAGTCGGAGCACTCGATGGGACGGCGACGAGTGCAGTCATCAAGGGCGGAAGTCTCGTGCCGGGCCAATCCTACAACGCGACCCTTCTCTTCAAGCGGATCCCGGCGTTGGATACCACCAACTATCCCGCGGTTTTGGGACTGACCGATTATTATGGGCGGACCAAATTCACGCTGACCACAGCTCCCGCGGATGTGAAGAGTTACAGCGTGCTCAAAGGGCAGCAGTTTATCCAGTCCGGCTCCGGCGCGCCGGTTGCGTCGCCGGCAGCTCCTTTCGTTTTTGAAACGACGGTCTCGACCGCCACTTCCAACGTGGTGAGCAACGCTGCGGTGTCCACCCCGCCCCCGCTCCCGGCAGTCGATACGCTGACACTGCAATTGGACGGGAACTACGATTTCACCGGCGGCTTTAACTCAAAGAGCGCTCTTGATGCAACCGATCCGGCTGGCACCTATGTCGTTGGTTTCAACACGGCGCATGACGGGCTGAAGAACCTCCCGGTTGTGCTGCCACCCGGGGATGCCTATCCAGTTGTGCCGCACGTCAATAACGCTTACAACGCGCAACTAATTTCTTTCGATGCTGATTTTGTGTTGAGTTGGGACGCTTTCCTCGGCGGGACGAGCAGCGATTTTGTGCGGGTCGAGATCACCGACCTGGCCGGTATCTTCGTATTTAAGAGCAAGGGGATTACCAAGAACGGGGCGCTGACCGGCCTCTCCAATTCCGTGGTTATTCCTGCCTATACGCTGGCTCCGGGCGCGGGTTACAAAGCCACGCTGCAATTTGAGAAGGTATTGAGCCGCGATGCCGCCAGTTATCCCGGTTCCCTGGGCGTGGCCGGGTACTTCACGCGGACCTACTTTGGGATGGCCACCCGGTCCCTCGGCGCGGGGAACCCGCCCAGCTTAGCTTCGTGGCAGGTTTCATCTGGCGGGCAGTTCCAATTCCTGGTCAGCGGCATCGCCGGCGAAACGTATCGGATTGACGGTTCGAGCAATCTCGTGCAATGGATACCGCTGGCCACAAACACTGCCGGGATCATCTTTATCGATCCAAACTCCACGAAATATCCGCACTTCTTTTACCGCGCTGTCTTTTTGCCTTAGAGCCTGTTTGGAAACCACGGCGCCAAGGTGTCCTGCGAACACGGGTTGTGGGTCGCAGCGGACGCGTGGTAAAATCAGTCGCGTGCGCGCAATGATGCTGAACATGCGCTTTTGCGCCGGACTCGTCTCCGCGCTGTTGATCGGACAGGCCTCCCCGTCCGATTTCAGAATCGACTCCTGGGACCGGCAGGGGAACATCAGTTGGACAAACGCGTTCGCCAGCGGCGTTTGCACCGTTGAAGCTACCACGCGGCTGACCAACCCGAAGACTTCGCCGTGGCGCGCGCAGCAGAACTACTTTACCACCAATGCCGCGGGCCGGGGCGTTCTCGGGCTCTCCGCCAGCAACCATTTCTTTCGTTTGCTCGCGGTGGACGTCTCCGCGAACAGCCCGTCGGGCTACACCAATCTGCTCGAGTCTTTCGGGCTCCTCCGTACGATTGCCGGCAACGGGTACGGCGGGATGGACGGAGCGAACTACTGGCAACCCAGCTTTGAAGGCGGTTACGCCACCAACGCCGCTCTCTCCCGGCCGCATTTCGCGATGGCCGACGCCGCCGGCAATGTCTTCATTGTGGACAAGGGCAGTCATTCCGTGCTGAAGGTCACGCCTGACGGCCGGCTTCATACCGTCGCCGGCACGCACCTTGCCGGGAACGGCCCGGATTATTCGACCAACGCCACCAGGGTCCAATTGAACGCGCCCAACGGCATTTGGGTGCGCGGCGACAGCACGGTGTATGTTCTGGACACCGGCAACAGCAAAATCCGCCGCCTCGATACCAACGGGATGATGGCTACGCTTTTCAGTGTGACCAACCAAGTCATCAGCCAAGGCCGGGGCATCTGGGTGAAAGAGGATGAATCGCTGGCCTACTTCGCTTCAGGGAAGGAAGTGAAGAAGTGGACTCCAGCCGGTGGCGTCACGACCCTGAATGGCAACTTCAATGAGCTCGGCAACTTTGTCATGGACCGCAACGGCGATATCATCGCCACCGATCGCGGGGCCAACAAAGTCTATTTCCTCGACGCGACTGGCGGCGATGCAGGAAGCCGCAACGTCCTTTTTGGCGATGGCAATACCAACGCCGTGGCTGACGGCACGCTGGCCAAAACCAACAGTCTCTACGGTGTGCGCGGTGTTTGGCCGGTGCCGACCGGCGGCTACCTGCTGGCCACTCATGAAGGCAGCCAGGTCCTTTACGTGGATCCCGCGGGCATCGTCCACGTTTTCGTGAACGGCGCCAGCGGCAGCGTTCATTTCGGCGACGGCCAATGGTTCCATTCACCCGGCAACAAAGTTTCCGAAGTCCGGGCCGTCTCGATCGATAGCAAGGGGAACATTCTCATCACCGAAAATGATTTCGGTTACGTCCGGCGAATTGATTTTACCCGCCTATCCCCCTGAAGTTACCGACCCTTCGGCAGATCGTAATCCGGTTGCCGCGCCGGCCGGCTTTTGCTAAACTGGCCGGCGACATGATCCCCGTCGCACTGAGATCCGGCCTCGCTCAAAGAGGGGCGGTCCCGCCGCGCGCCGTCGCGCCGCGTCGCGCCTTTTCCCTGCTGGAGCTGTTGATCTCGGTGGCGTTGATCCTCACGATGTTTGTGCTGTATTACGGCCACAGCGCCCGCAGCTTTCAGCTCAAACAAAAGCTGGCCTGCCAGCAAAACCTGCAAACCATTTTCGTGGCGCTGCAGATTTATGCCGCCGATCATGACGCGAGTTTTCCGGTGAGAGAAGCGGCGCGGACTTCCGAAGCCCCGCTCAGCCTGCTCGTGCCGCGCTATACCTCGGTGACGGCTCCGTTCATCTGCCCGGGCAGCAAAGACAAGCCGCTGCCCGAAGGGGAGCCGCTCGAACAACACAAAATCAGCTACGCCTATTACATGGGTTGGAAGAGCAGCGACAGCAACCAGGTGTTGATGACCGACCGGCAGGTCGATAGCCTGCCGAAGGTTCGAGGGCAAAATGCCTTCTCCAACAACGGCAAGAAACCGGGCGACAACCATCACCGTTACGGCGGCAATTACCTTTTTTGCGACGGCCGGATCGAGATGGGTCCCGCCGCGGCGCCGTTTTCGCTCGAGCTGACTCAGGGGGTGACGCTGTTGAACCCCAAACCGTAGCCCGGCCATGAAAATCCAGTGCCCTTGCGGAATGAAGTACTCTTTCGAGCTTAGGCCGGACATGGCGGCCAGGCCGATTCGATTTGTCTGTCAGGCCTGCGGTTTGGACAGTTCGGACGCGGTCAATGAACTCATTCGGCAGCAATTCGGCGCGGTTGGCGCCCCAGGGGCGACGGTCCCAGCGCCGCCGCCGGCCCCAAAGCCGCGCACGCCCATCCGCATCGCCGCTCCGGCGCCCGCCATCAGCCGCGCGGCCTCGTTGGCGGCAACGCCCGCCGTCACGAGCGGATTGCCGTTGAAGGTCCAGCCACCCGCTCCGCCAGCGTCCGCGGACGCTGAAAGCGCCAGCGAAATACCGGCCGCGCCGGCAATCGAGCGGTGCCTGAAGCACCCGGACCAGTTGGCCACCAACCGCTGCCGGGTTTGCCAGAAGCTCATCTGCCCAAAATGCATGGCGTTGACGGGCTACGTTTGCTCCGCTTATTGCAAGGGGCAGGCGGAGCAGGCCGGCATCGAGATCCCGATTTATGAACTTCAAAAATCGCTCATCGAGGCGAAGAGCTGGCGAAAGGTGCGCCAGATCGCTTACTCCGCGATCTTGCTGGTGGCGGTTTTGGCGAGCGTTTGGGCGTGGTACGAGTTGGTTGGCTCGAAACCGCGGGTGGTCCTGGCGGTCAAGCTTCCGGCCGTGGCGCACGAGGGCCAGTGCAAATTCGTTGGGCCGGACCAGGCCCTCCTGCTCCACGGCGGCCGGCTCGCCCGCTATGATGTTAAAGCCCGAAAGGAAGTCTGGAGCGCCAGCCTGATCGATCGACGGCAGATCGAAGCGGACGCCGCCAAATGGCAGGAGGAACTCAAGCAGGAGGACACCCGGGCGAAAAAAGACGCGCCCGAATTCGGCGACGGGCGGGAAGCCAAAATCCCGGCGCTCGACGAATTGGCGCGCGAGCTGGCCGAGAGCGGCGGCGCGGAGTTCAAATTGCACGTGCGCGGAGAGGATCTCTGGGTTTCGTCTCCCAACAGAATCGTTCGCTACGACTGGCAGACCGGCAAACCGACCCGGGAAGTGCCGATCAAAGGTGAAGCGGTCAGGATCATGGACGGGGAATCTTCCCTGCTCGTGATTTCCACCAGCGCCTCGGGCCGACAAATCCTCACGCGCGTCAATGCCGCTTCCGGCGAAACTCAGACGGTGGAAATCACTGCGGAATCAGCGGGCGGGTCAGCCCATCCCGCCAGCCCCCGAGCGGCCGGAGTCAGGACTACGAATAGCGCCACCGCCGCGGCGAACGCGACCCGGCCTGGCGGACTGACGGCGAAGGCCGCCGATCAGGCCAAACTCGAAGCCAAAGCCGCGCAGTCAGCCGCCATTCGGGTCCGGGGCACCTCCATTGCGCCTGCGCCCGCCGAGCAGGCAGGGGAAAGCGCCAGAGCCACGGGTGGCCTCGACGTTTCCAGGACCGAGTGGGTCGCCGCCGGGGAGGAGGCCGTGGAAGTGTCGATAAAATTACTCGAGTCGAAAATCGAGCTGCGCCAGGCGATGAAAGCGCCGCCGCAACGGTCGGCGCTGGAAGGGACCGTGAACGCCGCCGCGACCGCCGAGGTCGCGAACGAAATCCTCAACGAGATGAAACGCAACGATGAGGAGGACGTGGAGCGGGAGGATGTGAGCCGTTATCAAGTCACCCTCAAGCGGTGGCTGGCCAAGGACGCGCCCGATTGGACCGGCGAGGTGATTGGGCCGCCGGCGTTCTTTGCGCTCAAGACCGTGGGCGTGCTCGTGGCGGGCAAATCGGTCCAGGTTTTCGACCCGGCGAACAAGAAACTTTGGGAGAGCAAGCTCAATTACCCGATTGCCAAGGGCCTCGGTCCCGCGGGCGATCCGCTCGAGGACGAAGGCGGGCCGGACGCCGCGCCTTGCGTGGAGCGGAACGACGCGCTTTATATTTTCGATCAGGGCATCCTGACGGCGTTCGATTTGCGAACGGGGCAGGCGCGCTGGCGTCTGCCGAGCGTGGGCATTTCCAAATTGCTGTTCGATGAGCAGGGGATGATGTACGTGAACACCACCTCCGACAGCCAGGAGGCCATCAAATATTCCCAGCAGATCGATGTCTCCAAGAAAGTCCGGCTGGTCATCCTCAAAGTCGATCCGCGCTCGGGCAGGATTCTATGGAAGACCAGCAACCGCGGGTGGGTCAGCGGCATCGCGGGCAAATTCATCTACGCGACCGAATCGCATCCTGGCGAAGACCCGGGGCTGCCGGGCATGGGGCGGGGAATCCCCGCGCACGTCCGCATTTACCGGCTGGATTTGGCCGACGGCACGGACTTGTGGGAGCATTACGACCACCGATTCCCGCTGGCCCTGGATTTTCAGAAAAAGACGATCCAAATTCTGTTCAAGCAGGAGATGCAAGTCCTGAAATTCATCGCGTTCTGAACGGGGCGTTTCTTATTGGTTGAGAGGGCCTAAGGCTGCCTGAGCCGGAAATACTTTTCGGAGCCGGTCGTTGGCAAGGGGACAAGCTTTTGCCCGCCAAACTCCAAGGGGATTACTTCCACGTTCGTCCAAGCTGTGCCCAGCGGCCCCGAGGTCGCTTGCAGGACAAAACCCGCGGCGTTCGTTGGCCAGAACAGCAATACGGTCGAGCCGGTGCGCGTTAGCCCCAGGGTGGGCCGCGGCGCGCCCACCAGGATCGCGCCGTCGTCATAAACCGCCGGCAGGGGATTGGCCAGGGCGTCGGAAACCTCGCGGGCGATGGGCTGGTCGCTGAAGGAAATCGGCGCCATGCCGCTCGCGTTGCTGGCCGCGCCGAACGTCAGCAGCACGGCCTCCATCGCGCCGGCGCCAAGAGTCGCGCCCGCCGGCAGGGCCAGCGCCAGACCGAGCTTGCCGGCGGCGGCCTGGTTGGAATTGAGGTTGAGCACTGCGTTGGACGTTGCCGCCGCTTTGGCCGCGCCGAGGAACTGCAGCCGCGCGGAATCAAACGCCAAACTGAACCCCAGCGCGTTTTCGTCACCTTGCGCTTCGAGCCGGACGCCAAAGGTCAAAGTCGTTCCCGGAAGAATATTCGTTTGCGGCAGGACCAGCGTGCGCGCCCCCACGAGGCTGAAAGCAGCCCTTGCCAATGCCGCCGCCGCCGGCTGCGCCGGCAGAACCGGTCCGCCGACCGGCGTGATCGGATCCAGTCCGGCCGCATAACGCCCAGCCTGCACCCAATCAGTGATCGAGATGACGCCGTTGCCGAGCGTTGCGCGCGGGGCGCAATCCGCCCGTTGGAACTCGGCGTCGCTCACCGAGTCCAGTCCGGCCACAAAACGGCCGAGCTGCACCCAATCGATGATCGTCAGCGCGTGGTCCCCGCCGGGCCGCGGCGCCACGTCACCCTCAAAATCGACACGACTGATGTCGATGTTGCCGCCCTGAAATACCGCGGGCAAAGGCGCGGCATGAGTGTCGGACACCTGGCGAGTCGTCGGCTGATCACTCATCGTCAGCGCGATATTCACCGGGTTGAGCACCGGCGCCACGTCAAAGCCCACGGTGATGACTTGCTGTGTGCCGGCTGGGAAAGTCCCCCCGGCCGGCAGCGCCACCGCCAGGCCGAGCCGGCCGCTGGCGGCGTTGCCATCGTTGACCAGCAAAGTTGCGCCATCTGGCACTCCGCCCGCCAGGCCCGCGCCGGTGAAATGCAAGAGCGCCGAATCGAACTGGAGACTAAAGCCCAGCGCATTTTCATCCCCGTTGGCGACCAGTTGCACCGGCACCCCGACACTGCCGCCGGAGGAGGCGAGAACATTGAGGAACTGTACAAGAGCCGGAGGGTTCAATACCGTCAGGAGCGCGTCACTGCTCGTGGTCGAACCGAGTGCGTTGGTGATCACCACCGAGTACCGACCCGCTTGTGTGTGCTGGGCGTTGCTGAGCGAGAGCACAGCATTCGTCGCATCTTGAATTTCGACTTCCTCCAATCGCCACTGATAATAAAGGGGCGGCGTGCCATCGGCGGTGACGCTAAAGATGGCGTTCGAGCCGACCAAGACCGTCTGGCTCTGTGGCTGAGCAATGATGACTGGCTTGGAAGGGCCACTGGAATACAGGACCTCAAAAATCTCGGAACCATAGTCGAGCGAGAAGGCCGTCTCGAGCAGCGGATTATGCGCTATGAGCCGTGAAGCGTTCGTAATGTTCACCCCTCGCGCGTCGATGTGCGCAGCCGTAGAGCCATTAAAGTTCCGGAATTCCATCAGCAGATTACCTTTGGTGCTGTCGTAGGTAAAGGGTTGGCTAAGAGGAATGAAGATGTCGAAGTCCTTCGGGCCACCTGCAGGCCCTGTGAATGCACTGGAAACCGCAATCGGCCCGTCGAGAACCACCGTCTCATCAGGACCAATGTTATTGGAAAACGTCAGGCTTGGAGCCGCGGGCGAGACGAGTGTGGTGGACATGCTGATTTTGAAGTGCGAAATAGTTGCGCTGAACGCGCTGCCGTACTGTGTGCTCGGCCTCACCTTAAGGGAGCGGATGGTCACAGGAAATGGCGGGAAGAAGTCCGAGGCGTAAATGTCCTGAATTCGCGCGGCCTCGAAGAGCAGGGCGGACCCGCCGTGGCCGTCCACGTTGGCATACCCGCCAGGAACGACCAGGGATGTCAGGTTCGTCACAACGAGCACCGCGTCGGAACTGATGGCCACGCCAACCGAATTGCTGACCACGACGGAATAGCTCCCTGCGTCGGCGACCTGCACGTTCGCCAGCAAGAGGGTTGTGTTCGTGGCGGCGTCGATCTCGGCACCGTTGCGCCTCCACTGGTACGATAGGGGGGCGGAACCGGCTGCGGTGACAGTGAAGTTGGCGTCGGAGCCAGGCGCCACCGTCTGGTCGAGCGGTTGAGCAAGAATAACCGGGGCAGTGGGGTTGGTGGTGTATATAAACTTGAAGATTTCCGAGCCGTAGTCGAGCGAGAAGGCGGTTTCAAGCAGCGGATTATGGGCTATGAGACGCGAGGCGTTCGTAATGTTCACTCCACGCGCGTCGATGTGGGCAGCCGTCGAGCCATTAAAATTCTGGAATTCCACGAGCAGATTGCCCTTCGAGCGGTCGTAGGTGAATGATTGAGCTAGAGGAATGACGATGTCGAAGTCCTTCGGGCCACCTGCTGGTCCAGTGAACGCGCTGGAAACGGCGATCGGCCCGTCAAAAACCACCGTCTCGTCTGGTCCGACATTGTTCGAGAATGTCAGGCTTGGGGACGCGGGCGAAGTCCGCGTGGTGGACATGCTGATTTTGAAGTGCGAAATGGTTGTGCTGAAGGCGCTCCCGTAAACTGTGCTCGGCCGCATTTTAATCGAGCGAATGGTCACAGAATCGAGTGGGAAAAAGTCCGACGCGTAAATGTCCTGGATGCGCACTGCCTCGAGGAGCAGGGCGGAGCCGCCTTGGCCGTCCACGGTAGCATAACCTCCTGGAACCACGACGTATGATTCATCCGTCCCGAGCGGGTCCGCCGAAACTCTGAAATCCACCAGGACAAAGTTCCCGTTATCGGCGCGTCCGGGACCCCGGTGTGGGAGACTGTCATCGTACATGGTCTCTAGTCGGACTCCTGTGACGTGTGGCAGGAAGGTGCGGGCGACAACTGTACACGTTTCGGACTCCGCGTTTGTCCCGCTGGCAAGCAGTGAACTGTCGGCGAGCTTGCTGAGCAGCGCCCCTGCCGCCGACGAATAATCGATCGGGTCCAAAACCTCCCAATTAGCTGTCACGTTACCACCAGTGGGAAGACCATCAGCAAACTGACTGCGATCATCCGCCGTCACAGACAGACGAAATCGACCCAAATTATGCCGTGAGCCATTATCGAGATGCGTCTTGAGTTGGAAGGTCAGCAAGGAACCCCCGGGCCAGCCGACGTCCTGGACGGTCTGAAAGGCGGCGGTTTCAGCGCCACCGTAGCCATCCAGGTGCTGGACCGCCCAACCAGAGTAATTGGGGTCGGAGTCAATGGCCAAATCGACTGTCCAAGTGCCAGACACAATCTGAGAATAACTCGCGGTGGGTTGCTGCAGCGCCACAGGTCCCGCGACAGCTCCGGACACCAGGAAAGCCAACATCGTAAATCGGATGAGCTGGCGTGTGTTCTTCATGGCTACGAGTGTGGCTGCATTCGTGTCCATTCAACTTTGCTCTCCGCAGCCGCAGGGAACCTCCTGAGACGCCCAATGGATTGGTTTCCGGGGCTTCACAAGCTCATCAAAGCAAATGCGCCAGCCTTTGCAAGGTAAATCGCAGGCATGTTTTGACGCCTCAACAGACGGCGCGAAGCAGGCCTCCAGCTTGAGCGCCGCAGAGCGACATCCAGCGGCCAGGGTTAAACTGGTGGATCCGCCCCAAGCCGTTGTGTCGGCTTCACGACAATTTTCCTGGGATGCCGCCGCGTCACCGCCTGATGAGGAGACATTGGGTATCCCAGAGATCGATGATTGGTTCCGGTTTATCGGCAAAGAATTCATCGAAAGCCTTTTTGACGCCGGGACACTGCCGAAACTGGTAGTCGTGCGATACGAGCATTCCCCCGCCCGACAAGCGTGGATAAAAATATCGCAAGCCGTCGAGGGTGGATTGATAGATGTCCACGTCCAAGTGAACAAAGGAAAACCTCATGCCGGATGGAACAGACTCCGTGCTATCTGGAAAAAAACCCGGGTAGAAGTGCGTGGCCGGGACTTCAGACAGCAGGCGTTTCACGTCCTCGAACTGAGCCTCCTTAAAATCGCCCGCCTTGTGCCTGTCGATCTCCGGGCGGACGCGGGGCATGCCCCCGTGCGCTCCGAATGTGTCGAAAAGATGAAGCTGCCTCTCCCCTTTCGTAAGGCCGAGCAGGAGCGCCGTGCCGCCGCGGTAAACTCCCAACTCAGCTACGTCTCCTGGCACCTTGGAGCTTTGCGCGCAGAGGCGCCAAAGGTTATATGCTTCACTCATCGACTGGATCAAAGCCCTTTGCTTTTGAAGTCGATCGAAAACCTCGAGGAACTGCTTGTCCTCAGTGACCCTGTGGTTGCGCCGGCTTCTGATGGCAAGGGAATATTGCGGCCAGTAGCGCACAGATTTCACCTCCAGGTTACCAAGCCAACGATCAATCATACTGGTTTCAAACAGACGACTTAACAAAAGCGCGTGCCTTACTCAACTTGAATCCGCGGCAGAGCTCCTGTCCAGAGTCGCATCACGAAGGTGCCGGCCGCGACCGCATTTACGGCGCGGCGGACGGGCTTAGGTTGCACGCACGTTTGACAAGGCGATTTAGAAATTCTTGTTAGATATCTAATGGAACCTGTTTACCCTCAACTTGATACCCAGCGGCAAGAATTTCCCTGGCGGCGCGGGGGAACCAGGGCTTGTAGGATAATTCCCACACCGAGGCGAGTGGTTTTCTGACGCCACAATAAGGGTTTTGCCTATACCGTGCTCCGACTTCATTCGTGAGGATCGGTGGCGGCGTTGGCAGCGCCGCGGAAGCCGTCAACGCGGCGGGAACGAGGAAAGCCCGCGTAGTTGCGGAAATCGCCGGGTGCGCCAGCGGTCCGGCGGCGTCGGGCGCGCGGGGGACTGCGGGCCGGGGCGGGGGCGTTGCGGGGGCGGTCGCGAAAATGTGACACGGCAAAAAATTCCGTTGGCACGTTTTCGGCTTAGAGAAGTTGCGGACGAACACTGCGGCTCGCCGCTTCCCGTGTGGGAGGGCGAGCGCAAACAACATACTGAACAAAATCGAGCCGACAAACCAGGATGGTCGTGGGCTGGGGACTGGAATTTTCGCATGTCCGCCCCCGCGCGACCGGAACGGATCCACAAGACTATGATCAAATCAATCAAGCACACATTATGGCTGGGCCTGTTGGCCAGCTTCACCGCCGGCCTGGCCGGCGCCGTGATGGCGGAAGACACGCCGGCGCCCGCCCCGGAGAAAAAAACCGCTCCCACCGTTTCCCCAGCTTCCGCCACTTCCGCCGCTCCCGCCGCTTCCGCCGGGCTGGCCGGAAAAATCGTCGCCGTGAACAAGCGAGCCAGAACGCTGACGGTGGACATCCAGGGGAAAATCTATGTCTTCAAAATCGCCTCGCAGGTAAAGATCCAAAAGGAAGGCCGCCAAATCCAGCTTGAAAGGCTTCTGCCCGGACAAGCGGCAAGCTTTGTCACGGGTCTATCGACGGATGGCGGCCTGGAAGTTGTGTCCGTGACGATTGAGGCCAACACGCAAGGGAGCGAAGCCGCCCAGTCCAGCCCACACGGCCCACCGAGCTCCGTTCCACCGGCCTTCCTGCCGCCGCCGGCGAACCGGCCGCCGATTTCACCCAACCAATAACCGCAACCCAAGGACGGATCATTTATGAAGCTGATGACCAGCAAACCGCGACGAACGGGAATGGCCCAGGCGTGTTTTTTCACGGCCATTGTGAACGGCCTTTTCTCTTCGGCCCACGGGCAGGATGCCACGCGGCCTGGTCTGCCACCGCCGGCGGGAGCTTCGCCCAGTCTTCTGCACTACGGGGTGTTTGATGTGCTGCCGAACCTGCGCGGCGGCGCCACCTACGATGATAACATCTACATCAGCTCGACCAACCGGCAGAGCGATGCCATTCTGAGCGTGGCGCCGGGCGTGCTGCTCGGGGCGGGGGATTATCGGGCCAAAGAGGAGAGCTTGGTTTCGATTGCCTACTCGCCGAACTTCATTCTCTACACCGACCACACGCGCAACAGCGCCGTCGATCAGGACGCGGCGCTCAACGCGCAATGGCGCCCGGCAAGCTGGACCTACGGACTGCAGCAGACTTACCAGCACTATTCCGGCGCCGTCATTGATGTCGGCGGCCGCGTCAACCGCAGCATCTACAACACGGCGGCGCAGGTGAAGTACGACCTGAGCCCCAAAACCACGGTGGGGATCGAGGGCCAGCAATCCATCAATGATTTCAGCCGCGTGCTTAGTTTCAACGAATGGCAGGTGGGCAGTTACCTCGATTACTGGCTGACGCCCAAAATCAAAGTGGGCGCCGGCCTGAACGCCGGGTTTCTGGATGTCCAGAGCGGCCCCAACCAGACTTATCAACAGGGCCTGGTGCGCGCCACCTATTCCTGGAGCGAGAAGCTCGACGCGCGCGGCGTCGTGGGCGCCGAGGTGCGCGAGTTTGAGGGCGCGCAGAAGGACAAGTTGACCGGCGTCTTCGCCATCGGCGGGACTTACAAGCCGCTGGAGAACACCAGCGTTTCGCTCGACGCCTACCGCCGGAACGTCAATTCGGCCGTGCTCCTGAGTCAAAACTACACCCTCACAGGCATCAGCGCCGGGGTCCGCCAACTCTTCCAGGAGAAATATACGCTAGGGCTCTCCGGCGGTTACGATAATTTGAAATACACCAGCACGGACCCCACGGTGACGGCCACGCGCAAGGACGATTACTATTATGTGAAACTGAGCGCCGAATGGCAGGTGGCCCCACGCCTGGTCGTCCAGGCCTTCTATCAATACCGGAAAAACCATTCCACCCTCGCGAACTTCACTTTCGACAACAACCAGACCGGCGTCAATTTCTCCTACGCCTTTTAAAGAATTCCCCGGCCCGCCATGCACTTCAGTGAAGTTGTTTTTCTGAGCGCCGGCCTCCTGGCGGCCGGCCCGCTCGGCGCGCTGGCCGGGGAGCAGACGGCCGCCGCTCCCCCGCTGGCCGAACCGCAGACCTACGTCCTCTCCCCCAATGACGTCGTGCAGGTGAAGATCTATCAGGAAGACGATCTGGAGACCAAAATGCGCATCGGCAAGGATGGCACGACCAGTTTTCCGCTCATCGGCGTGATCAATCTCGGCGGGAAAACGGTCGCCCAGGCCGCGGACCTGATCCGCGCGCGGCTGGCCGACGGCTACCTGGTCAATCCGCAGGTCACCGTCAGCGTCCTCGAATACGCCAAGCGTCGTTTCACCGTGCTCGGCCAGGTGCAGAAGCCCGGGACCTACGAGATTCCCAACGAAGAATCGATGACTTTTCTCCAGGCGGTCGCGATGGCCGGCGGTTACACCCGCCTGGCCAATCGCGGGAGTGTCACGGTCACCCGCATGGTCGGCGGGAAAAAAACCACCTTCAGTCTGGACCTTAAGTCCGCGACTTCCGATCTCAACACCCAGCCGTTTGAAATTCTTCCCGACGACACCATCACCGTGGCCGAACGGATTTTCTAGCTATGCCCCCAACCGACGCACCCCCTCCGCAAGAGTTCCAAATTGCCCGGCCGATTGATTTCCGGGGGTTCTATTACACGATGCGCGAGCGGGCATGGATCCTCGCGCTTTGTTGCCTGGTCGCCGCGTTCGCGACCGCCGCGTATCTGCTCCGCACGCCGAAGATCTACGCATCGAAAGTGGTGCTGCAGGTCGAACAGGAGGAGGCCAAAATCATCAACATCCAGCGGGTCCAGCAGGAGGACCTCCAGACCCTGGAGTTTCTCAAGACCGTGGAGCAGACGCTGCAGAACCGGACTTTGCTGGAACGGGTGATTGCGACCAACCAACTCGCCAATGACCCTGGCTTCCTGCCGCGCGGATCGGGCCAACGAAGCTCGGAACAGTTGGTGACCAAACTTTCCAAGATGGTCGAGGTCAAGTTGCGCAAAGGCACGCGCCTCATCGACGTGAAAGTCGAGCATCCCCGGCCGGAGTTGACCGCCCTGATCGCCAATTCCCTAGTCAAGGAATACATCCGCCAGTGCTATGAAAACAATTTCGCCGCCTCCGAGATCGCCAAAGACTATCTGGTCAACGAAGCCACAGGGCTGAAGCGCAAACTGGAGGAATCGGAAAACGCGTTACAGGCCTACCGCGAGCAGGCGCAGTCGATCTCCTTCGAGGACCGCCAGAACATCGTGGTGGAGAAACTCAAGGAATTGAGCGTCAAAGCCACCGAGGCCAGCTCGCAACGCATCGTCCACGAGACGGCCTGGAAACAGGTCCAGGCGCTGGGCACGAACCTCAACGCCCTGTTGCTCCTGCCGGCGGTGGCGAGCGACCCGCGAATCAGTGAGATCCGCGCCAACCTCGGGCGGCAGGAATCGGAAATCGCCACGCTCAAGCAACGGTATCTGGAGCGGCACCCCAAACTGATCCAGGCACAAAGCCAGCTTGCAGAATGGAAAAGCGCCTTGGAGAAGGCCGTGCTGGGGGTGCCGGAAACCATCCGCAGCGGCTACGAAAGCTCGAAGGCAGCCGAAAGGGCCTTGGAGCAAGCGCTGCGCGAGCAGGAAACCCTGGCGCTGGATTTGAACAAGCAAACCATCCGCTACCAGAGCCTCGCCCGCGAGGTGGAGTCCGACCGGACTCTGTACGCTTCCGTCCTCAACCGCATGAAGGAAACCTCGCTGACCAAGGACCTCAAGTTGAGCAAGATCCGGATCGTCCAGCACGCGCGGGTCCCGGAAAAGCCGGTCAAACCGGACAAGCTCACCGTCATCATCCTGGGCACGCTCGCGGGTTTGGGCGGCGGACTGCTGCTGGCCCTGTTCCACAACGCGCTCGACCGCTCGTTGAAGACGGTGGACCAGACCGAAGAATACCTCGGCCTGCCCGTGCTTAGCGCCATTCCCAAATTCACCAGCGACGTGGCCCATACGCGCAACCTGATCACGAACGCCGAGACTCACTCGTCGGAGGCGGAATCGTTCCGCACCCTGCGGACCGCCCTCTCGATGCTGGGTCGGAAAGAGGACCGCAAGGTGTTCCTGTTCACCAGCGCCGTGCCGGCGGAGGGCAAGACCTTTTGCTCCATCAACTATGCTTTGATTCTAGCTCAGCAGGGCTTGCGCACTTTGGTGATCGATTGCGATTTGCGCCGCCCTATGGTCGAAAAGACGCTGATGAGCAACAACAAGCGCGGCTTCGGACTGACCGATTATTTGACCGGCCAAAAGACCTTCCAGGAGGTCGCGCACGCGACGGAGACCGAAAACCTCTTCTACATTCCGGCCGGCAGCGATGCGCCGAACCCCGCCGAATTGCTCGCCAAAACCGGCATCGACGCCTTGGTCGATGAATCCCTGGCCCAATACGACCGCGTGGTGATTGACTCCGCGCCGATCCATGCGGTGAGCGACACACTGCTCATCTTGAATCGCATCCAGACGCTCTGTCTGGTCGTGCGCGCGCGCCGGACGCCTAAGAATTCGGTGCGGCGCGCCGTGCTGTTGCTCCGCGAAGCCGAAGCGCCGCTGGCCGGGGTGGTGCTGAACCTCCTGCCCCGCAGCCGCAACACGGCTTACTACTACGATTCGTATTACAGTTACTCCTATTACGGAAAATACTATTCGCAGAAAAAGGCCGTCCCGGCCTGATTCGGGAATGGCGCTGCGCAGTGCCCATCGCCAGCCGCGGCGCGGCATTTTTAACGGACGAAAAATCACGGCATGAATCCGGCAGCCACAGTTCCTCCAGTCGCGGCGGGCAGCGCCCGCCCCGCGCCGCCGATGCGCGAGCGTGCTTTTTCGGGAGCTTTTTGGACAATTCTGTTTTCGGTATGCAACAAAGCCGCGGCTTTTGGCGGGCAGCTGGCCTTGGCCTGGTTTCTTTCGCCCGAAGACTTCGGTCTGGTGGCCATGGCCTTTTCGATCACCAGCGTGGCCTCGCTGGTGTCCGGGACGAATCTGAAAAACCTCTTAATTCAGCGCCAGGATCGATTCGAAGCGGATGCCGGCCAGATCTTCTGGCTCTCCCTCACGATGAACGTGGCCTCCGGCCTGATCCTCGCCGCCTTATCGCCGCTGGCAGGCAGGCTCTTTCGGGAGACCCGTGTCGCTCCGGTGATTTTAGTTGTGGCGTTTGCCCTGCCGATTATGGCCTTGCCCACCGTTTACGCGGCCGCGCTTTATCGGGATCTACGCTTCCGGGTCGTGGCTCAAATTCAGTTCTGTGAAGGCCTCATCCGGAACGGCCTGGCTGTAGCGTTGGCGATGGTGGGTTTCGGTGCTTACTCGTTGGTTCTGCCGCTGGTGGCTTCCTCCATTTTTGCCGCGGTGGGTTGCCGCCTGATCGTCGGCGAAATTCCGCTAGGCAGACCGTGTCCGCGGCTCTGGCCGGCCCTGCTGGCTCCGGCCGGCTGGCTGATGGCAATCGCATTCGTCTCCGCCGTTCAGGCTTACGGTGTGAGTTTCGTTATCGGCCTCACCCACAATCCCAGCGTAAACGGGTTTTACTATTGGGGCTTCGCCTTTTCGTCGCAGGCCATTTTTCTCCTCGCCACCAATCTGCAGGGGGTCTTTTTCCCGGTGCTCTCCAAGTTGAACCACGATTCCAAATTGCAACAGCGGGCTTTTCGACAGCTCTGCCAGGTCCTCAGCTTTGCAATCGTGCCGGTCTGTGTTCTGCAGATCGTTTTGGCCCGGCCCCTCATCGATCTCTTGTTTCATGAGCGTTGGTTGCGGTCGGTGCCAGTCGTCCAATGGCTGAGTGTGGCGATGCTGACCCAGCCCCTGAGTATTGTGGCGAACGCGCTGCTGTTGGCGCGCGGCAAGTATCGCCTGCTCGCCTGTTTCACTGGATTTGTCGCCTTCGCCGTCACGTCGGCAGCGGTGGTGGGCGCTCGGCTGGGTGAGGAGACGGAAATCGCCCGCTGCACGTCGATCGTTCTGTTTCTAACCAACCTGCTGGCGGGCTGGATCGCTAGTCGGGAATTCCAGCCCAGCGGAGCAAGTTTCCTGCGAGTTCTCGCGCTGCCGCTGGCGGTCGTTGCCCCTTCCGCTTTGCTGGCATGGTCGGCCGTGCAAGCGACAAAAAACTGCCCCAGGCTGGTGTCGATTGTGGCGACAAGCGTGGCATTGTTGGTGGCCCACGGCGCGGCGTTGCGCTGGCTCGCGCCGGAACTGGTTTCTCAACTTAAGATCAAGTTTTACCGGGCCCTGGAGAACTACGCTTCGGCCTCGCTCATGCCCAATCCATTTTCTCGGAAAGGCTGATACTCGATGTCCTGGGTTCATCAACTTACCGCCCGGTTGTTCACCCTTTGGAATGGTCAGCTTAAACTGGGGCGCGGGGTTCAGATCGATCCCCGGGCCTTCATCGCGCGCGGCGGCCACCCTCGGAGCGCATGCGGGGGATCTGAGCCGGAAATCGAGCGCTGCAAGGGGATTGTTCTGCTCCTCGCCAACATGATCATGGGCCGGATCGCTTATCGCCAACCCGGCCGGGTGGTGCTGGAGTGTCCCCACACAATCGTGGGGATGTCCTTTCTGGTCCTTGCTGTCGGCCGCTCGGGTTGGGTCGTATCCAACGCAACGCATTCCATGGGTGCTGCGGCGCAAATCGCGGCGACCGGTCTGGCGGTAACCAGCATGTGGCTTCTTCTCGGATGGTATCGGTTGCCTGAAGGTTGCGCGGGACTTCTGACACCACCCAAAAAACTAGCACGCGAAGGAGCAGCCACGCCCTGACCAGGCCTTGCGCGACAAGCAAATTGAGCCATCTATGGCCTGCACTTTGGAATATTTGAGCGCAACCGGTTGGCAGTACTGCCTGGAGGGATTCCTGCGGCGCTTCCAGCAGGAGAAACATTGTCCGTGTTGTGGCGGGAGATTGAGTAGGAGCGTGGATCGGAAATTTTTTTACACCCTGGAATGCTGCGGCAACTGTCAAATCCTCTATCGCTACCCATTCGATTCGCCAGAGCGAATGTGGCGGTTTTACCAGCAGGAATATTCACAGGGCGGCCTGACAACGGAGCTGCCGACGCAAGCCGAGTTAAAGCGCTTGCTCAAGGAAAACTTTCTAGGCACGAGCAAAGACTTTTCTCAAGTGATTGCCATTCTGAAGGCTTTGGACCTTGCTCCCGGCGCGCGCCTTCTGGACTACGGGGCCAATTGGGGCTATGGGACCGTGCAATTGCAAAAAGCGGGCTATCGAACGGAGGCGTTTGAAATTTCCAAACCGCGAGCCGAGTTCGGTCGAAACCTGGGTCTTGAGATTCAAACGGACCTGGCGAAAATACAAGGCCCTTTTGACGGCATCTACTCAGGCCATGTCCTGGAACATGTTCCAAATCCTCTGGCCTCGCTGCAGCAGCAGCTCGATTTAGTTCTGCCCGGCGGGTTTATCATTGCTCACACCCCAAACGGGAGTCAGGAGCGGATTTCGTGCAGCTTCCCTTCGTTCCATAAGCACTGGGGCAAGGTTCATCCCGTGTTACTCGGCGCTGAATTCATTCAGAGGAATTTTTCCGGGCATCCCTGCTATCTCTCCAGTGGGAATGATCTGACTGCGCTTCAAAAGTGGTCGCAAGCGAAGAGCTCGACCGGCGACTTAGACGGGGCGGAAATCCTGATCATTGTCAAAAAAGCGATCTCATGAGCTTCCTCGTCGCCCAGCTCGGCGCCCGAATGCATTACGCAATTCCGCGAATGCTCCAAGCGCAAGGGAGGCTCGAGCGCCTTTACACCGACATCTGCGCGGCAAAAGGCTGGCCGCGCTGCCTGCGCCTGATCCCGGAAACGCTGCGCCCCGCAGAAGTCAAGCGCTTGCTTGGCCGAGCCCCGCCCGGCGTGCCGCCAGACCGGATTTGCGCGTTTACAGACTTTGGCTGGGAGTACGCGCGCCGCCGCCGCCGCGCGGACTCTCCCGCCAAGGCCGCCGCAGTGTACCTGTGGGCGGGAAAAACTTTTTGCGAGCGGGTCATCAGCCGAGGCTTCGGCGGCGCCAGCAGCGTTTACACGTTCAACAGCGCCGGTTTAGAACTCCTGAGGCATGCTCGCCGGCAGGGTTTGCGCACCGTCCACGAGCAGACCATCGCACCGATGCAGATTGAGCGGGAGCTGTTGCGCGCCGAACAGGCTGCTTTCCCGCGATGGCAAACCCCGCTGCCTCCCGACGAATTGACCTCTGAGTGGATCGCGCGCGAAGAAGAGGAGTGGCGCGAAGCAGATTTGATCCTGTGCGGATCGCAGTTTGTGCGCGAGGGGATCGCGGCTTGTGGCGGTCCAGTGAACCGTTGCGTCCCGGTGCCGCACGGCGTGGATTCCACATTCGAAGCGCCGACTTCTCGGGCACACGAAGGGCCACTTCGCGTGTTGACCGTTGGGGAAGTGGGCCTGCGAAAAGGCTCCCCCTACGTCCTGGCCGCCGCGAAATTGCTGCCGGGTCGGGCGTGCTTCCGCATGGTGGGTCCCATCAGCGTTCAGTCCCTGGCGCTGGAGCAACTACGACAACATGTCGAGGTGCTCGGGCCGGTGCCACGTTCGACAGTGCGCGAGCATTACGCCTGGGCGGATGTTTTTCTTCTGCCTTCGCTTTGCGAAGGCTCGGCTACCGTGACTTATGAGGCGCTCGCCTGCGGTGTCCCGGTAATCGCCACCCCGAATACCGGCAGCATCGTGCGCGAGGGCGTCGATGGATTCATTGTTCCGATTCGCGATCCGGAGGCGATCGCCGCGAAGCTGGAATTGTTTATCTCTCAACCTGATTTGTTGGAGACGATGTCGCGCAATTGCCACGAAGGCGCGCGCGAAGGCAGCCTGGCGGGTTACGCTCGGCGGCTCAACCAGGCGTTGGAACGGCTTCCCACCTCGAGCAATCCCTCATGACCTGGTGTTTGTTGATCATTTTCGCAGTCGTCTGTGCCGGCCTGCTAGCGTGGGGGATGCGGGAGAAAGGCCGCATCTATGAGTTCCCCTTCCTGGCCGGCGCCACGTTTACCGCGTTCGTGCTGCCGCAGTTGATCGGTCTGCGCAACGACACTGCCCTGCCGGATTACGCGTTGGAGAAGACGACTTTCATGAGCATCCTCTGCGCGGGTATGTGCTACCTGGGTTACATCGCGCGCCCGAAACCTCTGCAGGTGCTTGACTGGAACTTCGATCAAAACAAGCTCATGGGGGCCAGCGCGGCGTTGACGCTGATCGGGGCATACTTTTTCTATGGGCTGAGCCGCCTGCCGGAAGACCTGAAAGAGTCCAGCACTTGGAGCGGGTTGCCGGTGGCGTACCTGTTCTTCGCCCAAATCCTCGCGTACGGTTTTGCGCTGGCGGTCCTGACTTATGCCGGGACCTGCTCACGCTGGGCGCTGTGGCTCGCCCTGTTTGGATCGTTGTTTTATCTGGACCGCATCTTCCTGGCTGGCCGCCGCGGCGTCACCCTGGAGTTCGCGTTTATCCTGGTTCTCTCGTTTTGGTTTGGCCGGAAGCTTTCATTGCCGCGGCCGGTGATACTCGCAGCCGTGATTCTGGGCACGCTGGCGCTCTATAGCACGGGTGATTACCGGGCTGTGGCGATGGATGATGACGCGTCCAAGTGGAAGCGGCTCACAGAAATTACTTTTGTAGAAAATCTTAAGCAGCAGATGACCGAGGGAGGCGTGGAACTGGAAAACGCAGCCTTTCAAATCGCGGCGACGGATGAAACCAAGAACCTCGACTTCGGTCTGTTTCACTGGAACACGCTGGTAGCCAATTACGTTCCGGCGCAATTGCTGGGCGAAGAGTTCAAACAATCGCTGATGGCGCCGTTGGAGGAGGAAGACATTTACGCCCTGTTCGGCCACGTGCCGGTCACCGGTTCGACACCGACGGGGATGGTCGATGCCTTCGGCTCGTTCTGGTATTTTGGGTGCCTCAAGTTCTTCCTGATCGGTTTGGTATTGCGCAAAGTCTATGCGGCGGCAGTGCAGGGACATTTTATAGCCCGCGTCTGTTACATGCTGATTATCACCAGCGCACTTCATTCGATCACGCATCATACGCAGTGGTTTGTCTCGCCGTGGGTGCACTTGGCCCTGTTCCTTGGGCCAGCCTTCTTTTTCGCGCGCGCGCGAGTCAGCGTCCTTCGCCGAATCCACTTTAAGTCGGCCGCACTCCCGAAATCCCTGAACGCAGAAAACCTGGCCTGACCATGAGCCGTATTTGTGTCCTGTTCGATCGCCTCGGCCCGTATCACTGGGCCAGGCTTAACGCCGCCGGGGCTCTGTTCCCGACGGTCGGCGTGGAACTCTCAGGCGAGACGCGCGGTCCGCTCCGCGCTGATCGACCATGAATACCGGGTTCTTCATCTCCTCCCTCTCACGCCACGCTGGCGGCTTGCACGATGGGGTGCGGCGGCTGGCCCAATCGATGAAGGCGGCGGTTGCAGGCGAAATCCACGTTTTGGGGATGATCGATGAACATACCGCGAACGACCTGGGCGCCTGGTCGCCGGTCAAAACCAAGGCTTATCCTGTGCGCGGCCCGCGGGCCTTTGGGTATGCGCCGCAACTGAAACGGGCGTCGCTGGCCCTCGATCTGGATATTTTACAGCTCCACGGGTTGTGGATGTACCCAACGGTGGCGGCGCTGGCCTGGCATCGGCGCACCGGCCGGCCGTTGATCGTCAGCCCGCACGGCATGCTCGATGAATGGGCGGTGAAGAATTCGCGCTGGAAAAAGCGAATCGCCGGCTGGTGCTACCAGAATGCTGGTTTGCGCGAAGCCGCGTGCATCCGCGCCCTTTGCGCATCCGAAGCGAAATCAATTCGCGCCTACGGCCTGAAGAACCCTGTCTGTGTGATTCCCAACGGTATCGACTTGCCGAAGGCAGACCCGGCGTGCCCGCCGCCTTGGGCGGACCGCATCGAAGCCGGGAAGAAGGTATTGCTTTATCTGGGACGCCTCCACCCGAAGAAGGGTTTGTTGAATCTATTGCACGCCTGGGCGGAGATTCGCAACCTGGCCTGGCCCGAGGCCGGAAACTGGGAACTGGCGATCGCCGGCTGGGGCCAAAACGGGCATGAAGCAGACTTGAAAACGCTCGTGCACGAGCTTGGTCTCGGGCGAAGCGTTCATTTTCTTGGCCCGCAACTTGGCGAAGCCAAAGCCAGCGCCTATCACCACGCCGACGCCTTCGTGCTGCCGTCGTTCAGCGAGGGCCTGCCGATGGTGGTTCTCGAAGCCTGGGCGCACGGCCGACCGGTCTTGATGACCCCGGCGTGCAATCTGCCGGAAGGTTTCCAGGCCGAGGCGGCCATCCCGATCGATACCGGGGTCCATAACATCGTCGGTGGCCTGGAAGTGCTTTTCTCGATGAGCGAGCATGAGCGGCGAGCCATGGGCGCTCGCGGGCGGGAGTTGGTGGCCGCGCGTTTCACCTGGGCCGCCATCGCCGCGGCGATGGGCGCGGTGCAGGAATGGATTCTCGGCTTCGGCCCCAAGCCCTCCTGCGTGCTGGCGGAATGAGACAACGATCCCAGCGATAACCGATGCACATTCGCTGCTTTGAACCCGCGTATTTCGTCAAGCGCGTCCGTCAATTCGCCTGTAAAAAGCGGCATCCCGACGCAACGATGAGCGACTCAACAATTACCAGGACCCAGGCGGCGGCGGCTCTACAGGAAGCCGCAGTTATTCAGGATGGCCGAGGTTTTCCTAATCCGTACTCAAAGGTTGAACGAATCCGGCGTGCGCTCTGGGTGGTAGTCAACGCAGTGTTGTACCGGCCAGTCCCACGGTTGTTGAAGGGATGGCATATCACTTGGCTTCGGATCTTTGGAGCCCGTTTAGGCAGGGGGACCGTGGTGTATCCCAGCGCTGAGATTTATTTTCCCTGGCGGCTGCAGACGGGGGATTTCTGCGTCATCGGGGACCGGGTGAGAATCTATTCTCTCGGATTCATCCATATCGGCGACCACACCGTGATCTCTCAACATGCTCACTTGTGCGCTGGCACCCATGACTACACCCTGCCCCACATGCCGTTGATCCGATCGGATGTTCACATTGGCCGGGGATGTTGGATCTGCGCGGATGCCTTTGTCGGGCCGGGAGTCCGAGTTGGCGACCACACAGTGATCGGAGCAAGAGCTGTGGTCGTGAAGGATATGCCAGCCCGAATGGTATGTGGCGGAAACCCGTGCCGGCCACTGAAACCAAGAACGACGGGCCCGAAAGCCGACCCACTGTGACACTCTGCGTCATAACTCCATGCTTTAACCCCGGTCGATTTCTACTTCCATGTCTTGAAAGCGTGGCCGCTCAAGGCGACTTAGTCTCGAAACACATTGTCATGGATGGTGGGAGCACCGATGGAGCCGTGGAGGCACTAGAGCGATTCGGCAAGCTGAATCCGCGGATGGTTTGGAGTTCGGGTGCGGACCGCGGACAGGCCGATGCTCTCAACAAAGCGCTGACGCACGTGGACACTGCTTTTTTTGGTTGGTTGAACGCGGATGACGTCTACATGACCGGAGGGCTGGCGGCCTTGATCGCGGCGATCCCTCAAGGACGTGCCGGGGAGACCGCCATCGTGTACGGCGATTATCAGTGCATTGACCAGGAGGGTAGGATCCTTCGCAGCCGCCGCCAACCCTCCTTCAGCCGCTTCGACTGTCTTTACGGCTACCTCACGGTCCAAAATGTTGCAGCCATCTTCAATGTGTCCATTGCCAGGCACATCTCCGGGTTCGAATCCAGCCTGCGTTTTGCGATGGACTACGACCTGGTGCTCAGGCTGGCAGGCCAGGGCGCGGTTGTTCACGCACGCGCGTTCGTTGGGCAGTTCCGCTTGCACCAGGCAGCAAAAACGTCCCGCATGCAAGATGTCTGTCGGGCAGAGACTCTGGCGATTCGACTAAAGCACAGCCGAACCCCAGCCCCGCTGCTCAAGACGATGGCCATCGTTGCGAAAGCACGAGTCGCTCTGCGCATGGCGCGCGAGGGTTGCTTATCCTGCCGCCTCCAAGAACTCCTGTTGAAACGAAACCGTCCCATGGACCTATGAAGCACGCTGAATTGCTGCGAATCAAATGCTTGAGCCGCTGGCCTCTCCGCAGGGGACGGCGTCGTTTCGCCCGCCTATTGAACGTGACCTGCAATGATATCCCAGATGGGGAACTCGTGAAATCACAGCCCTTGGGATTGCGCTTCAGGACGCATCCGGATGACGTTTACTTCGATCTTTCCTACTTCAAGGAGTACGAGCGCTTCGAGACGGAGCTTATGTTGAAGCTACTCAGACCGGGGGACTCGGTCTTCGACGTCGGCGCGAACTTCGGATGGTTCAGCCTGCATGCTTTGAAGTCCGATCCACAAAGGCATGTCTGGGCGTTTGAACCCCAGACGGAACTCTGCGAGGAAATCCGGTCCAACACGGCCTTGAACCACTTGGAGATGCTGGTGGATCAGAAGCTTCACATCATCAATCTGGCGGTCGGGTCGAGCCGGGGCAAACTGACTCTCAACAAGCTCAAATCCGCGTCTCAGGCGTTGACTACTTCGTTCGCCAAGGCGGAACAGATCGAGAGCACATTCACCGTCCCAATTCGCCCACTTGACGAGATCCTCATGGAAGTGCCCGAAAACCAGTGGCCCGCGTTCGTGAAGTGCGATGTGGAAGGCGCAGAGATGGAGGTGCTGCGCGGGAGCCACAAGCTTTGTTCCAGTCCCTCCAAACCTGTCTGGCTGCTGGAGATCAATCTCGAAACCTCGGGATGCGCCGGCTGGGTCCCAGCTGACATGATCGCGTTTCTGGAAGAGCACGGCTATACCGATTTCTTTTTCTTGTCGCACGCTCACAGGCCGCGCCTGGTTCGCTCCAGAAAGAGACCGGTTGATATCCGGCTTCAGCGAAACGGGAACATTGTGGCCCTTGACAGGGATGCACATTCTTGGCAGATGCAAGCCATCATCGGCCGACGTCCGAAACAGGGGCGCATTTCCCCCAAGTTCATCGTTGATCGAGCCTCCCGATGATCTCTATTCTGATTCTGACCTTGAACGAGGAGACCAATCTGGTCGCCTGCCTGGAGTCGTTGAAGTGGAGCGACGATATCATCGTCTTTGATTCTTTCAGCACTGATCGGACGGTGGAAATCGCCCAATCGGCTGGGGCGCGCGTTGTTCAGCGAGCGTGCGACAACGAGCGAGATCATCGCCGCGCATCGTTGGAGTTGGCGTTCAAATACCCATGGGTTTACAACCCAGACGCGGATGAAGTGACCCCGCCCGCGCTGCGGGATGAAATGTTGCGAGTGGTCGCCGATCCTGCCCGCCGCGAAGTGGCCTACCGTGTCCGGTTCAAGACGATGTTCTGCGGACGTTGGATCAAACACAGCAGCCTCTACCCAACCTGGGTCGTGCGGCTCTTCAGGCCGAATCAGATTTCGTTCGAGCGTTCAACCAACCTTCGATATATCGTCCATGGATTGGAGGGCAGACTGCAAAATCACTTCGAACATTACAGCTTCAACAAAGGGATCAACGCCTGGCTTGAGAAACATAATCGCTACTCTTGGCAAGAGGCAGTGGAGAGCTTAAGATCCCTGTCCTCACATCAACTCAGGTGGGCGGAATTGTTCGACCCTGATCCCGTGTTACGGCGGCGGGCGCTGAAGGAGCTTTCCTTTCGTCTGCCTTTTCGACCGACCTTGCGATTTCTCTACATGTATTTCTGCCGTTTGGGCCTGCTTGATGGCCGGGCAGGCTTCGATTATTGCCGCCTGCTCTCCATGTACGAACGGATGATCGTGATGAAAATGAATGAAATTCGCCGGACCGAGCGAAGGCTCCCGATTTGAAATTGAAAACAGGGCCGCTTCCATCGAAAACGGCCGCCCGTCGCCCGCCATGTCGTGAACATACTATTCCTCAACCGAGTCTATCCGCCGGCGGAGGGTGCCACGGGCCAACTGCTGGCGGACCTCGCCGCTGAGTTGGCGAAGCTCGGCTGGCAGGTGACAGTGGTGACCAGCACCGCCGGGGGAGCGGCGCCCTGCTCGCGGACGGTCCACGGAGTGCGAGTCGAGCGAGTCGGCATCCTGTCCTTCAGCCGCGCGAGCCATCTGAGACGCGCGCTGAGTTATCTGACTTTGTACCCGGCGTTTCTTTGGCGGGCGCTGCGACTGCCGCGGGCGGACGTGGTGGTGACGCTCACCGATCCTCCATTGCTGCTGCTTTTGGGACCCGTGTTGAAGTGGCTCAAGGGCAGTCGGCTTGTCCATTGGGCGCAGGACATTTATCCCGAGCTGGCCGAGGAACTTGGCGTTCTCCGAAAGGGCGGCTGGTTCGCGAACTTTTCGCGCCATCTTTCAACTCGGGCTTTGCGTCAGCACGATCGGATCGTGGTCGTCGGGCGCTGCATGAAGGCGCGATTGGCGCAACGGGGCCTGGAACCAACGGCCATGCAGGTCGTCCCCAATTGGGCGCCCGGAGGACGGATTCAGCCGGTGGAACATTCGCTGAACCCGTTCCGCGGCGAACACGGCCTGGCCGGCCGCTTCGCGGTGATGTATTCGGGGAATTTTGGGCTGGCCCATCCTTTCGAAGCGGTGCTCGATGCCGCCCGGCGGCTGGAAGCAGCGCGGCCGGAGATTTTATTTCTGTTGGCTGGCGGCGGCCCGCGCCGGCCATGGTTGGAGCAACAAGTCGAAAGACTGGGGCTGGGCAATGTTCGCTTCCTGCCGGTTCAACCGTTGGAAAGGCTGTCGCAAAGTTTGGGCGCCGCGGACGTGCATTTGGCTTCGATGATGGAACGTCTTGAGGGCCTGGTCGTGCCGAGCAAGGTTTACGGGATTCTCGCCGCCGGGCGGCCTTGTGTTTTTCTGGGACCCCAATCCAGCGAAGTGGCCCGAATCATTGAGGATCATGAATGCGGAAGTGTGCTCAGCCCGGCGGATGGTGAATCACTCGCGCGCTGCCTAAGCGCCTTGGCGTCGGACCGTGAACGCTGGCAAAGAGCCTGCCGACGCGCCGCCGAAGCGGCAAAACGCTTTGGTTTGGCCGCTGCCGTAAGCGCCTTCGACGAAACGCTCCGCCAGGTTTGTGCCGCGGCGGCAGCCCCAGCGTGCGTTATGCATGAAAATTCCGAAGCGGCCACTTCCGGCTCAACCAGGCAGCCAAGCCCCGAGGGAGAAGCCAGTTAAGAGGGAATAAGAGCTTCCGCGGCGTGTCTCTCCACGGCGTTTTTCTTGACGAGGACGGCATTCATCACCACTTCGCCTCGGCTGGCTCCCCAGCAGATGCCCAACAGCACGCACACGTAAAATTGGATCGAGGCAACTTGGAGAGGGAAATCCACCCACGAGTGGACCAGGGTGCCGGCGATCCCAAGGATGGCGCAGAGCAAGAACCAGCGCCCGGAAAAATCATGGCGCCACTTCAACCAGGCGGATACGCCGCAGCAGACTCCGCCCCCGATGAGCAGCGCCCAGAAGCTGGTCCCGAGATATCCCCATTCAATAAGTGTCTGCAGATAGTCCTGATGGGCGTCCTTCCAAAAACCCGTCACCCAGAAGGACGGGAACTCGCGGCCGCCAAAATCATGCGTTCGCTGATACGTCGGAAAGACCACGGCGAACGTGCCCGGTCCAAAACCCATCAAGCCGGCGGTCGGAACCATTTCGAGATAAATTTCATTGGGGCTTCGGCCTGCGGGATTCAGTCCGAGGCTGTTCAAACGCCGCCAACTCGTCTCCCAGCCTCCGAACTCGGAAATGACACCGAGGGAAGCCAGCGCCAGTGTCACCAGGAGCACAGGCAGCAACAGTCGCCGGGGTTGAAAAGCGTCACCTCGGTTCCGCAAAGAATGCCAGAGGATCGCCGCCGCCAGCGCCGCCGCGATGCCGAGGGCGATGCACCAGCTCGCGCGCGAGGGGTTCAACTGGATACCCGCGGCGAGCACGAAAAGCGCCGCAATCCAGAAAGTTTTCCGCCAGGGCCGGTCTGACTTGCGCGCATTCAGGAAAGTGAGTCCTGCCACCAATGGCAGCGCCAGATTGAGGAAGGCGCCGGCGTTCCCGCGATAGCGGAACGTCGCGAAGGTGTTCGTCGGCTCGCGTTTGCCCTCTTCCCAAATCCAGGCGATCACGGTTTCACCTCCGATTTTCTGCACGACGCCGAAAAGCGCCAGGGAGGCGCTCGCCAGTCCCAGCGTCACCCAAATCCGCTTCCGCCACGCGGGCCGCTGCGACAAATCGCACGCAAACAAGAGAACCCCGAGCAACCCCGTATAGAGCAACATCGCCGGTCCCGACACCGCGGCATCCGCCGAACCGGGCGCGATCGAGACCAGTGGCGCGCGCGGCAAGAGCATCTCCGCGCCCGCATCAAAAGTGCAACGGGCGTTGAGGGCCATCCACCAGCCTTGCAGGACCAGGCCGGCGCCAGCGGCCACGGCGATCGGAGGGAGCCTTGGGTGACGGCGACGAAGAATACATTCGAGGAACCAAAGGACGCAGATGAGACCGAGCAAGGCGCTCAAAAGCTGGATGGCCCACGGCCGAGTCGAGCCATAAGTCCACGGGGCCAGCACGAGCGTGGCCAGCAACAGCCAGCGTGGGGCCGCAACCAGGGCTGGAATCAGCTTGGCGTCGTGGAGAGAGCCGCGGGCCGCGCGCCAGGCTGAACTCGCGAGTTCCGGCGCGGGCATCGCCAGGGGATCGAAAAGTTGTTCACGCGCCATTGGGCCAGCAAGATTACGTTGATTGCGCGCGAAAATCCCGGCCCCGGAACAGCCATTTGAGCCGGAACGGTTCGGAGAAGCCTCGGAGTTTGCGCGTGAAATAGGAGGTTTCCGGCGAGGCCACGGAAGCGAAACGGATCGGGGCCTGGTTCAATTCCTGCCAGCGGCGCGCGGCCTTGTGCCAGGTTTCGGCGGCCAACTCGGAGAGCAGTTCAAAGGCTTTTTCGGGCAGGACGCTCGAATCGGCGGCCAGTTCGATGACCGATCCGCCGCCCGTTTCGTGCCGAGCGCGCAGCAGGCTGCCGCTCTGGGGATCGAAACCGCCGAGGCGCCAGAGGTTCGCGCTATCCGGCAGCACGAGGCGGACTTCGGCGAAGCCGAGTTTTTTCACGACGAACTGGTAATCCTGCCACAACTCGTACACCGAATCGCGCCGCTCAGCTTCCAGTTCCAGCCACTGGCTCAAGGTGAGCGCATAGCGCGTTTCTTTGCGCAACGCCAACGAGCGGCCGAGCCGGTTGCCACCGGCAAACCAGTCCTTGATGAAGCCGAAGGACCGGGCAGCGACGATCAAAATTAAAAAGAGGGACCCCGCCAGCAGCGGCAACAATCGGCCTTGCGACCAGAAGACCCCGAAGCCGAGGAACAGGCAGAGGAAGGAGATGGTGTAAAGGATGAGGACCGCGCGCTCGCGGGAGAATCCAAACGCCAGGAGCCGATGGTGGATGTGCTTCTGGTCCGGCCGAAACAGGGGCAGTCCCTTGAGGCCGCGCCGGAGCATGGCCAGGCAAACATCCACGATCGGCAATGCCAGGGCAAAAATCGGCGCGATCAGCGCGGCGGCCACGGAGCCTTTGTGGGAATTGGCGAGCGAGAGGATGCCGATGAGAAATCCGAGAAAATACGCGCCGCCATCGCCCATGTAGATTTTGGCCGGAGGAAAGTTGAAGCGCAGAAAACCGAGCAAGGCCCCCGCCATGCCGACCGCCAGCAAGCTCGAGAACTGCGAATCCACCCCCCTGCAAACGTTGGCCAGCAGGCACATCAGCATGAAACCGATCCCGCCGGCCAGCCCGTCGATTCCATCGATCAGATTGATGAGATTGGTCAACGCGACGAGCCAGAGGACCGTGGCAACAAATCCGAACAGGCCGAGCGAAAATTCCGCGTTGGTAAAGGGGACTTTGAAGACCTCGATTTGGATCCCGGCAAAGTAAACGCCCGCGGCGATAGCCACCTGCCCGCACAGCTTGACCCGCGCGCCGAGCGCGCGCAGATCGTCCCAAAAACCAAGCCCGAACATGGCCAGCGAAGCGATAATGATGATGCCACGAGTCCTGATCGAGGCGGTGGCGGGAGCGATCGCAAAGAGAAGGGCCACGGCAATAACCGCAAACGCAACCGCAAATGCGATCCCACCAAGCCGCGGAACCTGTGTCCGGTGGGTGTGGTGGAAGTCCCCGCTTCGCGGCCGATTCGCTCGCAGGGCGACACGGCGAACAATCGGAATCAACCCCCAGCAAATAAACAGGCCGGCCAAGAAGCAGAGTGTAATCGGGAGGAAATTCATCTCACGACTCGCTAACCGGATAGGCCGCGTCGGCGCCGGCCGGCCGTAGCGCAGCAAACTGGGAATGATCGGCCCGGGCTGCTGGCCACAACCCATCCATATTCCACTCGCATTGGAGCTGACGATTCATTCCTGCCTGCATCCATTTTTGATCCCGAACACCGGCCCCATCCTGCCGCGAGTGACAACGACCAGGTATCAGCAGTACTCTGAATTTAGTGTAGGAAGCGGCTGGCGCGTGTATCAGGGTTTGTCCTACAGCCGGAAGTAAAAATCCGGCTACGCCCCCAAGCCGGAGCCAAGTTGGCCTTGACGAATCGATGGCCGGGCGGTCGAATGCAGGACCATGTTCCCGTTCAAGGTTTCCGTGATGCTCATCCCAACCGGCAGGGCCGCTCTGGCGCTAGTGGCCGGCGCGTCGTTGTTTGCCGTGGCCCCTTTGGCGCGGCCGGCGGAGAACTTGAGGCTGGGCTGGACCAACAACATGCTGACGATCTCCGGCGCGAACCTGCCGGGCAAAACGCTGGAGGTTTTGTACTTGGAGGCCTTTTGCCGAAGCGGTTCAACGCATCGCGATTGGCATCAGACAGTTATTCCGCATAAAACTGAGCTGCTGCGAGCGGGCCGCAATGGCGAATCACTGCGGCTGCGAACCCATGTTGAGCCCGGTGTGGAAATCCGCCATGAAATTCGGGCCGGTCGTGACGAGGTGGAGTTCCAATTGGAAATAAGGAACGCGGGGGAAGAGCCGGTCGATGTTCAATGGTTTCAACCTTGCATGCGGGTGGCGAGCTTTACCGGCCGGAACCAAAGCAATTATATCGAGCGCAGTTTTATCTTCACCGAGGCCGGCCTGACGACGCTGGATAAGGCGCGGCGCGCGGAGGAGGCGGTTTATCGTGGGGGCCAGGTTTATGTCCCGGCCGACATCAGCCTCAAGGATGTGAATCCGCGCCCGATCAGCCCCGACCGCCCGGTGAACGGGCTGATCGGCTGCTTTTCAGAGGACGATCAATCCCTGCTGGCGATGGCATGGAACGACACGCAGGAACTGTTTCAAGGGGTGATCGTTTGCTTGCACAACGACCCGCGCATCGGCGGGCTCAAGGCCGGAGAAGCCAAGCAGTTACGCGGCAAGATTTATGTCATGAAGAACGATCCGAAGGCGCTGCTAAGCCGCTACCGGCGTGATTTCGGAAGGTAAACCGCCGCTGCCGCCCGGCGATGGCCACTGCTTGCAAAGCAGGCTTTTGGAGGCACATTGGGAGTGAATCCGTGCCGTTGAATAGCCCGTGTGGGCATCAAGTCGAACTGATAATCAGTATCGAGCCTGCTTGCAAAGCGCTGACGGGCGAAAAGACAGCGGCTAGTTCGCGGGCAGTTTTATGAAAAGCCAGACATTGCGGGTGTGGACACTAGGGACGGCCATCGGGAGCCTGGTGTTGTGCGGGGGCGACAAGGAGAACAATGCCAAAGCCGAGGCGCCGGTGTCCATGGCCGCGGCCCAAACCAACGCCCCGCCGGCCCTCAAGCTGGAAGGAACCGCCGCTTCGCCCTTGCTGCCAGAAACGCGCCTGGTGCAACCCGCGGAACCCCCCCAGAGCTTGAAAGCGTCGCCCGCGCTTTCAGAAGTCATCAAACTTGCCCAGGCGGGCGTGAGCGAGGACGTGATGCTGGCGTATGTCACCAATTCGCCGCGGGCCTATAATATCAGTTCGGACGAGATCGTCTATCTGAACGATCTCGGCGTTTCGAGCGAAGTCGTCACTGCCTTGATCCAGCACGACTCTTCGCCAGGCTCGGCCGGCATGAGCAACGCGGGCACTGCGGCGACCTCGTTGCCTCCGGGAGTCGCGCTGACGACGCCGGCAACCGACGTTTATCCGGGCACGCCGTACGCGCCGGCAGGCGAAAATGCGGCCGTGGCACCCGCGCCCGAGGCCGTCGCCGGGAACGAATACGTGGAACAGCCGGGCAACGCCGCCTATTTCTACGATTCACTCGCGCCTTATGGCAATTGGATTTACGTCGATGGTTACGGTTTGTGCTGGCAGCCGACCGTTGCGGTGGTTAACTCCTACTGGCGGCCGTACTGTGATCGCGGCCGGTGGCTCTGGAGTGACTGTGGGTGGTACTGGTACTCGGATTATTCGTGGGGCTGGGCCCCGTTCCATTATGGGCGCTGGTGTTCGTATCCGGGCTTCGGCTGGTTCTGGGCTCCTGACCGGTGCTGGGGGCCCTCGTGGGTCAGTTGGCGTTACACCGGTTCCTATTGCGGCTGGGCGCCGTTGCCGCCTTCGGCGCGGTTTGTTAGCGGCTTCGGGTTCTTTTTCGGGGGGAGCGCCGTGGGGTTCGGGTTTGATTTTGGAATTCATTCCAGTTGGTACTCCTTCGTTCCTTTCAATCGGTTCTGCGACCGAAACCCAGGTCTCCATTCCGTGCCATCCGCGCAAGCGCTTGCCATCTTCAAGGAATCGACGGTCGTGAACAACATCATCGCGGGCAACCATGGCACGGTGATCAATAACGGCATAGCCCACGAGAAGATTGCCAAGGCTTCGCACGGCGCCATTCCCAAGGTGGCGATTCGCGAAACGCAACTCCTGGCCGACCGAACTATCCGGCCCGAGCGGCTGGAAGGGATCGGTTCGTCCCCCGTGGTCGTTCGGCCACGGCTGCCCGACAAGGCTCCGGCCACGCCAATAAATCTGGCGGCAAAGTCGTCCGGCAGTTTTGGGCTTAATTCTGTTTCGGGCATGAAGGCCGCGATGCTCCCGGCCTCCAAGGTCGCAACGCCGCCCGCTTTGTTGGCGCCGCGCCCGGCCTCGCCCAATCCTGAACGCCCGTTCACCGGCTCCCGCGCAACGGCTCCCCTGCTGAATCCGACGCCCGCGGCCGGCGCGGGCCAGCGCATCACGGACACTGGCGCCGCTCAGGCGCGAGCGGTCCCGGCCGTTCCATTGGCACGGACTGCGCCGAGTCAACCCATCTTGATTCGACCACCGACTGCTCCCCAGGTTGCCCAGCCGCGCTTCGACGCGCCATCGCCGGTCAACAATCAGGCGAGGACGCCGCCGTCCGGCGCGAGGCCGGACTTCTACCGGGTTTACCCTGGGCCTTCCGCAAGCGCGTCGGTCACTCCCAATCAGGGGTTCATCGCGCCTCCGAGCGGTCCGCATTACGGTGGGTCCCCGCCGCACCTTGCGGGGACGCCGGTTTATCCGTCGGCGCACTCGGAGCCAATGCAAGTGCCGATGGCTCGGCCCGAACCGAATCAACCGCATTATTCCGCGCCCGCTCCGGTCCACTCGGCGCCCGCGCCCGCGCCCGCGCCATCCGCTCACTCCTATTCCCGCGGCGGGAACGAGCGGGGAAACCGATAGGGCAGACAAAGATGCTGGCGGCGCCCGAGCTTCTCGGCCAGGCGTCCGGGAGGAGGGATGCTCACTGATGAGACAGAGAGATGCTCCCGTTAATCGACGCCGACGCAAAACGGACTTGCGCCGGCGGCGGAGTGCTGATTCAGTTAAGCGGCGGTTGCGCTTATGGTGGAATTGGCAGACACGCTACTTTGAGGTGGTAGTGGGGCAACCCGTGCAGGTTCAAGTCCTGCTAAGCGCACCATAATTCCTCAAGCACTCGAGGTTCGTGGTATCAGGCGCGGAGCCTGAATGACTTGCGCTCGCCTTACGGCAACCACCTGGAAGCCCTGCAAGACGACCGCAAAGGCCAGCACAGCATCCGCGTGAATGACCAGTGGCGGATATGCTTCCGCTGGCAGGGTCAAGATGCGTTCGACGTGGAAATTGTGGACTACCATTGAAAACTATGAAAACGAACAAGATGCCCCCGATTCATTCGGGCGAAATACTCCGCGAGGAATTTATGAAGCCGCGCGGCCTTTCCCAAAACGCCCTGGCACGGGCCTTGAACGTGCCGCCGCGCCGGATCAACGAAATCGTGTTGGAAAAACGCGGCATCTCTGCGGATACCGCCTTGCGGCTGGCCCGCTACTTCGGCACGAGCGCGGAAATGTGGATGGGCTTGCAGGCCGACTATGATTTGCGCTTGGTGCGTTACGAGAAGGCCCGAACTATTGAACGCGAAGTCGAACCCCTTGCTCCCCTGCGTCCCGTCACGGTGTGAAGGTGGAACGCTGGAAACGATACGAGCAAACGAGAGCACAGAATGGCACTGACACGAGATGGCAAAGACGCGAGAAAATCGCGACCAGCGCTGAGAGCGTGTTCTAAAAACCCACCAAAGCGCCGCGTGAGGAAACGCGGCCTACAGGAAACGATGCGATTTCGTCACCCTTGCAGGCCCGGTCAGGGGACCGGGCGATTTTCAAAGCACGCTCTTAGCGTGCGAAGGGTTCGCCTTCCACTACATTGCCGCAGAAGATGCACAAGGAGCGCCGGGGCGACAGCGGCCGGTCACAATATGGGCAATGACGAGGCGCATCCCTCGCCACTCGGCCATCCAGCCGGCCATCGCGCAAGTCGATTTCGGTAATCAGCTTGGTTAGCTCATTGTCCTGATAGCCGTGCTGCCGCTTTAGAATCATCCACAAGGCTTCGGTGATCATGAGCAGTCGTTCGATGTCATGCTTGATGTACTCGACCTCGTGCTTGGCCTCCCGCGCATCGCCTTGCGCCTGCTGCGCGGCCGAGCTGGCACGACCACTGGCCCCGACTACAGAAGGGTAAAACATAAATTCGTTCCGTGTCTTCCTTGAAATGGTTTTGGTGGCATAATTCCGTCTCGATTTGGCCTACAACCGGCATGATACCGCGCTCCGCGCGCGGCTGAGCTTGGACAGCGCAGGCTTGATCATGGCGTGATGCAACCAGAGTCGCCGATCGCCATCAAGCGGTTATTTTTTGGGCGAAAACCACTCGCGCTCCGCAGCATAGCTGATTACCGTCGGCATCAACGGGCCGCGGCCCGATCCATCCTGATCGTGGAAACATTGGCACGCGGCGATCACCCGGCCTTTGCCGCAGGCGTATTCGATGAAAGTCGGCCTGGGCTGTTCCATTTCGGTGACGAGGACAATCGCGTCTATTGGCACGCCCTCGAGATAACCGTGACTCGCGTAGTTCGCGTGGATCGGCCGCCCCGCCAGTGGTGTCAGGATCGGATGGTCCGGCAAGGTGATCACGTTATCTAATGCGCCGTGGCTCACCATGCTGACGCCGCGCGGAAGCGGGATGCCATCGCGCTCCGCGCCATTGAGTTCGAGCACGAGCTTGCCTCCATTAGTTACGTAGCGGTCGAAGCGCTCGGCATTCTCGGCGTAGTGGCGATAGTAATCATCCTGCCATTGGGCTCCGGGTATGATCACGAGGCCGTAGGGCGCTAGATCGGTACCGGCCATTTCGGCGGACGAGCGCACGTCGAATTTGTACCCGAGATCGGTCAACACGTCTTCGAAATCGACCTTGCGTCTCCACGAGCGGACGTTTCTGAACACCAAAGCCCTGGTTGGCGAGTTGGACGTTGCCGACGCCGGCGGTTTGGATTCGTTCGTCAGCGCCGGCTTGGCATCCGGCGAATTCTGTTCTTTCGAGACTGTCGGCGCGGCGGGCGCCTCGGAGGTGGCGGGCTTTTTGCACGCCGTCAGGCTGAGGGCCAGCGCCGGGATTATCAGCGCTAGAAGAAAACCGATCGGTGTCCTGCGCGTCTGCTTTGCGTTCATAAATTCTGTGGTTTGATGGCAGTATTCCAAATCGTAATAGACGCGCAGGGGTGCTTGACAATGGTCACGCTGCACTTTTGCGCTTGATCGCGTTAATCGCCGGAGGTTGGAATTGGAAAGGTGGTATGTCCAGAACAATTCAAAAGGGCTGCCCGCAACGCTGAGGGCATGTCCGGAACAAGGGTAGCACGGGCGACTCGCCGACCGGAACAGCGAGGCCGCAGCTCCGTAGGAGCAGGCACCCGCCTTCTGCGGGCTGTTCCATGGAAGAAACCTGGAAACCTGCAGCCGACAGTTGGCATTTTCCGAGGTTTTGTAAGTCGCTTTCTATAAACAACATAGAAAACGAGCTTCTTAAAAGCGACTTATTTGTAGCAGACGGATCCCACCCAGCCAAAAGCCCCGTCGGGGCGGCATCTTCGGGTTCGATGCCGCGCCTACGGGGCTTTGATTTCTTGTCGATCACTATCTACAAATATGGCGCCCCGACGGGGGAATGGCACGTACTTAAGCGATCACTCTCCCAACCAATTGCTGGCGAGCGTGTTACAAATCAGCGCACGATTATCTCAAAAACGGATGAATTCGAGAGCCTTTCGATTTCCTCACAAACTGAGCGCTCTCGTTGTGCCCCTGCGAAATCGCAATCCTCTTAAGTAACGTGTTCCAAAAGACTTACAACCTAAGTAAGCGCCATTCCCCCGACGGGGCTGGGAAAGGCCACGCTCCCTGGAATTCAATGGCTGCAAGCCGCTGGCCCGTGCGATTCAAAACGCGCAGTTCCGGACACGCTCTCAGGACAAACGAAAAAAGGATGAAATCAGGAGCTCCGGCAGCCGCATAAGTTCTTGTCGAACTGACGCGGAAACTTCGGACTGCGCCGGCTCAAGGGCCGAGCAACGCCCGGTAAAATCGGGAGCGATTGGTGGCTTGGGAATCCACGATGGTGATTAGGTTGGACGGGGCGTTGGTCACCAGGAGGCAGAGCCAGTTGGCGGAGTTCAAATCGCTGGACGCCTAGATGGTGTACGTTTGTCCGGCGGTGACCTGCAGCAGGAATTGAAATTGGCTGTTGGAAAAACGCTGGGGGGCGCTCAAGCTGGGGAAATTGGCGACGGGCACGACGAAGTTTACTGGCAGAGTTTGGCCGGCGGCGACAGTAACGTTGCTCGTCTGGCCTGGGTATCCCAGGAAGGCGAATTCGTCCCCTACTGTCCACGTCCCGGCAATGACACCCAGCGAGTAGTTGCCATCGGTGACAAGGCTCAGGCTATCGGCCTCGTGCCTGGGCGAGCCGAGGTCCTGGGCAATGACGGCCAAGCCTATCAGCGGCTTGGAATGATCGTCCTTGATGGTCCCGTAAATCAGGGCGGTGGCTTGGGGAAGAGGGAAATTGACATTCGAAACATTGGCATTGGTGACATTCACGTCCGTCCGCTTGGCCAGCGCAACATAGCCCTCCAGGGCGGGCTGCGTCTTGTTGGGCCTGACGCTCCATAGGTTGGTCGAAGTTACGCGGAGACTATAATTGCCATTGGTGTCGGTCTCCGAAACAAGGGCGCCCGAAGTGGTTTGCGATGTGAGCGCGACGATGGCATGGCCCACTTCCATTCCAGTGGCCGCCGCTCTGACTTGTCCGCGGACGCCTTGCGGATAAAGCTTCTGGCTAACAGAGAAGGGTTGCGTGGCCGAACCGTTGGCCGGATCGGTCACCTTAAAGATCGATTTCAGGGCGGCGGCGAGCGCGACGTCCACCGACGGGACGAACAGCTCCACCCGGATTTGACCGTTGGTCAATCCATCTTCATCCCCGGGAACGTTGAGATTGCGAACGCCGTTGATGAGCGGCGCCTGGCCGTCAGTCACCTTGAAACTCAAGACGAGCGGCTCGCCGGCATCGATGACTCCATTGCCATTGAGGTCCGCGTATCGTTGGACGGTGACGGTCCCGCCAGGGGCCACGTTACTGATGGCCAAGGTAATCTTGCCCTGGAAATCGTTGGTGATTGTGGAGGGATCGACAGCAAAACTCACGGCCGCTTTCGCATCGGCCCAAGAGAAAATGATCGTTCCCGCCAGGATCGGCAGCAGCGTGCCGGCCATATTTTTCGGGAATGGTTTCATGGCGGTATTGGTCAGGAGAAAGGCGGTCTGCGCAGAGCAGAGGTGCACCCGTGCAATGTTCCAAGCTGAATAAGAGCGATCGTAGTGAAAAGGCGGCGAAAATCAGGCAAATTTGCTTGAAAATCGCAACAATCGTGTGAGTTGAAAACGGTTACCCCAAATCATGAATGAGGCGTGGTGAAAGCGTCATTTACCGGATCCTCCAGACGAATCGGGCTGCCATCTCCGACTTCGGCTGTTTTACGGTCTGACGACTCGATAGAAACGGTGCGGATCGGCAGGCGCGTTGGTATCACGAATGAGCACCGGGGCATTGGTGCCAAACACGTTGGTCAGCGTCGTCCAGCCCGAAAAATCGGAGGTGAACTCGACGCGATTGGTGCGTCCGCGCTGGCCCGGAATTGTGAATTCAAAGTCGCTCCCGGGAAAGCGCGCCCCGGTGATCAGTGGAGGCGGCGCTTGCACGCCGTCGATGATATTGCGCCAAATCGCGATGCGCGGGCTGAAGTCGATGGCGCCGCCGCCGTCGTAAAACTCGTTCACCAGCACCTGCCAGTGGGCATGGTTGGGGGAGTTGGAGAGGCAATTAATCACGAGGAACAGCGGGCGCGGATCCGGATTGAGCGCCGTCGGCGGCGCGAACAGATTCCGGATGCCTTTGCTGTTCGTGGCGGTGTAGTCGTTGCCGCAGATGCTGATTCCGTAGGTGTGCAGGAAACTGTCCGTCTGCGCCTGCCAGACCGAGGCAGGCTCCATGTTCACCGCGATGTAAGCCACCGGAATTCCGTTGGAAGTGCCTTTGAAGCGCTGGTACCACTGCAGGATGGCTGGGACCGTCTGACCGACGCCCGATGCGCACTTCTGTCACCAGACATCGAAGAACATGAAGAAGGCAATCTTGCCCTCGAAATCGCTCAGATGGATGACCGTGTTCGACGAGGTGAAAACCTGCCCATTATCGTTGGTCCAGAGGAAGCGGTTTTGCATGGCGAGATTCGTGTTCACGATGGAACCGGCTTGGAAGGGTTGCGCGCGCAGCAGCGGCGCGCACTGCAGCCAGAACAAAGACAGAAGGACCTCCGCTTTGAAGACGGAAAAGGGGCGCAAGGAACTGGTCGTTTTCATAAGCTGCTCTTAAAATTGCACCGACCAGGCGATTTGCGCAAGCCCCCAATTTCGATTCGCATAGAGGTAAAAGAATTGCTCTGATGCGACCGTGAGCGGCGCATAGGCGGTCCGGAATGGCGCCACGTAAACCTTCAGCGAGGAATGGCGCCAAGAGTAACGCAGACCGACGCCGGCTTCCCAGCTTTCCAGCGCCGGCACCGCGCTCGAAAGGAGCAGGGAGTTTTCGATCTCGCCGGTGTCCTTGTAGTAGCGGCCCGTGAGACTGAGCAGGAGAGAGGGCCTCAGTTCGTACTCGACGGTGGCGCCAAAGAAATGAGCATCGAAGGTCGGCGCCTCGGTCGCGAGGCCGCCGTAGCCGCGCAGCACCCAGCGTTCCCCCAGCGCCAGGTTGAGCGAGCCTTGATAGATGAAACGCAGTTGGCGATCGCTCGTCTGCGTGAAGGTGAACTCGTTGAGCGCGCGGAGGCGGGCGGTCAGCACGTTTTCTGTCGAGAAGCTCAGCGTGCGGGTTTCAAGACGCTCACGGCCGCGCAGCAACAGGTAACCGCCGGTGGCGTTGGTACTGTCATCGTAGCCGGGCGCGGTTCGGTCGTGCGCGTAACCCAGCTTCACTTCGGCAAACCCGAGCGTCGGCAGATATTCCCAGCGCGCGCCGACGCTGGCGTTGATGCCCTTGGGATCCGGCGCAAGGTAGCCCGGTTTGGGCGGGAGGCCGTATTTCTGGCGATAAAAGTTGGCGATCCAGACGCGGCGATAATCGGGGTAACCATCGTAGATTCCGGCCGAACCCAGGAAGGTAAGCGGCGGCAGCAGGCGCTGCCGGACATTTACCAAGCCGCTCATGCGCTCTTTGTGCAAATGTTCGTCAAAGCCGAAGGGGTCGAACACAAACGGACGGTAATCCATGTCGAACGAGGCGTAGGCAAAGGCCGCGTCCCATTGCGTGCCGCCTTTCTCCTGGCCGTAACGGAGCTTGCTGTCGGTCAGGAACATGTCCGAAGCGAACACGAACTCCGAGTCCGCCTCAATTATCTGAACCAGCGGCGGTCCGCCGCCACGCGTTTCGGCGCCCGGCGGGCCGAGTTTCCCCGCGTCGGCGCTTCCCCCTAGCTCGTCGATGATTTGCCGCAGCTTGCCCGTGCCTTCAAACCCGGCGTGTTTATAGACGATCTCGAAGCGTGGCGCGCCCGGACGCGAGCCGGAGCCATCGACAATCACCAAAAACGGAATGCCCGCGCTGCCCAATTCCTTGAGCAACGAGCCGGAGAAATCGTTCGCCACGAAGCTCGCCCCGGTCCGCCGCAGAAACTCTTCCGTCCGGCCGGGCAAGTCCTTTTCGATGTTCACCGACACGACGCGCACCGGCGGGCGGCGCGGGTTGCCCTTTCGGAGGGCGTAGAACTGCTGCAGGCCGGTTTCCAACTCTTTGGACGCCCGCTCGCACGGCGCGCACCAGAAGGCGAAGAAATCCAGCACGAGGATTTGCCCGGCGAAGTCTTCCAGCCGGACGCGCTCGCCAGTCCCCCGGCGCGGCAGGTCAAAGGCGGGCGCCGCTTCGGCCCAGGCCGATGGGACCGAGCCGGCCAGCGCCACGGTCGTCCCCGCGATGGCCGCCGCCCAAGTCCACGCGCGCCTCAGACCGTTCATGCGCGGCGGCTACCGGCAGGAGGTGCAAGTACTCGCCTGCGCGCCGCCGGAAACCGCCAGGCCCGGCTGAATCTGCGGCATGATCTTCGAGGAATAACTATAGACCGCCGACCGGGAGAACTCCATGTTCGGCTTGGAGACGAACCGTTGTTCTCCCAAGCCAGGGAGGAGCTGCGACTTGATCTTCGAGGAGCGACCATCGATGATCGTCCCGGAAAACTCCGTGTTCAGCCTGGAGACGGACTGCCGATCCTCCACGTCCACCGACATACAACCGACGAGAACATGGAGGGCGAGCGTGGCCCCGAATAAAAATGTGGCCGAGCTGAGGGACTGTCCGATCTTTTTCGTCCAGCGACGTTTGATCTGCGTTAGCGGTAGCTGCTTCAATGGTCGAACTATGCCACGAGTGCATCGCATTTGAAAGGCTGAAAATCAACGCGCGAGGCGCAACTCGGCAAATCAGTCGCCCTCGGCGATCTCCTGGAAAACATTTTTCTGAGCGAAGAAGTGCAACAGGTGGCGCGTCTCTTGCGCCAGCGCATTGCACTCCGCCGAGTCGGTCGCGGTTCTCCTCGGGCAATCGTTCCGGTCACGCCACCGCGCAATCCGTTGGCCGGCGGGAGTCGGCATTCTTCCCAAGCACCTCTTCGCGATTGAACAGGGCAACGACGCGATACCCCATCGCCTCGATCTTGTCACGGCCGCCCTCCTGCCGGTCCACCAGCGCCGCCACAAACGCCACCTTGCCTCCTTCGTTCACCACCGCTTGGATGGCCGCCATCGTGGACTCGCCGCGCGTCACCACGTCATCAATCACGACCACCGTGTCGCCGCGCTTGAAATTGCCCTCGATCAGCTTGGCCTGCCCGTGCGCCTTGGCCGTCTTGCGGACGGAAAAGGCCTGGAATGGCCGCGTGTCCTTGGACGCGAAGGAGAACATCGCCACCGCCAGGGCAATTGGATCCGCCCCCATCGTCAAGCCCCCGACCGCGTCGATGCGCGCGTTTCTGGCCGCCTCCTCTTTTCGGATGAGCGCGTGCATCAGTTGCCCCACCAGCGACGCCCCTTTGGGGTCCAAAGTCGTCAGTTTGCAATCCACGTAGAACTGGCTCTTGGCTCCTGAAGCGAGGGTGAACTCCCCGTGAAACACCGACTTGGCTTTCAACAGCTCCAGCAATTCAGCTCTGGCTTGATCAACGGTTAACATGCTCCCCCCGGTTTTAAACTTGCAGTTCGGTTCGCAATGAAAAGTTGTTCTTGCTCACGGAATATCCGCGCGGAAACGATTTTCCCGCGCCTCGGACGTTCGCAGCGCCCAACAAACTATCGCCTCCGGACCGAGCGGCAGTCAACCCCAAACGTTTCAACCTCCCAGCATCCCAAAATCGCCTTGACTTGGGAACGCGCCTGTCATAATGAGGCATCCGGTTATGGGAAACTCCGGAAGCAGGCTCCTTGGAAGATTATTTCTGGCCATTGTGATTGGCACGGTGAGCTTGGAGGCGGCCGATTTTGGCCTTGGCGCGAGCGGCTCGCCGAATCCGCTCGCCGTCAACGACACGCTGACGTACACCCTCACGGTGACGAATAACTCGGGCCGGTTGCTCAGCAACGTGATGGTGACGAATCTGCTGCCGGCGTCGGCGGTGTTCCTCTCGGCCAGCAACAGCAGCGGGAGTTTCACGAACAGCGCCGGCGTGGTGACGTTTCAGATCGACTCGTTCGCCGATCTCTCGTTCGCGGTCCTCAGCCTCGATGTGCGCGTCACGGCCGCCGGGCTGATTACAAACGCGGTGAGCGTGGCCGCCGCGAACGCCATGACCGCAATGACCAACCTGGTGATCCAGGTCTTTTCCGCGCGTGCCGATCTTGGCGTGACGGTGACCCCCACCAACTCGACAGCGATCGTCGATGATTGGGTTACTTACACGCTCACGGCAACGAATCTGGGTCCCGATGCCGCGTCCGGCGTCGCCCTCAGTAATGCTCTTCCGGCAGGCGTGCTGTTGCGCGCCGTAGCGCCGGCCAACGCAGTCTTCACCTCTACCAATGGCAGTTTGTTGTTCAGCGTAGGTACGCTGGCCAGCGGCGCTTCGGCCGCCTATCAGGTGACGATCCAGCCGACCAATGCCGGCATGCTGACCTTGCCCGCCAGCGTCAGTGCGACCGGCTCGCTCAACACCAACGCGGCCAACGATTCCGCCTCGGCAACGGTGGATGTCGAAGCACCCATCCTCGGCCAATTGACGGCGTCCATTACCTCGACGCAACGCTTCAATCCGCAGACGGGGCTGTTGGAACAGACCCTCCGGATAACCAATGTCGGAACAGCGGCCGTGGCCTCCGCGCGGGTCGTATTGACGGGGCTTACCAATTGGCTGTTCAATGCGGTGGGAACAAACAACGGTAATCCGTTCGTCGTTTACGGGAACGCGTTGGACACCAACCAGAGCGTCGATCTGGTGTTGGAATATTTCATCCCCACCCGCCTCCCCGTGCCTGATCCCATGCTGAGCGCCTACGGGGTTCCGAGGGCCGATTTGACCGCGCCGACGAACAACTTGGTGCCCATCACTCTTTGCACAAATCTTCCCTCGGGGCTGCTCATTGAATTCCAATCCGTGCCGGGTCGGGCCTACCGCATCCTTTACAGTGACAACGTGAGTTTTACCAACGCGCTCATGGCGCAGCCAACTATCGTCGCGCCGGCGGACCGGGTGCAATGGATCGACGACGGCCCGCCCAAAACCATCAGCCGATTGACTGACTGCACCAACCGTTTCTATCGTGTGGTCCAGACGCAATGAAAGAGCAGCCGCGAACCTTCATTTCTGCCATCAGAGGCAACTTATGATTCCACTAAAATCGCGCTGCCTGATCGTCCTCGCCGGAGCCGCCTTCATAACGCCTGCCGCGAAGGCGGCCGAGGACGCGGGCCGCACGAACGATTGGACGCGACACTTTCGCGCCGGCGTGCAACTGGGCCTCAACATTCACGCTGATTTCAGCACGCGCGGATTATTTAGCGTCTCCGGCAGCCAACCGGGGCTTCCCGGCGTGAGCGGGGTCGATCACATCTACGATGACGGCTACGTGCGGGTGGACCAGACCGGCAACGCCCAGGGCTACACGTCCTATTGGGGCTACAACAGCGCCAGCCAAATCGGCGGTCCGTCCACCGCGCAGACATTGACGTTTCACAGCGCCAACTCCTTCAACCTCCCCAGCGGCAACAGCCGCGCAAGCGACGCGCCGTACACCGGTTTCGACTTGGCCTACGGCGAGACCTTCGCTCATTTGGGATCAGCCGGGGTCGGTTGGGAATTGGGTTTTGGTCTCCTGCCCATGGCCATCTCTGACAACCGGAACTTATCCGCCACGTTCACGCGCACCGTGCATCAATTCAACGCGGGCGGCATCGTCCTGCCGACCGCTCCCTACAACGGCGGCCCGAGCGGCCTCGGCCCGACCATCTCCGACGTGGCGACCGCGCTGTCACCCGACACCGCTATAGGCACCATCACCGGATCGCGGACGTTGGATGTCACCCTCTACGACTTGCGGCTTGGCCCAACTTTGTATTGGCAATTGCATCCGCGCGTGGGCGTCAGTGTCAGCGGCGGACCGGCGGTCGGCCTCGTGAGCGGCGATTACCGATTTAACGAAACCGACGTCTTTGCCAATGGCGGCATCGCCCGCAACGTCGGCCGGTTCAGCAAAACCGAGACCGTGTACGGCGGCTACGCGAACGCGCTCGCCCTGTTCCGCGTCGAAGAACACGGCGAGATTTTCGCCGGCGTGCAATTCATGTCCCTGGGCGACGGCAAATTCAGCAACGCCGGACGGGAAGCGCGGCTGAAGCTCGGCGCGGGCCTTTTCTTCATGGTCGGCATCAACTGGCCCTTCTGACACCTCCTTTAAACTGGCTCCAGAGGTAGGGCTCGAACCAGTAAACCCCATAAATACTGGGCAAATCTGAGGAGATTTTATCCCGGATCATTCGGGAATCAAGACTATTCTTCCACTATTTGCCACTAAGCGACAAGTGTGCCTTCACTAGCATTCTTCTGGAGCTTTTTCTGGAAGTGACTTTACGTGCGCGTCGCTCTGGAACCCTCAATTCAGACGAGAAATTTGGTTGAGTTTGAGGCGAGGGTCGGAATCGAACTTCCGTTCACCGTTCTTCCGCGCCCGCGTCTCATCAACGTAAGTTCTTATCGAACAACCGGATCCTCAATTTTTCCCAGTATTATACCGGTAAAACAGCAAGTGCAAGTCCATTTTTAGCTATTCCTGCATTATCCTCAGACGATCTCCTTACCATCATTTCACTATCCCTCCAGTATCATTTTACTGGAGATTCTACTGGAGGTTAAAGGTGCTTCGTGCAGTTTCGCCTTTGGAGATTCGGAGGTTCATGGAAGCCCGCGCTTCAAACGGCACCGGCATCTTTGGGGCCGCTCCGGTCCGCGCCGCCTGTATGGCCATAAAACTTGGCCGAGGTGAAGCCAACGCCCGACTCATGCAGCCTTTCGGTAGTTAATGGCAGGGTTCATAAACATTCGGTCCTTTGAAGGCGGTCCCGTAGAGCATCAGACTGGTCAAGGTGTCCATTGCCGTTCGGCTTAACGTCGTAGTCCCGCGCAAGGTAGTGGTAAATGGCCGAAAAGTCTTTGTCACCATCTCCCTCCCGAATTGCGAAGCGATAGATTTCCTTCGCCACATTCGTCAAAGGCATGGCCACGCCGGTCTCGTAAGCGCTCACCGCGGCCAGGTGCAAATCCTTCTGCAACCAGCGCAACGGGAAGTCCGCTGCGTAGTTTCCTTTTTCAATTTTCTCGCGCTTGGCCGTCAGGAAGGGCGCGGCTGCAGGCGTGCCCAGCAATGACTCGAACAGCACTTCACGGGTCAATCCGAGCGCCTGGCCCAGGACAATGCCCTCGGCAAAGGCCGCCATGGTTGTGCCGAGCAGTTGGTTGATGACCAATTTGAGCGCTGCACCCATCCCTGGTCCGCCCGCGTGAATAATTCTGGTGCCCATGAAATTGAGCAACTCCCAGCACGTGACCAGGTCGAGCGCCGCGCCGCCCACCCAGAAGATCAGTGTGCCATCCGCTGCCTGGGTCTTCGAGCCAGACACGGGCGCGCCCAGAAAATGAACGCCCCGCGTGTCCGCTTCCGCTGCCATTTGTTTCGAGAACGATGGGTTGACGGTGCTGCAATCCACCCATAACGCATCCGGCGGAAGGTGCGCGAGGAATCCTTCCTTGCCCAAAGCGGCCTCCCTTACCGCTTCCGGATGAGCCAGCATGGTGAACAACACCTCCACCTGCCCGGCCACTGCTGCCGGCGAGGCGGCCCACTCCGCACCGTTCGCCGACAGGCTTTCCGCTTTGCTTCGCGTTCGGTTGAAGACAACGAGCGGGTAGCCGTGCTTTTGCAGGTTTGCGGCCATGCGGCTTCCCATGATGCCAAGGCCGATGAAACCGATTTTCATTTCCATATCGTTCCTTCCTCAGGTAGCGGCTTGCGCAAGTTCCAGTTCTTTGTATTGCTCCCCTTCGATGTCCACGATCTCCTGCGGCGTCAGTGGAAAGTCCGCGCCAGCCATGCTCTCCTCAACTTGACGTACGCTGCGCGCTCCCACAATCGCTCCGGTCACGGCCGGATGACGCAGCGTCCACGCGATGGCGACTTGTCCGGGCGAGCGCCCATGACGCGCGCCGACTTCGCGCAACCGTTCGACCAGCGCGAGATTTTGCGAAAGCTTTGGCTCTTGGAATTCAGGATTGCGGCTTCGCCAATCGCCCGCCGGCAGGCTGGCGGCGCGTTCCCGTGTCATCGCTCCGGTCAACAACCCCGAAGCCATCGGCGAATAGACAATGACGCCGATTCCTTCCCAACGGCAGAAAGGCAAAACCGCTTCCTCGATTTCGCGGCGGATCAGGGAATAGGGAGGCTGCAACGAAGTGATCGGCGCAATTCCTCGGGCCTGCTGCATCTGCTCAACATTGAAGTTGGAGACGCCGATCCAGCGGACTTTGCCCTGCTTCTGAAGCTGCTTCATTGCCTGCCAGCCTTCCGCCACTTCTGCGGCATTTTCGACGGGCCAATGGATTTGGTAGAGGTCAATCGTTTCGACCTGCAACCGGCGCAGACTCTCTTCGCACTCGCGCTGAATGGAGTCCGCTGAAAGGACGTGACGGACCTGGCCGCGTTCGTCCCACCGCAAAGCGCATTTGGTGAAAACATAAGGCCGCTTGCCCGGCCACGTCTTCAATGCCCGCGCGACGACTTCTTCGGAGTGACCCATGCCGTAAACCGCCGCGGTATCAATCCAGTTGACGCCCAGTTCGAGCGCGCGATGGATGGCGGCGATGGACGCTGTGTCGTCTTGTTCGCCCCAGGCGAATTCCCAGCCTGCACCGCCAATGGCCCATGCGCCAAAGCCCACGGGGGTGATAGACAAATCCGAATCTCCGAGCTGTTTCGTTTGCATGTGTTCGAGTGTGTTTGTATTCATGATGTCTCTTTGTTTTTTTGTGCGTTCCAAATTCTCAAGAGCTTAATCCGACTGATTATTGCCTCATCGTCTCTTGCCATCCGCCGCCGAGGGCTTTGACGAGGGTCACGGCGGCCATGAGTTGTTGCCCCCGGAGTTGCACCGTGGTGGACTCGATGTTCAGCACTGTGTTTTCCGCCGTTGCGACTTCCAGGTACGTTATCAGGCCGTCACGGTAGCGATTGTTGGCGACCTCGAGTTGCTTGCGGGCGGCGGTGAGCGCTTCACTTTCGGTTTGGTATTGGCCGGCCAGGAGGGTTTGCGCCGCGAGATTGTCTTCCACATCGGCAAAGGCGGTCAGGACAGTCTGACGGTAATTGGCGATCATCTCCTCGTAAGCTGCCTGCGTGAAACGTAAATTTGCGCGGAGCCTGCCGCCCTCGAACAGCGGCAGGGTTATGGACGGTCCGACAGCCCACAGGCGGCTGGGCCAATTGAATAGTGTGCCAGCATCAATACTCTCAAAGCCTGCAAGCCCGTTCAATCGAACGGTGGGAAAGAAAGCAGCCTTGGCGACGCCGATATTAGCGTTCGCTGCGGCCATACGGCGTTCGGCAGCCGAAATATCCGGCCTGCGTTCAAGCAATTCGGACGGCAAGTCTGGCGGGATGACCGGAGACCCGGAAGCCAGCGTGCGCTCTGGCAGATGAAAGGTGGAAGCATTTTGGCCAGCGAGTACAGCAATGGCATGCTCGAACTGGGACCGCTGCAGGGCCACGGCCGGCAATTGGGCCTGGGTGGTCTTGAGCAGCGTCTCGGCCTGCGCGACGTCCAGGTCGGAAACCACTCCGCCGGCGCGGCGATTGCGGGTTAACTCAAGGGATTTGCTGAACACTTGGATATTTGAACGGAGCAATACGCTCTCGGAGTCCAAGGCGCGCAACCTGAAAAAATCAACGGCGACTTCGGCCTGAATTGCGAGTTTGACTGCCTGGAGATCATCAGCACTGGCCTGTTCCTGGGCCCGGGCGGATTCCACGCTGCGGCGGACGCGGCCCCAGAGGTCGAGTTCATAGCCCAGGCTCAACGGGACCGAAAAATCATTGAACGTGCTGCTGCTGCCGAAGGCATTGCCTGTCGTGCGTGACGGAGTATTCGCAGAGCTACGCTGACGTGTGTACGAAGCCGAGATCGAGAGGTCCGGGAAGAGACGCGACCGAGTCGCATCCATCAGCGCGCGCGCTTCGGTGAAGCGGGCGAAGGCCGCTTTAAGTTGCTGATTGGCGGCGGCAGCCTGGTTTTCAAGCTCCCTTAATTCCGGATCGGCAAATATCTCCCACCAATTGCCCTTGGGAAGCTGGCCATGAGGCTCCGCCACTTTCCAACCGTTTGTCGCGCCAGCGTAGGATGCCGCCGCCCATGCGTACGACGTCGGAATGGTCGTCGCTTCGGGACGTTTGTAAGCCGGGCCGACCGCGCAACCGGCGACCAGGGCCAGGGCGACCAATGAAAAGCCCAGGCGAGAATTGCATCTCAGCGTCGCACTCAAGAATTTTCGGGAATTTTTCACGAGGCTGATCGTTATTTCGATGCGACAGCGCTGGCTGATTCGGCAACGCGTACTTTGACGCCGGTGACAAGGGAATCGGAGGGATTAGTGATGACACGATCTGCCGCGGTAACACCGGTGATAATCTCGACCGTTTGGCCGAAATCACGACCCACCTGTACCTTCCGCAATTCGACCACCCCGTTGGCGCTCGCGACAGCGACCTGCAGACCTTCCGCGCGAAACAGCAAAGTATTGGAAGGCAAAGTCAGAGCCGGGTTCGCCTTGCTTTCCTCGAACCGCACTTCGCCGTAGCTGTAGGGCAGGATTCGATGCTGTGAATTATCAACCTCAAGTTGCGCCAGGAGCGTGCGCGAAGTTGTCGAAATGGACTCTGAAGTCGTCACGACCTTCGCGGGAAATGGCTGGTCAGGCAGCTCAGGAATTGTAA